>Ga0315282_10013451_pt1 | contig 12342 bp, 15 predicted proteins | sample YL17G07_20_MG_FD_203693 | JGI IMG/M metagenome (GOLD analysis project Ga0315282, IMG submission 203693) | Sediment microbial communities from Yellowstone Lake, YNP, Wyoming, USA - YL17G07_20 | ecosystem: Environmental > Aquatic > Freshwater > Lake > Sediment | place: USA: Wyoming | collected... | reverse complement strand
TGTCCCTCAATTTTATTACATATTTCTATATTTTTAGTAACTTCGGCTGTATTAAGATAACACGAATCCTTTGTTTCCTGCCCTTTGATTTTATTGCACACATTAAAATCTTTTATCTTTGGACCTAAATCCCAATAACAGTAATCTTTTACTTCTTGATTTTGAATTCTATCACAATTAGCTATATCTATATAACACTTATCTCTATCAAGCTCTTTCTCAATTCTATCACATATAGATAAATTGCTCGTAGTAGTACTTGTAGTAGACTCAGTAATCAATTCAGTGGGAGTTGCTTCTAAAATGGTAGTGGTAGTTGTTATTATAATTTCTTTATTAGGTTCTTTACTAGTATTTGTAGGAGCTTCTAGAAGTTTTTTATTTAATATTTTAATAAGGCTAACGCCGCCTATTATCAAAATTGCAATTATCCCTATAATTATTATTTGAACATATTTTTTAGGCAAATTTGTTTTATTTTTAATCCAGTTAAAAATTTTACGTAGAACAAAAGCGATAAAGAATATTCCAAAAAAGAAAAAGAAATTAAAAAGAAAACTACCAAAAATAACTTTTCCAGAATTCAGGTTATTAGAAATAAAATTAGCAAGATTAGGAATAAATGGTATTAATAATCTTGCAATTATACTTGCGGGTATCAAAAATATAAGACACATCAAACACCCTAACTCGTCACAACCAGTTATACAAGTACCATATAAAACAGATAAAATAACAGAAATGATTACAGCAATATTAGCCCACTTTAGTAATCCCCTGGAATCGTTTGGTTCTAAATGAAATATATTCATAGAATTAATATATATTACTCTAATTATACCACAAATTCAAACATTATTTAATCCTAATTAAAAAGCCTCATTAAGAGAGGCTTTTAGATTTACTAAATACTATATCTAGAATTTGGTTCCTTTTGGTTTTGAATAAAAACCAAATAAATCAATTATGATAAACTACTAAACATAAAAAGGACCAAAGTTAAGAAACTAATAACTAGGCCAAATATTGATAGTCCCTTGTAAATAATTTTGTCTTTAAAAATAGAAGTAAAAAAGAAAACCAAGGATAATGACCATAAACAAAAAATCAAAAGAAACTCTAGGCTAATAAAAATAGCCAGGGAGGACATATTGCGTCCCCCATAACGACTAAAGAAAAGTATACTCAAAAAAATACATATTATTCCCTTAATACAATAATTAGTTTTTACAAATTTCCAAGCTTTATTGATACTATTTTCATTTTTAGCAGATGAGATTATTCCGTCATCTTTGCCCTGCAAGATATTCGCTTGATTATTTAAATAAAAAATAGTTAATTTCCGAAGCCAATAATAAGTAATCACACCGATAGGTAGAAACTCTAAAATAAAAAGGCCCCCCAATACTTTAAGCTGGTATATCATGGGAGAAAAGAAGAAGATTCCTGTTATAGATAGCATTATAAACAAGATAGAAAATATTATTCCAGCTTCCAAGGCGCTAATTTTTAAAAAATCCTCTTTTTTAATTACAGTATTCCTCAATGCATTTTTCACTCCTATCTTAATTGAGAAAAATAATATTATGACAAACAAAAATCCATTCATAATCTGCTCAGCAATTGATAGAAAATTATAGCTAAAAAATTTGCTATTTTGAAATAATGGAACAAGTAATAGATTTAAAATATCTGAAATAGCTAAGGAGCTAGATATTGATATTACATAACCAATTGCAATATAAAAAAATATTGTACCTATTATAAATGATATACCTTTGGATGTTTTTGATTCTTGGCTCATATTAATTATTTTATATTAATTATTTCTATTATACCACAAATTCAAATATTATTTAACCCTATTTACTGAGATAATAATAAAAGAAGTAAATCCTTTTTGAGACATATTTTTATTTATTAATTATTACAATTCTATTATACTACAAGTTTGAATATTATTTAACCCTAATAAAAAAGCCTCAATAAAAGAGGCTTTTAAATTAGCTCCCCTTGCAAAACGCATTTGGAACTATTGATTGGAAAAAGATAAAAGAAGAAATCAAACCATTTAGAATCACAATGGAACAGGGACTATTAAAAATAAAAACTTAATTTTCAAACGTATCCATTACTTCTCAGTGACTAAATACATTATAAATAAAAATTGGTAAGAAAATATCCCCTGTCAATATGACATTAAGAATTATGAAGTTCCTGAAATTTAGCTCATTGATTGTTGTTTCTAGCTTACTTCTACGAGGAGCTTCCTTATAAATTAAAGGCTATTCTTCAAAGGTTTTCACTTATTTGGTTATCTGTGTTAATGCAATTTGTACTAAATTTTAAAAACGGACTTTCATGTAAATTGAAAAAACCAGATTTAAAAACAGTAATCTTACAAACCTGATTTGAACTTAAAGAATTGTTTTATCGCTGACCCATTGATTATAATCTCAGAATTAATTATTACAATTTTCCATCAAACTAGCTATATATTTAAAAATATTGAAGTTTTCCCTTTGCTGAAACTCCACCTGAAAACATAGTTGAAAAAATAAATAAAAGACCTCTCAGCGCTTCTAATAATGTAGGTTTAGGGTGATAACCAAGAATTATCACTATACTTGCTAAAATAAACGCTGAAAATGATAGGATAATTCCTAAAATTGAAGGAATTTCCATTGGTTTAAATAAACTCAATATAGAAAAAATAAGAAGATAAAGAGTCGTTAATAAAACAAAAATACTAGTCAATGTAGCCAGCCAATTCATTTCTTTAATTCCTTTGATTCCTAAGGTAAGTGATATCACAGAAAATGTTAAGGGAGGTAATATCACAAAAAATATTAAAGTACTAATTGAGAGTATAATCCCTGTAATTGAGTAAAATTTATTGATCTTGATTACTTTCTTCATAGATTTATTTTCAAGATTTATATATATTATACCACAAATTCAAATATTATTTAACCCTATTTACTGAGATAATAATAAAAGAAGTAAATCCTTTTTGAGACATATTTATATTTATTAATTCTATAACTCTATTATATCACAAATTAAAAATTATTTAACCCTAATAAAAAAGCCTCATTAAAAGAGGCTTTTTTAAGCTTTACTAAATACTATCAAAATATCTTTAATACCAGATACAAAATACCAAATACAAGATACTAATCAACTACTTCAATTCCCATGCTTCTGGCTGTTCCTTCTATCATTTTCATAGCAGCTGCTAAATCTTTAGTATTTAAATCTGGCATTTTACGCTTTGCAATTTCTTCCACTTGTTGTTTGGTCACTTTGCCTATTTTCTCTTTTAAAGGATTACCAGAACCTTTTTCTATGCCAGCAGCTTTCCTTAATAAATCAGAAACTGGTGGTTCTTTAAATGTCAAATCAAAAGTTCTGTCGATATAAACAGTAATTTCTACGGGAATGATATCACCCATTTTATCTTTAGTGGCTTCGTTAAAACGAGTGCAAAATTCCTGGATATTCAAGCCGTGCTGGCCTAAAGCAGGGCCAACTGGAGGAGCTGGATTGGCTTGACCAGCAGGAATTTGTAAAGTCAAAACTGTTTTGATGGTTTTTGCCATAATTTTATAATTATTAAATTCGAAATTCTAAACACTAAATTCTAAACTCTATTCTTTTTTAACTTGGAGAAAGTCCAAATCAATGGGCGTATCTCGGCCAAACAAAGAAACCAATACTTTTACTCTTCCCCTTTCTTTATCAATCTCCTGCACTTTACCTTCACTATTTTTGAAAGGACCATCTATGATTTTCACTAAATCACCAATTACAAAATCAATTTTATATTTTGGTTCTTCCTCAACGATTTTTCTCAGGATTTCTTTAATTTCTTCGTCTTGAACTGGTCGCGGAGTAATCCCAGCGCCAATAAAACCAGTTACCATAGGCGTATTCCTGACTACATACCAAGAATCATCGGTCACTACCATATCAACAAAAACATAACCAGGATAAATTTTTTCCTCAATGATTGCTCTTTTGCTATTTTTAATTTTTATCTTCTTCTCCTTCGGAACTAAAACATTAAAAATTTTATCCTGCATACCCAAAGCCTCTATTCTTTGTTTTAGATTCCTAGCCACGGCATCCTCGTATCCAGAATAAGTATGAATAACATACCAATTCCTTCCTAAATTAATTTGCTGCTTAGGCATGTCATTTAATAATTAACTTCATTACTTGGAGTAAACCAAAATCCAAAAATCCAAGAATAAGAGCAACAAAGAGAGCTAAAGTTAAAACCCCTACTGTTCTTTTAACAGTTTCGGGTTGAGTAGGCCAATTTACCTTTTTTAACTCTCGCCAAGATTCTTCGAAATATGTCTTAATTTTTGTCAGTATTTTTCCCATCTTTTTAAAAGTGCCCTGAAGGGCACTTTTATAGTTTAACAACTTTTTCAAAAGAAAGCAAGATTATTCTAATCCCAATTCCTGGCTAATTTTTTGCATGCCCCTTAAAACTATAGTTACAAATTGCTCTAAAGACAGATTCAAAAGAGGCTCACATTGCTCAATTATTTCTCTTTTCGCGCCTTTAGCAAAACCTTTTTCTTTAAAACGATTCAGAACATTCTCTACAGTTAGATCCTGAATCTTTTTTGAAGGCAAAACTAAAGTCGCAGCCACAATCAAACCAGTTAAAGGATCAACGCAAAACAAACTTTTTGCCATTTTAGATTGAGGACTTAAACCATGCCTCTCATTATGCGTTTTTATTGCCTCAGTAATATCCTCATCTATTCCTTTGTCTTTCAAAAATTGAGCAGCCTTTAAAGAATGCTCTTCTGGTTTATCTTTAGTTTCTTCATAATCAATATCGTGCAATAATCCTGTTAAAGTCCATTTTCTTTCATCTTCAGTAAAATACTGAGCCAATTCTTTCATGGCTGCTTCTACTGCTAAAGAGTGTTTGATAAGATTAACTGTTCCTACTTTACTTTCTAATAATTTCAAAGCTTCTTCTCTACTCATAAATATTACAAATTCCCTAAATCATCCACATCTCCTTCATCATAATCAGACAAAATATCTTCTTCTGCTTCTTCCACTAATTTGAAATCTGATTTAGAGGCATTGCATTTGGGGCAAACCCAATCTTCTGGTAATTCATTCCAAGCTACATTTTTTTCACCAGTCACAGGATCTATTCCGGCCTCATCGTAGATGTAACCGCACACAGTGCATTTATATTGCATACTTTAATAATTTTAAATTTTAAATTTTAAAACTGTTTTTAGATCGACCTTTTTAAAATTTAGAATAATTATAAATGATTATTATACGATGTCAAGCCCCTCACTTGAAAAAGATTGGTTTTCACCAAAAACTTTTTATAAAAGTGATTTTAAATAACTAGATCTAAGATTTTAGAGCAATCTGTTTTGATTTATGAAATAAATTTATCTTTTTCAAGTGAGGGGTCAAGGCTTTTTAAACGAAAAATTCTTTCCAAAAAGCTGAGTCTCTATTTCTTGTTTATCTTGTTCTGTTAACGCCTTAATTCCTGTTTGAGTTAATTCATTAATTTTTTCTGAATTTAATTGCTTTGATTTCTCAAAAACTTCTAAAATAGCTTGAGAATTGTCATCAGCAGCCAGCCGATTGATAGAAATTTTATTGCATTGGAGACACTGATGAATTAACATTAATTCACCCTGTTTAGTCTCCCCATATTTATTGATTCCTTCCTGCTTAAAAGTTAAACCAATCGGCTCCATCTCTCCCTGGCAAGTTGATTTTCTATCTCCTGGTTCATTTAAATCCACATGTTTTGACCATAAACAATAGGGACAGTGATTGCGATGTTCTGTACCAATCCGTCTATCATAAAAAACTTTTCTCCCACAATGAGAACAAATAAATTCTTGATTTTTTTCTTCTTCTTCCACAAAGGGCAATGATAAATGTTAAACGATAGCTGCGGGGCCAGGATTCGGACCTGGAATCTTCTCCTCCAAGGGGAGACGTGCAACCATTACACCACCCCGCAATGAAAAATTAAATCTTTAAATAGTGATTCAAAGCCCAAAAACTGGAAATGATACCTAAGAAAATGCCAAAAGCGGTTTGCAAGAAGAAAATGAACCAGAAATGAGACCAAAAATAAATACTTAAACCTATACCGGGAACAAAATTCTCAATTCTTCCACCAAACACTAAAAGAAGAAAAGAAAAAATTACTGTGGTGCTTATTGAGGCAATAAAACCTTGCAAGGCCCCTTCAAGAAGAAAAGGTCCCCGAACAAACCAATTAGAAGCCCCGACTAATTTCATAATTTCTATCTCTTCTTTTAGAGAATAAATGGCCATTCTAATCGTATTAAAACCGATGATAAAACTCAAACAAGCTAAAACTGAGATCGCAAACAAAGAACCTATTTTCACCGCCTTAGCCAAGGCATCAACTCTAGAAACAACTTTTTGGTTTTCAGCTAAATCTACGGTTATTAATTTATCTTTAAAAGGAGAATTTTTTACTGATTCTATGATGGCATTATAATCCTCTGTTTTTTTAGCTTTTATATTTAAAGAAGTAGCTAAAGGATTTTCTCCTAATTCATCAAGGGCTTTTTGAATAGTGGGATTGTATTTACTTCTTTCTTCAAAAGCTTTGAGAGCTTCTTCTTTAGAAACATAAATAATTTTGGCTATGGTTTCGTTAGAAAGCAATTCGTCTCTTATCTTCAGAATATCTTCTTCTGGAACATCGGTTTTAAAATAAATACTAATATCCATTTTTTCTTTGAGGGTGTTTATCAAGGTATTGGCAGCATGATTAAAAATTAAAATCGAAGAAAAAATTAACAAACTCAAAACCATCATCACAATACAGGCTATGGAAAGCCAGCTATTCCGTTTCATACCTTGCCAGGCAGTTTTAAACATTCTTTTTAAAATAGCCATCATAGTTTTAATTTTGATTTTTGACTTTTGATTTTTGATTTATATTAAGTATCTCCCTTCTTGTTCATCTCTAATAATTTTGCCATCTTCTAAACTGATAACTCTTTTACCTAAAGTATTAACGATTTCCTTATCATGAGAAGCTAACATGACTGCTGTACCCAATTCATTTATTTTTACTAATAACTTAATGATATCCCAACTATTAATCGGGTCAAGATTACCAGTTGGTTCATCAGCTAAAATCAATTCTGGCCGTTGAATTAAAGCCCGGGCGATCACTGTCCGCTGTTTTTCGCCAGCAGACAGTTGATAAGTAAAATTATCTGCTTTATTCTGGAGATTGACTAATTTTAAAACTTCGGGTACATCTTTTTTAATAGCTTCTTCAGAATCACCAGCCACTTCCATCGCAAAAGCCACGTTTTCAAAAGCGGTTTTATTAGGTAATAATTTAAAATCTTGAAAAACTACGCCAATTTTTCTTCGTAAAAGGGAAACTTCTTGTGGTTTTAATTTATTGATTTCTTTATCATTAAAATAAATTTTGCCTTTGGTCGGCAGCTCTTCCCGAATCAACATTTTTAAAAGAGTGGTCTTTCCAACCCCAGAACGACCAACAATAGATACAAACTCTCCTGTTTCCACAGTAAAAGTAACATTATCAAGAATTAAAGAACCATTATAACTTTTAGAAACGTTTTTGAAATAAACTAAACTCATAGATTTAACTAACAACTTACAATTAATAACCCAATATCACCTCCCCACCTTCCTCCCCTCCTTTCAGGAGGGGAGGATACAGGAGGGGTAGAATTTATTTTAAAATTAAATCTAAGTTTCCCTCCAAAACTTCTTCTACAATATTGGGCCATTTTTTGCCGGTTCTTTCATCGCGAACTAATTTATAGGGGTGGAGAACATAAGAACGGATTTGATTACCCCACTCTATCTTTATTTTTTTACCTTTTAATTCTTCTATAGTTTGTGCTTTTTCTTGCTGAGATAATTGATATAATTTACCTCGCAAGATTTCTAAAGCTTTTTCTTTATTTTGAAACTGTGATCTTTCTGATTGACAGGAGACTATTATTTCCGTAGGTTTATGCTTTATTCTTACTGCTGTTTCCACTTTTTGAACATTTTGACCACCTGGTCCAGAAGAACGGAAAGTTTCTATTTCTAAATCTTCATCTTTAATTCGTATTTCTCTGGCTTCTATTACTGGTAATACCTCTACTAAGGCAAAGGAGGTGTGTCTTAAATGCTGACTGGAAAAAGGAGAAATTCGCACTAAACGGTGAACTCCATTCTCGTTTTTTAAAATTTCGTAAGCATTTTCTCCGGTTATTTCTACAGTGGCATTCTTGATTCCTCCGTATTCATCTTCTTTCTTGTCTAAAACAGCAAATTTCCATTTTTTCTTTTCAGCATATTTTTGATACATTCTTAACAGCATCAAAGCCCAGTCTTCAGCATCTTTCCCGCCAGCACCAGGATAAATTGACAGAATAGCCTTGTTAGTATTAATGCTCATAACAGAATCTAAATTCCCAATCATGGTTATTAGTTTAGCAAAAAAAAGCCATTAAGACAACAAAAATTAAAAAATATCGGCTTTTTAAGCCGATATTTTATTCCCTTGCTTTAATTGCAATTTCCCGAACTAGCAGAACCACTAGTACTATAAGTTTCTGAAAAACTTGTAGCCGCCTGATCAGTGTTTAACTTTTGAGAACAAAAAGCCAGTTGATTCTTAAACCCGCAGCAAATAACTGTTTTTACTGCTTCAGCTGCCCTACCACCAAAATCAAATTCACTGACTTCTTTTTCGTTTAAAATAAGAGTTGGGGAAGCAGTGGCATTAAATTTATTTGATCTTCCAAAATCTTTCTTGATATAAACTAATCCTTTATTGGTATCTTCCATACAAGTTGTTAAGACGGTTTTATCAATCTTGGCGCTAGTTAAACAAGAATCGACATCACCTTTTTTAATATGACAAGCAATATAATCCCAATATTTATTAACCTGTTCTTCTCGAATACATACTTGACGTAAATTTTCTTGGGCTTCTTCATCTCCGTGCATAGAATTTACCTTATTATTAGTAACATCACCGATATATTCTACTTTAATATATTGGGCTGCTTCAGGAATATTTTTTACGACTTCATTTAAAATTCTTTGCATCTGCAAGCCAAAAGGACATTCGCTAACAACAAAGGCTTCTAAAACAGGTGCTTCAGTTTTAGCTAAATCAGCGCAGGTTTGTTTAACAGCTGCAGCTTTGGTAGTAGTTGGAGTTGAAGTGACAGGTGAAATTTCAATACCTGAGGTAAATAAAATTCTTCCATCTTTAGTGACGTAAGAAGTATATTCTTGCTCGCCAATTTTCAATTTAAACGCATAAACACCGCTCTCTGTTTTTACCTCGCCTAAAACAGCAGTCTGACCTTGCAGCATATTTTTATTGATAAAATCAAGAGCTTTTTGAGCTACTTTCTGACCAGAATTGAAAGATAATCCTAAAAAAGAAGTTTGAGTCCTTCCCACACCCACTAAAATGGCAATTAATAAAATAGTCAAAATTATTGGCCAATATTGTTTCAAATCTTTCATATTTTTATTTTTTATTGTTTATTGTTTAATCTTTTTATCTTCTCCTTAGAATAAACGAAATAAATAAAAAAATCAAGTATTTAATTCATATTCATTTTTTGTTTTAATAAAGAAAGGTTTTTCCAACACTCCTCTTCTCCAATTTTGATAATATCTTTGCTGTGGACAAAATTAAGCCAAGAACCATTTTTTACCTTAGGAGTAAAAACAAAATCTGCTTCTTTAATATTTTCCTGAGCTAAATGATAACGCAAAAGATTTAATGATTTCACTGCAGTGGTATAAGCATTGATTTTTCCTATCTGCTTTTGAGTTTTTTTATCAAAAACATAAACGCTATCCAAACTTACGGCAATAACAAATTCGCTGCCCATGTCTCGCGCTATTTTTACCGGTATAGGCATCGCAATTCCCCCATCAACTAAATATCGTCCGTTTAAATACATCGGCCTAAAAATAATAGGCACAGAACCACTGGCTCTAATAGCATCAATCAGATCTCCTTTATTAAAAACAATGACTTCCCCAGTATTAATATCAGTCGCTATGGCTCTAAAAGGAATAGCCAAATCTTCGATATTTATTTTCCCTACTTTATCTCTTAAAAATTGAATCGCTCTATCTCCTTTAATAAATCCTCCGATTCTAAAATCAACATTAGCAAAAATAGTAATAAAATCCCGATAAGAAAATTGAGCCAAGATGTCTTCAATCTTCTTTGTATCTTGAAAAGCGGCGTATAAACCACCGATTAAAGCCCCAATACTCGTGCCAGCAATAAAATCTATAGGCACCTTGTTTTGGACTAATGTTTTTATAATACCTAGATGAGCTAATCCTTTTGCTCCGCCACTCCCCAAAGCTAAACCTACTTTCTTCATAATATATAAATAAAAAATTATTTATCTAAACCATTATTATATCACAAAAATTCTAATTGAAATAAAAAGCCTCATTAATAGAGGCTTTTTTATTCGCAGGGGCTAGTGGACGACGTTCGAACCTGTTTTAATGATTCCTCAATCCGCCACGAATAATATACCACTTCAATAAAATTTGAAACGGGGGTAAGATTTTGATTTTAAAACACAAAACTTTTTGCCCCATCATACTACTCGCTATATTATTAATTATTACATTCTCCTTCTTTAATTATTTTTCCTTTGGTATTGATACAATATCTTTTATTATTAAGCTCAACATCAGCAAAACCTTTAGAAAAATTCCCTCCACTATTATAAATTGCTGGAATAATGAGTTTACCTGTCTTATCAATATAGCCAACTTTTCCATTAAGTAGAATCCGAGCAAGTCCATCGTGAGAAAAAGACCAAGCATCATCATATATTGCCGGGATAACTAATTTTCCAGTTTTATCAATAAAACCATATTTACTATTAATGTTAACTACGGCAAGACCTTCGAAAAAATCTTTAGTTCCATATGTGTCATAGATTGCCGGGATAACTAATTTTCCAGTTTTATCAATAAAACCATATCTACCATTAATTAGAACTCGAGCGAAACCATCAGAAGAAAAAACGTATGCTCCATCATAAATAGCGGGTACGATTAATTTATCAGTAATTTTATCACAAAAACCATATTTTTTATTAGATTGTTTGCAGGGATATAAAATAAAATCCTCTATGTTTGCACATTCACCTATATATTTTAAAGAAACTCCTGCTTTTTCTCTATCTATAGAATTATTATAGGTTTTATTATCGCAACCACATTCTTTAGGTGCTTCGGAACCAGCTATAACATTTGTCGAAATTGGTAAACATTTACCTGGGCCATTACATTTACCATCAGAATAAGAACAAAACTCTGTCGTATAATGCTTCTCATACTTACTATCTCTTTTGTCATCATTACAATCAGTATTTGAATAGCATTCTTCATGTGGATAAGAACACATACACCAACCATTTCCACAGAAAACTTCTCCACCAATTTTTTCACATTGAGAATAATCTTCTTTTGAACTGAGATGTCCTTGTTTTATATACAAATAACTGCCAATTCCACCTACAATTATAATAACGATAATTAAAACAATAATAATTGTAGTTAATCTTTTTTTAGACATATTTTTTATTTATTAAAATTACACTTTTTATTATACCACAAGTTCGAACATTATTAAATCAGCAGCAGGGGCACCAGGATTCGGACCTGGAAATCTTCTTTTGGAGAGAAGCAGTTTACCGTTAGCCTATGCCCCTATACTAAATAAATCCCAAATCCGAAATCCTAAATTCTAAATTCTAAGTAGAGCGAGGAATATATTTTTCTGTTTTTCAGAGCGAGTCTTTTCTTCTGCGAATGATTCAGGGGAGGGGTCATCTATTTTGGGGGTTTATTTATAAACCCCATTAGATATAGGGAGAGGTGAACGAGGCTCCTCCCCTGCTAATGAGCAGGAGAAAAGATGAGCGAATCAAGAAAAATATTCTCCGAGCGATTGTTATTTTTTAGCTTCTTTATGTAAAGTATGCTTGCGGCACCAGGGACAATATTTTTTAAATTCTAATTTACGCTCCACAGTTTTTTTATTTTTATGAGTGTAATAATTAATGTGCTTACAAACAGTACATTGTAATTTAATAATATTTTCTTTTTTCATAGTAAATCTATTTAAATTTGGAGCCGGAGGCGAGAATCGAACTCGCGCTTTCTTCTTTACCAAAGAAGTGTTTTGCCACTAAACTACTCCGGCGCTTAGGAATATTTCGTTAATATATTTTTGCACCATTTATCTATAATAGT
>Ga0315282_10013450_pt1 | contig 12342 bp, 13 predicted proteins | sample YL17G07_20_MG_FD_203693 | JGI IMG/M metagenome (GOLD analysis project Ga0315282, IMG submission 203693) | Sediment microbial communities from Yellowstone Lake, YNP, Wyoming, USA - YL17G07_20 | ecosystem: Environmental > Aquatic > Freshwater > Lake > Sediment | place: USA: Wyoming | collected... | reverse complement strand
TCTTTAATAATGCGGGTGGAAAATCACTTGACCTCAAGACTAATGCCGGTGATGCCTTTAGTCAGCAAGGCACGGTCATCCAACCCGGGACCTATAACGTCATCAAATTTACCATCTTGAATACGATTACTGCGTCAGGAACAGAGATTAGTCTTTACGATTCGGCAGAGCCTGCAGAGCCGGTCGAGGTCTATTTTGCGGTGAGTGGGACGTTCACCTGGAATAATGATGGTTCAACATTGACCGAGGCCTTTCCGTTACCTGACCCGATACGAGTAGAAGCCCATGCTGCCTCAAAGATGATAGTTAACTTTGGTGTCACGAACGCCCTCTGGTCAGATGATGAGGAAACCTGGCATCTTAAACCGCCGACTCTAACGGTCAGTAATATTGTGGTGCCCACTACCGGAATCTTAGCCCACTTTCAGGGCGGTCAATATTATTATGTCCGACAGGATATGCGGTTCCCGGTGGAAGAGGTAGTAACCCCGACTCATCTGTCAGTGGAATCAGGTTGGGGCACGATTTCCTTGAGCGCGTTAACTGAGGGCAAGGGAGACTTTTTGATACAAGCCGCCGAGGATAATTACCATAGCTACACCTTTGGTAATCAAGGCCTCGAGATGTCCAACGACGTGACGAGCAATAGTGAACCGATTGCTGGCAAGTATTATGTGGATAGCGATGGCTATGTCAATATGTTGATGCCGCGGTCAAGCGGTATTATCCGCGGCGCCCTGCGCAGTGATGGTAAGGTTTTTGCGGCGATTGAAATCGCCGCGCCTTCCAGCCAGACGACTAATACGGAAATCGGTTACCACATGATTTATGCCTTGAAACAGGAAAATCACACGGGCAATCCGTATTTGGATGGTTGCTATGTTATGAATGGATATAATCACTATGTGGAATCGGCTATAGATTATGACACCCAGAATCCTTTTCCTGCGGGATACGTCGTGCACTATAAGGAAGGTGTCGGGTTAGTTTCAGGCACCAGCACGGCTTTTACTACCGCGGAGACATCGAATGATATCCGTGTAGAACATCCGTTGAGTGATACCGGTCAATCGGTCACGAATCGCGGGGTGGAATGTTTGGGACCACAAACCAATCCGGTTTCCATAACCATCCAGGCCAATGGCCGATGGGGAAACGGGCAGGGCGGTATCGGTGCGGTTCTGGCTGATGGCTACGTTGGTCTCATAGCCGGTAGCGAAAATCTCATTGATAAGTCATGGCCTGAGCTGTATGGTGAAGGCTCGATACCCATTACTAAAACGGAATCTGATCTAATGTTTGGCATTGCACTCAAACCAAGACCGGTGCCTTACTGGACACAGCAGGGCGGTCATAAAGCAGAACTCGTCGGTTCATACACCTTTGTTTACAAGGGTGATATGAAAAGCGATGAAGATAACATACTGCCGAGCAACAATGTCATGCTGGGACGCATTATCCTTAAGGCTGATGGCTCAGTCAGTGGCCGGGTGATTGAATGTACACGCGGCGAGATTAACATTCAGGATCTGAGTCTATCTACCTGGGATGTAATTACCGCTAACATAGGCGCCATAACCGGCACACTTAACACCGATTATATTGAAACAGAGGTAATCGAACTGTCCGGCGTTGGGATTAAAATGCTTATCGCTTATGATGGATTAACACTCGCCCCTTACGCTGATCCGGGTATACCGGACCCGCTGGGGCATGAGCATGGTCTCGGTACTTACAATAACATGCGCGGCTTGGGTCTGGCGGTGAAACAATAGTAATCAGCGTGTCTAAAAAGCCCTGCAGTAGGCAGGCTCTAAAGAGACTTGTCCCTACGGGAGTGATTACATCTAAGAGATTATGAGATTGCTTCGTCCCGATGTATCGGGACTCGCAATGACAGGGGATAAATATGACCCAACAATTACCCGTTCACCCGCTGGGTTCAGGGCAAGCCCCGTTAGAGGCGAACGCTATAAATATGATAAAAACTGTATTTGCTTGAGGGACAGTTCCCATGACTGGGAAGGGGCTATTTGGTTGAGAGACGAGGCATCGTTTTCTGGAAATCAGATATATTATTAACAGGGACTCTAAAGAGACTCTAACGAGACTTAGAGAAAGATAATTAGTCTCTTAAAAGTCTCTTTAAGTCACTGTTAAAAGGGTATGGGAATTTACCTAACACACCCCTTAATCCCCTCTTTTTAGAGGGGATTTGAGATTAATATGAATCAACAATTACCCGTTCGCCCGCTGAAGTGGGCTCAGGGCAAGCCCGTCGTCGTTACTCAAATATGCGGCATCCTGCCGGAGCTCGCCTGGCCGGTGAAGGAAGTCACGGATTGCACGTTTCATCGGACTTCTGGCTTGGTCAATAAGTCCGCGGGTTGTTATACCACCACCAAAAGAAGGCATTGAGGGACAGCTCCCACGGCCGGGAAGGGGCTATTTTGCTGGGTCGTAGGGCAGAGTTTTCTGGATTTAACAGGGACTGGTATGAGACTGTTAAGAGAAATCAACGACCATGAAGGTCGTTGTCTACCGTGGGCTTGGTAGACAACGAGCCTGCCTGACTGGCAGACAGGGTTTAGCCTCGTTGACATCTCATCAAAGTCTCTTTAGGTCCCTGTTGAATGGACGAAATGGCGGATTCCGATTACGAAATCTTTCGATAAATTCGGTAGCCTTTAAGGTCAATAACGACTAACGAATGGCATAAGGTTTCGGCTGATAATTCCGTAAGGACTTGTTTGAGCACCAAATGTATCAGGGGCAGGGTGACGCGGGTAATTTTAAGAACGATCAGGCCATAAAAAAGCTCTGGTTCAAAGTGAAAGATGTTACAGAAATCTTTATCGTTGGTAATAAGAACTTTCTTGAGTAAGCCGGCTTTTTGGGCTATTTCTTTATCCCGACACGTGGTCAGTCCCAACTCGCGCACTGTAACAACATTATACCCCAAGCCGCGCAGATATTCCACGGTCTGCTTGAATACACAATGGTCTGTCAGGCAATCCATCCGGCATCCCTTACTTCGCTGTGGTGGTCAGATGAATTTCTTCGTTCTTGACCACTTGGTTCGCATAATGAATGCAGGTTTTGATGTCATCCACGGTCAGGTCAGGGTAATAGTCCTTGATAATCTCCTCAAAAGAACAGCCTTCTTCCAGCAGGTCAAGGACCATATAGACCGGGATACGCGTTCCTTCCAGGATGGGTTTGCCGAAACAAATGGCCGGGTCAATAATGATTCGTTTCATAACACAACCTCCTTAATAATTCGTATTCTTTATTCTTTGGTAATATACAAAGTAGCACGGTAAAATCAAGAAAATAATATGAACCAACAATTACCCGTTCACCCGCTGAAGCGGGTTCAGGGCAAGCCCGTTGTCGTTACCCAGATATGCGACATCCTGCCGGAACTGGCCTGGCCGGTGAAGGAGGTTACGGACTGCACTTTCCAGCGGACTTCGGGTCTGGTCAATAAATCAGCGGGTTGTTATACCACCACCAAAAGTGGGACCTGGAGTCAGAGCGCATGGGTCGGATTCGTAGCACACCAGAAATTGGAATCCGGTGTCTATGCCACGATTAGTATGCCACACCCAAATATACTCCTTAAGGTCCTCCGTAACGGATTTCGTGAAGCACCATTTGGACCGCATCCCTTTATCAAACAGATTATTACTGAAAAAGAATTATACGCCATCAGGAAGAAATCAGGCAAGGTCGGCGTAGCCCGGAAACTTAAGGCATTACTTAAGAAAACCTATCCATTCAAAGCAATCAAGTAAATTATGAATTATGAGTTATAAGTTATAAATTTATAATTCATCATTCATCACTCATAACTAACGGAAAATGCATCGCAAAAAGGACGAATCACTCAGTGCGTTTGAAGTCGCCTTGGCCTCGGGCAAATTCCGGTCGCCCGAGGAATTAATGGAGCGTTTTGGACTGGAACAAAACACCTTCATCTTTTTAAGACAGTGGGCCATTTTTACGGAGATGGGACACCACGATACGAGCTGGCTCTGGACATGGCTCTCCAACGGCTTTAAGACTGTTCCCACGGCCATAGCCCTGGGACGCGATCCCTCAGCTATCCGGCAACGTATCGCCCGCCTGAAAAAGGCATTCAAAATCGCCCAGAAACGGCGGTCCCCCAAGCAAACTTCGTAACTTCTGCCACTAAGGCACAAAGACACCAAAAATCACTTTAATTTTCGTGTCTTAGTGTCTTGGTGGCTAATTTCTATACTTTTCTATGCCTTAAGGGGGGGTAGGGTAGTGGGTCATGCCCACCACCCCCACCGAGCACACCCATAGTGAACACCGAGCACACCGACGGTGAACACCGAGCATACCAGCGGTGAACGCCGAGCATACCAGCGGTGAACGCCGAGCATACCAGCAGTGAATACCGAGCATACCAGCGGTGAACACCGAGCATACCAGCAGTGAATACCGAGCATACCAGCAGTGAACACCGAGCATACCAGTAGTGAACGCCGAGCATACCAGCAGTGAACACCGAGCATACCAGTAGTGAACGCCGAGCATACCAGCAGTGAACACCGAGCATACCAGTGGTGAACGCCGAGCATACCAGCAGTGAACGCCGAGCATACCAGTAGTGAACACCGACCATACCAGCAGTGAACACGATACCCCCCTCGCAATTGCGGAATGTGGATTGATGATTGTTGATTGATGCCGTAAGCCCGAAATCCGCAATCGAAAATCGCAAATCATCAATCCCGGAGTGTGACATTGCCTCCTCTAATTGGGACACCCCTCTAAAAATCTTCAACCCATATCTCATTGCCATTTCAATAGTTACAAACAATTTCACTTTGGGGCTCCATTTTATTTTGTGACATTGCCTGCCAAGACGCCATCTATTGGGGAGAAAGAGGGACTTGATGCGTTAGTGCGTTTAGCGTAGGGCGTCAGGCGAACGTCCCCCCAGGAGGTGTTATATGAGAAAGCTAATAGTGATTAGTTGTTGGTTGTTAGTGGTGTTGTGCGTCATGAGTATTGCGTCATGCGTCTCAGAACGGCTGACCCCCCGTTTGGGACGGGACTCCACTGTCGTTTCGCAAGACGCATTACGCAAGACGCAGGACTACCAGACGCTTTACGAGGACCTGCTGTATCCGAGCGTAAGAATTACAACGGCAGACAGTATTGGGTCCGGGGTTATCATTTCTTGCCACAGAGGCACAGAGGACACAGAGAATACAATCTATATTTTGACGGCGGGTCATGTGGTTGGGAACGAGGCGCTGGTCAGCGTGGAATTGTTTGGTTCTACTGAATCCCTACCTGCTTTCGTAGTGGCAACGGATACGGATAAAGATTTGGCACTGTTACAAATCCCAATGACCAATTACCAAATCCCAATTCCGAATTTCAGGACTGCCAAGTTAGCTCCTAAAAATTATGTACCGTATATTTTCACGCCTGTTTGGGTCATCGGTTGCTCATTAGGTTATCTGCCGAGACCAACTTCAGGGGAGATTACCTCTGTCAATGAACAGTGCTCATTGCTCACTGCTCATTGGGGAGTAAACGCACCCATCTGGCCCGGCAATTCCGGCGGTGGCGTATTTCTCAAAGATACCCACGAATTAATCGGTATTGCAGTTTGGGTCAAGATATGTCACGGACAATTGGCATCAACGATGGGCGGGATTGTTACTTTACAGAATATCTATGAATTCTTAACACCCCTCACCCTGCCCTCTCCCTCAAGGGGAGAGGATTAAGGTGAAGGAGAAAGGGAGGCAGTTATGGAAAAACAAGAAAGGAAACCTGATGAATTGGATTCTTTGGAATACCTGGCCGAGCATTTATGGGAATGGGGTAAACGTGGCGGATTCAGGGATGAGTTTGCGACGCTTCAGGAAGTTTCGCGTCGGCTAAAACGGTTCAAGACGCTGGGTGAATTACTCCATAAGATAGAGAACGGAGCGATTCGGGTGCGTGATAAGGTTGGGACAGAACTGTGCAGACTATACCAAAATCGTGCTGATTTACGGCCTGAAACGACCACGGTTTTACTCCTTATCCTCTGGTTAGATTTGACCAAGCTTTATGAGGAACTATCCGACACGACAGAGGACGGGGAATTGTTCGCCGAGATTTATGGTGCGGTTCTGGAACGGCTGGATGCAGCGGATGCGCCCCAGACGCTTTCCACATTGGTCAAACAACTAAGAGATGAATTTATAGTGGGGTGTTCCGCTTCAGCGGAATACAGCCCACTATAGTTGGCAGTAATTCGTCCCGCCTCGGCGGGACTCAAACTGCCAGACTATCGGAGAGGGTATTGAAGAATAACACCCCTCACCTTTCCCTCTCCCTCAAGGGGAGAGGGTAGGGAGAGGGTGAACGTCGACGCGACCTGTTATGACTTATCGGGCATTGTCATAACGGTGATTAACAAAATGTCCATAAACCGTAGGAAATGTAGGAGAGGGGGTGATTAATATGATAGTCAGTCATGTAATTTTGTCGGTATCGCTGCCAGCGGGCGCACCGGAACGGGTAACCGAGAAATGGGCGGAAGCGCTTAAGGGTAGTTCGGATCGGATTATTACGGGTGTACGTGAACGCTTTCCGGATGATGTGAGCTTCAATAGTGGATTGGCCGAGCCAGCCCATAAGAAGTTTCGCGATTTCGTGAATCCGGGTTATGTCAGCCGGGCGGGTTCCACCCAGCGAGGCATCCGTGATAGCCATCTGTCTAACCTGATGCGTGCCTTTGAGAAATACAGCAATGCGATTGAATCGGCCTTTGCCAACGGCGCAACCTGGTTCAAGAGCAAAGTTGATTCAGGTAAAACCAACTTCTCCAAAGGCATAGCCCAGCGGACACTGCTCTTTACGGGTACCAAACGGGAGGAACGAGGACCCGCACCCATCGCGGCACTGTGGTTGACCGCTGACCCGATTACCCTGGGCTTGCTCAGGAAATCGGATACGGTCATTGAGGGCGGACCTTACCGGGTTTGTCCTGAGACCAAGAAGCCGGGCTTAAAGGGTTTGCTGAACCAGCGGTTGATTCAGGCCGGAGTTGAGATTCTCAAGTCTGGTATGAACGCCGCGGTCATCGCGGCTCAGAACCAGCTCACGGCTGAGCAGGTTCAGGGATTCACGGATCCGGGCTTGGACCTGATTCCGTTTGTGGGTAACAGCCCAGACAGCCATGTGGATTACATCGTGCAGGACGGTAACCTGTATTTAGACATTAAGGTGTCTAAAATGTAATTGCACTGAAAGGAGCCCTGGGTTCTATGCCCGGGGCTCTTCCTTTTTATAGTAGGCTGTTAAAATCCGGATTAATAAGTTATACCCCCTACCCAAACACTAAACAAATTGACAATCTTAGAAACTGTAATATGATTTAGAGACTGTTTCATAACTGATAAACGTTCCACTCTGTCATTCCCGCGCAGGCGGGAATCCAGACAAAATACAGGGATACTGGATTCCTGCTTTCGCAGGAATGACACAAAAGAAGGTTATGAAACAGGCTCTTAGTTAAAATAATAATTAGTATAAAAACATCTATAATATTCAAGGTATAATCCCGCCTGTGGCGGGATCTAACTCGCTGCACTTCGTCCTGATGGACTCAGTGTCCAGAAGGATAACGCCTCTCCGATGTTGTATCGGAGTGACTAACAGCGAGTAAGAGAGGAGATCTTATGAAGAAAGTCGTTATTACCCATGCCAAACGCACACCCATCGGCCGATTTATGGGCGCATTTGCCAATACCACGGCGGTGGAACTCGGCGCGACCGCGGTCAGAACCATACTTAAAGACTCACAATTAAAACCCGAATCAGTCAATGAGGTTATTTTCGGCAATGCCCGCCAGGCGGGTAACCGGCCCAATCCGGGACGTCAGGTCGGCATCTTCGGCGGCATCCCGCATACCACACCCGGTTATACCGTCAATAAGGCCTGCGGGAGCGGTCTTAAAGCCATTGTTTTAGGTTATCAATCCATTGTTCTGGATGAAGCGGATATCATCGTGGCCGGCGGCACGGAAAACATGAGCCGGGTACCTTTTATGCTGGATAGTTTCCGCTCAGGCTATCGCTTGGGTAACGCTAAGGTCCTGGATGGTATGTATCACGATGGATTATTATGTCCGATGAGCAACCTGATTATGGGCGAAACCGCGGAAAACCTGGTAACCAAATACAATATCACACGCGAGGAACAGGATCTGTTCGCCGTAGGGAGCCAAAACAAATGCGAACGCGCCTTCAAAGAAGGCCGTTTTAAGGCAGAAATGATACCTATGGAAATCAAGGACGCCAAGGGTAAACCAACCATTATCGAGAAAGATGAAAACCCGCGTGATGGCGTGACATTGGAATCACTGGCCAAACTGAAACCAGTCTTTAAGAAAGAAGGCGGCTCGGTCCATCCGGGCAATGCCTGCGGTATCGCGGATAGTGCGGCCGCAGTCCTGATAATGTCCGAAGACAAAGCCAAGGAATTAGGTTATAGACCGCTGGTCTATATTGAGGCGTATACCTCGGCCGGCGTTGACCCGGCTTATATGGGCTTGGGACCGGTACCCGCGATTAATAATCTGCTCGCCAAGACCAAACACAAGCTCACTGATTTTGACCTGATTGAACTCAACGAAGCATTTGCGGCGCAGGTCATCGCCGATGACCGTGAATTACACCTGCCCATGGACCGTGTCAATGTCAACGGCGGCTCGATTGCCCTAGGTCACCCCATCGGTTCAACCGGCGCCCGTATCGTGGTTACGTTAATCCATGAAATGATACGCCGCAATGCCAAACGTGGTTTAGCCTCGCTCTGTATGAGCGGCGGAATGGGTATGGCGGTGAGTTTTTATAGGTAATACCAATTTCTTCACCACAGAGGTCACAGAAAATTATATACTCTTTTTCCCTTTACGCCACTTTACGACCTCTGCGCTAAGAATATTTATCCTAACGCATCGTGGTCGCGGCCATGGCGACCATCACCTGCATCATTCGGTATAATTCAACCGCATCCTGAGCTTTGTATTCAACCCTAAAACCGTCTATTCTCTTTACTTGCGGTATAACCGATGCTTCATCTGCCATTCCGCTATTGGCAAAACGGATGGTTAACCTGAATGGTTTGGATATGGTAAATGGTTTAAAGGCTTTTAGATTAGTAAATGCCCGACGGGCGGCTTCTCTTATCTGTTGCCGGGCCTCTTCGGGATGGAGTGATTCAGCGGAATAACGAGTAATCCCTTTTTTAACCGCCACGGTCTCGACGCGGCCGAGGAATTGCTTAGCTTCTTTCTCAGTCTTATCATCACCGCAAACTAAAACCACCGGGGTTTTGTAGTAACCGGCGACTGACGCGTTTAATCCGGTCTCGCCGAAGAGCCGGTTATTAATACGGATTTCGCTCACCACCCGACCGAACATGGTATGATCAATTACCGCGCCTTGTGTGCCCATCCGGCTATGATAGCCCACAAAAACCGCCGCGTCAAACCCCTGTTCGATACCCTGCACCATACTTAATGGTTTATGATGACCGGAAATCAAGGTGGCGCGCGGATTCAATTCATCAATGATGATATTAAACATATCGCCGTGCGAATCGTTAACCAGGACCTTCTTAGCGCCGCATTCCAGGGCTGATTCAATCACGGCATTGACTTCACCGGTCAACCATTTACGAGCTCTTTCATAGTCTTTGCCTTTAAATACCGTCTGCTCACTTTCAATTACGCCCGCCACCCCTTCCATATCCGATGAAATAAATATTTTCATAGTTAGTCTCCTCTTATCTTTCACTTATAATGCATCTTCCATAATTGCTCATTAACATTTGTCTATTAAATCATTTATTACTGGTTAGTCAAGAGATGCCGTAGAGGCGGTAAAAAGCTTGAATACCGTTGTTAGAAAAAGTTAGCAGTACTATTAATTGGCTACCCTCTTTTCAAATGTTTAAACAAAGCGTGGACTAAGTCTTTAAGGTCGATACGTTTAAGCGCGGAAATGGCGATTAGTCGTTTAGGCAGTGATTTCTGGTATTTCTTCAGGTTAAGCTGGGCCTGGTGCATATCCATTTTATTGGCGATAATGATTTCCGGTTTCCGGGCGAGTACGTTAGAGAATAATTTTAATTCTTCCCGAATCGTATGATAGGCCTCAACCGGTGATTCATCAGTCGAAAAATCTATGACGTGGGCAATCAGACGGGTACGTTCGATGTGTTTCAAGAATTTATCGCCTAAACCCGTGCCAGCGTGCGCGCCTTTGATTAATCCGGGGAGATCGGCCAGGACTAAAGGCTGATAATCCTTGCCCTCGATAATGCCCAAATAAGGTTCTTTGGTCGTAAAGGGATAAGCGGCAATTTTCGGCCGGGCTGAAGTGAGCACCGATAGAATAGTCGATTTGCCGGCATTGGGCAGGCCGACCAAACCTACATCGGCGATCAGTTTTAATTCCAGATGTAAGTCGCGTTCTTCACCCGGAATTCCTTTCTCAGCGTGACGCGGCGTCTGATGAATTGAAGTCGCGAAAAGCGCGTTACCCCGTCCCCCTTTGCCCCCGGCCGCGATAATAATCGATTCGCCGATATTCTTTAAATCCTTGAGAACTATTTCCGACTGGACATCTTTAATAAGAGTCCCGAGTGGGACTTCAATAATTAAATCCCGGGCGTCTTTGCCGAACTGTTTGTTACCGCGGCCGCCCTCGCCATCAAAAGCCGCGTAACGGGGTTGATGCGCCAGATGAGAAAGCGTATTAAGATGTTGATTGACGCGGATAACCACGTCACCGCCCTTGCCGCCGTTGCCGCCATCCGGGCCGCCGCGCGTGATAAACTTTTCACGGTGGAAACTCACGCAACCCCGGCCCCCGTGTCCGCCCTTGACATGGATAACGACTTCGTCTAAAAACATAGTTTGTTTAGGGAACGATTTTTAAACAGGTAAGAACCATATCCGGCCAGTCCAGCAAAACCCGGTTATCTCCTTCTCAAGTATTCTTCGCTGACAGCCGTTCCGAGAATAGGTGACAGGGTCTTACTCAAAAACCTGGTCACATCAGCAATCATGGTCGATGAAGCGTAAACAATATCTTTGGCCTGGAGCGGAATGTTATATGCTAATTTACCCTGTTGCAGAAGGTCCTTAACATTAATCCGGATGACTTGGGGCGTGCCGTAAGGATCGCCCCGGATAACCATAACCTCCGCTAATTTAGCCTCATAAGTAAAACCACCGGCCTGGGCGACGATTTCCATTAACCGAGTCTCGCCCAGAAAATTATAAACACCCGGTTTGTTGACCTCACCCAGCACGAAGACCTTTTCACCGGCAAAGGTCTTAACGGAAACCGATACCAGGCCATCTTTCGTTTCGGGTGTCACCCGGATATATTCTGCCAATCCATCGGTAATTTCTTTATCCAATTGAGCCAGGGTTTTACCGGTTGCGGTAACATCACCGATTAAAGGAATGGTAATCATGCCATCCGGCCGCACAATGACATCGCGACTCAGGTCCGGATTACGCCAGACAAATATTTCTAACGTATCACCGAGACCGACAAAATATTCGACCGGCCGAATACGTTCTTCAGAAGGAGCAACCGGCTTATCAGCTTTCGTTGGGGGTAAAAAATCAGACGGGTTATACTTGGTCGGGGCGCAGGCCGCCAGGCAAATAATCGCCCACGCTAATAGACCGCATAGATTGATTGTTCGATGCGCAGTTAATATTCTTACAGCCATTTTACCTCCCTTAAAGACCGACCGATTTACCGCCGGGAATTGCGCGCTACTATAAATTGCCTTATCGTAAATTTATTATACACTTTTAGTATCTGGGTCAAGCAAAAAATGCGTCATGGAAGCAATCTTTTCTTCGGTCTGGTCTGATATTAAACATCAGCAACTGCTTAAACCACGAACCCCATGCGTTATCGGGGTTTCCGGCGGGCCGGATTCCGTTGCTTTGCTCTTAATATTACACCGGATTAATCAAAAATATAAGCAGAACTGGTCGTTACACATCGCTCATCTTAACCACGGCCTACGCGGGCCAGCCGCTGATCGTGATGAACAGTTTGTCAAATCCCTGGCCCGGCGTTTAAAGCTGCCCTTTTATAAAGAGAAAAAATCATTGAAGCGCTTGATAGCTCAAAACCCTTCCTGGGAAAATACGGCCCGGGAAGCGCGTTATCGCTTCTTGGTCAAAATCGCCCGTCAGGTAAAAGCCCCGGTCATCGCGGTCGGCCACACACTGGATGATCAAAGCGAAACCGTATTAATGCATCTCA
>Ga0315282_10013449_pt1 | contig 12342 bp, 11 predicted proteins | sample YL17G07_20_MG_FD_203693 | JGI IMG/M metagenome (GOLD analysis project Ga0315282, IMG submission 203693) | Sediment microbial communities from Yellowstone Lake, YNP, Wyoming, USA - YL17G07_20 | ecosystem: Environmental > Aquatic > Freshwater > Lake > Sediment | place: USA: Wyoming | collected... | reverse complement strand
CGAGCGCTTCAGCGCCGAGACACCCGCGCTCGTGATCCTGGATCTCATGTTGCCGGAGCTGTCGGGCCTCGATGTGTGCCGCCTGATCCGGGCGGAGTCCGACGTGCCGATCATCATGGTGACCGCTAAGGACTCCGAGGCCGACAAGGTCGCCGGCCTGGAGCTCGGGGCCGACGACTACGTGACGAAACCGTTCTCGATGCGGGAGCTTGTGTCCCGCGTGCGCGCGAACCTTCGTCGTGTCCTTTCTCCGTCGCCCGCTGGCGAGCGTGAGGGCGATGACGTATTGACCAGCGGCCCCGTGCGCCTAGACGTATCCCGCCACGAGGTGAGTGTCCGCGGGGAGACGGTCGATCTTCCCCCGAAGGAGTTCGAGCTCCTCGAGGCCCTCCTCCGACGCAGGGGCCGTCTGCTCACCCGGGATCTGCTCATCGCGGAGGTCTGGGGCGATGACTACTACGGCGACACCCGTACCCTCGACGTGCACGTCAAGCGGTTGCGCCGCAAGATCGAAGGGGACCCGCACCGACCCGAGCACCTGTTGACCGTTCGAGGGCTCGGGTACAAGTTCGTGGACTGACCTGCCCGGTGGACAGTCGCCTCTCGCCCCTGTAGCTTCCGCTCGGCATCTCGCAGCCGAGAGGGGAGAGGGAGCCGTGCCCTTCCAGGTCATCCCGAGGGAGCTGGCCTTCTACGACCTGCTGGAGGACGCCGCAGACGGCGTTGCCGCAGGGGCGAGGGAGCTGGAGGTGCTGGTCGGCGACCTGTCGCAGGTGGGGGAGCGGAGCGAGCGGATCCGCAAGCTCGAGTCGGAGGGCGACGACCTCATCCACCGCGTCATGGCGCTCCTCAACACGACCTTCGTCACCCCGATCGACAGGCAGGACATCCACCAGCTCGTGTCCTCGCTCGATGACGTGCTCGACGCCGTCGAGGCCGCCTCGGACCTGATCTCCCTCTACCGGATCGAGGAGCCGATCCCGCAGTTCCGGCAGCAGGTGGGGATCCTCGTAGGAGCGACGGAGGCTGTAGCCCGAGCGGTGCGGGCGTTGCGATCTCCGGGCTCGTGCGACCGACCGCTCCGGGAGATCGTCCGGTTCGAGCGCGATGGCGACCACGTGTACCGGCGGGCCGTCGCCGCCCTGTACTCGGGCGACTACAAGGCCATGGACGTCCTGAAGTGGCGGGACATCCTGGAGGGGATCGAGTCGGCGATCGATCGCTGCGAGGACATCGCGAACACGGTGGAGTCCGTCGTTGTCAAGTACGCCTGAACCCGTATGAGCGTCACGGTCGTCTTCATCGTCGCCGTCGCTCTCGCGTTCGACTTCTTCAACGGGTTCCACGACGCGGCCAACTCGATCGCCACCGTCGTCTCTACGCGCGTACTCCCTCCGCGGCTCGCCGTCCTGTGGGCCGCGTTCTTCAACTTCGTAGCGTTCCTGATCTTCGGGACCGCCGTCGCGGCGACGATCGGGAAGGACGTGGTGCAGCAGGGCGTGTTGTCCAACGGCGTGATCTTCGCTGGCCTGATCGGGGCGATCGCCTGGGACGTCATCACCTGGTACCTGGGACTGCCGACGAGCTCCTCGCACGCGCTCGTCGGTGGGATGGCCGGGGCGGCGGTCGCGTCCGCCGGCTGGCGGGCGCTGATCGCGTCGGGCTTCCGGAAGATCGCTGTCTTCATCGTGTTGTCGCCGATCATCGGCCTGCTGCTCGGCTTCACGCTGATGGTGGTCGTGTACTGGATCTTCCACCGGTACCACAAGGTCGACAAGCTGAACCGCGGGTTCCGGCGGATGCAGCTCGTATCGGCCGCGGCGTTCAGCCTCGGGCACGGCGCCAACGACGCGCAGAAGACGATGGGCGTGATCCTCGCGCTGCTGATCGCGAACAAACTCGTCGCGCCGACCGCCAGCGTGCCGCTGTGGGTGGTCCTGTCCGCTCACACGGCGATCGGCCTCGGCACGCTCTTCGGCGGCTGGAGGATCGTGCACACGGTCGGCTCGAAGATCACGAAGCTGCAGCCTGTCCAGGGCATGTGCGCCGAGACGGCGGCCGCGGCGGCGCTGTTCTTCACGGCCCACGCCGGCATCCCCGTGTCCACGACCCACACCATCACTGGGGCGATCATCGGCACCGGGACGACGCAACGCCTCGCGGCCGTCCGGTGGGGGGTGGCGCAGCGGGTCGTCTGGGCTTGGATCCTCACGATCCCGGGGGCGTTCACGGTCGCCTGGGTCGTCTACCTGCCGTTCAAGGGGTTCTCGTGAGGGTCGGTCGCCGCCCCCTGTTCTTCGCGGGCGTCGCCGCGGTCTGCTTGGCGCTGCTACCGGCGACGCCGTCGGAGTTCCGCTGGGTGAATCTGGCCATGGCGGGACTGGCGCTGCTCTGGGCGATAGCGATCGGCATCGAAGAGGTCGTCGGGCGCGGTGCCAACCGGAAGGAGCGTCCCTAGGTCCGAGGCAAGCGCCCGGCCCCGCTAGGCGTGCTTGAGGACGATCGACTCGATCGTGTTCGCGACGTTCTCGAGACCGTCCAGCGCTTCTTCCATGTCCTCGATGACTTCCTTCCAGCGCAGGACGTCCATCGCGCGGTGATCGCCCGAGAAGAGCTCGGCCACCGCGTGGCGGTAGAGCTGGTCGCCCTCGTTCTCGAGTCTGTTGATCTCGATCCAGTAGGGCTCGAGCCGGTCGCGGTCCATCTTCGGCAGGAGCTTCAGCGCTTCCTCCGCTTGCAGAGTGGCTCGAAGCAACACGTCCACCTGGGTCTTCATCTGAGGCAGCGGCTGCTCGATACCGTGCAGGAGGAACAGGTCGGAGACGGACTCGATCGCGTCGAGCACGTCGTCGAGGGCCGTCGCTAGCGCGTAGATGTCCTCGCGGTCCATCGGCGTCACGAACGAGGTGTTCAGGCGTTTGATGATCGTGTGTGTGATCTGGTCGCCCTCGTGCTCACGGTCCTGGATCCGACGGACCTTGAGGTCGACGTCCTGGTAGTCCTCGATCAGGTCCTTCAACAGCTCCGCCGACTCGCGCAGGTTCCGAGCCGACTCCGAGAACAGGTCGAAGAACTCCCCGGCGCGCTGCGAGATCTTGAGCTTCACTCGCACCTCCTGGTTGGGCCCGCCCATCGGTCCCGGCGGGTCGGGTCCATTCCTAGCACACGCCGCCGGGAGACGGCACGCGTTCGGCGGGGTTCGGGACGCCGCCGCGGTCTGGCCGGGCCGGGACTGCGGTAGGCTCGCGCCGATGTGATCACCTGTCGCGTGTTCCGGAGCGGAGCCCTCGAGCAGGCCTCGTTCAGCCCTGCGGTCGCCGAGGCCGCCCGCGCGTCCGGCGCCGATCGCCTGTGGCTCGACGTGATCGAACCTACCGATGAGGAACTCCGGACGCTCCAGACGACCTTCGGCCTGCATCCCCTGGCGGTCGAGGACACGAGCAACTGGGGTCAGCGGTCGAAGATCGACTTCTACGACGACCACGTCTTCATCGTCGTCCACGGCCTCCGACTCGACGAAAGCAGCGACGTCGTCGACAGCGAGGTCCACCTGTTCGCCGGGCGAGGCTTCTACGTCGTCACGATCCGACGCGAGCCGGTGTTCGACTTCACGAAGGTCGGCGGGCGGCTCAGCGGCGAGCTGGAGCTGACGCGTGAGGGGATCGGTTTCCTCCTCTACCTGCTGGTCGACGAGATCGTCGACGGATACCTCGACACCGTGGACCGGTTGGAGGACCTGTCCGACGACATCGAGGACCGTGTGAGCCGGGACGACGGGGTCGCCACGGCCTCCGGCTCGCGAGATCTCCCGCAGGACATCTTCCATGTGCGCCAGCAGGTGGTGCGCTTCAGGCGGCTCGCCGCGCCGATGCGCGAGGTCGTGGACCTGCTGAGCGAGACGCCGAACGTCGTGACCCCGGCGCTCCTCCCGTATTACCGCGATGTCCTGGACCATGTGATCCGAGCCGTCGAGCTGATCGACAACGTCCGCGACCTATTGACCTCGGCGCGCGAGCTCCAGCTGGCGCAGGTCTCGAACCGGCTCAACATCGTGATGAAGCAGGTGACGTCGTGGGCGGCGATCATCCTCATCCCGACGCTGATCGCCGGCATCTACGGCATGAACTTCCAGCACATGCCGGAGCTGTCGTGGAAGGTCGGCTACCCGATGACGCTCGGGGTGATGGCGATCTCTGCGGTCGTCCTCTACCGGGTGTTCAGGAAGCGCGACTGGCTGTAGCCGCGGGTTGCCGGTCACGGGCGAAACGGGCGGCGCGGGTACGATGGAACCGTGCCACGGAAGGTCCTCCTCGCGGCCCCCAGGGGCTACTGCGCCGGCGTCGAGCGCGCCGTCGAGGCTGTGGAGCAGGCGCTCGAGAAACACGGCGCTCCCGTCTACGTGCGGAGACAGATCGTCCACAACCTGCACGTCGTCCGCGACCTCGAGGCCGAGGGTGCGGTGTTCGTCGACGAAGAGACGGATGTCCCCGAGGGCGCGGTGCTCGTCCTGTCGGCCCACGGCGTGGCGCCGGAGGTCTACGAGAACGCCGCCGCCAGGCGGCTGACGGTGATCGACGCCACCTGCCCGCTCGTGACCAAGGTCCATCTGGAAGCTCGCCGGTTCGCCTCGGAGGGTCGCACGATCGTGCTGATCGGCCACGCCGGGCACGAGGAGGTCGTCGGCACCACAGGCCAGGCGCCGGAGCGCACGATCCTCGTCCAGAGCCCGGAGGAGGCCCGGACCGTCGATGTTGCCGATCCTGAGCATGTGGGCTACCTCACGCAGACCACGCTCTCGGTGGACGAGACGAACGAGATCATCGGCATCCTCCGCGAGCGGTTCCCCGACATCCAGGGGCCGCAGCGCGACGACATCTGCTACGCGACGCAGAACCGCCAGGACGCCGTGAAGGAGGTGGCGGGTCGCTCCGATGTCGTACTCGTGATCGGCTCGGTCAACTCCTCGAACTCGAACCGTCTGGCCGAGGTGGCGCGCGGGCAGGGCACGGCGGCGCACCTCGTCGACGACGAGACCGAGATCGACCCCGCCTGGCTCGTGGGCGCGGAGGTGGTCGGACTCACCTCGGGTGCATCGGCGCCCGAGCGGCTCGTCGAGCGGGTGCTCGAGTTCCTCGCGGAGCAGGGCGCGACCGAGGTCGAGGAGGTCCGTCTGGCCGAGGAGGATCTCAGGTTCTCGAACGTCAGGGTCTAGACGCCGGGGTGCATGAGTGGACGAGACCGGGATCCGCGAAGTGCTCGAGGTCGAACGCTCGCAGCTAGCACGGCAGCTCGGGGACCTGTCGGCCGCGCCGCGCGACCCGATGGCCGCGGTCTCGTTCGGCAAGAGGGTGGGCGAAGGGACCGCTCAGGCGGTCGAGCGCATCACGCAGACCTCGGCGTTCAGGTCGCTCTCCGCGAAGCTTCGGGACGTGGAGCGAGCACTCGCGAAGCTCGACGAGGGCACATACGGAGCCTGTGACGCTTGCGGAGCGGCGATACCCGAGGAGCGGCTCGAGGCCATCCCCTGGGCCGCGCTCTGCGTGGGGTGCTCGGCCGCTCGCTGATCAGGCTGCATCGCCGGCGTGGTAGCGCCGGAACTCGGGAACCAGCCAAGCGACGAGCCCCGCTCCGACGATGCAGAGCAGGCCGCCCGACACGACCGAGACGGTCGGGGTGAACGCCTGCGCGACCAGTCCGGCCTCGAGGTCGCCGAGCTTCGGGCCACCGCTCACGACGAGGATGTGGATCCCGGAAATCCTGCCGCGCAAGGAGTCCGGGACCGACAGCTGCAGGATCGTGCTGCGGAAGACGGCCGAGATCACGTCGGCCCCACCGGCGAACGCGAGGAAGAGCAGCGCCAGCCACAGGCGGTCGCCGACGAGGCCGAACGCCGTGATGCCGACGCCCCACAGGACCACTGCCCAGATCACCGCACGTCCCTGATGTCGGATATGGCCGATCCACCCACTGGTGAGCGATGCGAGCAGTGCCCCGACCGCCGGCGCGGAGAAGAGCAGTCCGACGACCGCATCGCTCCCGTGGAACTGCATCGCGGCGAGGAACGTGAAGAGGACGCGCGGCATGCCGAACACCATCGCGATGGCGTCGATGACGAAGGTCGACTGGAGCACCCGCCGGCCCTTCAGGTACGCGAACCCCTCCTTCACGGCGGCCCAACCCACCGTCGCACCTTCCGCGCGCTCGGGTGGCATCGGCTTGATGCCGAGGGCCGCGACGAGCATCGCGACGAAGGTCACGAGGTCGAGACCGTAGGCGAGTGACAGGCCGAACCCTTCGATCACGACACCGGCCAAGGCCGGCCCGATCAAGCCCGTGAAGTTCCAGATGACCTGGTTCACCGCGAGGGCGGACGGTAGGAGCTCGGGTCCGACCAGCCGCGGCGTCATCGCGGAGCGCGTGGGCGAGTCGATCGCCGAGAAGCCGGCGGAGAGGGCCACAGCCAGGTAGATCAGCCAGAGCGGCGGATGTCCCGCGATCGCGCCGGCGAGCAGGATGCCCGACGAGGCCATGAAGCCCAGCTGCGCGGCGATGAGCAGCTTCCGCCGGTCGAATCGGTCGAGGATCGCGCCGCCGGCGATCGACCCGACGGCGAGCGCCGCGAGCCCGAAGAGCCCGGTCACGCCGACCGCCGCCGCCGACCCCGTGAGCCGTGTTACCTGCACGAACGTCGCGACCAGCGTGAACTCGGACCCGAACTCCGAGATCAGCAGCCCGAGCCAGATCCGGCGGAAATCGCGTGAGGCCCGTAGCGGCGTGGCATCGACCGCCAGCCCGCGCAGCGTTGCCCGGAACCGAGACGAGCGCGGGGGACGGGACGGTGCTTCGGCCACGCGCCGACGTTATCAGCCGCCCGTCGGCTGGAGCGGTGCGGGGCCGCGGCGGGCGCGATCGGCGGTCTACGCGGACGCGGCGCCGATCGCCTCGTCGAGCACGTCGAGCCCGTCGTCGAGCAGCGCCTCGTCGATCGTGATCGGCGGCAACAGCCGGATCACGTTGTCGTAGGTCCCGGCCTTCAGGAACACGACGCCGTGCTCCAGCGCGTGCTTCACGATCGCGCTCCCGGTCGGCCCGTCGATCGGCTCCTTGGTGGAGCGGTCCTTCACGAGTTCGATCGCCGTCATCAGGCCGCGGCCTCGGACCTCGCCGACCATCTCGTGCTTGGCTTGCATCTGACGGAGCCGATCCATCGCGTGCTCGCCGAGCTTGCGTGAGCGCTCGAGCAGCCCCTCGCGCTCGATCTGGTCGAGCACCGCCAGCGCGGCCGCCGCGGCGACCGGGTTGCCGCCGTACGTCCCGCCGAGGCCTCCGACGTGCACGGAGTCCATGACCTCGGCGCGCCCGGTCACCGCCGAGATCGGCATGCCGCCGCCGAGCGACTTCGCCGACGTCACGATGTCGGGCACAACACCTTCATCCTCGATCGCGAACCAGCGGCCGGCTCGGCCCATGCCGCTCTGGATCTCGTCGGCGATGAACAGGACGCCGTTGTCCCGGCAGTGGTCGGCGAGGCCCTTCAGGAACCCGGGCGCCGGGATGATGAACCCGCCCTCGCCCTGGATCGGCTCGACGATCACCGCGGCGATGTTCTCCTCGCCGATGTGCTTGTGCATCTCGTCCTTCGCGTAGGAGAGGGCCTCCTGGGCGCAGCGCTCGGGCCTCGGCCACCGGTACGGGTAGGCGAACGGGAGGCGGTAGATCTCCGGCGCGAACGGTCCCATACCCTGCTTGTACGGCATGACCTTCGCGGTGAGCGACATCGCGAGGAGCGTGCGACCGTGGAACGCGTGGTCGAACGTGACGATCGCGGACCGCGCGGTCGCCTTGCGCGCGATCTTCACCGCGTTCTCGACGGCCTCGGCGCCGGAGTTCGCGAACATCGTCTTCTTCGGGAAGTCGCCGGGCGCGAGCGCGTTCAGCCGCTCGGCGAGCTCGATGTACGGCTCGTTCGCCGTCACGTGGAAGCACGTGTGCGTGTCGAGCTCGAGCTGACGTCGGGCGGCCTCGACCACGGCGGGGGAGGTGTGACCGATGTTCAGGACCGCGATGCCGGTGGCGAAGTCGATCAGCCGGTTTCCGTCGACGTCCTCGATGATCGCGCCGGAGGCACAGGCCGTGACGATCGGATGGATGTTCGCGACGCCGGTCGCGACCGCCTTCTTCTTGCGCTCGAACCACTCACGCGACTTCGGGCCGGGGATCTCGGTTACGAGCTTGCGCTCCTGGGGGATGTCCACGCTCCGTCCTCCCTCGTGCTGGGGACCTCGGCTCGAGTCTCGGCCGATGGCTCGCCGGTGTCAGGCGGTTCCCCGACCAACCCTCCCCTCGGCGTTTGTACGCTCCGTCCAGTCTCCCGCGCACGATGGCCCTCTCGGACCCTCGATGGGGGAACGGATTGTACGCCTCGTACAATCCGGGCGTGGCCCTGAACGCCCTCACCGTTCGCGACATCCTCGCGGTTCCGAACCTGGCTCTGCGGTTGGTCGCCGGCGAGCAGAACGTGGGCCGGCCGGTGCGCTGGGTCCACATCAGCGAGCTCGAGGATCCGACCCCCTGGCTGAAGGGCGGGGAACTGCTGCTCACGACCGGGGCCGGGATCGGCGGGACCCCCCCGAGTCAGCGCGCCTACATCCGGCGTCTGACCGACGCCGGCCTGGCGGCTCTCGGGTTCGGTCTGGGCTTCTCCCACGACAGGGTCCCGCGGGCGCTCGTCACCGCGGCCGGGCAAGCCGGGTTCCCGCTGTTCGAGGTTCCCTACCCGGTCCCGTTCATCGCGATCACCGAGGCAGTGTTCACCCGCCTGCTGGCCGAGCAGTACGAGGTGCTTCAGCGTGCCGTCGAGGCCGAGCACGCGCTGACCCGCGCGGTCATGGAGGGCAGCGGGGTGGAGGGGATCGCCGATTCGCTCGCTCACGTTGTCGGCGGCTGGGCCCTGCTCCTCGATCTGCACGGCATGCCGCTGGCGGCCACGTCGCCGGCGGCGCGCCAGCGGGCGCAGCGCGTGTGGGGAGAGCTCCAGGGCTCGCGCCCGGAGGGGACGGGCTTCAGCCTCACGCTCGTCGACCGCGGCCACACGGTCTGGGTCCAGCCGGTCGGCGCTCAAGGCCGCGTCGAGGCGTTCCTCGCCGTCGGCAAGCCGGGGTCGCTGTCGCACGTCGACCGCATCGTCGCCGGGCACGCCCTCTCGCTGTTCGCCATCGAGCTAGCGAAGTCGCGGGCGGTCGCGGATGCCGAGCGGCGGTTCCAGGGAGACTTCTTCGGCGCGCTGGCCGAGGGGGCCCTGCCCGCGGCCGAGGTCGGGCGCGGCCTGGGACGGTTCGGCTTCCCGCGCGATGCTCGGGTCGTCGTCGCGTGCCTGGAGGGCGGCCGGCCGGGCGACCTCGCGTACGCGGCGGAGGACTGCCTGTCGCGGATCGGCGGGGCCTACCTGATCTCCCCCGACGACACCGGCGTGCACGTCCTGCTCCCCGAGGACCCCGACCGCGACCTCGAGCGGTTACGCACGGGCATCGCAGAGCGGCTCGGGGCCGAGGTGCGCCTGGGCGCCGGCGGCGCCGTTGCACCGACGGAAACCGCGCGGAGCCTCCGCGAGGCTCGCTACGCGCTGCAGGTCTGCCGCCTCGAGGGCCGGGGCTCGGCGGGGTTCGAGGATCTCGGCACCTACCGGCTGCTGCTCTCGATGGCTGACCCCGACGCACTCCGCGCCTTCACGGACTCGCTGCTCTCGCCGCTCGACGACTACGACCGCGAACACGGCGGCGAGCTGGGGTCGTCGCTCCGCGCGTTCTTGCAGCACAACGCGCGCTGGGAGACGGCAGCCGCCGAGCTGTTCATCCACCGGCACACGCTGCGCTACCGCATGCGCAAGGTCGAGGAACTCACCGGTCGTGACCTGTCGAGCTCGTTCGACCGTATGGAGTTCTGGCTGGCGCTCCGCGCCCGCGAGCTGCTCTCGGCCGAAGCTGATACCTGAGCGAGCTGGGGCCGCAGAGGCCCACCGCTGGGCCTACCGCCGCGCCTACCCGGCGGCGCCTCCCATCACGGCACCGTGCCAGCTCTTCTCCACCTTGCCCGTGATGTCCGCCATGACGTGCTTGACGGTCGTGAACTCCTCCAGCGCGTACATCGACATGTCCTTGCCGAAGCCCGACTGCTTCACGCCGCCGTGGGGCATCTCCGAGGCGACCGGGACGTGGTCGTTCACCCAGACCGCGCCGAACTGGAACGCCCTGGTGGCCTCGTTGACCCGGTACACGTCCTTCGTCCAGATCGAGCTCGCGAGCCCGTAGACGACATCGTTCGCCATCCGGATCGCCTCCGCGTCCTCCCGGAACGGCAGGATGGCGAGGACCGGCCCGAACACCTCCTGCTGGACGATCTCCGAGTCCTGAGGCGCGTCCACGACCACCGTGGGCTCGTAGTAGAAGCCCTTCGCGGTCTCGGCCGAGGTCGGACGGGCCCCGCCCGTGACGACCTTCGCGCCGGCCTTGACGGCCCGCTCGACGAAGCCCTCGACCCGCTCACGCTGGCCCGTCGTGATGAGCGGCCCCATGTCGGTCCCGGGGTCGAGCGTGGGGCCTAGGGAGAGGGTCCGCGAGAGGTCGGCGACCCCTGCGACGAAGTCCTTGTAGAGCGGTTCCTGAATGTATGCCCGCGTGGCCGCCGTGCAGTCCTGACCGCAGTTGATGTAGGCGGCGGCCACCGCTCCGCGGATGGCAGCGTCCAGGTCGGCGTCGTCGAAGACGACGAACGGCGCCTTGCCGCCGAGCTCCAGATGGAGCCGCTTGACGCCCTTCGCGGCTGCAGTCATGACGAGCTTGCCTGTCTCGGTATCGCCGGTCAGGCACACCATCCTGACGTCGGGGTGCGTGATCAGCGGCTCGCCGATCTCCGAGCCCTGACCCGTGACGACGTTCAGCACGCCCGGGGGCAGGCCGGCCTCCTCACACAGCTTCGCCAGCTCGAAGGCGCTGAGGGGCGTCTCCTTCGCGGGCTTCATGACCACGGTGTTGCCCACCGCCATCGCCGGGAAGATCTTCCACGCCTCGATCTGGAACGGGTAGTTCCAGGGGCAGATCGCTGCGATCACGCCGAGGGGGTCACGCCGCACGTAGCTGATGTGGTCCGGCGAGTACTCCCCGGCCGCCTTCCCCTCGAGCGCCCTCGCGGCTCCGGCGAAGAACCGGATGTTGTCCGCTCCGAACGGGATGTCGAAGTTGGTCGTCATCTTGATCGGCTTGCCGGCGTCGATCGACTCGGTCCGCGCGAGCGGCTCGAGGCGCTCGTCGATCAGGTCGGCGACCTTGAGGAGGACCCTCGCCCTCTCGCCCGGCGGGATCCTGCTCCACCGGCCGTCCTGGAAGGCCTCGCTCGCCGCGCGCACCGCACGCTCGACGTCACCCGGGGTGGCAGCGGCTACCGTCGCAACCTGCTCCCCGTTCGATGGGTCGATGACCGGCAGTCGTTTGCCGGACTCGCCCTTCACCCAAGCGCCGTCGACGTAGAGGTCGAACTCGCGCATGTGTACCAACCCCCTTCAGGTGGTCGGATGGCGGGGTGCCATCCGGTCGTCAATGTAGCGTGGAGCGCGTTCCGTCGCAAAACTTGGGGGCGGGCGCGGCGGGGGCGCCGGCCGCGGACGAGGCTGCGGCGCTGGCCGCGCGGGCCGACGGTTCGGCCGGCCATTGTCCCCTTCGTACAGGAGGGGAGAGCCAGGCGGCCGGAACGTCGATTGGCCCTACAGGCGGGTGGTTCGGCATACTTGCAGCATCACGGACACCGGACCCGGTCGCGGGTCCCGCACAGAGGGGGAGGTCAGCATGGCCACCGCTTCGAAGACGTGGCAGATGTTCGTCGGCGGCGGATGGGTGAACTCGTCGACCGGCGAGACAGAGCCGGACATCAACCCCGCCACCGGTGGATCCGTCGCCGAGACCCAGGTCGCGACCGCCGAGGACGCCGACCGGGCGGTAGGGGCCGCGCAGAAGGCGTACGACGAGGTCTGGTTCGACACGCCCCCCAAGGAGCGCTCGGCGATGATGCTGAAGCTCGCCGACGCGATGGAGGCCGATGCGGAGAACCTCGCCCTGCTCGAGGCCGAGGACGTCGGCAAGCCGATCTCGGTGTCGCGTGCCGACATCCCGTTCATCATCGACAACCTCAGGTTCTTCGCCGGTGCGGCCCGTCTGCCGGAGGGCAGGTCGGCCGCCGAGTACGAGCGCGGCTTCACGAGCATCATCCGACGCGAGCCCCTCGGCGTGACGGTCGGCATCTGCCCGTGGAACTACCCGCTGATGATGATGATCTGGAAGATCGGTCCGGCCC
>Ga0315282_10013448_pt1 | contig 12343 bp, 10 predicted proteins | sample YL17G07_20_MG_FD_203693 | JGI IMG/M metagenome (GOLD analysis project Ga0315282, IMG submission 203693) | Sediment microbial communities from Yellowstone Lake, YNP, Wyoming, USA - YL17G07_20 | ecosystem: Environmental > Aquatic > Freshwater > Lake > Sediment | place: USA: Wyoming | collected... | reverse complement strand
CTTGCCATTGCATTGTCATTCTGAGGAGCGTAGCGACGAAGAATCTCGCTTGTGATAGGTAGGTTTCCGCACTATTTGGCGTGAGACCCTTCGCTTCGCTCAGGGTGACAAATGGCAACCTCTGTGTCAAATGACCTACTAGGCAGCTCGTTCACAGCCCGGCGTTGAACGATGAGAAACTGTGCAACTGACTGACCGTGCTGGTCGTCGTATGGCCCCCGTCTCGTGATTGAGACGGGGGCCGAATCCGCACTTCTGTGCACAATCCCCGCTCAGAGCGCGTGCCACCTGCTGAATTCCTGTTCGGCGCGCCTTGCCTGCAAATGCACTCGATAAAATGCATCCAGAACGTCAGATTCTCCGTATAGTCTGACAAGCGTCGATCACGAGCACCTGCGACGCCGAAAACATCGCTCAAAAGGTTCAATTCACTCCAAGGAGGTTTCAAGTTGCTATGTCGCACGCCAAGAAGTGGTTGGGTTTGGGTATCTCTCTGCTGGCGTTGGCCGCGCTGGTCCCGATAGCGGCGGCCCAGGGAATGCCCACTGTACAAATCGCACAGAATCCCACACTCGGGAACATCCTGACCGATAGCAACGGGATGACCCTCTATCTGTTCACCCCTGACCAGGCAAACATGAGCACCTACTACGACAAGTGCGCAACGGCCTGGCCGCCCCTGGTCGTGGCGCAGGGCGACCCTGTCGCCGGAGCGGGTCTTACAGCCCAGCTGGGCGTAGCCAGCCGGAAGGATGGCTCGATGCAGGTCACCTACAATGGCATGCCGCTCTGCTACTGGTTCAAGGACAAGCAGCCGGGCGACGTCAACGGCCAGGGTGTATTGGACACCTGGTTTGTCGTACATCCTGACATAGCCAGCATGGCGATCAACTCGCCGGTAGTGCAGCTGACCAAGAACGCCACGCTGGGTGACATCCTGACCAATCAGGGCATGACGCTGTATCGCCTCGAGAAGGATCAGCCGAACGTCAGCACCTGCCTCGGCCCATGCGCGACCAATTGGCCGCCTCTTCTGATCGCGGGGGGTGAGCCGCAAGCTGGGAAGGGCGTGACGGGCACATTGGGCGTGATTACCCGCACCGACGGCAGCAAGCAAGTAACCTACAATGGAGACCCGCTGTACTTCTTTGCCAAGGACGTCCGCCCCGGCGACATCAACGGCGAGGATGTTGGCGGCGTCTGGTACGGGGTGACACTGACGGGCGAGTCGGCGGAACCACCTGCTTCGCCCGCGCCGGCTGCGACTCCGGCCTCGTCTTCGTCGGGATGGTAGCCGCTCGTTGCGCGGCCGCCCATCCAAGCCGTGTTGAGGCAGGCCCACCCAACTGGCGGACCTGTCGATTGTAGAGCAGCCCCCCCCTCTCTGGCGAGAGAGAGGGCTTGCTCGCGTCTTGAAACATAGGAGTGCGCTCACGACTAACCCAATGACCGTCGAAGAGACCAAGGACCAGTGCGAGGAGCTGCAGACCAGTTTCCTGGAAAGTCGCGAATTGATCATCGCCGCGAACCGCGGCCCTGTCACTTTCTCGACCTCTGAGGATGGGGACTCGCAGTTCAAGCGCGGCAAGGGCGGGTTGGTGACTGCATTGTTGGGCCTCTGCCTCCAGGCCGAGGCCACCTGGATCGCCTGCGCCCAGAGCGAGGCCGGCGCGACCTGGCAGGCGGGAAATGTGCCGCTGTCGGTCGACGGCAAGTCCGTTCGGGTCGAATTCCTGTCGCCAGACCCGGCGGCCTACCACGGCTATTACAACGTGATCTCCAACCCGCTGCTGTGGTTTCTGCAACATTCGATGTGGGATCTGTCGCGCGCCCCGGTCATCGATCGTGACACCTGGCAGGCCTGGGAGCAGTACGTGGCCATCAACCAGATGTTTGCAGAGGCGATTGTCGGCCGGGTGTTCGCCGCGCCGGGGCCCAAGCTGGTGATGCTGCAGGATTATCACCTGTATCTGGTCGGCCAGGCTATCCGTGACCGCGTTCGCCGGCCCCGGCGCCCGGCGGTGCTGCATTTCGTCCACAATCCTTGGCCAGGCCCGGAGTACTGGTGTGTGCTGCCGCCCGTCATGCGGCAGGCGATTCTGCACGGCTTGTGCGGCGTGGGTCTGCTGGGCTTCCAGACCCACGAGGATGGGCTCAACTTTATCCGCACTTGTGAGACTCACCTGCCCGGCGCGTTCGTCAATCTCAAGCGGAGCCGGGTGTGGTACCGCCATCACACCACCCACGTGCAGGATTTTCCGATCTCCATCAACGTTGAGGCTCTGAAGGAGCTGTCTCGTTCGCTGGATGTGGCGACCCACCGGCACGAACTTGAGGAAGCGGTCGGCAACCGCCAGCTGATTCTGCGTATTGACCGCGTCGAGCCGAGCAAGAACATCGTGCGCGGGTTTCAGGCTTACGCCGAGATGCTCGAACTCCATCCCGAGCACCGCGGGCAGGTGACGTTCGTAGCCATCCTGGTGCCCTCGCGCCTGGAGGTGGGCGAGTACCAGGCGTATCTGGACGAGATCACCCGCATCGCCGGGCGAATCAATACCCAATATGGCAGCAGCGAGTGGGAGCCGATCCGGCTGCTCATCGGCGAGAACTACCCTCGCGCGGTGGCGGCTATGCAGCTCTACGACGTGTTGGTGGTCAACTCGATTGCAGACGGTATGAATCTGGTGGCGATGGAGGGCCCCACGGTCAACCAGCGGGACGGTGTGTTGGTGCTCTCTGAGCGCACCGGCGCCTCGCAGCGCCTTGCCGCCGGCGCTACCGTGATATCGCCGTACGACGTGTTCGCGACCGGGCATGCCATTCATCAGGGGCTCACCATGCCGCTGGAGGAACGCCAGCAGCGCGCCAACCGCCTGCGCTGGCTGATCGAGCGCGATGACATCAACATCTGGCTGTGCCGCCAGCTGGACACTGTGCTCAAGCTGAACCTGTGATGAGGGACGTTTGAGAGCAGACGCCATCGCCGCCGCCGCTCGGCCAGTCCCCGAGCCGGGGGACCTGTGCGATCTTGAGCAGCTGACTGAACGGCTTGCCCGCGAGCCGCTCACCTGGCTGATCCTCGACTACGACGGCACGCTCGCCGATTTCGCGCCCACCCCCGAGCACGTCCTGCCCGACCCAGCGCTGATCCGGCTGCTCAGCAGCCTGGTGCAGTATCCGAATTTGGCCCTGGCAGCGGTCAGCGGGCGTGCCCTGGGCCAGGTGCGGCAGTTGATTCCCGTAGCGGGCGTGCTCCTGGCGGGCAGCTACGGGATCGAATTGCAGACGCCGGGCGGGGAACTCGTCGAGCGGATGGCGTACTCTGCGGTGCGACCGGCGCCCGACGCGCTGAAACCACAATGGGCCGGCTTGGTCTCGGGCCGCGCCGGCTTCTTCCTCGAGGACAAAGGGTGGACGCTGGCCATTCACGGCCGTCTCGCAGACGAGCGGGCGGCGGCAGAGGTGTTGGCCCGGGCCCGCGTTCTCGCCCAGGACGTTCTGCCCGACGAAACACTGGGGCTGTTGGCCGGCGATAGATTTCTCGAAGCATGTCCACGGATTGCAAACAAGGGGCCACCGTGGAGTATCTGTTGGACCACCACGCCGGGCCGGGAGCCTTTCCCGTCTACGTGGGAAACGACATCGTAGACGAGCCGGCCTTCGCCGCGGTGCGGGCCCGAGCCGGCGCAGGCGTGTTGGTCGGCCGGCAACCGCGGCCCAGCCGGGCGCAGTGCCGCGTCGAATCGCCCCAGGCCGTGCGGCGCTGGCTGCAGGCATTGCGCGACCGGCTGGCGCACGAGAATGGCCCAGATTCCGGTACGTAGGGTCAATTCGTGAATTGCCCCTACGCTGGTTCACCGGGCCCGGCGCTGCGCTTGGGCGCGCTCGACGACAGCATGCACTGCCCGCGCGGCCGCTTCCGGCAGGGCTTGCGGACGGTGACTCGACAGGATGGCCTCAACCTGCTCCGCGGCCCGCTGCGCCAGGGTGTTGCTGCCCTTTGCCTGCCAGCGGTCGAAATTGTCGCGTTCGATCAGGCGCGGGTACCAGCGCTCCCGGTAGTGCCGCGTGGTGTGTTCCGCGTCGAGGAACTGCCCGTCCGGCCCGACCTGGTCGATCAGGTCCAGCGCCAGGGTTTCGTCGTTGACCTCAATCTCCGACACGCAGTGCTTGATCCAAGAAACCATCTCGTCGCATATCGCCAGCTGCGCCAGCGAACCCGACAGCCCCGACTCCAGGTAGCCCATGTCGTGAACGATGTGGCCGCCGGCCAACACCGTGGCCAGCAGCGTCAGCGCAGCCTCGAAGCTGGCTTGCTGGTCTACCACCTTCGAATCGCTGGAGCCGGCCAGGCTGAAGGTGGGCAGATCGTAGTAGCGTGCCATGGTCTCGCCGACACCATGGTAGTCAGGCCCGCAGTACGGCTCGACGAGCGTGCGCATATCCAGCGCGCTGCCGCCCCAGCCCGGCACGATGACAGGAGCGCCGGGGCGTTTCAACTGCGAGATCACCAGGCCGGCCAGCACCCCGGCGTACACGCTGGCGATCGCGGCCGGAATCGTGACGGGAGCCGTCACGCCGCCTAGCGAGACCGGGATGTACATGGCGGGCAGACCCTTGCCGGCCAGGAGCAGCAGTTTCTGTAACGCCTCCCGATTGTGGCGCAATCCCGTCGTGACGTTGATGTAACACGCAACAAAGGGCTTCTGCGCCAATGCCGCGGCGCCGCCCGCCACTGCTTCGGCCATCTCGATCGCGTCGACGCAGCCCGAGGTGTCGTACGTTACGAACACGATCGGCTTGGTGGTGTGATTGAGCATGACCTCCATCTGGTAGCGGTCGGCGATCACCTGGTTCACGTCCTGGGGCAGGAACATGGACATTACGAAGTCGATGTTGTCGAGCGCATCACACAGCGTGATCCCGTCCACCACGTCCCGCAGTACCGGCTTGCGGCGCTGGCCGGTGCGATGATCGACGATGTTCAGCACGTCTGAGCCAGGTCCGAAGAAGCTGCGATACCCCTCGACGGGCATGACGGGATTGCCGTTGCGGTCGTATAGGGTCAATCGTTTCGGCGCTGTGCTCAGGGCCTGTTCCACCAGGCGAGCCGGAATGCGGGCACGGTTGCCATCAGAGACCGCGGCGCCTGCACGGCTCACCAGGTTGATCGCCTCCGGCTCATAGAGGCGCACCCCGGTGCGCTCCAGGATGGTCAGGCATGCGTTGTGGATCTTCTCGCACTTCTCCGGCGCCATCCTGGCGAACCGGAAGGCGCTTGAGTCGAGGATACGCTTCAGTGGCTGAGTCACGGATGTCATCTCCTTAAGGTGTAATGATGGTGCGAATGCCCTCGCCGTAGCGTTCGAGGCGGTCCATGGCCAGATTGACAGCGCCAGCGTCGAGCGGCACCGCATCGGTGATTACCTCGCCGAGCTGGAGGAGGCCGCGCCCGGCCAGCTCCAGCACTGCCGGCAGCTCGTGGGCCAGGTGATCGGAGGAACCGATCAGCTCGGTTTCCTTGCACACCATGCTGCGGTAGGGTGCGATCTGAAGGATTTGATCGGTCACGCCTACCACGACGGCGCGCCCGAAAACGGCAAGGGACTCGAAGGCCTGCTGCATCGTGGCCTGAAGGCCGATCAGCTCCAGGGCCACGTCCACTCCCCGGCCGCCGGTCACGCGCTTGAGCTCGGCCACTGGGTCAACCTGCCGGGCGTCGATCGGCACCGCGCCGAAGGTGCGCGCCAGCCGCAGCTTGTTCGGCTGGATGTCCACCGCGTACACGTCCAGCGCACCGAAGGCACGCGCCATCTGCAGCGCCGACATGCCCAAGCCGCCGATGCCGAAAACGGCGACGCTCTCGCCCGGCTGCAGGCGCGACTTGCGCAAGGCATGATACGAGGTGGCCGACGAGCACATCATGATCGCTCCGTGTTCAAACGAGACGTTCTCTGGCAGCCGGAACGCGTTGCGAGCCGGGACGGCAATGAACTCGGCGTAGCCGCCGTCGCGCGTCTTTCCCAACATTTGGCCGGCAGTGCAGAACTGCTCGCTGCCGCGAGTGCAGAAGGTGCAATCGCCGCAGGTCACCATGTAGTGCAGGCAAACGCGGTCGCCCGCCTTGAGCTGGCTCACCTCGGCGCCGGCCTGCTCGACCACGCCCGCGATCTCGTGGCCGAGCGTGAGCGGCAGAGGATGCACCGGCGAGATGCCTGCACGGTAGTGCACGTCCGAGTGGCAAATGCCGGCAGCCTGGATACGCACCAGCACGTCTCGCGCGCCGACGGTAGGCAGGGGCAGCTCCTGCAATTCCAGGCGTTGGTGGGGTTGAACCAGGCGTATGGCCTTCATGGTGTCTCCGCTGTCTGCCTCAGAGCCCTACGCCGTGAACAGGAAGGGTTCGTATTGGGCGGTGCTGGCCACCAATTCGGCCTGTTGTGCCTGATTCAGTGGTGTGAACCGCTCACAGGCCGCCAGCATGAGCCGCAGAATGGCGGGGTCACCAGCGGTGCACAGGCCGGTGACGTCCTGCGAGAGGGCAAAGTTGACGGCCTGCTGAACGTGAGCGGGGTCGTCAAACGGCTCGTACCAGGTGCCGTAGGTCTGCGGCCGGCCGGCCCACGGCGCCTTGGCCACGCTCTTGATGATCATGGTGCCGATATCGCGGGCGCGGCACTGGCGCACGAGTTCCTCGGCTGCCCGCCGGTAGGTTGCGTCGGCATAGAGCATGAAGTTGATCGGGAAGAGGACGGTGTCGAAGTCAAAGCGGCGCAGCGCCTCCAGGTAGAGTGCCGGCGCCTCCATCCCGTGGCCGGTGATGCCGATGTAGCGCGTCAAGCCCTCCGCCTGTGCATCGAGGATTGCTTCCAGCGCGCCGCCCGCTCCGGTCACCTGGTCGAGCTTCTCTGCCGTGTTGACCTCGTGCAGCTGGTACAGGTCGAAGCGGTCGACCCGCAAGCGTTCCAGGGATTGACGCAGCTCGGCAGCCGCCTCGGCCCTGGTGCGCTTCATCGTCTTGCAGCCGAGGAAGAAGCGATCCCGCTCGCGGGCCAGCCAGGGCCCCAGCCGCTCCTCGGCCAGCCCATAGCTGGGCGCCACGTCGATGTGGTTGACTCCGGCCGCGATGACCTCTTCCATGGCCTGGTCGGCCTCGGCCTGGGTAACGCTCCAAAATGCAGCCGCGCCAAAGATGGCGACGCTGCTCATATGCCCGGTTCTTCCCAATCGACGCTGCTCCATGCCCCGCCTCCTCGCCCCGCGAGAATAGATTGATCGCTGTCTTCAGCGGATGTCACTAGCAGCGGATTCTGCAACAGATGCTCCGGGCGCGAGCGAGCGCCGCATCTGTTACAACCGCTCCTAAATCCGCCGCGAACAACAGGTTTATATCACATTTCTGGGAATCTGTCCACCGGCGGGCCGCGCTCGCGCTTGATGACGCTCTGGAGATGTGATATAATGGATGCGCAGGAGGGGTTATTATTTTTCGCGCTCTCGCAGCGTCGGGTACGTGTGGGCAATCCTTGGTTCACTGCCCCGGGCACTTTCCTGTCCGCCTTCCGCTTCAACAGCTGCCGATACCCCAGCTCCCCTTCCCGTCCTTGACAGGCTTGCTCATGAGCCAAGAACGGCAATTGCACGCCACCTCGTGCCCATCGGCGTGCACCTACGGCACCGAAGATCGGATCCCCGGCAGTCCGGCCGGCCAGTTCGCAAGGAGGGGGTACCCATGAAGCAACATAAGAAGCTCATCAGTCTGTTGGTGGCATCCGCGTGGCTGGTCCAGGGGGCCGGCTTCGCAGTTGTGCCCGCTCTGGCCGACGATCCGGGGCGCTTCCACGTCAGTCTCAACGGGGATGGCCCGGCGGACTTGGTCGTCGGCGTGCCGTTCGAAAATGTTGGCGCGGTTGTGGACGCCGGCGCGATCAACGTGATCTACGGGGCAGTCGATGCCGGCCTGGTCGCGGCCGGCAACCGTATTTGGGATCAGGCTATTGCTGGCATGGACAGTCCGGCCGAGACGTCCGACACGTTCGGCAAGGCGCTGGCCATCGGCAACTTCAATGGGGACGCCTACGCTGATGTGGCCGTCGGCGTTCCCGGAGAGGGCGTCGGTGCCATCAATGGTGCCGGCGCGGTGCATATCCTGTATGGCTCCGCCAGCGGGATCACGGTCACCGGGGATCAATGGTGGAATCAGGATAGCCCCAACATTGAGGGTGGTGCCGAGGCCAACGATGCCTTCGGCTCTTCGCTGGCAGCCGCCGACTTCAACCGCGACGGCTATACCGACCTGGCGGTGGGCGTGCCGAGCGAGGAGGTCAGCGGGCAAGGCTCTGCGGGAGCGGTGAACGTGTTGTATGGCTCATCCGGCGGCCTGTCTGCTGCCAACGACAGGATGTTTCACCAGGACAGCGCGCTAATCACCGACAGCGCCGAAGCCGGCGACCAATTTGGCCGTGCATTGGCGGCGGGCGACTTCGACGGCAACGGCTATGCCGACCTGGCCATCGGCGTCCCTAACGAGAACTATGCGGCCGGTCACACTGACGACGGGGCGGTGCACGTGCTCTACGGCTCGTCGGGCGGCCTGACCGCCACGGGATCAGACATCTGGAACCAGGACCTCGGCCTGGACGATGCCGCGGAGGACTGGGATTACTTCGGCTATGCCCTGGCGACCGGAGACTTCGACGGCGATGGCTACAGTGACCTGGCCGTGGGCGTGTATGGCGAGAACATCGGGTCGCCCACAATCTTTGACGCCGGGGCCGTCAACGTGATCTACGGGTCGGCCGGTGGCTTGACCACCTCCGGCGACCAGTTCTGGCACCAGGACATCGCGAACGTCCAGGACACTGCTGAGGATTTCGACGACTTCGGGATGGCACTGACGACAGGAGATTTCAACGGCGACGGATTTGCGGACCTGGCGGTGGGCGTCCCGTATGAGGATATCGTTGCCCCTGCCGACGCGGCGGGCGCGGTCAACGTGATCTATGGGTCGGTCAACGGGCTGTCGGCCACCGCCGTTCCGGACCAGTTCTGGAATCAGGGTAGCAGCGGCCTAGGGACCACCGCCGAGGTCGGTGACGAGTTCGGCTACGCCCTCACAGCGGGGGACTTCAACCAGGACGGCTTCGCCGACCTGGTGGTCGGCGCACCCTACGAGGATGTCGTCAATGTGGATGTCGGCCTGATCAGCGTCATCCGCGGTTCGGCGAACCGATTGACTTCGACCGGAAGCCAGGTCTGGTACCAGAGCCACTCCGGCCTGGACGGTGCGGCGGAAGCCAGCGATCGATTCGGCTATGCGTTGGCTGCCAGTGGAGCGCTGCTCGAGTTGTATATGCCGGATCTGACCAACCAGTGAGACGGGTGGCCCTACTACGGTTCAAACTGAAAGGTCCACAGATCGTCCACCAGCGCCCACGTCTCGTCCTCGGTGAGGATCGGGCCGAAGTCGGGCATGCCGGTGCCCATGCCGCCCTTGCGGATCTTGGCGTAATAGAGGGCACTCGTGCCGCCCAACAGCGTGTGCGGATCGTCGAGGGCTGTGGAGGCCTCGCTTCCATCGTGGTGCCGGGCCAGGCCCTGGGCGCGCAGCGCGTCCAGGCCCGGCCCCTCGCCGTCGCCGCTCTCACCGTGGCAGGCCGCGCACGCCTTCGCGTATTGGCCCGCCGCCTGGTCCAGGCGCGTCGACGGCACGTCCCGCAGCCACAGGAAGGCGAGGATGTCCCAGGCTGACTGGCTGTCCAGCGCCGGCAGCCGCGCCATCAACGCCTCGTGCGCCTGGGCGGGCGCGTGATCGCGCCGCCAGGCCGCATCCTCGAGCTCGGCTGGCAGTTGGATCTTTTGGGCAAGCGCCTCGCTCCGCGACGCAGAGGGCTTCTCAGCGGGGACGGCGGCTGCCGGGTGCAGCGCGTCGACGTCGATGCCTTGTTCGACCAGGGCGGCGACCACGGGGTCCGGCCCGGAAGGGCTGACCAACTCATCCGGTTGGGCCGGGTCATATGCGTCGATCGTAGCTCGCATGCGCCAGTGATTGGGGCTGCACCAGGTGTTGCAGTACAGGGTGTATCGGCCGGGCCTGGCGAAAGTCACCTCTGTCTCTTTGACCTGGCCGGCATCCACCTGCCCCAGGTCGATGCCCAGCCCGGGGCCGATGGCGATGTCGTGCGTCACGTCCGGCACCGAGAAACGCAGCCGCACCCTCTGGCCCGCGGGGACGCGCAGCACGTCCGGTTGAAAGCCGCCGTTTTCGGGCGAGGCGGCCACGACGTCGATGGTACGCAGGGCCGACGGCGCGGCGAACCAACCCAGGCGGTACCCCAGCGCAGCTCCGGGCACCCCAAATAGTATCAACACGGCGACCACAATCGCCAGAACCTCACGGCGCGGCATAGTCACCCCAGGTACAGGCGCAGGAACAGCACCGTCACGCCGGTCATGAAACCTGCTATGGGTAGCGTCCCCCACCAGGCTCGCCCGGTAAAGGCCGCCCCTTGCTCCTGGCAGGCGATGCGATAGGTGACGGTGATCGAGATCGCCAGCCCCGCCAGCAGCAGCAACACCTGCAGCGCTGGGATGAACCCGGTCAGCCAGGGCCGCCAGCTGGCGTGAGCGGTGCCCAGCAAATCCCAGCCCCAACCGAACGGGTCCGACACGACCGCCAGTGCATACGAGCCGTTGACCAGCACGAACGACAGGCTGAACGCGATCCAGCCGGCCAGCCCCAGCGGGACCAGGCCGTAGGCATAATCCACGAACAGGCGGCGCATGGGTGCGGCAGCCCCGCTGATTCTCCGCGCAAGCCCCGTCGCCAACCAGAAGACACCGGGAATCGCGACCAGGGCCACGGCGAGGAATCCGGCCGCGTACCCTGCCCAACCTGCCAGGCTCTGCATGTTGGCCAGGTTCTTCAGCCAACCCCAGGGGCCGAGCAATACCGCTGAATAGAGCAGGGCGCATCCCAGCATGATGAATGCCTTGTAGGCCTCATCCAGCCGCCGCTCGCCGGCAACCAGCAGGTCGGCCCCGAACGGGCGCAGGTTCAGGGCGATGTTATCCTGAGGGCAGGCTCTCAGGCATTCGGCGCACAGTCCGCAGTAGGCATTGCGCCGCAGGGTGCCTGGATAGACCAACCAGGGACAGCCGTAGCTGCGCGCCGTGCCGGTCAGGCAGTCCTTCGATGCGTGCGCCCGGCACACCTCCCGATCCCTGACCCGCAGCTCAACGGGAGCGAGCAGCGCGTACAGACCGATGAAGCCGCCAACCGGGCAGACGTAGCGGCAGAAGACGCGCTGCCCGAAGGCCATGCCGAACAGCGTGCCCACGAGCAAGAGACCCATCAGCACCCAGCCAGTGGCCGCAGGCCGCGTCAGGATGATCGCGCTGAAGAGCGCCACCAGGAGGAAGCCAAGGTTTTGCAGCCAGATGTTCCTGAGACGTCCCGGCCACCTCAGCCCCAGTCCGCGCAGCCGGCCCGGTGATCGGCGGATGATGCCCCGTCGCTGGAACCACTCACCCGGGGCCGGGATGGGGCAAATGGCGCACCACAGCCGCCCGAACAGCGGCACCAGCCCGATGATGAGCAGTGCCCACCACACGATCCAGACGAAGATGATGCCGAAGTTCCTGGCGCCAGCGGGCGTGCCCAACAGACCCGCGGAAATGGCCAGCACGAAGCAAGCCAGGGTGAACAGCGCCCCGGCCGGCTGCCAGGCGCGCGACCGGAGCACCTCTTTCAGCCACGGGAAGCGCGCCAGGAGATCGATACGGTGCTCAGGCATCCGCCGGCACCGCAGTCGGGAAATGCCGCAAGAAGGCCAACGTGGCCAGCACGGTCAGCGCGGTCAGCCCCAGGGCGCGTGCAAACATATCGTTGGGACTCACGACCAGCTCCCCGACCATAAAAGGATGCAGGCTGCCGCAGCTGACGGGACAGCGATAGCGGAACTTGCCGGTCTTGTCGGCCACGAACTCGATGTGCTGCGGCAGGCCCGGCTCGACCCGCACGTTGATGCCATAGCCGTCGAGGTACAGCCCGTGTACCACATCGCTGCTCTGAAGCGTCACGACGACGGGGTCTCCGCGATTGACGTACAGCACGGGCGGGTCGAAGGCAAACTGGCTGGCACGGATGGTCACCTGGCGCGTCGCCGGTGCTGCGGCAAACCCGTCCAGCGGCACCCACCAGATCGCCGCGGCCAGCAGTGCAAACGGAAGCAGCGTCAGGATTCGCAAGCGCATCGCCATCATTCGACGGGTTGGGTGTCGGTGCCAGGACCGTAGCGGCTGTAGGTGGCGTCGATGTATGCCCTGATCTCCCGGGCGGCCC
>Ga0315282_10013447_pt1 | contig 12344 bp, 8 predicted proteins | sample YL17G07_20_MG_FD_203693 | JGI IMG/M metagenome (GOLD analysis project Ga0315282, IMG submission 203693) | Sediment microbial communities from Yellowstone Lake, YNP, Wyoming, USA - YL17G07_20 | ecosystem: Environmental > Aquatic > Freshwater > Lake > Sediment | place: USA: Wyoming | collected... | reverse complement strand
CTATCTGAACGGCAAGGTAGATGCCGCACATGGGATGCATTGATATGAAATGCTTTGTACTGCCAATGATCATCGCTTGCCTGACTGGACTTGGCGTTGCAGGAACTGCCCGTACCAACGCTCCTGCTGCCACCGTCGAATCACTCCCATCTGACCTACCTGCATGGCTCCAACCCGGCACGGTCCGCTTTGCGCGGTTTGACGGGGGTCCCCTCGAAACCCAAAAGACGAAACGCTCAGCCTGGGGGCAACGATTTACCCCGGAAGAGCAGGAAGTATTGGCAAACGTTTATGGAAAGTACGGCGACCGCATGGTCGATCTTCTGGCCCAGGCAGGCGTCAATTTTGTGTGGGTCACTTATAGTGTGGGGTTTTCCTGGGAAGATGAAGCAGCGCAACGCGCGGCGGTAAGGGAAATAACTCGGAAGTTGCATGCGCGCGGAATCAAGGTTGCCGCCTACATGTGCGCCCACAGCATCTTCTGGGAAAGTTTGTTCAAAGACGTTCCACAATCGGTTAAATGGATTCAATTTGATAGCCAGGGTGTCCCCTACCGGTACTCTGGCGGCCGCGACCCTCTGCGATTTATCGCTGACCTCGATAATCCCGGCTGGGTTGAATACCAGAAACGGCGGGTGGGAGAAATAATTGACGATGGCTTGGATGCGATATTCTTCGACAATACCGCCGATCCGCATTGGAGCAGCAACGAGAGCGTCACAACTTTTTTCGCCAAGATTCGCGACCTTGCTCGCCAAGAGAAAAAATCCAACACTCCGATGTTCACCAACTTTGGGCTCTCCCCGTCCCGGGCGGTCCTGAATCAAATCATGGATTTCGTTTATGACGAGGGGTGGGTTGAGCCTGGCGTTTGGAATGGAGATTGGGTGGTTTCCAACATCCGCCGTGACCGCTTCGTAAAGGGTCTGAACGCTTCCTGGAAGCCCCTGATCACTGAGTACTCAAGGTTTCACAATGGCGACAGGGCTAGTTCCTTTCTCGGCGCACGCTCGCAACGACTGGGCATCGCTGAAGCGGCGGCCTTCGGCGCCGCCTACACTTGGGACATGGAAGGCCCGTTTGACGAGGCTCTGATTACCCGCGACCCCAAGGCCGTTGACTCCTGGAAGGCAATCGGCCAGTACAACAAGTTTCTTGCCGACCACAGGCTCCTTTATGCTGACGCTGTGAACGTGGCGCCTTTCCTCGTCCTTCTACCTGACGATCTTCAAACCGGCTTCGCTTGGAGGGACAGCATCCCACGCCTTGATTTTCTGGCCCGAAGCAGCTTCTTGTGCGATCTCAAACTGGCAAGCCGCGTTACCAGCAGAGACCTAGCTGCCTATCAGGGTGTGATTGTTCCTTCCTATGCATCCCTGTCGGCCGAGCAGAAAGGGATGGTCCAGGACTATCAAACGGTGGGAGGGAAGGTTTACAAGTTTGCCGAGAGGCCGGAAACAGAGGGTCTGAACGCAGAAATTCTCCCTCCAGCGACCGAGAGTTCGGCAGCAAGCGAAACAGCACCGGAGCAAGTTCGAGCCGAAATCTGGTCTCTCGCCCCCGCCGCCACCCGCGTTGAGATTGAAACGGCTGGACATGTGCTGGCCAACGTGACCTCCCTGCAAGGCGGAAGAATGCTGGCCGTGCACTTGCTTAATTACGATCCGACCCCTGCCAGCAGATTGAAATTGAAACTGGTCTTGGGAAACGAATTCAAAGCCCTCATCGGACGCAAGCCGGCTTTCCTTTCTCCGGACGCGCCACATCCCGCGATCGAGAAGCAGGAATGGAAGGGCTCAACCCTTGAAATAACTTTGCCCTCATTGGACGTGTATTCCGTGGTGGTTTTGCAGTAAGCTCCGACCCTGAGGTCAAGACCGGCCCGGCCGCCCCAATGGGTGAGTACGGAGTCTTAACCTGGACTCCCGAACCGCCCATGGCTCGCGGTTTGCTTACTGTCCCGGGGATCTGGCCCATCGCACAGTGAGCATGAGCGCTGGAAATCCACAGCCAAAAGTAGGCAAGCGAGGAACAATTATGAAATCCAAAACCCTGTTAGTGCTTGCAATCCTGTTGAGTGCAACGCTAGTCCGGGCTCAGACAGATGCCGCGGACATCGAGCCCATTCTCACCGAGCAACTTCAGCCCCCGCAAGTGGTGACCTTCCAGTTACAGCAGTTCTTGATGGGAAAAGTGCCGGGGCTTCCAGCCCCCTCGGGTGCGGCGCAGTGGACCGCTCAGGCACAGCGAGTCCGCCGGCACTTATTGGACGATGTCATTTTCCACGGCTGGCCTCAGGAGTGGGTCAATTCACCGCCGCGGTTCGAGGATCTAGGCCCCATCCCTGCGGGAAAAGGCTACACCTTGCGCAGGCTTCGGTATGAAATATTGCCGGGATTTTACTGCACCGCCCTACTGTATGCGCCGGAGCCTTTGCAGGGGCGCGTCCCGGCGGTGCTGAATGTCATGGGGCACTTCGGTATCCGGGGCAACAAAGTGGAGTTTGAGCAGAAGTTGTGTATCAATCAAGCCCTGAAGGGCATGATCGCGCTCAATCCGGACTGGGTGGGAATGGGCGAACTCAATCAGAAGGAGAATGAGCATTGGTTCGCTTCCCAACTTGACCTGGTGGGTATGAACGGTGTGGGCCTTTTTTACCTCGCCATGCGCCGGGGGATCGATTACCTCGCGCAGAACCCCAACGTCGACGCCAGTCGGATTGGTGTGACCGGGTTGTCCGGAGGTGGCTGGCAAACCATCATTCTCAGCAGCCTTGACCCGCGAGTCGAGGTGTCCGTCCCTGTTGCCGGCTATGTCAACCTGCAAGGAAGGCTCGAGCGGCTGCCGGGTGAGCCGGGAGATATCGAACAAAATCCGACCGACTTTCTCGTGGGGCAGGATTATTCCACGCTCACCGCGATGCGGGCTCCGCGCCCCACCCTGCTGATCGACAATGCCGAGGATGACTGCTGCTTTCGCGCTCCGCTCGTGAAGCCTTATATCTTTGACCCCATCCTTCCCTTCTTCAGGCTTTACGGGAAGGAGGAGGGGTTTCAGTTCTACCAAAGCACCTCGATTTCCGCCCACAACTACGGTCTAGACGATCGAGTGCAGGCCTACGCTTTCTTTGTGAAACATTTCCATCTGCCAGCAGGGAGCGCCGAGATCCCCGTGGGAGAGAATGTCAAGACTTACAACGAGCTCCAGGGAGGGATCCCCGCGGACAACCTTACCATCCTCGGCTTGGCTCGCAAAATGGCGGGACAGTTGCAGCACCCGCCGGCACCCGCCAGCCAGCCGGAAAGGGCCGCGTGGTCTTCGTCCCAACGCGCCGCGCTGCGGGAGGTCGTGCGGTTCCACCCCGTCAACGTGTCGCACGCGTTCCTCCTGTCGAATACTTATCACAACCAGGTGGAATCGGTCTCTTACCGTTGGGAAATGAGTAACGGACTGGGCGCCACCGGTGTTTGGCTGCAAGAAACTTCGACGGCAAACGCCGCGCCTTTGACAATTGTGCTAAACGACGGAGGCAAGAAGGCTGCTGCAAAGCAGTCATGGGGCCGCGTTCCTGAAGTTGCCCACCGGATGGAACGGGGGGAACAGGTGCTGGTAGCTGATCTGCTGTTCACCGGTGATGATACTCCCAGCCAACCAACCCATCTGTTCTCCGAGATGCTTGCCGCGGCCGGCGAACGCCCTCTCGGAATAGAAGCGGCGCAATTGGTAAGCCTTGCACGCTGGGCACAAAACCATTGGGCGCCCTCACGCATTCGCCTGGAGAGCACGGGCATCCGCAGCCAGGTTGTTTCCCTTGTGGCGTCAGCCCTGGAGCCGCGTCTGTTCTCCGAGGTGGCCATCCACGACGGGATGCACAGTCTGAGATACCTCCTGGAGAAGCCGGTCACTTATCAGGAGGCGTCCGATCTGTTCTGTTTGGACCTGTTTAAGGATTTTGACCTTGACCGCCTGGCAGCGGTGGCGGAGCCGACAACCGTCATCAACGACTCTTACGTCGAATTGAAACCGAAGAGTGAAGAACGGTGATCTCCTAACAGGTTGATGAAAACGGGTGTAGCGGCGGCTTTACGCCGCCATCGTGCGTTGAAACCATTGCAGATTTGGCGGGGTAAACCCGCCGCTACCTCGCACCGAACGACTTTTTCATCGGCCTTCTAAAGACCAAAGCATTTCAGCAGGGAGGAACTGATGATGATTTATGGCCGACGCTGTGGGTGGGTTTCTTGGGGAGTGGTGTCTTGTGTTGTCTTGACTACTCTTGCCGCGAGCGCAGCGCCTGCGAGCAGGACAGTCCGCGTCGTGACGCCGGAAAAAGCTGCCCCCCAAGTGAAATTCGACGTGGCGAGTCTTCGCCTGGCGCTCGAAAAGGCGGGTTGGAAGGTCAGCGTGGAGCCGCATTCATCATCGGCCGACGTGGAAATTGTGATCGGGAAGAAGGGTGATCCTAACATCACCAAAGCCGACGGTGATCCCCTCGCTGTGCCCGACAAACCCGAGTCCTATGCGATCTCCATGGTTTCGGGTAAGCGCGAGGTGGTTGTTGAGGGCAGTGATGCCACCGGCGCCATGTACGGCGTGCTGGACCTGGCGGAGCAGATCGGCAGGCAGAAAGAGGGCAGCTTCTTTAATCAGATCAAACCCGTCAGCAAGTCACCGTACCTCGAAGTGCGTGGCGTCAACATGTTTTTGGCGGTGCAGGATATTGACAGCCCCGACGGCGCCTTCTGGTCCGATGATTATTGGAACACTTATCTGGGCATCATGGTGCACGACCGTTACAACTTGCTCGACATCCACGGACCCTGCGATGCCGTGACCCTTACCTTTCCCAATGGTTTTTCCTATTTCCTAAGCCTGCCGGATTTCCCGGAAGTGGGCGTGGGCCCCGAGCGTGCGGCCAGGAATTTGGCCCGTTTTCGCGAGGTGGTCCACATGGCCGGGGAGCGGGGCATCAAGGTCGGTTATATGAACTATGAAGCGGCGCCTCCCCTTGGCCCCTGGAAGACCCGGCAGTTTGGGAAGGATGAGCGCTGGACCCACGTGCCGCAGGAATTTCTGACCGGCCCGCGTCTGGAACAGTACACGCGCGAGGCGGTGGTGAGCTTCCTGAAACAGGTCCCGGAACTGTGGATGTTCGGCTTCCGCGTGGGAGAATCCGGGCAGCCCGAGGACTTTTACAAAAAGACTTATCTTGCGGCGCTGGCTCAGTTCCCGCCCAGCCTGAAGATTTACCTGCGGACGTGGATTGCCGACCCCGCGAAGGTCCGCGAGCTTGCTGCCTCAACCCCCAACCCTCTCTATATCGAGCCCAAATACAATGGCGAGCAACTCGGCCTGCCTTACCAGGCGGCCCTGGGCGGGCGTCAGTATCCACCCAGCGGCTCGTACGAGAATTACACGAATAACCCCAAGAAATACTCAATCCTCTGGCAGATTCGGGCGCACGGCACACACCGGGTCTTTTATTGGGGTTCCCCGGATTTTGCGCGGCGGACCGTGCGCAGTTGCAGGTTTGGCGACGGGGTGGGGTTCTCGATGGAACCCATGGAAGCCTATGTAGTGGCGGCCGACTACCTTCACCATAATCCCCAGACGGACCACAGCTTCTACAAGTGGATGGTGGAGCGGGAATGGGTATGGCACCTGATCTGGGGGCGCACCGCCTACGACCCCGACGTGCCCGACGAGGTTTTTGTGAATGAGTTCATCAGCCACTTCGGGCCCCAAGCGGGCCCCCTGGTCTTCAAGGCATTGACGGAAAGCAGCAAGATCGTGCCGTTTGTCAACGCCTACCACAATGTGGGGCTGGACCACCAGGATTTCGCGCCCGAATTCGAGACCGGCGACCACTCTTTCGGCACCCGCTCGCGCCTATGGCAGGGTACGCGACTCGTTCCTTACGGCGGCAATAATGACGACTTCCTGCGGGTGAACACGCTGGACCGGACGGCCATGGCCGCTCCGTCCATTTATTTGGATGACCGTTTGAAGGGGCTGGTAAGCGGCAAGATGACCCCCTTCGAGGCGGCCGACTACCTTGATGCGGCGGCAAAGCAGAGCGAAGAGGAGATTGAGGAGGCCGCGAAGCTGAATCCGAGTTCAGCCAAGAACTTCGATTGTATGCGGCTGGATATTCACGCTGTCGCCTGGCTCGGCCGCTACTACCGCGACCGCATCCTTTCGGCGACTCACCTGGCGTTCTACGAGCGGACCTTCGACCATCCCGAACTCACCGCCGCCTATCAATATCTGGAGCAGGCGGTGGCCGATTGGGACCGTCTCTCGGAAGTTACCGAAGAGCATTTCGGTTTCGTGCCTGAGTATATTCGCATGGGAGTGAAAGATTTTCGCTGGCGGGACGAGGGGCGGAGCTTAGGGGTGGATCTCGATCAGATTAACAATCTCGAAACCGACTTTCGTCAGCTTCCGGAACACGACGGGTATCGTGTGATCATGGGACATGTCCCGCCCTTGAAGGCGACGCCGGGGCAACCACTGGAATTGACTGCGACCTTCGTCTCGAGTGCGTCGCGAAATCACCACGTTTATCTTTTATATCGAAACTCGCAGGTGATCGGCTACACCACGGTTACCCTCGGACCTGACAACGTTGTGGGGTGGACTTGGACGGGTGAGATCCCTGCGGATAAGGTTGTGCCAGGCTTCCTCGACTACTATTTCGAGGGCAACACGGGAGTATCGCACCACTATGGTGGAACCCTTGAGTCGCGACCGCCCTACCACGTCCTGGTGAACGACAAGGATTCAAAGCCCGTGCTGACACACACACCACCCGCCGGGCCGGTCCGTGGTGACTCTGTCCCCTTAAGCGTCAGCGTCCAAGGCCATGTCAAGGTCAAGTCAGTTGGCCTCTATTACAAATGCATGCCAGCCTACTATGAGTGGGTGAGAATTGAAATGCAGCCTGCCGGGGAAGACCGGTTCAGCGCCGTCGTGCCGCTGACGCCGGAGGGTATTCTCTACTACTTCGAAGCTCTTGACGAAGATGGAAACGCCGCCAACTATCCTGACTTTCTCAAACGCACGCCGTATTTTGCCATCGACAGTTGGGCGCCATAGCAAGCTGGAGGATGACACGAAAAGGAGGGCCCATGCCGAATCGACGTGAATTCATGTTGGGGATGGCAGCGACAGGGATAGGATTTTCTCAAGCCCGCCTCCCCGCCGAGTGGAAAGTCCTCACCGACCCGGAAACCGGACGCAAGATCAAGCAGTTGACCTCCGCGCCCGCCAATAGTTATCCACTCTACTATTTCAGCCCCTCCGTGACGGCTGACAGCCGGTATCTCGTCTTCCACAGCGAGCGCGTCGGCTGGGTGGAACTCTACCGGCTCGACCTCACTTCAGGCGACATCGTGCAGCTTACCGATGGCCGCACCCGCGAGTCGGGCTGGGCTATCTGGTGCGAGCCGCATCTGCGCGGCATTTACAACCACCTTAGCGCACTGAATGTGGCCAAGCGTGCGGTGTATTACTTCCAGGATAACCAAATTCGATGCGTGGATTTGGAAACCCTCACGGATACCCTGGTCCACGACATTTCCGGGCGGATGCCCATCGGCCAAAGCATGTTCTCTCCTGGCGGCCGCCACTTCGCATTTATCCACGCCGACCGCAAGCTGTTCCGGCAGGCATTTTCGGATCGCGAGGCATTGGAAAATATGAAGCTCTTCCGGGGGACCGGCCACCAGCAGTGGCGTAATTCCGTCCCCACCACCATCGGTGCGATTGACACTGATACCGGCAGATACTTCGACGTGATCCAGCTTCCGTACCACGTCCACCATGTACTTTTCGCCGATAACAACACCCTGCTGGTAAACCACATTCAGAATGCCGCGGGGATGTGGATAGTCCGGCTCGACGGCACGGGGCAGCGCATACTGCGGCCACCGGATCAGCATGGCTCACTCGTACACCAAGTCGTCACCCAGCGCGGCATCTTCTACGAAGCAGTCGGCACCGATAACGGCAAAAGGACTAACTGGATTGGCCATTACGATCTGGCCCATAATATGTTCGAAGAGGTGCGGATACCCGTAGACGGATACGTGCACACGGGCTTTGACCCGGCGGGTCGTTTCCTGTTCTTCGAAAACCACGTGGAGACGCATGAACTGATGTCCCTGCACTTTCCTTTTGTGCCCGGCCGCACCCGCCTGCGCAAACTACGTACCATGGCGAAATATCCGCGGCCGCAACAGCGCTACCACGCCCACCCCTTTCTGTCGCCGGACCGCCGCTGGTTGCTTTACACCGAGCCGATCAATGAAATCTCCCAGGTCTGTGCCATGGACGTGCAGGACTTGGTCAACCTCGATGAATACTGGGACGTCCGGTCCTGAGCAAAGGGAGAACGAATCTCGCGGCCGTTCACGCCAGGAATTCATCGCTTCAAACATCCAAAGATGGTGAGAGAGGGATGTGAGCCGGGTCCGCGTCCCGAATCAGGACAAGATCCCTGGCCGCCGCATGGCCACGCAGGCGCGCGGGTGTTCCCTCTCCCTTTGGCACCATCGTCACAACCGGAGCCGGGGTGTGATGAAGAGGGAGAAATTCTCTATCAACGCATCATCAGGTGGAACGAGGCGGTTGGTGACACTCGCGGAGCATTACGCGCCACCCCGCAGGGAGGGTTCCGGTCTGAAATCCCGAATCTTCAGACTGAAGTCGGGTCAAACGGGACTGCGAGCGCAGCGGCGGCGGTGCAAATCAGGACGTCCCCTTAGCTCGCCACCGCCTGGTAGAGAACGGGGTTGACGACAAATCCCAAGAGAAGGCGCGATACCAGCCCGGCGACAATCACAATCGCAAAGGGTTTCTGCGTGTCCGACCCAATGCCGGTGGACAGCGCCGCCGGCAACAGGCCGAGACAGGCTACGAGCGCCGTCATCATGATCGGGCGCAGGCGCACCAGCGAAGCCTCATAGGTCGCTTCCCGGATGGACCTTCCTTCCAATTTCGCTTTTCAAGCCAATCTTCCGTCCGTCTAACTCCATGCGATTCATCGAAATTGCGACCGTAAATTCGTTGGGTAGTTTGAATGTTGCGATGCCAGAGAATCTTGGACAGCGTGAGGTAGTCTTCCGGGTATTCGTCTAACCATGTGACTGCAAATATGTCACGAAACAAGTGTGGGTTAGCGTCCGCTGCACCAGCGGCTTCGTCCCAACGCCCTCCCCAGAAAATGGGATGACTGTGCTGTGTGAGTGGTCCGACTCCCATCGGTCGTTGCATCACTAATGAGTTGTCACCTAGGGTTTCCTGATAAGATCAACGACAGCCCTTGCGTTGAGCGAATTCTCTATGCGTCAAATTGGAATACGCTAAACCTGATCGCAGAACCTGACACAGCTTCTCTGCGCGGGTGTCGAGTTACGTGCTCTTTTCCGGAAGGCGCGACCGTGCTGTCCGTGCTTTCCATCGGTCCTTGGGGCGCCCAGAGCGGCACACCGGTCGCACACACGTGCCGCGGAGATCAGAATTTATTGGGGATTTGAAGGGGTGTCACTGAGTTTAGTCTCAGTGACCGCAGTACGTTCCGCAGCCGCCTGTCGTGACATCGCAGCTGTCGATTGGGGAGTTCTGCCGGCAACGCCGGCTGAAGGAGAGCCAGTTCTACCTACACGCTGGTGGACCAGCCCGATTTCCCTGAGACCAATCCCGTCCTTTTCATGGACTCGCACCAGCACCTCTGGGTGATATGGTCCACCGTCCTGGCCCATCGCTGGGAAACGGCTTTGCTGCGCGACAAGATCGCCTTCCACTACCAGGACCTTACCCGGCCGCCGCGATGGGACGCAAGCGACCCGCTCCTGTTCGTCCCGCGCAACTTTGCCGCCGTGGTAAAACGAGACACCGAACCGTGGCTCGCTGGCTTTGGTCCACACCCCGCTGTCCAGTCCATAGGCCACGGGACCGCTGTCGAGGATGTCGCCGAGTCGCTTGTGTTGCACCCCGCTCAACCGCGGAGGCCGTCCGGACCGATAGCCTTCCAACAAGCCCTCGACTCCGTAAGCCTGATACCGTGCCAACCACAAGCGTCCAAAAGACGACAACCAACCGCAGATCCAAGAGGAGATATGTGCCGGGCATCCCTGGGCCGAAATATCTTCTTGATTCGAGTTTTTGGACGCTACGGCCTCCGCCTCGAACCTCGTCTTCCGCGGAGTCAGGATTATTTCGGGCGCGTCGCGGCAGTCATGGTGAGACCGGTGTCGTAATCCAGTTCGCGGGGAAGATAACCATCGTCTTCACGCTGGCGGGTGTATCCGGCGTTGGCCCAGGCGACGGGGAAGTCCGGTCTCCACGCGCGGCGTCCCCAGTAATAGCCGCGGAAGGGATCGCGGGAGACGTTCATCCAATTCAGCAGGCGGTCATGAAGGTCATCGCGAATGGCCGCGTGCTGTTCCGAGTCAATCAGATTGACCATTTCGGACGGGTCGGTCTCGAGATCGTAGAGCTCGTCGGTGGTCAGGAGATTGATGGCCAGCTTGTAACGGCCGTCGCAGACGCAGCGGATCGGCTGGAATGCGCCGAAGCCGTCGTGGTCCACTTCATAGCGGCCCCATTCAATGAAGACTTCCTTGCGGACGACAGCGGTGGGGTCCTTGAGCAGCGGAAGCATGCTGCCCCCTTCCAGCGTTCTGGGAATTTCAAAGCCGAAGAACTCCATGAGCGTGCCGCTGAGATCAAGGTGCGAGACGAGACGGGAGGAACTGACGTTGGCGGGCGTGTGGCCGGGCCACATGGCGATAAAGGGGACGCGCGTGATTTCGTCATACATGGCGGGGCCCTTGTCCGTCAGCCGGTGCGATTCCAGAAAAACGCCGTGGTCGCTGGTGTAAAGGACCATGGCGCCGGGCGCGCGGCTTTCCACGGCATCGAGCACGCGGCCGATTTCATGGTCGACGAAGGTGTGCGCTCCGAAGAACTGGGGACTGTGGATGGGTGGCTGCACGCGGTTCAATCTGGGTTTTGCCCACACGCGCTGTTCTTCGGGCTTGTTGTGCAGGTCGTCATTGATGTTCGGGTTGGCGGGGAAGGTATAGTCCTGGTACATCCGGGAGTATTCGATGGGGCAGAGCGAGGGGCCGTGCGGCTCGTCGTACGAGATGACCAGTAGAAAGTCTTCGTTCTCGTGCTTCTCCAGAAAATCCAGGGCGCGGTTGGTGCAGCGGTGGCCGTAGCAATACTCCGCCGTCCAGGAAGGATCGTCGCCCGTGGAAGTCTTGCGGGAGCGCACGCGGTCTGCCGGAGAAAGCTCGTAGAGGTAGTCGCGCATGTCATACCAGTAATCCTTGTCCCATCCGGCAGCGGGACGTCCCGTGTCAAAATAGTCGGTGCCGCTGAGGTGCCACTTGCCCATAAAGGCGCAGTGAATGCCTTTGTCCGTGAGGCGTTGGCCAATGGTGTGCGTGGTGTCGCCGAGCGGCATGCAGTTTCCCCAGACGCCGTTCGTGTGGGGACAAAGCCCGGTCCAAAGGGCGGAGCGGGCGGGCGAACAGACGGGCTGGCAGTTGTAGGCGCGCTCAAAACGGACACCCTGCGCCGCAATGCGGTCAAGGTTTGGGGTCCGCAGACCGGTTTTCGCATTGCAATTCAGCATGTCATAGCGGACGGATTCACCGAGAATCACGATCGCTTGGCGGGGCTGTGCCTTGACCACGCGGCTGATGGCGGGAACAGGCTGTTCGGCGACGGTGCCGACGCTCGCCGCGCCAGCCAGTTTCATGAAATCTCTGCGGTTCATGGAATGAAGACCTCGGAAATAATGGGTTTCGGTTCAAGCATTCTGGAGCACCACCCATTGCGGGGTTCAAAGCAGCTTCCGCCAACTGGAACCGGTAATGATCGCACTCGCGAATTCTTCGAACCCCGGGAGGAGGTTTGCCTTTCTCACTCCTGGCTGGAGGAGAAGCGGGCCTACGATCTCTGCCAGCGAGCGCTGACGCTGGCGCCGGAGGACCTAAACAGCGGCATCCGCGCCGACATCATCGAGAAACTCGGACACCTGCGCGAGGCCCTTGCGGCCGCCGAAGATGATCTGGCAAAGCAACGTGAAATCCTGAGCGCCGAACCTCAAAATCCTGAGAAACATTTCTACCTGGGGTTTCCGCTTACCAGATTGGGCTGCGACATTTCTCACCACGAAGGCGCGGCACGGCAGAGCGCAAAAGAGGACCAAAAACCAAAGGGCAAAAAGTCAAGGGTGAGAACCCGGCGGGCGGAAGTTCCTTCCCCCCCCCCGCCTGCATCTCCGCAGTTCTTCCCAAGCTCTACTGCGATATCCCCGTCATCTCGAG
>Ga0315282_10013446_pt1 | contig 12344 bp, 8 predicted proteins | sample YL17G07_20_MG_FD_203693 | JGI IMG/M metagenome (GOLD analysis project Ga0315282, IMG submission 203693) | Sediment microbial communities from Yellowstone Lake, YNP, Wyoming, USA - YL17G07_20 | ecosystem: Environmental > Aquatic > Freshwater > Lake > Sediment | place: USA: Wyoming | collected... | reverse complement strand
TATCTTGGATTGTGCGGTAGAGGTGTTGCGCGGTATGCCGCCGGTGGGTTCCGTCAGGCATCACCACCAGCACGTCAACGTCGCTTTGCGCCCGCGTCTCTCCCCGCGCCGCCGAACCGAACAGGATGACGCGCAGAGGATGCACCGCCTCCACGATTTGCCGCACCAACTCCGCAAGCTGTTTTTCACGGCCTGGCATGGGTTGATTCCGCCCGTCAGGCATTATACCACGACGCTGACGGGTCCCGCGAAGCGTGCGACGCGGACCGCAAGCGGACGGGTCAGGCCATGGCATCACATCACCGCAACGCCGACTGATTCGCCTGTTCCGCTGGAGCAGCTACTGCGCCTTCAGCAGTTTGACCTCGAAGATCAGGGTCGCGTTGGGCGGGATGGGGCCCCTGCCGTTCTCGCCGTAACCGAGCTGCGGCAGGATGATGAGCTTGCGCACTCCGCCCGGCTTCATGCCGACCACGCCCTCATCCCAACCTTTGATCACTTGAGAGGCGCCGACGAGAAAGCTGAAGGGCGTGCCCCGGCGCACCGAGCTGTCGAACTCGGTGCCGTCCGTGAGCCAGCCGGTGTAGTGCACCACCGCGGTCTGTCCCGTCTTGAGTGGCTCACCCTGGCCCGGCTTGATGTCGATGTACTGGAGCCCCGATGTCGTTTTGACCACCGGTTGATCCGTCGCGGTGCCGAGCTTGCGCGCCTCGGCGATGGCCTGGGTCATGTCGGTGGTCGGAGCCGCGGGTCCGGCCTCGGGCTTTGGCGTGGTGGCCGACGGCTGCGTGGCTTCCGTCTTCCCCGATTCCTTCGACGCGCAGCCGAACGCGATCAGGGCGAGGAACATCGCGCCCATCAATATGCAGCGGGAGATGGATAGAGCGAACATGAGCGATACCTCCGAGGAGTTCGGTTCTCGATGGGTGATATGTCAGCGCGGGGATGATAGCACGGCGGAGGTGAGGTGGCAAGGCGGGACGCAGTTGGTGTGGCTGCGGCATGGCAGGGCCGACTGACCGCCCCGCGTCGATCTCGCGGCGAGCGGTGTGCATCTTGTGTACCGGAGCATGACTTATCCCCGCGCGGCCTCCCGGCCGCCTTATCGCCGTGCGACCTATAGAGTCTCGGCTATTGGGGTAGCAGCCGAGACCCGTCCGAAACGGGGTTCGTGAGCGTGATTCTCGGGTCTGCGCGCGTTGTGGTAATACACGAACCGGGTGTGACCTCTATTGGTGGGTACCGCCTCTGTGGGAGCCGCGTCCCGCGGCGATCCGGATCGCCCGGAGGACCGGGCTCCCACGGGTGCACAAACCAATCCCCACTCTTCGAAGTCACACCCCACGAACCCCGGCAGTTGACGTTCCAGGGGCGGCGGCGTACGATGGTCATTGCATGAGTCGGCAGGGATGAGGGGTATGACCGGAGAGCCGGTAAGGCGCGCGAAATCGGGCAAGCGAACAGCGCTGGCTGTGGCGCTGACGTTGGCCGGCGTCGCGGTAGTCGTACTCGGGATCGCGCGGAGGGGTATGAGCATGAAGCGAACGATGGTGTTCCTGATCTGCTCCGTCGTACTCTCACTCGCGGGCTTCGCGGGGGCGGCATCCGAGCCCGGCGCGGCCCGCCCGGAACCGCTTTTCCCCGTGCACCAGCGGGACAAATGCGGGTACATTGACCGCACCGGCAAGGTTGTCATCGAACCCCGGTTCAACTATGGCAGGAGGTTTGGCGACGGACTTGCCGCGGTGCAGATGAAGAAGGAACCCGACGACAAGTGGGTATGGGGGTTTATCGACAGAACCGGCGCCTTCGTCATTGCGCCTCGGTTCGAGGAGGCCGGCGACTTCTCCGAAGGCCTGGCGATGGTGAAGGATGGCCAGTGCGGCTTCGTGAACCCGGCAGGAGTCATGACTATCCCTCCGCGTTTCAGCCGCGCGGAATCTTTCTCCGAGGGGCTGGCCGCCGTCGAGATCGGCGACGGCAACGAGAAGCGCCTGGGCTATGTCGACCAGAGCGGTAACCTTGTCATCGCCGCACAGTTCCAGGAGGCCGCAAGCTTCCATCAAGGATTGGCCGCGGTGAAGCAAGGCGGCAAGTACGGCTACATCGATAAGACGGGCGCCTTTGCGATTCCGTCCACCTACGCAGGCGCCCGCGACTTCTCCGAGGGTCTCGCCTTCGTCATGATGGAGGGCAAGGACGACCCGCCCAAAGCCGCGTACGTCGATCGCTCCGGGAAGACGGTCGTCGAACTGCGCGCGTATGAGGCGGGGGATTTCCGCGAAGGCCTGGCGCCGGTGAATGTGAAGTTCGAGTTTGGAGTGGGCAAAGATAACCTGCCGATCGTGCGCGGCTCGTGGGGGTATATCGATACGACCGGCAAGCGCGTGATCGACTTCCAGTATGCCGAGGCGCATGCATTTCACGATGGGCTCGCGGCGGTCAACGTCGGGAGCGTGTTCCAAGCGAAATGGGGGTTCATTGACCGCACCGGAAAGATGGTCATCAAGCCGCAGTTTACGTCAATCGGCGATTTCGCGGACGGCTTGGCTGAGGTCTATGTCGGCAGCCGGACGAAGTCTCAACGAGTCGGGGCGGGCGACTTTGCGGTGACCACCGACCTGGGCGTCCCGGGTTACGTTGACGCCACCGGCAAGGTCATCTGGAAACCGCAGAGCCGGTGATTGCAGCGAGGTGGATGACGCCGGGAACGACGACCCCGCAAGAGGCCTGACGATGCGCAGAGCAGCATCCATAACGTGGCTTGCGCTCATCGTCATCCTGGTGGCGGGGCCCTTCGTGTACCGCGAGCAGGCTCGGCTCTCTGTTAGCGCGCCCTATGACCCACGCGACTTGGCATCGTGGCTCGAACGCCTTTCGCAGCAACAGGCGAACGACCCCGACGTACGGCTGGCCCTGGCGGTCAGATCCGCCCGTGTCGATCGCGGACCTCTCCGCGTGCACCGGAAGGCGTTAAGCCGGGTGCGCTTGTTGCGACCCGAATCGACGGCGCCATACCTCATTCTTGCCACTTTGCTGGTGCCCGAAGTGCCGTTGGGCCGATATGCCGAGTACTCGAGACTGTTCCCGGACGAGGCTGAACCCGCGGAATCACGTATCTCGTCGCGCGGGGCGGAGCGACGGCGGGACATCGAGGACACCAGGGCTGCCCTGCGTCAGGTCCTGGCGTTGGATCCGAAGAATGCCACCGCCGACTACCTGCTCGCATACTTGGCGCTGAGTGAACGTCGCGACAACGATGCGGTGGCGCTTCTGCGTTCCGCCCTCCACAAGAACCGATGGGAGCTCGCCGAGCGCGACGTCAACGCGGCCGTGTACGCCACCAACCTGAGAATCCTGCCGGAACTGCCGGCGGCCGTGGAGGCTTCGGATTTCGTCACATGGTGGCCCTATGGGCTTCGTGAGAGTCTGGCGGAGATGGCGCGGCTCATTGTCGCGATGGCGATACGAGCGGAGGGACGCGGCGATGTCACGGACGCAGTGTTCTTGCGTCGGTCCGTGATGCATCTGGGTCGCCTCATGTGGCCCCGCGGATACACCCCCACTGACAAGCAGCACGGCGGCGAGGTTTGGGAGATCGCGACGAGCGAACAGCTCACCCCCGACGAACGGGGGGCCGCCCTCACAGGACTTTCTCGGCTACCGTCGGGCGAAAGCAAGGACGAGGAGGAGCGGTTCGCGTTGGCCTTGAGACGGGCGCAGACACACAAGCTCACCGCTTATCTGCGCGATCATGGCTATGGCGTGATCGCCAGGCAAATCGTTTCTACCGACCGCCAGCTAAGTCGCCCCAAGCCCCCCGGCGACGGCGGGCCGTTGTCAGAAGTCCTCAATGCGCGCAGGCGCTTCGACAACGCTTACATCGCGGCGTTTCTCTCGCTGGTCTGGCTGACCATCTGCGCGCTTGGGCGTCTGGCGCTCATCGTGAGGCGACAACGGCCACACCCTGTCAAATGGGCCAGGTGGAAATGGGCGTTGATTATCGGCGCTGTTGTTGCGGGCGCGACTCAGTTCGATGTGTTGTTGGATAAGGCACCATTCGTACTCGCCGTCGCAGCGGTATTGCTTCTGCCCGGACCCTCGCTGATGATCGTCGCGGCTTTCGTCACGTGGAGGGAGCGACGCAAGCAGAGTGCGCTCGACGTTGGGTTCTATCAGCAGTTCTGGCCCACGGCGGTATCGGTCCTGTTGCCGACGGTTGCGCTGTTCCTGATACTTGCTGTGGCCTTCCTGGCACCTGTGGCCTCGGCGGGGCAGCGGTTCATCGACAACCAGAAGATCATGATGGGGAGGGGCGGATACTCCGTAGGGCGGGCGTTCTCACTCCCGCCTTGCGGCGGCGGGGATAGGCATCCCCGCCCTACAAAGCCTGGGCTCGTAGTGCCGTGGCGCGAGAGCCACTTTACCACGGGCCTGCTACGGCCGAATGGTGACCCGCGTGCCGACGGGCGCGAGGTGGTACAACTGTCGTACGTCTTCATCTTCCAGCGCGATGCAGCCAAGAGTCCAATCGGTCCTTGAACCGTTGCCGTGGATGAGTATCTCTCCGCCTGCGGAGTTTTTGGCATTACCGGAGAATGTCAAAAACTCTCCGGAAGAGGTTTTGACTGGCGGAGGGGCCGACACAGGCCCTCCGCTAATGTCAAAACCTCGATAAAGGCGTATTCCACGGCGGCTTGCGTTTCCGTTGAATAGCCCGCGCGATCCGGTTGTACTGGGCCTGGGTTATGCGTCGCTCCTGGAGGCCGCGCTCCGCGTCTTTCACGTTAGCGCGCATTATTCATGCGCGCACGCATCGCACGTAGGATGCACGCTCTTCAAGCGTAGTATGAATAATCCAGGTTAGGGTAGCTCAGGCCGAGCGAGAGATAGAAACGGCTGTGGGTGGGCGGCGCTTGCGCCGCTCCGGAACGCGGCGAAGCCGCGTCAGATGCCGCACACGTAGTAATCCCCTTCCGGCGTGCGGCCGTCACCGACTCTTGCCTTTGGCCCCGTGGGATTGGGCCCGAGCCCAACACGATAAGTCCGCATCGCTTTCCGGCCCGAATAGACAATGAGCTTGCGGTCTTTCTTCGTCACCTCGATCCTTACGGTGTCTGGACTGCGGCGCTGCGCGTTCCGGGACAGCGACGAGGCTGCGGTCACCAATATGAGGCCGAGTGCAAGGACTCCGATCCCCATGCCTCTTACGCTTGCCACCTGACCGTCTCCCGCGGGGAATGCCACGCCCGACACGTAGCAGCTTCGGCCAGTCGGTGGGACCTCCTGCCACCAAGCTTCGCCTTGAGTATCTATCCCGGCCGCAGGCGCCCCCGCCCCGCGCGCCGAATAGCGCGTCAGATCCCGCACTATCGGCATGGGGGCCTGAAGGCCGAGGCGGCATGAGCAAGGTGCGGAAGCGGGGACCGTAGCGGTCTGCCCTGATTCACCCGCTTGTCTCGCTGGGGATCGCTGAGGATTGATGCCAATCACCATGCCAACCGAATCGCACTATCGCAAGCTGGAGAACATGATGCACTCGGCCCCGCTGGTCAGCCTGACCGGGGCGCGGGTGAAGATCGGCGAGCGCACGGCCGAGATCACCCTGCCCGTCAAGCGCGAGTTCTTCCATACCGCGGGCGCGCTGCACGGCGCCCTCTACTTCATGGCGCTCGACAACGCCGCTTTCTTCGCGGTAAACTCGGTGGTCGAGGACGTTTTCGTCCTCACGACGAGCTTCACGATCTACATCACGCGCCCGGTTTCGCAGGGCGTCATCCGCGCGGTCGGCAGGGTCGTCAACTCGACCCGCACGCAGCATATAGCGGAATCAGTTCTCTACGACGGTGAAGGCAAGGAGATCGCGCGGGGCAGCGGCGTGTTCGTGCGCAGCAAGATACCTCTGACCGAGGCGATTGGGTACAAGTAGGGCCCGGCGGCGGTCCAGACGTCGCGCGGGTGTCTCTGGGGCAAGACGCCCAGCATGGGCTCGTCGAAGGGGTCTCGCCATCGGCGTCAAGGGGCTATGTCGGACCGGCTCCTCTTGCCATCACGCTGTGGGAGCCCGCGGAGGAACTGGCGCATAATCCGCACCAAGACGCTCGAACGCTGCCGAGATTCTTCGCTGCACGCCTCGCTCCCGCCTTCGCTGAAGCTTCGGCGGGCAGGCACGCTCGACGGCTCGCTCTGAATGACGGTCTCGTGGCGTATGGCGGGTGACCCGCATGAACCGTGCAACGGCCGCCAGAGGGGACTCGCCACAGTCCCGGCGATAGGCCTGATCGAGACCGACGGGCCTGTATCACCCCTACAATTCGGCAGCCACCGCGATGCCCTCTCCCCCATCGGGCGCCGCGCGACCGGCATGGAGCAGTTCCTGCAACGCGCCGAGCAACGCCGCGCGCCTGTCGGGACTTAACTGCGCAAGCATCTCGATGGCGCGGCGGACGCGCCGCTGCCGGCGCGAGCGCATGAGTCGTCGCCCGTGATCGGTCAACCGCAGCTCCTTCACGCGGCGGTCTCCCGTCCCGGCGACGCGCTCCACAAGATCGGCCGATTCCAGCCGGTCCGCGAGCTGCGTCGCCGCGCTCACCGTAATCCTCAGTTCCTTGGCAAGCACCGAGATCGTCAGCGAACCATCGGCGAGTATCGCGCAAACGCGCAGTTGCGCCTGCGGCAGGTGAGTGGTCGGGTTCTGCAGGTCGAGCCGTGAAAGCTGCCGCATCAGCCGCGGCATCAGAATCTCGAGCTGCGCCGCCTGTTCAGCGAGCTCATTGTCACTCATCGTCGCTCACACCCTCCTGCGCAGGAACGCGCCGATGTCGTCGAACACGGTGTAGACCGTCGGCACCACGAACAGCGTCAGCAGAGTAGAAGTGGCCAACCCACCGATGACCGCCGTCGCCATCGGCGCCTGCACCTCAGCGCCCTTGCCGAGCGCCAGCGCCAACGGCAGCATGCCCAGAATGGCGGCGGAGGCGGTCATGAGGATCGGCCGCAGACGCGTCGGCCCGGCGGTGAGCACCGCTTCCTCGCGCGGCACGCCGCGGCGGCGCAGGACGTTGGTGTAGTCGACCAGCAAGATGCCGTTCTTGACCACGATCCCCACCAGCATCAGCACGCCGATGAAGGCAGTGAGGCCAAAGGCGCGGCCGCTCAGGAACATGCCGAGCAGCACCCCCGTCACCGCCAGCGGCACCGACAGCAGCACTGTCAGCGGATGGACGAACGACTCGAACTGCGCCGCCAGCAGCATGTAGATCAGGACGATGGCGAGCACGACGGCGAGCCCCAGTCCCCCAAACTCTTCCGCCCTTCGCTTTTGGTCGGTGCCCCAGTCCCAGTAGTAGCCCTCGGGCAAGCGAAGGTCGGACAACCGCTGCTGGATGTCGGCCTGGATCTCGCCGGGAGAGCGCCCCTGCGGCGTGCCGGTGACGGCGATAAAGCGCTGGCGGTCCTGGCGGGTGATCTGGCTCGGCCCCAAGGCGTAGATCGGCTGCGCCACCTGGCGCAGCAGGACGTCACGTGACGAGCCGTTGGATGAATTCGGCTTAATCGCCAAGTTCTCCAGATCCGGAACCGTCTTGCGCGCGGCCTCGGGCAGCCGCACGATGATCGGATACTGAAACCCCTTCTCCTGGTAGTAGCTGGAGGTGGTTCCGTTGGTCGCGGTGTTGATCGTGTTGGCGATGTCCGAGAAGCTGATGCCGAGTTGCGTCGCCTTCTTGCGGTCGACCTTGAACTGCACCTCGGGCATAGCCTCATCCCAGTTCACGTCAACGTTCTCGAGCCCGCTGACATCGCGCACCCGCTGCATCACGTCGCGGGAGATGCCGGCGAGCGTGGTCAGGTCATCGCCGAAGATGTCGACCTCGATGTTCTGGTTGCCGCCGGTCATGAGGTTGCTCACCAGGTCCCGCTGGTTGAGCCGGGGGCGCACGCCGGGCATGCGCGAGAGCCGCTTGCGCAGATCGCCGATGACGTCGAGCGTGGACTCGCGGCGCGAGTCCTTGAGCTTGACCATCATCCCGCCCTGATACGGGGTGAGCCTTCCGCCCCCGCCCCCCATGCCGATGTTGCCGCCCGCCGAAGACAACGTGGTCTGCACATTAGCGTTCTGCAACACGATGCGCTCGATCTCTCCAATGGTCTGATTGGTCTTGGCGAGCGAGGTGCCGATCGGCATCTTGACGCTGATGCTGAAGTCGCCGCTGTCGGTCGCCGGCATCAGCTCGTAGCCGATCTGGGGGATCAGCAGCAGGCTCAGCGCCAGGATCGTCACCGCGCCGCTCAGCGTGAGCGCGCGATGATGGATCGCCCAGCGTAAGCCGCGCCGGTACGCGGCGTCGAGCGCGTTGAACCACACTCCGAAACGCACGAACGCCCGACCCACGAGGGTGCGCCGCGAGCCGTTCTCCATCGCTTCGCGGTGCGCCTCGCCGTGGATCAACCGCGTCGCCAGCATCGGCACCAGGGTCGTGGCAACCAGCAGCGAAACCGCAAGCGAGAAGATGACCACCAGCGCGAACTGGGTAAACATCTGCCCCGCCTGGCCCTTGATCAGCAGCAGCGGCAGGAACACCACCATCACGGTCCAGGTCGAGGCGACCACCGCCGGCAGGATCTCTCCGGTGGCGCCGACCGCGGCCTCGGTGGAATCCTTCTTGTCGCGTTCGATGTGGCGGAAGATGTTCTCGAGCACCACCACCGCGTCGTCAACGATGAGCCCGGTCGCGAGCGCCAGCCCGCCCAGCGACATGGTGTTGATGGTGAAGCCGCCCAGGTAGAGCAGCGCAAAGGTCGAGATGATGGAGGTCGGAACCGAGAGCGCCACCACCAGGGTGCTGCGGATGTTGCGCAGGAAGAAGAGCAGGATGAGAATGGCGAGCAGGCCGCCGATCGCCGCATTGATCTTGACGTCGGTGATCGAGTCGCTGATGAACCGCGACTGGTCGTAGGCCACCGCGAAGCGCAGTTTCGGGTACATCTTCCGCACCCGGTCGAGCTTCTCGAACACCGCCTGCGCCGTGGCCACGGTGTTGGCGCCGCTCTGCTTGGAGACGACGAGCCCCGCCGACGGCTCGCCGTTGAGCCGGGTGAAGAGCCGCGTCTCGGGGGTGGCGTCCCGCACCGCGGCGACCTCGCCCAGGGAGACCAATTGCCCGTGATAGGACCCGACCGGGATGGCCGCGATCTCCTCGGGGCTGGCGAACCAGCCCAGGCTGCGGATGGTGTACTCGGTATCGCCTTGCTTGGCGATCCCCGCCGGCAGGTTGAGATTCTCCTCCGTGATGCGCCGCATCACGTCATTGAGGGACAGGCCGTGAGCGCGCAGGCGATCGGGATCGACGTCAATCATGATGGCGCGCGCCTGGCCGCCCGAGACCACCGCCGAGGCCACGCCGTTGGCGGATTCGACGATGGGCCCCACCTCGTTGTCGAGGATGGTGCGGAGCTTCACCTGGTCGGCTTCGCCCGAGACGCCAAAGCTGAGGATGGGCAGTTGGTTGGGGTCGAAGCGGAACACGAGCGGTGTCTGGATGGTCGGGTCGTCGGGGAAGCGGCGCTCCGCGCGCTGCACCAGTTGCAGCACCTCCACCGCGGCCTGCCCGATGTCGGTGCCCCACCGGAACTCGATTCGCACCGACGAGTTGCCCTCGGTGGTGGTGGAGGTGACCTGGTAGAGATTGGTCGCCGACGACACCGCTTCTTCGATAGGCCGGGTGACCTGGGCCTCGATCACCTCGGGCGCGACGTTGGGCCACTGGGTCGACACGGAAACGGTGGGCACCGAGACCTTCGGCAGCAGATCCACCGGGAGCCGCATCAAGCAGATGCCGCCGAGCACCACGAGCGCGGCGATCATCATCGTGACCGCTACCGGCCGGCGCACCGCAAATTCGGCCGGGTTCATCGCGACTTCCCACTCCAGGCGCGGGCCTGGTCGGAGCCGGCTGCGCCTCGGCCCGGGCGGCCTCTCTCGCCGGCCTTGCTTCCCGCCACCGAAACCGGCTGGCCGTCCTTGAGCGCGAACGCGCTCATGGTGACCACCTTCTCGCCCGGGCGCAGGCCCGACGCGATCGCCATCACTTCGATGCCCTGGGCCCCCAGCGTCACATCACGTCGCACGGCCTTGCCGCTATCATCGACTACCATGACGTACGCGCCACCCCGGTCTTGCGCTACCGCCTCCCGCGGCACGACCGTGGCGGCGCGGACATGACTCGTTTCGATGGCAACCCGCGCGTATATGCCGGGCTTGATGAGGTTACTCGGGTTGTCGAGCGTGACACGCACCGAGAACTGCCGGCTCTCCGGATCCGCCGAGGGATTCACCTGGGTGACCTTGCCGACGAAGACGCGATCCGGCAGCGTGTCAAGCGAGACGCGGGCGGGCATTCCGACTGAGATCCTCGCGCTGACATCCTCGGGCACCGGGATGGTTATCCACACCTGGCGCACGTATTGCACCCGCAGAATCGGTTGGCCCGCGGTGGCGACGGCTCCGGGATCCATGAAGCGATTGGTGACAAACCCATCGAGGGGGGCGACGAGTACGGTGTCGGCTCGCATCGCCTCCGCATTCCTGACGCCCGCTTGCGCGGCCGCGACGCTCGCGCGCAGCGCTTCCAGGCTTTGCTGGTAGGCGGGGGTTTGGGCGGTGTTGGCCCGGGCCGATTCGAGGGCCGCCTGAGCCTGCGCCGCCTTGGCCTGGGCGGCGGCGATATCGGCTTTGCCTTTGCTCTTGACGATCCCGGCCTGCTGTTGGGCCGCGTTGCGCTGTGAGATCACGGCCTCGAGCGCCGCCTGCTGCATGCCCACGGTGGTCTTGGCATCGTCCAGATCCTGAGCCGATATCAGGCCCTGCTTGTAGAGGCCGGCGAGGCGGTTGTACTTCGCCTGCGCGTTGGCGAGGTTGGCCTGGGCGCTGCGGACGCCCGCGTCCAGGGTGGTAACGGCGGCGGTCGCGCTGTCCACCTGCGCCTGATAGTTCTCGCGCATCTGGTCGTAGTCGGCTTGGGCGCTCGCGAGCGCCGCCTCCTGCTGGCGGACCTGGGTGGCGACGGAGACATTCGTCGGATTCTGGGTTATCTGGGCTTCCGCCAGGCGATACCGGGCTTCCGCCAGCGCCGCTTGCTGCTGGCGCACCTGGGCTTCAACCTGGTCCGGGTTGATGCGCACCACGACCTCGCCCTTGGACACCCGATCGCCCTCGCGCGCCTGCAGGAAGTCAATGCGCCCGGTCACTTTGGCCGCGATGTTCACGTCGAGCGGCGCTTCGACATTGCCCACCGAGTCGAAGGTCTGCGCCACGTCGTCGATCCGGGCAGTGGCGACCGATACCTCCATGGGCGCTTTCATGCGCGCGCCGCGCTGCGCGGTCTGCGCGGTGAACGCAGCCCGCTTCTGCGTCAGCCGGAAGGCGATCAACCCGCCAAGCACGACCAGCGGTATCAGCACATAGACCAAACGCTTCATACTGTTCCTTTATCGAGGGGCCCGTTGCGGCAACAACAGCGCTCCGCTGACGCCACAGACCCTGTAGATTATGGGGATATAATATTAATATACCTTAAGCAATTCGCTGTCAAGCGTCCGGGCGCGGGTTCGGATGATCTCGGGGGCAGCCAGGTGTCTCCCGGCAGCGCCGGCCTGAGCCCCCCAGCCGACTGGCCTGCACTCGGGCTCCCCTGACCGCCACCGCAGGGAGCCGCCTGCGGAGCGGCGAAACACAATGCCGTATTCGATTTCGGGCTCATCCGCGCGGCGCGTCGCAGGCCGAGGCGCAGAGGAGCGGCCGAGGCTTGAGCATATCTCCGGGAGCGCATCGGTGGGCAAGTACATCATCGCCCATGACGTAGGCACGAGCCGCAGCAAGGCGGTGCTGGTTGACGCCGAGGGGCGCATCCACGGCTCGTGCGCGGAGACTTTCAGGGTTAACCATCCGCACTCGGACTGGGCCGAGCAGGAGCCCGAGGATTGGTGGAGCGCCGTCACGCGTTCCACCAGGCGTCTCTTGGAGCAGACCGGGATCTCGCCGAGCGATGTGCTGTGTCTGACCTTCGCGACGCAGATGCTCGGCATCGTGCCCATGGACGCGGCGGGCGCGCCGCTGCGGCCCGCGATCATCTGGCTCGACAACCGCGCGGGCAGGCAGGCGGAACGCATGATGCGGCGGTTCATCAGCGCCCGCGTCTTTGCGCTCATCGCCGGCACCCCGCTGTGCGGCAAGGACGGCATGCCGAAGCTGCTCTGGCTCAAGGAGGAAGAACCGGACATCTACCGTCGCATGCACCATTTCCTCGACGTCGCCGGCTACTTGATCTACCGCAGCACCGGCACGG
>Ga0315282_10013445_pt1 | contig 12345 bp, 10 predicted proteins | sample YL17G07_20_MG_FD_203693 | JGI IMG/M metagenome (GOLD analysis project Ga0315282, IMG submission 203693) | Sediment microbial communities from Yellowstone Lake, YNP, Wyoming, USA - YL17G07_20 | ecosystem: Environmental > Aquatic > Freshwater > Lake > Sediment | place: USA: Wyoming | collected... | reverse complement strand
AATGGCATCGGGCGATGATGAAATATTATCAGCAGTAAATATTATCCATATAAGGCCTGGAAATTATTAAAACTTTGCAATGATTATTTCGTAATTTGAGAGCTAACTAAATTAGCTTGACGCAATTTTTGATTCCGAATACAAATGACTGTACATACGCAAATTAATAATTAAAAAGGGTATAAAGATGATCAAAAAAGCCCAATTCACGGGTTATTGGACTACATTACTTATTGTAATTTTGGTAAACGCTTTTTTTGCTCCTTCAGCAAGATGTGAGGAAAAAATAACGTCCTTTTGCATGTCTGCACAAAGTGAACTTTGTAATGAATTGATAAATGGGGCCAGCCAATCCTTTCGAGATGATGGTCGTTTTTTGACGCAAGATATTGGCTTTCTAAAACAGATGGCAGCTCCAAAAAATATCGATTTATCATTGTTGAAAAGTAAAGAGGACGCAATAAATGCAGGCAAAATTTTGAATCTGAATGCAATATTAATGTTTTCAATCGGGTTTTCTGCGCAAAAGGATTTTCCGTTACATTTGGAAGGAGAAATCATCCCAATAACCTCGAAAATAATCATTCCAAGAAGAATTATAGGCGTTATAGTGAACGATAATCCTGACTATTTAAAGCATTTCGGCTATTGCATTGCTTTGTTGGCTATTCAGAAAAAAGTGATGCTTTCTGCAGACCTCCCCGATTCCGCTCCGAAGAGTGTTAAAGATTTGAGAGATCGATATTTTAAATGGAGAAGAGGAGAGGCTGTTCCAAGGGTATTTACGGTATTTCACATCGATGCATCAGGCAAAATTGATTTTGTACATCATGCCGGATCGTATGAATCAAAATTAGTTGAATATGTATTCAAAAGAATAAAAAAAGATCAAATTTGGGAACCCGCTAGGCGCGAAAGGGAACGACAACATGTTTATGGGTTTTTAGAAACATCTTTCAAAGCAATCTCTGAAGCTGAAATGAAATTGAGAAAAGAAGCTAGGGAAAAAGCGGCACAAGATCGGAAAGAGAAAAACATTAATGAAAAGGGTCTGCCATCTACTTGGCTGGACGCTGATGGACATGTAACCGGCTTGCTGATTGTGAAATAATGAAGATGCCGTCAGTTCGCTGAACTTTAAGGAGTAAAAGAAATGGGATCGTTCTGCAAAATTTCAACGTTTGCAGTCGCAATCGTTATTATTGCATCATGTGCTCAAAAACCGAGACAGATAGTTATCTCGCCCGATAATGCAGTATTTCACGAGAAAGGCGAGATAATCACATTCAAGGGTACTGTTCTGGATACAAAAGGAAAGCCCATCGCGAACCAGGCGGTAATTTGGTACTCCTCCGATCATAATGTCGCAGTGGCAGACAATGGCGTTGTAAGAGTGGTTGGTTCTGGTGAAGCGACGATTTCTGCAATGGTAGGCAATGTAATAGGTACTGCTAAAGTCAGAGGTACTATTGTTTCTTCAATAATTGTGACTCCAGAAAAGTTATCAATGAAATTAGGTGAAACAATTCCGTTAACCGCTACTATAAAGGATGATAAGGGGAATACCGTTACAAATATGATTCCGATTTGGGAATCAGAAAACGCCGATATTGCGTCAGTTAATGAAAAGGGTGAAGTGACTTTATTGGCCAAAGGTTCCACAAATATTAAAGCTACTATTGGAAAAATATCCGGCTCTGCTGTTGTTCAAATGAAGCAAATGAGCAATAAACCTAAAATTGCTCCTGCTGCAACCCCTAGTGAGCAACAAAATAATAAATCAAACTGGATGGACAAGGTAAAAGATTGGTTCAAGGGTACTGGGAAAGATATGTTCAATGATGGTTTGAAAAAAGGGATTCAAAAGAAAAAATAAATTAAGATAATAATTGTTGCATTCCAAAACCCTTCTGATTTTAAGTCACATTTTTATTAGAGAGGATTAATTTTTTGTGGTTTTGCCAATTGCTAAATCATTTGAATTTTTCCCTCCGTTTTGGTACACAAGTGCGAACGCAAAGGCACGAGGTGCGAATGAAAGTACGCACACAAGCTTAAATTTTGAAGGTTTTTCATGCAAAATATACTAGGTATGATATTTGCTTAATTCAAAAAACTACTTTGACAAGTAGAGTACGCTCTGGATCGGAAAGAATATAGATGGGTCATAGAATTCTTGGGCTTGATGTCTCTTCAGAATGGGTATGCGCAACAGTTATCGATGCTTCATTTCGAGGATATGAAGTCACTGCTGCAAAGATAATTCCGGTTCCCGAACCTGATAAAGCATCTGTTCAAGAGCCCGCCAAGCCCCAACTTGTCAGGGATGAGCCTGAAATCAAGGCGGATCAAGAATCTTTTTCAAAAGAAAAAGAAGCCTCTCATCATTCACCGGTGACTTCAGAGCAAAAGCCACCGGAGCCATGGACTTTTGTAATCGAAGATCTTCTTTCTGATCCGGATTTTGAACATGATGAAGTCGTTGTGGCTATTCAGAGCGAGGCCGCATCGTCCAGAATGATTGAACTGCCATTCACTCAACAACGCCGGATTGATCAGGTATTAAACTTCGAAATCGAGACCCAGGTTCCATTCGCGTTAGATGACCGCCTCATTTCATATCAGATCCTTTCGTCTGCCCCTCAAAAAGCGAATCTGTTGGTCGTGATCGTAAAAGAAGAAGATATAGCTGAGCGAATTTCACAATTCGCCAAGGCTGGAGTGGATCCTAAAATTATCGATTATTCAGGAGCTTCATTGGTCGCAGCGGCGCAAATGAGCCAGTCAATCTCGCATCATCCATGGGCGGTCGTGCATTTTGGAACTTCGACTACTGAATTCGGTCTTTTTGCCGGTCAAAATCCCGTACTTGTTCGATCGTTGCCGAAAGGAAGTAGAAACGTTCTTGATAATATTTCTAAAATGTTGAAGGTCGATCGCGCTCATGCAAGACACTTGCTTTATACAAGCAATTTTAATTTTGGGGACCCGGTCGAAGATAAGGCAAAAGGTAATTTATCCAAAGCTGTTCGAGAAGAATTGGATTCCATATCCAGACTCATGCTCCAGACGCTTCATGCAATTAAATCCGAACAAAAAATCTTTCCCAAATATATTCTGATGTCAGGACCTTTAGCGGCCATCTCTGGGATAAAGGAATATTTTCAAGGAAAGCTTGGAATTGATGTGCGAATGTTTTTGCCGTTCTCCAATAATATTCCAGGCAAAATACCGATTTCTCCTCAAGTGCAAGCAACAGGTGCTTTGGCGTTGGGCTTAGCGATGAGAGGCACTTCTGCTTTGCGCGGTAAAAGAATAAATTTCAGAACCGGCAAATTTGTCTTTCACAAATCTCGAATCCAGATGGAAGGCCAATTGCGGCGTATCGCTGCTATGGCTGGGATTCTCCTTCTGTTAACCGGCTACAATTGGATGACCAATCATTCGTTGCGTAAAGCCAGATTAGAAGCCCTGGATGCTCAAATTGCACAACTCTTCCAAGCATCTTTCCCCGGCGAAAAGATAGTCAATCCGATGATGCAATTCCAGCAAAACATGTCGCAAATTCTCGCAAAATATAAAATCATAGGTTATTTGGGAGAGGGCGATGTGCAAGTCCTCAATGTTTTAAAGGCCATTTCAGAGTCAATACCGAAAACCGTGAAAATTGATATACGTCGAATGGATATTTCCCAGGAAGCCGTTAAATTTGAAGCCGAAACGGACAATTTCGAAAACGTAGATAAAATTGAAGCCGCTTTATCAAAAATAAGCATATTTAAGTCGGTTAAAAAAGATCAAGCCACAACTGGCGCAAATGAAGCAATAAAATTCAGATTCTCAATTTCTCTTTCGGAGAAAAAAGAAACAACTAAAACAGGTCCAGCCGCTTCCATGGGTTCAACAGGCATTCCAGGCAAAAAGCCCGGATTGATCGATTCATTAACTGGCGGAAAAGCCCAGACTTCTGTTGCTCCGCCTGCCAAACCTACTCCCGGCCCACCCCCGGCGACCCCAACGCCTGGTATCTCTAAGCCGACCCCAGGAGCAGCCAAACCACCTGTTCCACCTCCGGCAAAAACTCCCGATGCAAAGGGAGGTAAAAAATGAAGATACCTTATCTTTCAAAAATCGTACTAACAGATCGAGACCGTAAGATCATATTGATAGCAGGGGCCGCGCTTGCTCTGATTCTTCTCGTGTTTTTTGTCTTCTTGCCGGCTGTCGGCAAAAAGACTCACGGTATGGGAGAGATAGAAAAAAAGGAACAAGAACTTCAGCAAATGGTCCGTATGTATAAAGATTTTTTGAATGTAAAGACCGATTTTGACAAAATGGAGCGACAAATCAATGAACAAGGGAATTTTGCGCTTCTTTCACGGATAGAGGATGTAGCGAAACGCACCAATGTGAAGATAGATTCAATGGAGAGCAAACCTCAGCCTAAAAATGATTTTTATAAGCAAGATGTAGTCGATGTCCATTTTCGCAAAGTGATTTTACCGGATATGATTTCTTTTGTTTATGAAATTGAAAACGATCAGAAAATTCTGCGAATTAAAAAAATGCATGTCGAAACTAATTATTCGAACCCCGACCTTATGGATGTCCGAATGGAAATCAGCACGTTTGCAAGACTTTGATCATTCTAATGTAATGGTTCGTCGTTTACTGAAATATTTTTAGAGAAGACTATGAAAAAAGGGATGGATTTTTTTACGACCTTTTTATTCCGTAAAAAGCCAAGATGAAAACTCAGCAACAACAACAATCAATCGACTTATCCGTTATCCTGCCGACAATAAACGAAGCAAACAACTTGCCGAAACTTATTTCACAGTTGCGGGAAGTTTTTAAGAAAAACGACATCAGTTGCGAAATTATCATAGTTGATGGACATAGCACTGACGGTACGGTGCAAACGGCAAATGAATTAGGCGCCAGAACTCATATCCAGATAAACCCCGGCTATGGTTCCGCATTATTGGAAGGTTTTGCATTGATACGCGGCGAATATGTGTTAACAATGGATGCGGATTGCAGTCATAATCCGATCTACTTCACTTCTATGTGGCCCTTGCGCGACCGTTATGATGTTGTCGTGGGAAGCCGTTATTCTCAAAGTGCCGGTAGCTATGCGCCAATGTATCGCAGACTATTGTCGTTCATCCTCAATTTTTTCTTTAAATTGATTTTGGGACTGCCGGTGTCAGATTCAAGTTCGGGATTTAGGCTGTACCGCACAAGCATTCTTAATAATCTCAAAGTGGAAGGGCGCAATTACGATGCGCTCCAAGAAATTTTAGTGAGGCTCGTAAAGCAGGGAGCATCAGTGACGGAAATCCCTATTTTTTTTGAAGCTAGAAATTCCGGGATTTCCAAGGCGAATCCTATTGGATTTGCGGCCGGATATTTGACGACTTTGTGGAGACTCTGGAATCTCAAACGGCGATAGTGAACCATCCTAGTGACGGCAAAAAGACAAAACCTCATCTGGCATCGATTAACATCAATCAAAAAAGGTCATGGCAGGATTATTTTAGAATCTGTCTCCGCTTTTGCATTTTCTGGTTTTACGGGCATTTCAGGCAATTTTATCAGTTTGGTAAAAGCCCTTGAAAAGAATGGAATATCTGCAGGCGATACATTTTCATCCATTAGAGCATCGGCCAGACCAATAACTTGAACGGCATAATCTTTTTTGTCTTCCATCCATAAAAAATAGCTCATATCTTCAAGTCTGGCGGCAAATCGAGCCCTGTTATTGCCGAAATAGGTATTTATAATTCGGAAGAGTGTTGTTTTTAAAGCCTCGCTCCGTTGTTGCTCATTAATAATTACTTTACTTTTCAAAACCTCGTTGATTTTAATTTCCATCATATAAAGCTCTTGTTCTTCGGGGCTGAACCATAAGAATTCATTAAGATTGTGCAATTGATCGCTGGCTGAGAAGTTTTTTGAAGATTCCTGTATGGCTGCATTGAGAATCAAATCGCGAATAGGATGCCTTGTCGGTGTGTCATGAGGCTTTTCAAATAGGTTAAGCCGTGTAAGAAATCTGGGAGGAAGCGGTCTGCCGTGCTGATCGTTTTTCGAAATGGCGCGATTAATCAAATAACGCGCATGAGATTCAGGTATCTCGATGATGGGAATTCCAAGATCGGTTTTGAATTTCTTAAGCAGATTTTTTTGGCCGCTTCTGCCTATATCATAAAAAAAGGAGTCAAAAATGCCTGTGACGTCATTTTCATATACTTCCATCACAACAATGCCTGAAAGAGGGGCAGAGGTTGCGTACCAAATAATCCGATTTCCTTTTAAGTCATGGAGCGAGATAAAATTTAATGATTGGGATTTTACATCAGGCTGGATGGTCCTTGAAAAAATGCCTTTCTTTTTCTTTGATTTTTCTTCAAAGGAATGGCCTTTTCTTTTTAATAGATGGAGAGCCTTTTTTATGCTGCGTTGAATTGATTTATCGGTGCAGCGATCCTCTAAGGAGGCTAAGTATTCTGCATAACTTTTTTGAACGCAAAGCTCAATAATAGCCTCTTGGAACCAAACCGGAAGTCCGATAACTTGATCGATTGTAGAGGGATTTGGCAACTGACTAATAAGAACTTTGGTTGAATCCAATGTAGTCAAAAACTCGCCATCCAATATCCCATCATTGTTTACATAGTCATCGAGAAGGCTTTCAAAATTCCCTGATTCTGTTAGTAACCGAACGAGCGATTTTGCCGCTTTTTTTGAACGTTCCGCTTCGTCATTTACAAATTTTGTCATGGTCTGATAATAATTAAGTGATCTTTTTCTGTAAAGGAAAACTTCATCATAATGATGCGGACTGAATTGATTATCATTTGTAACTATATGTTCATAGTATCCTAAGCAAAAAGCATTTATTTTTCAGATGGTTGCTCAGTTGAATTGCAATTGAATCAATTCAAAAAAATGCTTGACACAATCACTGGGTAGTGTTATTGAACTGACATGTCAGTCTAATAGACTGACATGTCAGTCATGAAATGGGGCGCTCTATGGAACCTCAAAAACGTAAAGAGCAAATATTAGCAATTGCTGCGGATATTTTCGCTAAAAAAGGATACCATGAAACAGGGGTGGCCGATATTATCGAGCAAGCAGGAATCGCAAGAGGCACATTTTACCTATATTTTTCAAGTAAACGCCAAGTATTTACCGAAGTAATGTCAAAAATCCTCCTGGAACTGGCTGACCGCTTGGAGGCTGTTGATCCTGAGAATAAATCAGAGAGCGTCGTCGATCAATTTAGAAAAAATTTAAAAGCGATATTCAATTATTTTATCGAATATCCGCAAATGGCTAAAATTCTTCTTGCGCAAGTCGGCAGTGTAGACTCAGAAGCTGAACAAGATTTTTCTGAAGCTCATAGTATGCTCAATCAAGTAATCAGAGCATATTTATTAAGAGGTCAAATAGAAAGTGTTCTCAGAGATTTCAATGTAGAAACATATAGTTATATGATTTTGGGGGGAATTAGAGAGGTCGTTTTTCATCTCGTTGTAAAAAAAGATATGGATGCGCAATTAGATGATATTATAGAGGGTATTGTAAGATATAATTGTTTTGGGATATTAAAAGAAAATATTGAAATAGAATAAGCAGTGCACAATAAATTTAAATAAAGGAATAAAGCCATGCCATGGTATGAGAATCGAATACCCAGTTTTCAACATTTCATTAATTTTGGCTTGGACGCGGCTGCGGAAACAATGGTACGGCTGCCTGATTGGTTGATTATCCCCCCAGTAGAAAAAATTTTACACGATGGAGTACGATTTACTGAAGGAGCGGATTTTCTGCTGAAGCTCTTCAAAGAAATTAGAAGGGTCTGGCCTAATTTAGCTCCTACGGTACGCAGAAGGTTTGTGGAAAACTTATTTGGGCATACCATGCTTTTTTCAACTGTCGCTCAAAGAAAAACAGCGGTACAACTTGGCGGCGATAATCCACTTCTCATGGTGATCAGCCCTACAATGCGATGCAACTTAAAGTGTACGGGATGCTACAGTGCAAATTACAGCCGTGACGATGCAATTGACACCAAGAATTTCATAAGAATTCTAAGCGAGGCGCGAGAGTTAGGGATTCACTTTGTCGTTGTCTCCGGCGGGGAGCCTTTTATTAGAAAAGACCTGCTTGAAGTTATTGAGCATTTTCCTGACATACTTTTCATGGCCTATACGAACGGCACGCTGATAAATGAGAGAGATCTGGCGCCAAAATTAGCACAACTGGGTAATGTCATACCTTGCATAAGTGTCGAAGGTTTTGATGAGGAAACCAATCAACGTCGAGGAAAAGGCACATTCCGCAAAATCATCGCAGCCATGGGGCAACTTCGAAATGAAGGCGTATTATTCGGTTTCTCTGCAACGCCTATGCGACATAACAATGATCTGCTGGTCAGCGATGATTTTGTTCAATTCTATGAAAACCTCGGGTGCTTTCTAGGTTGGTATTTTTCATATATGCCCGTAGGGCGTGATCCGGATTTAGATTTAATGCCCACTCCTGCTCAGCGATTATATCGTCGTGAAAGAATTCGAAAGATCAGGGGACAATATCACCTTGTGGCCGCGGATTTTTGGTGTGATGGAGAATTGGTGGGAGGCTGCTTATCCGCAGGAAGAGTATATTTCCATATCAACGCCCAGGGAGGCGTCGAACCTTGCGTTTTCCATCAATTTAGCGTGGATAATGTTTTAAAAAAGCCTTTGATCGAAGCGTTAAATAGCGAGTATTTTTGTTTCCTTAGAAATAAGCTTGATTCTATCAAGGACAGAGTAAGACCTTGTCCGGTTATCGATCATCCGCATATTCTAAGAGAAGCCGTAGGAAAGTATTCGCCGATTCCGTCGCAAGAAGGTGGGGATAAAACCATCTCCGAACTGGCGAAAGGTTTGGATGCCTATGCCGCCGAATTGGAAAGATTATCTATGAATCTTCAATAAAAAAGGGATGGTCCGTTACTAAATCAGATAGTACCTACGCAATATGCTCAAAATAAGATAATTGAAACATATGATGAGCGCTGCAAAACCGGCAAGTCGTAAGGGCATCTTACGTTTTTCTTCCGGAAGCAGATGTATACATAAAAGCAGGCCTACGGGTACGAGCATCGTCATCCTGAATCCCAAAGTGTGACGAATCGGAGGAGCATACAGACCCCAGTAGACAGCATCCCAAAGCGGAAACATACAAAAAATGACAAGCAAAGGAAGGTTTGGTTCCTTGATCATACGGTACATCCACCAACCTGCTGCGATAGCAAAAAACGGATACAATGGAATTCGATACCATCCAAATGGAAGCCGAGAATTCATAGTGATTGACATAAACACTAAATAAATGATGATTGGCCATATGATTGGGTTCATCCTGGCGCCGTTGTTTTCTCGGTTTTTAAAACTTTCATACCACATGAGTCCGAATGATAACCAAAGCCAGATTTGGGTCAGACTAAAATATCTTTTTAAAACATAACTGCTGAATCCGATCAGGCTAAGCAACCCTTCTGTGCTTAAAGTGGGGTCGGTATAATTTTTATCGATTGTCAAAGAGTGCGTGGATTGATTTTTCAAAACGCTCCAAAACGTGTCCCAATCGTAAATAGCGCCATAGAGAAAATAAGTGGAGAAAAATGCAATCCCTATAATTAGCGCGAGTAAGGCATCCTTGAATTTCCTTGAGCTGATCAATACTGCTGCTATTCCTCCGACTGCAGCGAGTCCCGGAACTTTCATCATGCAGGTAAGTCCGGTTAGGCAACATGCCGTATAAAATAAAGATCTGCGTCCCGATTCGAGATACTCTTCGATTAAGAGCAGCGAACCCAACAGGCAAGTTAAAATCAGATGTTCTTCTTTGACTAATCTGCCGGTGAACACCGCCGTTGGGAGTACGGCATAGAAAATCACAGCCATGAGCGGTATGGCCTGATTTTTGAAAATTTTTCGCGCCAGAAGATACATTAACAATGCATTAATAACTGAAAGAAAAATAGATATTGGGCGAGTGATGTCTTCAAAATAATGCTCAAATCGTTCGGAAAAATGAACGCCGTATAATTTAAGATAAAGCCCAATAAAAATGGAATAAAGCGGAGGGTGGTCGAAATAGGGTTTCACGATATGGAGGGTCTTTTTAAAGATTTGAATGTCATCAATTTGGTAAGTTTTGTAAGCAGTAAGCAGCGACCACGATGAAGGATACCCTGAATAAACCAAATGAATTCCGTTTAAAGTGGTGCAGTATTCATCATACGTTTCGGTAAGCACTGGAATTTGGGTATAGCGATAGAATCTTGTAGACAAGGTAAGGCCCAGCGCTAAAATTAGTACAAGTAAAGGCCATTTGGAGATTACAAAATTAAGAGCTGCTTCAGTATATTTTGGTCGAATTCTCGCTAGAAGCACTATTTCGATCAGCAAAATAATAAAAGGACAAATACCTGCCAAAGGTTGAGCGAAGGGGATCGGCTTTTGCCTATAATAATCCCAGAACCAAATCCAAGATCTGGATATGGAATCCGGTTGGTACCAAGTAATGCGAAATCCGTCCGTACCGATGTATCTTACGCTTAATTCCGGAAAACCTTTTTTGAGATTAAATGACGCCTCGGGGTTTTCTTCAGAGAGTTCTGTAGTTTTATCACCCAATATTAATGTCATACTTCCCTGGCCATCAAAGTGAAAAACATATTCTCCGGTTGTTCTGGTTCTTATATAGCCATTCCATACCACATCGAGTACAGGTGGATGACTGTTGGAACCAAACTTGCTGTTTTTCCAGGCAAGCATAATAGGGGTTTGGAAAGTCTGCCTATTTGGAAAATCCAACTCTTTATCAATCTGCTTGACCGCTTCGACAGGTCTTCCATGAACAAGAACTCGATAATAGGCAGTCAAACCTCGTTTTGGCCAAATCAGAAAAAATGTTGTGACGGGTAAGATGAAAAGAAGCAATAGAAGCAATGCTCCTACTCGTAAATTTTTTTGCAATGGAATATTCTGCTTCATAAATTTCTATTATTTGCGAATTGGTCACATTATCGGGAGACTAATTCTGCTTGAACTTTCCCCCAAAACATATCAGAAGTAATTAGCACAATATCCTGAGTTGCATCTGCTGAAACCCAAATATTGACCTTATAGACCTTGTTTACTTTTGAGTTCTTGTCGTCATCCGATGAGGAGAGAATTTTAGGAGTAACTTTATAAGCTTCCAGCTTGCCAAGCTGAGTTTCAATCTCTTCTTTCAAGCCGATTGTATATTGAAGAAGGTGAATCCTTCGACCGTCGAATACTTTGATAGTGTACGATTTGCCGGGAGACATTTCACAATTTCGAAGAAAGAAAATAGCGGAAATGGGGTCGAGCAATTCGCCGGCCGGAATAACCTGCGGTTTCTTTTTCAACCTAAGTTCTCCTCCGGGTTGTTCATAAGAAACCTTTTCCCGAAGAGCCAATAATGAATTAGATGAAGAATCGTATTCGACAGTTGTATTCATTGCATATTTGCCTTCCCGCTGAAAGAACGAATAATTAAGCGTGCGGAAAGATTGGGGCCTCGTATAAATGTCAAATCTGTCGCGAACCGGCCAGATTTTATCGAGAATAGATTGGCTGGTTATTAAAAATACAATGCGATATGCAGAAATGCCTTTATAACTCGAAGTGGATATGGAAACTTTTCCTTCGGCGACCACCATGCCTTTCCAACTGAATTGATATCGTAATTTTTGTCCGTCAAAACGGTCGGCATTGACTCTGGTGGATATCAATACAGCTAGCACAAGCCCAACGGCAATTAATGCAAATTTGCCATGGTCCTTCATGCGGATCATGGGTTTGGAACCTCCGACGGAGCGAGAACTTTCAGACGCCCCTGCGACATTTGTATCCATTGATTGTCAATTTTCAGATCTGCTCCAAGCCTTATATTTTGTTGATACGCTTCCAATGCTTTAGACAATGCCGGCGCGATTTTTTTTTCAAGTTTTGTTTTATATTCCATCACTTCATTTTCCGATAAAGCATTCGGAAGAGGAGCATCATGAAGTATATGATAAAATTCCTCATATCCTCTGCCGATTTTATATAAACTCGCCGTCATCCATTCCTTTTGATAAGTAAGAATGCATTTAGTGTACTGTTCCCGCGCTAAAATAAAAAGTCTTGCTTTGAATTCGAGTTGATCAGCCAGTTTTTCTTCAGGCAAAGCAAGGCTCACAGCTTCGAACTTTGCATAATATACCTCACCCAAATGAAAAAGTAGCCTGGCTCGAAAGTATTTCTTATA
>Ga0315282_10013444_pt1 | contig 12346 bp, 8 predicted proteins | sample YL17G07_20_MG_FD_203693 | JGI IMG/M metagenome (GOLD analysis project Ga0315282, IMG submission 203693) | Sediment microbial communities from Yellowstone Lake, YNP, Wyoming, USA - YL17G07_20 | ecosystem: Environmental > Aquatic > Freshwater > Lake > Sediment | place: USA: Wyoming | collected... | reverse complement strand
GCCCTCCCAGCTCAATGACCGAGCCCACGTCGGGCTGCAGCGCTTCCGCGGCCAGGGAGACGGCGTTGACCTCCTGCACGAACCGCGCCCCAATGTAGGGGGCGAGCGTCCCGCCGCCGCTTCCCGTGACGAAGATGCGGAACTGCTCGGCGGGCAAGAGGAAGCGCTCTTCTATCTCCTTGAGAACCTCGAGGACCTTCTCCGGCTGACGCGTCTCATGGAGGCGGTAGTCGGCGCAAAGGATCTCTTTGCTGTTGGGCGCGACGACCACGTACTTGACGGCTGTGGAGCCGACGTCAAGCCCGATGATGAGCTCGCGGTGAGATAAGCCGTCGCCGTCCTGACGCGGTGTCAAGACTGGGGACGACGAAGCGTGGGTGGTACCGGTCACGCTCAACCTCTAGGAATGACCAACGATGCCATCCCCCGAAAAGGACGAGTCTCGCCGGCCAAGGTTCCCCCGCCCCGCTGGCGCAAGACGTTCTGTGGGGTGGGAGCTCGGCTCCTGGGATCTCTAATGATACCAGTGACCTGTCTCCATGAACGCTACCACAGTCTGTGTTAGTGTGACAGACGGCTCCTAGCCGTAACGAGGCGGAGCATCTGCCTATCACGCAGAGGGTCGACGGGATCATCGAGGGTTCGAAGCGGGCTTGAGCCAGGATCTGCCGCCCGGAAGCTGGCCTGGACAGCTCGCCGTGTCAGCGCTCCAGATACGGATGGAATATTGGCACCCCACGGCGCCGCCAGCTCGTGCCAGCCCGCCGGGGTCTGGGCGAATTGTCGCCTGGTCGGTCCTTGGCAGTCTACACCACGAGTACGCGTGGGTGGCTGCGTGAGGAGAGAAGGGACGGATGACATCTTGCCACCCCACACCAGATAGATAAGCGGGGCCTTGACAGGCCAGACGAGCGACTGGATCATTGCTCTGCTGCTGGATCTGAGTCGGGAGTGAGGCGGCCCAATGCGTAGCTCTTTCACAATCGGCAGAATCGCCGGCATAGAGATCGGGGTCCACTGGAGCTGGCTTTTCATCTTTGTGCTGATCACCTGGTCCTTCGCTCAGGGTCTCCTGGAACACTACTTCCCCGAGTGGTCGGAGGGTAGGCGTTGGGCCATCGGCGCCACTATTGCCCTCATCTTCTTCGCCTCTCTTCTGCTCCATGAGCTGTCGCACTCCCTGTTGGCAAGAGCGCGGGGTATCCCGGTGAGGGGCATTACGCTCTACCTCTTTGGTGGCGTCTCAAACCTGGGCCGCGAGGCCCAATCGGCCCGAGAAGAGTTCATGATCTCCATTGTGGGGCCTCTGACGAGCCTCGCTTTGGGGGCGGTTTTCGCCATCCTCTGGGCGGCACTGCGATCATCCGCGCCGGGTGGGGCTGCCATCGCGGGCTATCTTGCCTTCATCAACGGCGCCCTTGCCGCCTTCAACCTGCTGCCGGCCTTTCCTCTGGACGGCGGGCGGGTGTTCCGCTCCATCATCTGGGCGCGCAACCGAGACATCCTCCGGGCCACCCGTACGGCAGCGAGGGTGGCGGAGTACGTGGCGTATGGGCTCATGGTGGCCGGTGCGGCCCAGATCCTGTTTTATGACTTTGTCGGCGGCATCTGGACGATCCTCATCGGTGTCTTCCTGCACGGCGCGTCCGCTACCAGCTACCAGCAGCTGGTGGAGCAGAAGACGTTGCAGGGCGTGACTGCGGGCGAGGTGGCTTCTACAGCCTACGATCCGGTGCCGCCCGATATGACAGTGGCGCAGCTAGTGGAAGAGCACGTGCTAACCCGGCACGGGCGCTACTATCCGGTCATGGCGGGCGAGGAACTGCTGGGTCTGATCACCCTGGCCGACATCCGGCATCACGAACGCGCGGAGTGGCCGAAGACGACCGTTTTCCGCGTGATGACACCGTTCGAGCGGCTAAGGACCGTCTCCCCGGGGGAAAACGTGATAAACGCGCTGCATGTGATGGCCGAGGCGGACGTCCATCAGGTGCCGGTCGTCGAGGGACGGCGACTTCTGGGGATCATCAGCCGGGGAGACATCCTACGTCTGATCCAGGTACGACGGGAGATGGCCTTCGAGGGTTAGGTATTTGTTCTTCCAGGGCGATTCGTAGGCCCGATTGGTACGCCCGGAGTGACGGAGGTCTGGGCAAGCCTGGCGGACGGTCCGCCTAGAGCCCGCAGTGCAATCGGCGGGCTGGGTGAAAGGAGCCGAATCATGCCTGGTCTATTTTCGAGAGCGAAGGAGAGCATCCAGAAAGGGGTCACTGTCGCGGGTGTCAAGGGAAAAGAAGCGGTCGATGTCCAGAAGATCAAGGGTCAGATAAAGAAACTTGTTGAGGAGAAGACTGCCGCCCTGGAGGAGCTGGGGAGCCGGGTCTGCGAAATGTCCGAAGCGGGCTCCTTCGACCAGGACGACATCAAGGCGAGATGCGCCGCTATCGCGGAGCTGGCGAGCCGGATAAGGGGATTGGAAGAAGAAGAACAACAGGTTCACTCGAAAGCTCAGGAGTCACTGCAGAGCTCAGGGAAGGAATGACCGTCCGTCGCCGTAGGAGGGCACCGTCACTCGCTTTGCACGTGCTCACCCTGTAGTGGCTCAGGGTCAAGGGCAAAGCCGGTCCCGCAAAGCGAAGGGTGCTTGGACGCGCAGCCTCTCTATAGAGCAGACCTACTGCCGCTGGCCTGAGTGCGCTGGCCACATCTCCGCGTGACGACTCGACGCGGGCCTGCCAAGGGCGAGGAGACTATGGTGAAGTAGTCCTGGTCACGGGAAGCCTCGGATGGCTCCAGCGCGCCGCAACCCGGTGAATGCGCCTCTCCCTTCTGCCCCGTTTCCGGGCCAGGGGCCGCTCGCCAGGTACAGGCCGGAAGAACCGCGACTTCCCAGCCTCGACCAGACCCAGGTAGGTCACGACCATCAGCACCAGGATCCCCAGGAAGCCGGCCGGCAGCGCCGTGAACCCGAGCACGCCTGCCAGAGGCGAGAACGGGAACACGACGCCAACAGCGGCGCAGGCCAGCGTCGTCGCCAGCAGTGGGCGGCTGGGGCGACTGTGGAAGAAGGGAATCCGCCTGGTGCGGATGATGAAGATCACCAGCGTCTGCGTGGCGAGTGACTCAGCGAACCACCCGGAATGAAACAGCGTCTCGCCCGCGTGAAAGACCCACAGCATGACCCCAAAAGTGAGAAAGTCGTACACCGAGCTGATGGGGCCGAAGAACATCATGAACTTGCGGATGAAAGAGGTGTCCCAGTGCGCCGGATGCTCTAGCAGTTCCTCGTCGACGTTGTCCGTCGGGATGGTCATCTCGCTCACGTCGTACAGGAGGTTATTGAGTAGGATCTGCGGCGGCAGCATCGGCAGGAAGGACAGCAGGAGAGAGGCGCCGCCGGCGCTGAACATGTTGCCGAAGTTGGACGATGTCCCCATTAGCACGTACTTGATGGTGTTGGAGAACACGCGCCTGCCCTCGACGACGCCGCCCGCCAGGATGCCCAGGTCCTTGTCCAGCAGCACGATGTCGGCGGCGTCCTTGGCCACGTCGGCGCCGGAATCCACAGAGATGCCGACATCCGCGTCATGCAGCGCCACCGCGTCGTTGACCCCATCGCCGAGAAAGCCGACATCGGCGCCCAGCGTCCGCTGGGCCCGGATGATCCGCGACTTCTGTTCAGGTGTTACCCGGGCGAAGATCGTAGTCGAAGGCAACGCCGCCACCAGCTCGTCATCGCTGAGCTTGTCCAAGGCGGTACCGGTCAGCGTACCAGCGACGGGGATCCCCAGATCGGCGCAGAGCTTGGTCGCCACCCGGTCGTTGTCTCCCGTGACGATCTTGACGGTGACGCCGAGCTTGTTGAGCCGTTCGATGGAAGCGCCGGCGTCGGCCTTCGCCCTATCGACGAAGGTGAGGAACCCGGCGAACTGGAGGTCGTGCTCGTCCTGAGGGCCAATGGTCGAGAGGCCGTCTCCGTCACGAGTCGCCACCGCGATGGTCCGGCTCCCCGCGTCGAACTGGGCATTCAGCAGGGCGCGCACGCTCGGCGGGACCTCGTGGCAGAGGGCAAGCACCGACTCCGGCGCACCCTTCGTTATCACGCGGCGGGCTCCCTTCGGGTCCTGCACCAGCACTGACATTCGCTGACGGTCGTAGTCAAAGGGGGCCTCGGCGAGACGGACGAAGCCCGATACGGGGGTGCTTGCGGCTTGGGGAGCGTCCCACAGGGCGCGGTCAAGCGGATTCCCGCTGACGGTGACGCCGCCTTCAACCGTCGCCGAGTTGCACAGCAGCCCGAGCAGCAGTGTCTCATCGGAAGGGCCGCCGGCGGGATCGAGGGCCGCCGAGAAGGTGATCTGACCTTCGGTGAGGGTGCCTGTCTTGTCGGTGAATAGCACCTCCATATTGCCCAGGTCCTCGATGCTTACGAGCCGCTTGACGATCACCGACTTGCGGGCCAGATGACGGGCGCCGGTCGAAAGGCTGACCGTCACGATGGCGGGCAAGAGCTGGGGCGTGAGCCCTACCGCGATGGCCAGGGCGAAGAGCGCGGAATCGAGAAGCGGGCGTCGCAGTGCGGCATTGATGACGAAGATGGACACGGTGAGAACGATCGTGACCTTTACGAGCAGAACGGAGAAATCGCGGAGGCCGAGCTGGAAGCCGGTCTCTTCCTGCGCTTCGCCGAGGCGGATGGCGATCCGACCGAAGGCGGTGTCTCTTCCCGTCTGCGCTACCACTCCGCGGCCGCTGCCTGTGCGCACCACGGTGCCCATGAATGCGCACGACGGGAGGTCGAGGAGCGACTCGGCGGGAGACGCTGGAGCGACGTTCTTCTCCGCCGGCGTTGCCTCACCTGTCAGCATAGCCTCATCACATGTCAGGTCGCTGGCCTCCAGGAGACGCAGATCCGCCGGCACCACCTCGCCGACAGCGAGACGCACGACATCACCGGGCACCAGCTCCGTGACATTGACCTCGACGACTTTGCCGTCGCGGGAGGTGACGGCGGTGTGACGGATGCGAGAGTGCAGCGCTTCTACGGCGCGCGCGGCCCGGTACTCATTGAAGAACCCGAGCCCTACACTGAGGGCCATGATGCCAAGAATAATCAGGGCGTCGGTTCGCTCCCCGACGACCAGCGACGTGGCTGCGGCCGCCACCAGCAGGATCAGCAACGGGCTCTTGACCTGGCGGAGCAGCACATCCAGGGCGTTCGCACCGTGGCTGCGAACGGCGTTTGGACCGACCTTGCCCAGGCGGCGCGTTGCCTCAGCCGCACTCAGACCATTCTCGGAAGTCTCCAATCGTGTGAGTACGGCCGGTGCGTCGAGCCGGGCCGCCGCCGCGAGGTCCAGCCCTTGCCACCCATTCTCTCGGGCGCCCGAATCGTCCATTAACTGTGTACGCCAGGTCCTCTGTTCACAGACTGCGGAGTGCCAATATTGCATCCGTATCTGCGTGCGTCAAGCAGCCATCCATTCGTGCTCGTGGTGAAGACCGCCAAGAACCGGTCGAGCGATGATCCGGCCAGCCGCTGCCGGGCCGGTGCGAGCAGGCGGTACGGTGGACGTCTCAAGACCGAGTGCGCGACGAGGCCGTCCGCCGTTGTAGTGCGCCACGTATTTTCCCAACACTCTACGAGCGTGTCTCTCATTGACGATAATTACATGGTCCAGGCAGTCCCTCCGTAGCGTGCCTTTACCCGTTCGGCAGTGGTGTTCGCCTCTGGCGCCTGGACTGGGGTAAGGATGGTCTGGACACCGATCTTGGCTGCTTTGGGGTGCCAATATTCCATCCGTTTCTTCCCGTCTCTTGCGCCTCAAGCAGCCACCCACCCGAGAGCGTAGCGCTGGATGTCCGTGAGGGCATCGTGCCCCAGGGCTGGCCCGGACAGGTGAGCGTGTCAGTGCTCCAGATACGGTTGGGGTCGTGCCACCCTACAGGTAGAGGGTGCAGGGTAAGCCGGACGGCCGCCCGGCGGCGGCCGTCAGCCGTATCTTGCGTTCTTGGAGCGGGAAACGGGACTCGAACCCGCGACCCTCTGCTTGGGAAGAACGCCCGTCCCGGCCAATTGTTAAGGTACCACGTTCGAAATCTTCAGGGAATCTTCAGGGAAGGATCAGGGTTTCCGGGTCTTTGGCACGACGCTCGCAAGGCGGTCGCCCGGGCTGAACATGACGTGTCGGCGGGCCGCCTGTTCCGAGCTGTACGTGGAGGCATAGCGGCGGACCACGTCCGGCGAGGCGTGGCCCAGGAGGTACTGCACGTCCAGCTCGCGCGCGTCCTGCTCGATGGCCCAGGTGGCGAAGGTGTGGCGGAACCGGTGAGCGTGGACCTTGGGGACGTCGGCCCGCTGCCCCAGTCGGCGCAGGAGTTGCTTCAGCCCGTCGGACTGGAGGGCCACACTGGGCCGCAACTGCCCATTGTTGACGGCGAGGAAGAGCGGACCGGGAGCCCGGCCGCGGAGGTCGAAGTAGCGTTCCAGGGCCTGGCGGCAGCGGGAGGCGAAGGAGACCACGCGCTGCTTGTTCCCTTTGGCGTGGAGGACCCGTAGGCGTCCGGCCTCCAGGTCCAATTCATCGACAGTGAGTTGCGCGAGTTCAGAGCAGCGGACGCCGGTGTCGAGGAGGGTGAAAACGATCGCCTGGTCCCTGGCGCCGGCGGCGCTGGCGGGTTCGCAGCAGGCAAGCAGCCTGGCCACATCCTCTGGCGAGAAGGGCCGGACAATCCTCTGGGGCAGACGGACGTTCCGCAGGGAGCGAAAAGGGCTCTCGCCAAGGTAGCCCGCCGCGACGAGCCAGTTGAAGAAACAGCGTACCTCGCGGAAGTAGCGGTGGCGGGTCTCCGCGGAGAGACGGGAGAACCGGCCCAGGTAGGTGTAGAGATGAGCCGGCTCGATGCGGGTCACGTCCTCCGGGAGGCCCTCCTCGCGGGCGACGTGCAGGAAGCGCCGGAGAGTGTCCGCGTAGGCGTGAATCGTATTGGGGGACTTGCCCTCTACCTGGCAGGGGAGGAGGTAGAGGTCGATGAGGCCCCCAAGGCTCTTGTCGTGGTGGCCGTTGCCGTTGCGCCTTCTGAGCATGGGCTTTCGGTCATCTAGATACGGTACGTAGTGTGTGTACACATCACTCTGGTGGGGGAAGAAGTCAAGCGCAATTGCGGCGAATGTGGGCGAAATCGCGAGAGAATCAGACGTTGAAGCGCGCGTCGACCATTCAGTCACGCCGCGTTTCCCCCAACAGGCCAGCCGCCAGGCAGGGGGGCGCCTGGCGGCTGACGCTGACGAAAGTGTGCCCTGCTACCGTTGGTTCTGCTCAGCAGGCTGCCAAAACCGCCAGCCGTTGATGGCGTGGCCGGTGATGGCCCTGGCCGCGGCGCTGAGTGAGGTGTAGCGGCCGCCTTCGTACTCGACTGCCTTTCCTGCAGGCAGGTCCTGCGCCTCGACGATGGTGGTGGTGCGGGTCTCGCCCTTGAACCTCCCATGGAGGGTAGTGCCCACGGGCGGCAACTCGCGGGCCATCTTCTTGCGGTGGCGCTTGGTGGTCATGAAGCTCCTCCTTCCCCTAGCAATGTGGTCTTGCTGACCGACGGGCGTTTCTGGACGCCGTCGACCGACACACATTGCTCAGGTTGGCGAGGAAGTCAAGCGGCTGATGGCGAACCACTGCATATGCAGCGGAAAGCGGGGGGGGTAGCCGCGAAGCGGTAGAGCATCTGCCTGGCAAGCAGAACCTCCGGGAATGGGAGGCAATGCGGCGTCGGTGAGGAACTACCGGGGGTAGTCGCGACGCCGTAGAAGGTCTGCCTATCACGCAGAGGGTCGGCCGGATCATCGAGGGTTCGAACGAGACCTGGGTGAGGGTCTGGTGCCTGAGGGCGGGCCCAGATACTTCGATGCATCAATGGCTAGATACGGATGGAATACTGGCATCCCACAAGCGTCTCCGTGGGATTGCCGCTATCGTCGCTTGGTAAACGCAGTGTGGGCGTCGAGCTGCTCCCGAATGGCCCTGCCGTACGTGCGACTCGGAATTTCTGGAAGCTCAGTCCAGGCGAAGTCGACGTGCTCATCGCTGAGCCGGACTTCGCCGGCATCATACCCACAGGCAAAGGTCACGCAGGTCACCCAGAACGGTTCTTTCGTGAAGTGGCAGATGTGAACCACCGAGCCGACCGTCACAGTGAGGCCAGTCTCCTCGCGCACTTCGCGCACCAAGGCGTCGCGGAGGGTTTCCCCGTAGTCCATCTTGCCCCCAGGCAGGTCCCAGCAGCCAGGATCTGTGCTGGCACGAGGAGCCCGTTTGATGAGAAGGAACCGGCCGTCTTTGCGGCGGACGATCGCTTTCGCCGCCACGCCGATGGCAGGCCACGTTGGTCGATGTTCGGCTGTCATAGGCCCTCCTTTGGGTAGGCGACGTTTCGTGATCCTGCTAGGGCAACTACCGCCACTCGCCCAGCAGGACGAAGGGTGCCCAGAAGTAGGGATGGGCCGTGGGTCCCCCCAGGTCAATGGCCTCCAGCTGGGCCTGGCGTAGGGCCTCGGCCTCGCCCAGGGGGGAGCCGTCCTCTCGGTGGCCAGGGAGGAGGAAGCGGTAGAAGGCCTCCATGAAGTCTGCCGTGGGGCGGTCTGGCACTTTCCAGAGGGAGACGCAGACTGAAGGTGAGCCTGCGTACATGAAGGCGCGGGCGAGGCCCACCACCCCCTCGCCGCTGACCACCTTGCCCAGCCCCGTCTCGCAGGCGCTCAACACCACCAGGTCGGCTGGGATGCGGGCGTTGAAGATCTCGAAGGTGTGCCAGAATGGGTCGCCTGATGGGCCAGCGCTGAGCACCAGGCCCGAGAACTGGGGCTTCTCCTCGTCCAGAAGGCCGTGGGTGGAGAGGTGCACGAAGCGGGTAGGTGGAGGGTTGGTCTGGGGGTCGAAGCGGGCGAGGACGGCCTCCTTGGTGGCCTCCCCCTTCAGGCGGAGGGACACCTGCTTGCCGTCGTAGCGATCGGTTTGGCCTTGTTCCACCGGCTGGAGGCGAGGGTCGGGCTCAATGAGGGCGGCGATCTGGGTCACCTCCCGGCGGGTGTAGGGCAAGGGGTCGAGAGTGGCGCCGCCCCTGACATGCTCGATAGCTGCCTGCATGACTACTGGCTGGTCCTTCTCCCGCTTTGCTGATAGCTCCGGCTCGGCGAAGGCGACGAGCTCCTGGGGCCAGGCCTCTGGGTGCCCCTGGTGCTCCTGCTTCAGGAGGCCGGCGACGGAGGCGGAGGGGGCATAGACGATGGCGTGGCGGCGTACCAGGTAGGAGAGGGCGGCGAAGTCCATGGGCGGCCCAGCCTGCCCTGGGACGATCTCCCCGCCAGCAGCCGCACCCCGGCGCGGCTCGTCGCCGCCCGCTGCTGGGGGCTCCGGCCCTGACGCCCCCTGCGGCGGCTCCGTCAGGAGAAGCTCGAAAGGAAGATAGTGGAGGACGCCGTCGGCGATGACGAGGAGGCGCTTGCCCTGGATCATCTCCACCGCCCGGCGCTTCCGTCCTGCCACCTCGACCTGCCGGTCGACGAGGGCCTGATAGAGCTCATGGCCGTGGGGGTAGCGGGCCAGCTTGGGGTTGATGACGGCGTCCCGCAGCTCCCGCACCATGGTCTCAATCTCTTCTTTGGGCGGCAGGAAGAAGACCTCGAACTCGTCCTTGAGCCCCACGAACAGGAAGCTCTGCTGCTCGCCCAGGACGTACTCCAGGAGGGCGGTCTCCCCGTCTAGCAGTTCCCGCTGGATCTGGCCCAGTTCCCAGATGTCTGGCTGGGTGAGGGCGGCATATTTTGGGCTGGCCTGCTTGATGGCGTCCTGGTTGCGGCGCAGGACCTCTTCCAGTTCCTGTTCTCGACGCCTCAAGTCGGCGATGGCTTCCCGCTGTTCCGAGGGCTGGGAATGCATCTCGATGAGCTGCTGATTAGTGAAGTTGAGCTGGGCAAGAAGGGAGCGCTCCTCCTCAAGGAGGGCAGGGTCAGCACCCTCGCGGATTTGGGCCTGCGCTTCGGCTAGGAGCTCCAGGAAGACGCGGGCCTTGCCCCGCTCAGCGGCGTGCAGGGCGCGCTCGGTATCGCCCTCCTCCACCAGAAGTGAGACGTAGGTGGTGTAGAGATCGCCTACGGTGGCGAAGTAGCTCGTGCGGAGCTCCTCGCTCAGGATCTCGCCACGCACGCCTTCGACGATGTCGATGGCCTGCCCGTAGTGCTCCAGCGCCTCCTTCGGCTGGCGACCGTCTCGGTACGTTCCGCCCAGGCTGTGCAGGGTCGCGCCCTCGCGGCGGCGGCCGCCCACCTCACGGAAGATGGCCAGGGCCTGCTGGAGCTGCTCCAGCGCCTCCCGTCGCAACCCGAGAGCGTTGCAGAGCAATCCCAAGTTGTTCAAAATGGTGCCCTCGGCCTCCCGATCCCCTGCCTGGCGGCTGATGGCCAGGGACTGTCGGCACTGCCCCAGGGCCTCCTCGGGCTGCCCCAGCCCATGGTAGAGCCCGCCGAGGTTGCTCAGGGTCGTGCCCTCGCCGCGGCGGTCGCCCACCTGACGCAGGATGGCCAGGGCGTGCTGGAAGTACGCGAGGGCCTCCTGGGGCCGCCCCTGGCTTTCGTATAGCGAGCCGAGGTTGCTCAGGGTCGTGCCCTCGCCGCGGCGGTCGCCCACCTGACGGCGGATCGCCAGCGCCTGTTGGTAGTGCTGCAGTGCCTCCTGGGGCCGCCCCAGGCCCTCGTGCAGCGCGCCGAGGTTGTTCAGGGTCGTGCCCTCGCCGGCGCAGTCGCCCACCTGACGGCGGATGGCCAGGGCCTGTTGATAGTGCTCCAGCGCCTCCTGGGGCCGCCCCAGGCCCTCGTGCAGCGCGCCGAGGTTGTTCAGGGTCGTGCCCTCGCCGGCGCGGTCGTTCTGTTCGCGGAAGACGTCTAGCGCCAGCCTGTAATGAACCAACGCCTCATCGCTGCGGCCCAAGTCGTCATACAATGAGCCCAAATTATGCAGCGTGCTTGCCTCGCCGCCACGATTCCCGAGGTCGCGCGCAATCACAAGGGCCTCCTTGTACCTTTCGATCGCCTGCTGGGATCGGCCCAATGTCTTGCAGGCGAGCCCCAGGTTATTGAGGATGGCGGCCTCGCCGTCCCGGTAACGCTCTTCGCGGCAAATGGCAAGAGCGTCCCGCCACCTGATCTCGGCCTCGGCGACAGCGCCCCTCCGATAAAGCTGGCTACCTTCGAGGTTAAGATGCAGGACTAATGCCTTCCTGCCCGCCACTGTCAGGGGTCGGTCGTCTTGCTTTCTTTCTCTTCGCAGCCAGCGCATTAGTCCCACCAGCAAAACCGCCCAAGACTGCATAGGCCCAAGCAGCCGATCTTGCCTGCATCGCCGGACGAAGTCCCAGAATCACGCGGCTGGCACACACGCCGAGGAGCAACCTAAAAGGTCTCGACGGCGAGCTTATCATCTACGAAGCGCACGTGCGCTACTCGGAACCCGTTCTCAACCATGCTCCGAACCAGCCAAAACGAACTGGCGCTTTCCACCATCAACTGGTATTTGTGAAGGAGGTCGCTAACGATGTTCAGGTCTATGAATATGATCGGAGGCGATTCGCAGAACGCCAAGCTCATACCCTGCCTCTTGAGGTAAACTGCCGCTGCCAAGATGAAATCGGCCTCCTCTTTGGATGCGCGTCCAGTAGGGCGGTATACAAAGGGGAATAAGCCTTCTGAGATCATCGTGGCGCCACGAGCCATCTCGAGCACCCGCTTTACTGCCTCATCGTTAGGATGATTCGCTATGAAGGCCAGTTCCTCCACCGCCTTCCCCACTCGCCGCCGTCGTAACCACCGCATGGTTGTCACCCCTTCCCCCTAAGCATGCATGTCACATCACCTTCGCCTGGCGCTAGTGAGAGCTGTACAACCCATCCTCATCTTCGCCCGGCCTACCCCCACCGCATCCGGCGGCGGAACAGGAGCAGCTCCACATCGCTCGGGAGCGCCAGGGCCCGGTTCCGCCACCGGCGCCGCAGACGACGCTCCTATACGCCTGCCCCAGGCGGTTGTCAACAGACCATGCGCGCATGATGCAGCTCGGATCGGCTTCGTCCGAGTGGTGCTAAGGGCCGCGGGTCTGTCGCCAGTATTCGTCTAACCGTCACGTACAGCCTCTGCCAGCGAGATCGTCCAGCAGCGCAGCGGAAGAGTCGGCCTGGCCATCGCAGGGCTCATTACACTGAAGTGAAAGCTGCGTGCCCCAAATCGGACTAATCGGACTGCATTCTTCGCCCAACCTCTACTAGCTGAAGACAAGCGCGCGTGGGCCGCTCTTGCGCGCGCCAA
>Ga0315282_10013442_pt1 | contig 12348 bp, 10 predicted proteins | sample YL17G07_20_MG_FD_203693 | JGI IMG/M metagenome (GOLD analysis project Ga0315282, IMG submission 203693) | Sediment microbial communities from Yellowstone Lake, YNP, Wyoming, USA - YL17G07_20 | ecosystem: Environmental > Aquatic > Freshwater > Lake > Sediment | place: USA: Wyoming | collected... | reverse complement strand
GCTGGTGCCCAGCAGGAAAACGTCCCCGGTGACGCTCTCCACCACGAACTCTTCGTCCACCGTGCCGATACTCGTGCCCTCCGGTTCGGCAACCACCAGGTAGTTGGCCGAATCCGGGATAGCGCCGCCCGAAGTGATCGCCGCCAGGCGCGCGCCGCGTCTGCCGCGCACCCGCCCGTTGACCCGGTCCCGGTGCAGAAAGGCGCCGCGTCTGCCGCGCGAGGTGGTGATGCCTTCTGAAAGGATCTCGACCACGGCGTCGAAATCCGCACGCGCCAGATGGCGGTAGGGATAGGCGCTGCGGGCCAGCGCGAACAGGTCTTCCTCGCGCCAGTCCTCGCAGGCCGCCGCCGCGACTATCTGCTGGGCCAGCACATCCAGGGGCGCCTCCGGGATCTCGATCCGGTCGAGCTCGCCGCTGCGGATGGCGCGAACCAGCGCCGCGCATTCCAGCAATTCGTCGCGCGTGCTGGGAAACAGGCGGCCCTTGGGCCGCGCGCCGATCCAGTGGCCGGAACGCCCGATGCGCTGCAAGGCCACGGCGATCGAGCGCGGCGAGCCGATCTGGCAGACCAGGTCCACCGAGCCGATGTCGATGCCCAGCTCGAGCGACGCCGTGGCCACCACGGCACGCAGTTCCCCGCTCTTGAGCAGCCGCTCGGCGGTCAGTCGCAGGCTCTGCGAAAGGCTGCCGTGATGCGGCAGCACGGCCTTTTCGCCCAGCCGCTCGAGCAGGTGATGCGAGACCCGCTCGGCCAGCCGGCGGGTGTTGACGAAAACCAGGGTGGTGCGATGAGCGCGAATCAACTCGGCCAGGCGGTCGTAGGTCTCCGACCACAAGCCGTTGCTGGCCGCCGCCCCCAGTTCGCTTCTGGGGACCTCGACTGCCAGCTCCATGTCGCGGCGGTGCCCCACGTTGATGATGCGGGCACTCTCACTGAGAAATGCGGCCACTTCTTCGATCGGGCGCACGGTCGCCGACAACCCGATGCGCTGCGGCCGGACGCCTCCGCTCTTGCGGACGAGATCATCCAGGCGGGTCAGGGACAGCGCCAGGTGGGAACCGCGCTTGTCATCGGCCACTGCATGAATCTCGTCCACGATGACCGTGCGCGCGGTGCCGAGCATCCGGCGGCTTTTCTCGGCGGTGAGCAGAATGAAGAGCGATTCCGGCGTGGTCACCAGGATGTGCGGTGGCTGCTTGGGCATTTGCTGTCGCTCCCAGACCGGCGTATCGCCGGTGCGAATCGCGGTGCGGATGCGTGACAGCAGGATGCCCTGGCTGGCCGCCAGTTCCGCTATCTCCGCCAGCGGCGCTTCGAGGTTCTTCTGGATGTCGTTGCTCAGCGCCTTGAGCGGCGAGACATAGACCGCCTCGGTGCGGTCCTGCAACGTTCCCTTCTGGGCCAGCTTCACCAGCCCGTCCAGGCAAATCAGAAACGCCGCCAGGGTCTTGCCCGATCCGGTGGGGGCGCAGATGAGAACGTCCTGGCCGGAGCGGATTTCCGGCCAGCCCAGCGCCTGCGGCTCGGTGGGGGCGGCGAAGCGCCGGGTGAACCATTCGGAAACCAGAGGATCGAAGCCGAATTGAGTCATTGAGTGATTGAGTCATTGACGGACTCGCGGGCCGGGTGATTCAATTTTAGCCGGTTGTGGCGGGGCGGCCAAACGGATACACTGAACGGCATGTCAATCGAACTTTCGCGGAGAGAACTCTTGATCGGGGCGCTGGCTGTGGCTCGTCCGAAAGGCGTCCTGATTGACACCCACATTCACCTGTTCGATCCGGCGCGCTTTCCGTACCACGCAAACGCCACCTACCGGCCGCCTGCTCAGACGCTCGATGACTACGTGAAGTTCGTGCGGGAAGCGCGCATCGACCATTCAGTGATCGTACATCCGGAACCCTACCAGGATGACCACCGCTATCTGGAATATTGCTTCGACAACGAACCCTCGCGGGGGTTCTTCAAAGGCACCTGCCTGTTCGATCCCATCTCCTCGCAAACACCCTCCCGCATGGAGGCGTTGGTGAAGAAACTCCCGGGCCGCATTGTGGCGTTGCGGATTCATGAGAACCATGATCCGAAGACGCCGCCGGCCGCTTCGGGGGCGATCCGCGATCGCGACATGCGGGACCCGGCCATGAAACAGACGTGGCGCAAGGCGGGCGAGTTAGGCCTGGCGATCCAGATGCACTTCATCCCGTACTATGCCCCGCAGATCTACGCGCTGGCCGCGGCGTTCCGGGACGTGCCGGTGGTCCTTGATCACCTGGCCCGCGCCGGGCAGGGCAGCGCCGCCGAGTACGAGGAGGTCTTGAAGCTGGCCAAGCTGCCGCGCGTCTACATGAAATACTCCGCCGTCGGCTACTCTTCGCGAGAGAAATATCCGCACCGGGACGCCAAGCCGCTGGTGCGGCGCGTCTTTGATGCTTTTGGGCCGGACCGCATCATCTGGGGCGGCCTGGGCATGAACATGGCCGACTTCGAGAAGCAGGCGGCGTTGCTGGACCAGATGTTCGACTTCGCTTCCGAAGCGGACCGCGCCAAGATCCGGGGCTTGAACGCGAGGCAGCTTTACAGGTTTGCGCGGGCCGGGTGAACAGCCCGCGCGTGAGTAACGGTAGCGCTACTTACTCTGGTGGAACTTCTTCTCGATGACCACGCCGGAAGTGTGAGGCGTGGCTTCCTTGACGGTGTACCCCGGGGGTACCTGGAAGAGCGCCGGCGCCGGTTCGCTGCGATTGATGTTGGTCAGCCGAAACACCGTGTCGCCCGACAGCGGATCGGTGCGTTTGCTGAACACCACGGTCTGCAACTCGGGCGAATACCAGCGTTCGGAGACAATCTCGATGGGCCGTTCATTGCCGATCTGGCCGGTGGGAATGGTCATCGTTGAGCGCGTGCCTTCGGCCTGGACGCCTTCAATGAATCGTTTCCCAAGCGATTCGGTCTTGGGTTCGGGAACGCGCTGCGTGAAAACCTGGCTATCCACCACTACGTGCCCGGGGGCGCCCCCACCCGTTCCACCGGGAGCGCCCGCACGCGCCACCACGGTAACCATCTTGGCCTCGCCGCGGCCCTCGACAGGTCCCAGGTCCCAACGGGAAGGGGGTAACTTCTGTGCCGTGCGGCTGTCGGGCTCGAGCATGTAGTTGACGTTGGCTACGGGGTCGTTGATGAAAATGCTTTCCCGCGACTCTCCGGCTACCGGCCAGGGGCCGATGGCGCCCAGGCGCAGCTCGCGCCGGGTGCGCCCCTGGCTGTCACGATACAGTACGGCCGTGGTTTTTCGGTTGATGCGGTTGCCATCCTGAAGCACCCGCGTGATCTCAGTAATGGCTTCCGCCGAGTAGGGCGCTCCCTTGACCACCTTGCCGGAGAAAGTGGTCTCTTCTGCAATCCACTCGATTTGCGGCCCCACGCCCTGCTGTTCGTGGGCCACAACACGCCCCACGACGCCACGTTGGACCAGTGTCTGATCTCCCGTGTGCCGGATTACTTGTGCGGTGATGTTGATGCCGCTCGCCAGGATCGCAAGCAAGCAAATGGTAAGTTTCATGGTTTCCTCTCTCTCTCTCGACGCTAGTACTGCCTTACGAAGCGGATGGCGCGCGCCACGCCGTCATCACTCAGCACGACGTCGGCCTTAACGGGCTCTCCAGCGCGATCCTGGTCGATCGGCAAGCCGAAGGAGACCAGTGCCGCGCGCGGCAGCTTCACGCGCACGATCTGCACGTTTTCCGCGGGCAGTACATCGTTCGCGTACACCAGCGGAATAAACTCGGTGGTCAGTTCCTGGCTGGCCGTCGGCTGCGCCAGCTCAGGCGCTGGCGCGCGGTTCAACAGGGCCACCGCCCCGGCGACCAGCACCACCAGCGACGCCGCGATGGCCATCGCCTGGCGCCACCACGGCCACCAGACTGCCGGCCTGGCCCGCGGTCCGCGGAACGCCGCCCGCAGAGCGGCTTCCACGCGAAGCGGCGCTTGTGCGGCTTCCGAGCTGGCTGCTAGCGCGCGCAACTCAGCGGTCAGAGCCTGCTCGCTCGAGAAACGCGCCGCGCAGCGCGCACAAACTTCGACGTGAACCAGCGCGCGCTCCCGCAGTCCGGCATCCACCGGCTGCTGGCGCGCCAGGTCAACAAGCACAGTTTCCAGATCCTGACACTTCATATCAAGCACCTCGCCGGGCTGGTGACGGGGCGGGCCGCGCCGGCCTGGCGGAGAGCGCCCAGTCTGGCCGCCAGCAGCTCGCGCGCCCGGTGCAGCCGCGATCGAACCGTGCCCACTGCACAGCCCAGTGCGGCGGCGGCATCGGCGTAATTCATCTCGTGCAGGTCGCACAGCACCACTGCCTCCCGGTAGTACGTGGGCAAGGCCAGAACCGCCCCGCGCACCGCGTCAATGCTCTGGCGGCGCGTCAGATCGCCCAGTGGATCGTCGCTCGCCCCCAGCGGTTCCTCAGACGCTGCCAGTGAGGTCTCCGGGCGCTGGCGCCGCAAACAGCGCAGCACCTGATAGCGCGCCATCCCGTACAGATAGGCCGCCAGCGAGCCCCGCGCCGGGTCGTACCCGCGCGCCTCCCGTATCAGGGTCAGGAAAACCTCCTGTGTGACATCCTCGGCGATGGCCTGGGAGCCGCTCATCTGCAACGCGAACCGGTACACTCCGGCCTGCCTCCGGCGATACAGCGCCGTGAAGGCGTCCTCATCGCCCGCCATCATCCGCCGCAGCAGGTCTTCGTCGCTGGGCTCAGGCTCGCTCATCGGCGCTCAGCGCTCCACCGTCATTTTTGATTCGCGCGGCAGGACGGAAAAGTTCCAGGAAATTTGCGCCGTGCTGCTTGCGATAATACTCCAATGCGCGCACTCTCACGCCGTGACCTGTTCGGCCTGGCCGCCGGCGCCAGTCCCCTGGCCAGGATGCTGGCTCAGCCGGCCATCGCGCCCTATCCGGGGCGATCCATCGTCTCGCTGGTGGCCGGCGAAGACCGCCGGAAGAACGTATACAACGCGCTCGTGGCCATTGACGACCAGATCCGCCCGGCGCTCAAGCGCAAGAAGCGTGTTCTGATCAAGCCCAACTGCGTGGCCGTCAAGTTTCAGTTGGGCTCGACTCACGCGAATGCCCTGCGCGGCATTCTCGACTACCTGGCGCCCCGTTTCAAGGGACCGGTGGTGATTGCGGAATCCTCCCGCGACGACACCTCGGAGGCTTACGAGAACTTCCAATACAACCGCGTCGTCTCCGAGTACCGGTCCCAGAAAGTCAGCCTGGTGGATCTCAACGAGGAAGAGCGCTACGAGGTGCTCGAACTGGTTGACCCCAACCTGCACCTCACGCAGGTGCGGCTGGCCGGGCGGCTGTTCGATCCCGAGGCCTTCCTCATCGGCTCGGCCATGCTCAAGAGCCACGACACCGTGGTGGCCACGCTCTCGGTGAAGAACATGGCGCTGGGCGCGCCGGTGCACAGCCCGCGCAAGGCCGCCACGCCCTGGCACGACAAGCACAAGTATCACGCCGGCTACCGCCAGACGCACTTCAACATCCTGCTGACCGCCCGCAAGCTGAGGCCCTTCTGGGGGGCGACGGTGATCGACGGTTTCGAGGGCATGGAGGGGAACGGCCCGATGAACGGGACCCCGGTGGCCTCGCGCCTGGCCATCGCGTCGACCGATCTGGTAGCGGCCGACCGGGTGGGAGTCGAGGCCATCGGCGTCGATCCGGAGTGGGTAGGTTACCTGAACTACTGCTGCCAGGCCGGGCTGGGCCAGTACGACCTGTCCAAGATCGACCTGCGCGGTGGCGTGGCGCTGGAGAGCGTGAAGAAGAAGTACCAACTGCACCGCACCGTCGAGCGCCAGTTGGAATGGATGGGCCCGCTGCCCAAGCCGGCCTGAGCCGCGACCGTGAGGGAGTGGACGCGCAATTACTTGTGACGCTACGTCGAGTACTAGGGGCAGGCCCCGATGACCGGACCGGTCAAAGTGTTGCTGGCACGCCCGGCTGCATCGAATAATGTCACGGAGTACGAATAACCATACTGGCCCCATTGGACTGGCAGATAGGTGGAGAACTTGACCGTCCCCTTTGTTTCGCCGGCATGGTTCAGCGAAGCATCCGGGCCGTCAAGTATAGTACAGCTCTTCTCGGGCGAGGTTAGTTGTATCCGCACCCGGGCGTTTCCTTGTGTTGCCCCTTTAACATAGGTGATGTCGCCATCAGCATCTTCGAAGTCAAAATCCCAAGGGTATACATAGTAGGTCTTTCCGCCCGAGCCGAACGAGATGATGCTGCCCGCAGGTATGACTCCATCCCGCCAGCTCGATATCAGTGGCGGGGCGCCTGGCGGGACCTGGCCCTGAACTGTGATGAGCACGCTGCTGGGGGATTGCACGCTGTTGATGGTGGCGATGACCGGCAGGTCACCGTTCGGCGCCGAAGGCGGAATCTGGATCGCCACTTGGTACAAACCGGCGAAACCAGAGGCCAGTGCGGCCCCGTAGACCTGCGCGGATATGCCTCCCACAGTCACGCTCACTTGACTGGCGGTCCAATAGACGGTGTCGGCTGGAACCTGCATGCCAAACGGGGCGGCCGGGGTGGTTGAACCGAAGCCCGTGCCCCACAGGATGATTGCTTCGCCAGGCGTTGCCGGCGTCGTTTTGACGCCCTGGAACGTGCCGTCTTTGACCGCCCACGAGAAGTTTTGATGCGTCGCGACTGCATACCTATCCCATTGGAAGAAAGCCGGACCGACACTTTGCGACGTGACGGTGGCCGGCGCGCTGGTGCCGGTCGAATTAGTGACTGTGACCGACATACTTCCGGCGCCCACGTCACCCGCTACTGCATTGATCTGCCCGGGGCTGACGTAGGAAATGTATGCCGGCTTTCCGCCGATGCTGACGCTCACACCGCCGAGTGTTGTGGGCAGCCTGCCACTGACGATGGCTTTATCCCACGTGTCGGTTACAGAGGAGAGGTTGGCGCCCTGAATCGTCACCCAGGAATTGGGAACGACGCCGGTTTGGAAACTGGCGGCGTTGACGACTCCGTTCGGAGCGATGGCAGGGGTATTCGCGCCAGTGAGTGTCGCCGTAACTTCATCGGTGATCGAGACCGTCACCGGGCCGGTCCCTGAGATAACCTCTTGAAAAAAGTAGGTGCCCGTCCTCAGCCCGGTCGCGCTTCCGTCCCGAACCAGGACCTTCTTGGAAGAGGGAGTGACGGTGAAGTCAGAGTTGCCGGCCAGGAAATCCGGGTTGGCGCCAAATTTCCCGGCCAGTCCGAGCGTTACGTTGGCGCCAGGAGGTTGCTTGTCGATCACACGGATGGAAATTTCCAACTGTCTGGCGCCGTCCGGCGCCTCGATCTTAAAAGCAGATCCTGAGCGGGCTCCTACGCACGTGGTGGGGCAATTCCAGTTCGCAAAAGAGAATTGCGCCGGCTTCCCCGATTCCAGTATTTGCTGCCCGAGCAGCACGGATGTTCCCGCGAACAGAAGACCAATTCGCGGCCACAGTGTCCCGGCTCTTAGAATGTTCACGGGCTTTCTCCTCCACACATACGCATTTGAGCTGCCATTCGGGGTTCTCCTTGGATTCCCGGATCGGCTCATTATACACAGGATCACGTTCCCCGGGACGGTTCGAACACGGTTCTTGACCTGGGCCGTCCCCATCGTCTCCGGGTCCGTCTCCTGGAAAGCATAGTGCCGATGCCGCCACAGCAACCCGGTTCTGGCCGGAAGCCGTGTCAGGTTCGGTTGTCAGAAGCAGAACCGACTGCGCACGCCGAGAGCGTATAGTGCCCGTGCGGCTTGGCGCGCTGGGCCACCTGTGACCCTATTTCTTGGTGGCCGTAGTGCTGGCCTGGACGAAGCTGCTGACGTTGCTCTTGTCGATGAGTATGGCCCCGGTGTCTACGAAGCTGGGGATCGGGCTGAAGGGGTCCTGGGCCCAGCGGCCATCCAGGGAGGCAGGCTTGTGGTGGTAGAGATCATCCAGCATCTTGAGCCCGACGAAGGCCATGGTGAAGGGCTTTTGCGCGATGGTGGCGGCAACGATCCCCTTCTGGATGCCCTCCAGGGTCCCCTGGTGGGTGTCCATCGCCACCACCACTTTGCCGGTGACCTTGTTGCGGTCCAGCACTTCGGCCACTTCCTCGCAGGCGGTGGCCTCCAGGCAGATGAAGCCATCCACTTTGCTCTGACCTTTTTCAGTCAAGGCCATGACCTTGTCGAAGGCGATGCGCGGGTCCCCTTTTACATCCACCACCTCGGCGATCCGGATTTGGGGATGGCTGGCGAAGACGTCCCGGTACCCGCGCAGGCGCTCACTGAGATTGAGTTGGCCAGGCATGGTGAAGACCGCCACGCTGCCTTTGCCCTGCAACTGCTTGGCGGCCACCCGGGCGCCCATCACCCCCGCGGCGTAGTTGTCCGTTCCAATGAAGAACAGGCGCTTGCTGGCGGGCGCGTCGGAATCGATGGTGATCACCGGAATCCCCTGGGCGATGGCGGCATCGATGTCCGGCTTCATCAACTCGGCGTCCGCCGGAGAGATCAGGATGCCGGTGGGCTGCTGCTTGAGAACGTTTTGAAACTCCTCGTGCTGCGCCTTCGGGTCGTAGGTGACGGGTCCCACAAAACTCCATTTGACCTGAAGCTGTGTGGCGGCCTGGCGAAACCCCGCGGCGGCAGCCTGCCAGTAAGGCACCTTGATGTTGATGGCGATCAAGAAGTATTTCTCCTCGACGCCGTGCGGCCCTCCCCCGCAGTTGAGCAAGGGCAGCACCAGAGCGGCGAGCAAGAGGAAGCTCAGCGACTTCATCGACCTGGACATGGGATCCTCCTTGGGACAGTATAACGTGGCGCAGGCCTTCCTGCGGGTGTTGCTGCAAGCCCCCCGGCGCATTACAAACGACCGAGCCCCTCGGTCAGTTCGATGTACGTCCCCCAGGGATCGGTGAAGAAGGCGATGGCGATGCCGAGCGAGGGGATTTTGCGATAGGGCACATCGAACTTGACTCCCGCGGCTTCGAGCTTCTTCGAGAAAGCCGCCAAATCCCGGACTTCGAAACCGATGTGATCGAGCGCGCGGCCCTTGGTTGGGGCGGTGGCTGCGCCTTTCTCGGATTCGGTGAAAGTGAGATTCACGCCCGGCAGGTCAGCCGCCTCGAATTTGCCTCGTTTGCCGCCCTGCGCCCCGAAGGTCTTGACGTACCAGGCCTTCATCTGATCGACGGCCTGGTTGTAGAAATGGATGTGGTGGTTGACCGTGGGTCCTGACACCGAGGGATCCTCGATCAGCTCAATCTCGACCTCGTCCGGGCCCATCAGGAAAGCCGCCCGGCTTTCCGGGATCTCGCGGGCGACCTTGATTCCGGCCGAGCGCACCTTCTCCAAAGTGGCCTTGAGGTCGCGCACCTTGAAACCGAGGTGACCCACCACGGACCCGTTGGTGCCCCCGGTGGGTTGTCCCGGCTCGAACAGGAGGATGGCGCCGGGGATCTTCATCATCTCCATGGACCCCAGCTTGCCGGGCACGGCGCCCAGTACGTCCACCCAGAGTTTCTTGTGCGCCTCCAGGTTCCGGACCTTGAAGTGAAGGTGCCCCATGGCGACGCCGGAAGCGTTGGGCGCAAGCAGTTGCGCCTGGCACAGAGCCGTGAGCATCAAACCGAGCAGGGTTGGTTTCATGGAATCTCCTCGATCCGACTAGGCTATCAAAGAACGCCGCCCGCCATGCCGGCCACCACACCTCCAGTTCACTGCGCGCTTCATTTTCCAGCCAGGCCGAGGATCTCGCCGTAGATCTCGGGCCGCCGGAAGCGGATCGGGCCCCGCCCGATGCGCTCATCCAGTGCGATGCGCGCGGTCACGATCTCATCGCCTTCCCGGCTGTCTTTCGCGATCACCTTGCCCTGGGGATCGACGAACAGGCAGCGGTGCGGGTTGACGAAGGCCACGTACACGCTGTTTTCGTAAGCCCGCGTGCGCATCATCACGTCGTTCATTTCTCCGTAACTGCCGTAGGCCGGGACCAGAATCAACTGCGCCCCTTTCAGGGCCAGGATGCGTGCGGTCTCCGGCAACTGCCGGTCAAAGCAGATCAGCACGCCCCAGCGGCCCAGAGGAGTGGCCGCCACGGGAAACTCGCTGCCTTTGGCGTTGAACGGCTCGTCGTTGCTGTCGGTGTGCGACTTCGAGTAGCGCATGAGCAGGGCGCCTTGCGGCGAGAAGATCACCGTCGAGTTGTACATGGCCTGCTGGCGGCGCTCGGCAAAACCCACCAGCAGGTAGATCTTCAGCTCGCGCGCCAGGGCCCCCAGGCGTCCCAGCAGCGGGCCCTCCAGCTTCTCGCCCGCCGCCAGGTACTTCTCGGGGGTGAGGTCCTTCTCGCGCTTGATGTTGCCGACATAGCCCTCCAGGAAACCTTCGGGCGTGACCACCAGGCTGGCGCCCTGCACGGCCGCCTCCCGCGCCCAGCGCTCGATCTTGGCCAGGTTGGCCTGCTTATCCCAGGGCTCCGGCACGACCTTCAGTCCCGCCATCGTGAAAGAAATCTCGCCCGCCAGCGCGGCGCTCGCCAGCAGCATTCCCGCCAGGAGTTTCACGCTCACCTCCCGTCGCAGTGTACCACCATGGCCCGCCATGAAATAATGAATCACCATGCGGACTCCTGCTATTCTTTTGCTGATCGTGAGCGCTACCTCGGCGGCTGAACTGCGTATCCAGGTGACGGACGAAACCGGCCGTCCCATCTGGACCAGGCTGGAGGTGCGCGGTCCGGACGGGAAGATGCACCAGCCCCCCTCCGCGCTGCGCGACCGCACTGCCGGGAACCGTCCGGGCGGAGAGCCTTGGTACCCCGGGAGCTTCGTGGTAGAAGGGCAAGCCAGCCTGCCAGTGCCTCCGGGGCGCTACACCGTGATTGCCGAGCACGGCCTGGAGTACGAGCGCACCGAGCGCCTCGTCGAAGTGAGGGAGGGGCCGCCTACCCGCGTGGCTCTGCGGCTGCGGCCGTGGATTCGAATGCGCGACCGCGGCTGGTATTCGGGCGACCTGCACCTGCACCGTCCTCCGGAAGACTCCTCGTCCCTGGCGCTGGCCGAGGATCTCAACATCAGCGTGGTGTTCACGATGTGGAACAAGCGCAATCTCTGGGAGGGCAAGGCGCTGCCCGCCGACCCGGTCGAGCGCGCCTCGCCCAACCACCTGGTGATGCTGATGAACGCCGAAGACGAACGCGGAGGCGGAGCCTGGCTGCTCGACGGGATTCTGAAACCGTTGCCGCTGGGCGTGGATGGCCGCTGGTTTCCGCCCGGCATCACCTTCGTCCGGCAGGCCCGCGCCCTGCGCCCTCCCAGCGGGGTCCTTCCCTGGTTCGATTGTGAAAAACCGTTCTGGTGGGAGGTCCCGGTCATGATGGCTCTGGCGACGCCGGATTCCCTCGGCGTGGTACACAACCACTTCAACCAGTACGGGATCAACAACGCCGAGGCCTGGGGCCGCCCTCGGGATCCAGCGCAGTTCCCTTCCAGCCGCGAAGGGTTTGTCAGCTACTCACTGAGCCTGTACTACCGCTATTTGAACCTCGGATTCCGCCTGCCTCCTTCGGCCGGGTCGGCCAGCGGGGTGCTGCCGAGCCCGCCGGGTTACAACCGCATGTACGTCCCGGTGGGCGGCCCGCTCTCGGTCGAGAAATGGTTTGCCGCCCTGCGCGACGGCCCCAGCTTCGTGACTAACGGCCCGATCCTGTTCTTCAGAACAGAAAAGGCCGGTTCGCGGTTCAGGGCGTCCGTCGAGGTTCGCGCCCGTGAGCCCATCGACCGCGTCGAGATTGTCGCCAATGGAGAGGTCGTCAAGCAGTTCTCTCCCAAGGCCGGCAGCCGGAGCTTCAAAGCCGCTCTCACCTTCGACCCGCATAACCACTCCTGGGTGGCGGCGCGGTGTTTTCTGAAGCCCGGCGCCACCATCCGCCTGGCGCACTCCAGCCCGGTCTATCTCGAAGGCCGTTGGGATGCCCGCGCCGACGCCCGGTATTTCGTGAACTGGCTCGACGAACTGATCGCCCAGACCACGGCTGACGCCAAGCGGTTTGCGAACACTGGCGAACGCGACCAGGTGCTGGCGCTCTATCGCGAGGCCCGGGCCTTCTATGAGGCCCGAGCGCGGTAGAATCAAAGAAGATCACCCATGGGCGCGTAGCTCAGGAGGATAGAGCACCTGCCTTCTAAGCAGGTGGTCGCTGGTTCGAGTCCAGCCGCGCCTACCACTCCCTGACCAGCTTCAGCGGAACCCCGCAGCCAGAGCTAACTTCCGGGGCCGCCGTTGTGATAA
>Ga0315282_10013441_pt1 | contig 12348 bp, 11 predicted proteins | sample YL17G07_20_MG_FD_203693 | JGI IMG/M metagenome (GOLD analysis project Ga0315282, IMG submission 203693) | Sediment microbial communities from Yellowstone Lake, YNP, Wyoming, USA - YL17G07_20 | ecosystem: Environmental > Aquatic > Freshwater > Lake > Sediment | place: USA: Wyoming | collected... | reverse complement strand
GCGCCTCGCGACGCCGATGAGAAACACCGCGATGGCCGCGTACATCCCGCCAATCGCCGCGGCGCCGCGCAGCGCGGGCACGGCGGACGCGACGACCGCGAGGCCGGCGACCGCCGCGGCGACGACCAATGCAGTCAACAGCTTCATTCCCGGCTCCCCGAAGGCACCTTGACGTCGGACGCCTTGTCCGCCGCGGCAATCCGCTCCGCGAGCTGCGCGCGCCGCGCCGCTTCGCTGGCCTTGATGCGCTGGAGCTTTTCCTGGCAGGCCACGAACAGCTCGAAGGCGACCAGCGCGACTTCGTCGACGCGGCTGCCGAACGCGCGCCACGCCTCGACGCCGGTCGCATCGCCCCCTTCGCCGCGCAGCGCATCCTGCACCACGTCCTTGAGCAACAGGATGAAACTCGTCGCCTCGGTGGGCGACAGCGCCTCGACCGTGCGGATGTGCATCACGGGATCGAGAACCGAGGCGATGCGGGCTCGATCCATGTCGCCGATGAGTTCCTCGAAAACCACCGGCAACGCCTGGTCGTAGGCGTACCAGATCGGATTGCGGAACCGATCGTGATGGCCCTTGAGCAGGCGGGAGCTGGGATCCGGATCGCAGGCGGCCACCCGCGCCAGCCATTCGGCGACGAGGCGGTCGCGCTGATCCCTCAGGAGACCCTGCAATGCCATGGCGGTTCTTCTCTGTCTGGGGGGCTTCGCCCCGCCAGACCCCCTTGCACGCTCGCTCGTGGGGCCCCTTCGCCCCACTCCGCTCGCGTGGCTCGCTCGTTGGCACTCGCTCGCTACTTCTTCCAACGGCACGACTCCGGCTTTGGAAGATGTCTACACGCAACCCGTCGGCTTCGGCAGGCCGGCCAGCTTGCAGGCGCCCTTCGCCGGTCCCGACGGGAACAACGCGTAGATCTCGTTCAGCTTGAATCCGGTCTCCTTGCACAGTTTCCGGATCATCGGGGCGATGCCGAACTGCAGGTAGTAGTTGCGCAAGTAGTTGATGACCTTCCAATGGGCCTCGGTCAGCTCGCTGACGCCCTCGGTCGTGGCGAAGTCGAGCGCCACGTCCTGGCTCCAGACCTCCGGGTTCTCGAGAAACCCGTCCTCGTCGACGTCGTAGGTCTTTCCGTTCAGATCGATGGTTGGCACGGTCGTTTCCTCACTTGTTGGCACCCCAATGGGGGCCTGCTAGACCAAATCGATGTAGCCGCAGGGACATTCCTCGGCGCACTTCTTACAGCCGTTGCACACCTCCAACTTGACCCGGTAGTGCTCCCCCTTGGGAAGCTTCACGAAGCAGCTGTTGGTGCAGTACATCCAGCACGTCTCGCAGTCCATGCACATGCCGCACGACATGCACCGCTTCGCCTCCTCGAGCGCGTCGGAGGTCGTCAGCCCCTGCTCGATCTCGGTCTCGATGCCGCGGTCGGCAACGGGCAGGTGGCCGCGCTCGTGGCGCGTCAGATCCTTGTACCAGCCGATCTTCATGCGCTCCGGCTTGACCACCGGCGGCAGCTGGGGCCGTTCGACCGGCGTGCCCCGCAGGTAGCCGTCGATGGCCTCGGCGGCGAAGCGGCCCTGGGCGATGGCGATGGTCACCAGGCCCAGTTCCACGTCGTCGCCGCCCGAGTAGACGGCGGTCGTCGCCGTGGCCCCCCAGTCGTCAACCTTGATCCAGTCCTTGCCCTTGCGGAGACCGTCGAACCCGGCGAAGTCGGGCTCCTGGCTGATCGCCGCGATCACGGCGCTGGCGGGAAGAAGGAACTCGGTACCGGGCATCGGAATGGGCCGCGGGCGGCCCGACGCATCGGGCTCGCCGAGCGACATCCGGATGCATCGCACGCCGACGGCCGCACCGCCTTCGGTGACGATTTCCACCGGGGCGGCAAGCAGTTCGATGGCGACACCTTCCTCGAGGGCCCCCTCGATTTCCGCTTTGATGGCCGGCATCTCGGCGCGGGTGCGCCGGTAGAGCAGCGTCACGTCTGCGCCGAGCCGCCGGCTGACACGGGCGGCGTCGATCGCCGTGTCGCCTCCGCCAACGACGATCACCTGCCGCCCGATGTCTGGCGGCGTCCCGTTGTTGACGCGGTTCAGGAATTCGGTCCCGGTGAAGACGTTCGGCGCATCCTCGCCGGGGACGCGAAGCTTCAGACCCTTGTGGGCGCCGATGCCGACGAAGACGGCCCGGTACTGTTCGCGAAGCTCCGCGAGCGCGATGTCGCGCCCGACCACGATGTCGCACCGGAGGTCGACGCCGAGTTCCAGGATGCGCGCGATTTCAGCATCGAGCACCGCGCGCGGCAGCCGGTAGGCGGGAATGCCGTAGCGGAGCATGCCGCCGGGGCGGCTGAACGCTTCGAACACGGTGACCGCGTAGCCGCGGCGCGCGAGCTGGTAGGCGCAGGACAGCCCGGCGGGGCCCGCCCCGATGACCGCCACGCGCTCGTCGCGAACCTCGTCGGTGAGTTTCTGCAGTTTCAGTTCGTGGTCGATGCCGAAGTCGCCGACGAAGCGTTCGAGCGCGTTGATCGCGACGCCACCCTCCTTGGCGTTCCTGTTGCACGCCTCCTCGCACGGATGGGGACACACGCGACCGCACACCGCGGGAAACGGGTTGCGATCGGTGATCGTGCGCCACGCGATCTCGAGCGCCTGGTCCGGGTTCCTCCCGTAGGCCTCGGCCTGCGCGATGGTCGTCAGCCAGCCGCGGATGTCCGCGCCGTTCGGACATCCGCCGATGCAGGGAGGCGTCTTCGGCGCATACCGCGGCCGCAGCGGGCTGATCTCGCTGCCCGCCGCCGCCGCGGCCTTGATGATCGGCTTCTTGACCTCTTTGAACAGACCCATTCGTCGATCCTTGAGGGCTTAAGGCTTAGGACTTAAGGCTTCAGGCCTGACCGGGCTCAAGGCACCCGTGGCCATCAGCCAAGGGAGGCCCTAAGCCATAAGCCCTAAGCCTTGAGCCTTTCTGTCTACTCCGGCGCCGCCCCCTCCTTGTGCGGCAGCGTGATGAAGCTGCCGCCGAAGTAGCTGTAGACGCACCGCCCGGAATCGATCAACAGGCGGATCGCGTGTTTGCAGTCGTCCTTCGTCACGGTCTCGCCGTGCGCGGCGATCATGGCCTTGGTGAGGTCAGTGGCCTTGAAACTCTTCTTGCCCATGGCCTCCTTGACCATCTCGTACATCTCCTCGGCGAGCTGCTCCACCGTCACAGGCATGGAGACCTCCTAGAACCGGATGTGCGTGGACCTGGCATAGGTGGTCCCCGCGTACCGGAAGTCGTCGATGTGGTAGCGCGTGAACGGGATGCCGGTCAGCTGGAAGAAGCGCGGCCAGCCGATGCGCTCGATCCACTCGCCCATGCGCTCGAACCTCTGGGCGTGCTTCGCGTACACCTCCACGATGTTCACCACCGCGTCCACCACTTCCGGCCACCGCGGCGGGTTGTTCGGAATGAACGGGATCGCCAGCTTCGAGAACTTCGGGGCGCTGCGCGCGTTGCTCACCTTGCCGCCGACCCAGATCGAGATCCCGTCGTTGTCGGGATCGTTCAGCGGCATCGCGGGGCACACCGTGTAGCAGTTGCCGCAGTACATGCACTGCTCGGCGACCACTTCGACCGAGGGCTTCCCCTCGTGCGTCGCGGAGCGGATCGCGCCGGTCGGACACGAGGCGATGAGCGTCGGGATCTCGCAGACCTTCGGGAGGGCGTCCTTGTTGATCTTCGGCGGGCGCCTGTGCACGCCGAGGATCGAGATGTCGGAACAGTGCACGGCGCCGCACATGTTCAGGCAGCACGCGAGCGCGATGCGCAGCTTGGCCGGCAGGTTCTCGTGCGTGAAGCGATCGTAGAGCGCGTCCATGACCGCCTTGACGATGCCGGAGGCGTCGGTCGCCGACGAGTGGCAGTGGACCCAGCCCTGGGTGTGCACGATGTTGCTGATCGCGTTGTTCGTGCCGCCGACCGGGAACCCCTCGGCCGCCAGCGCCGTCTTGAGCGGCTCGATGTTCGCCGGATTGTCGAGGAGGAACTCCACGTTGTTGCGGCTGGTGAAGCGCAGGTAGCCGCCGCAGTACTTGTCCGCCAGGTCCGCGAACATCCGCAGCGTCTGGATGCTGAGGATGCGCGGCGAGGCGGCGCGGACCGAGTAGATGCGGTCGCCGGACTCGGCGATGTGGCACAGCACGCCTGGCGCCAGGTTCTCGTGCTGCTTCCACTTGCCGTAGTTCTTGCCGATGAGCGGGTGCAGGAACTTGCTGTAGTGGGGCGGGCCGATATCGGTAATCCGTTTCGCGGGTGTTGCTGTCATCGTTGTGTCTCCTCGAAGTCCATGTCGTCCCCGGCGCGCCTACTTCTCGTCCTTCTGGAAGAAGATGTAGGGGTTGTCCCGCGGCGCCGAGACCATCTCGGGAATCGGCTCGAGCCCGATCGCGTCGAGGAAGTTCGCCATCCCGACGCGCTGGATCAGCTCGCCCACGCGCTCCCGGTTCTTGCCGTACTCCGACCAGAACTCCCAGATGCGGCTCGTCAGTTCTTTGAGCGTCTCGAGCAGCTCATCGGCCGGGACGAACGGAATGAGAACGGATGACAGCATGGCGCCCTGGATGATCGGGGCCTTCGCGCCGATGAGCACGGTGGCACCGCGCTCCTTGCCCGGCCCCAGGGCCTTGGGCATCACGTTGATGCAGTGCATGCACTTGACGCACTCGCGGTTGTCGATCGTCAGCGTCTTGCCGTCCCACCTCATGCACTTGGACGGGCACTTGTCGCACACGTCCTTCTGGATGTCGATCCCGTCGGTCGCGTACGCCGCGACCGCCGCGTCGTCCTGCTGGATGTCGTCCTTCCACGTCCCGATGATCGAACAGTCGGCTCGGGCAATGGATGCGACGCAGTCGTTCGGACATCCGGCGCACTTGAACTTGTACTTGTAGGGGAAGGCTGGCCGGTGCAACTCGTCCTGATAGGCCTGTGTCAGTTCGTAGCAGAGTTTCATCGTGTCGTAGCAGGCCCACTCGCAGCGCGCCTGCCCGACGCACGCCGATGGCGTCCGCATCACTGATCCGGACCCGCCCAGATCGAAGCCGGCCGCGGTCAGCTCCTTGAAGGTCGGCTCGAGTTCGTCGGTCTTCGTGCCGAGGAACACGATGTCGCCCGTGGACCCGTGCATGTTCGTGAGGCCCGAACCATGGCGCTCCCAGATGTCGCACAGCGTCCGGATCGCGTCGCTGGTGTAGAACCAGCCGGCCGGCTGGTTGATGCGCATCGTGTGGAAGTGCGCGACCTTGGGGAACTTCTCGGGCACATCGCTGTAGCGGCCGATGACGCCGCCTCCGTAGCCCATGACGCCGACAATGCCGCCGTGCTTCCAGTGCCCGCGCTTCTCCTCGTAGGAGAGTTCGAGCTGGCCGAGCAGGTCCTCGCAGACCGGGCTCGTCGTGCTCGCCTTCCTGATTTCCTTCACGAAGCTCGGCCACGGACCTTTCTCGAGCTCGTTGAGGAGCTTCGTCTTGCCGTTCTCATCCGCCATGAAAGCCTCCTGTCGTCCGATTCACTTCGTGGCCGACGCTGAAAACTCGCCGGCGACGGCCGTCTGCCGGGGCACAACATGCAGACGCTCGCGTGCGGTAGCGGAGCGTCCCGCAATCGCCATCGCGACGGTGCGATAGGCGAGGTGCGCAAATTTCGAATAGGGGGCGTACAGGATGAGACTGAGGACCAGCACGAGGTGCACGAAGTACACGCCGTACATCGGGCCACTCACCTGGCCGAGCCGCAGGATCTCCGAGAGGACGCCCGTCAACAGGACCCCGGCCAGCGTGAGCAGGAACAGCCAGTCGAAGTAGGTGCTGCGCGCGCGCCGGACGGGATCCGCCGTCCGCTCGACGAGCAGCAGTACTATACCGGCAAGTGCCGCCGCCGCGCACGCGTTGGCGAAAATCTTCCACCCGCTCGTCATCGGCAGCGGCGTGTGCATGATGCCGACGAGCGTGCCGACGCCGACCGCCGTCCCCATGGCGGCGAGTCCGACGAATCCCCAGAACGTCAACAGGTGGCCCCAATAGCGGCGCGATCCGCGCTCGCAGGAGCGGAACCGCGCGTGCGTCGCGATGGCGGCGGCAGCGGCGAACGCCCCGGCGGCAATCGCGCCGGCCGCGCCCGACGGGCTGGCCGCGCGGGCGAACCGGATCAAGCCGACGGCAAACGCCAGCAGCGCGAAACCCGACACCGTGAAGAAGAGCGCCTCGAGCGCCGACTGCGGGAACACCATCGCGAACTCGAACGGCGCGACGGCGGTCTGCCCCGCCAGGGCCGCGATGAGGCCCAGGATGAGGACCGGCACCAGCAGCAGAAACGGCAGCGCGCCGGGCGAAGCCGTCATCTCGCCGAGCATCTTCGGGAACGCGTAATGCCGAATGGCGATGCTGCGCAGCGCGCCGAACACGTCGCCCGGCCTCGCCCCCCGTGGACACCGATCGCTGCAGTCGCCGCAGTTGTGGCACAGCCAGATGCTCGGATCCGCCAGCAGCCGCTCCTTCAATCCCCACTGCGCCTGCAGCATCTGGCGCCGCGGAAAAGTCGCACGCTCCGGTGACAGGTTGCAGACAACCGAACAGGTGCCGCACTGGAAGCACTTCTTGACGTCGCCGCCACCCGAGGCGATCACGTCCTCGACGAAGGAGACATCCGGTTCGACGAGCATCGGCGTCATGACGCTCCTCAGAAGCCCTTGTAGGGATTCGGTCCCATCTCCCTCACCCGGCCGACGAACTCGTTGACGAGCGCCGGCAGCTTCCCGTAATCACCGAGCGCGAGCTGAATGAGCTGAATCCGCTCCGACTCGAGCTGCAGCCGCTGCAGCGTTTCCTTGACGTTCTCCAGCCGGCGGTTGGCCAGCTCAGAGCCCTTCGCGAAGTGGCACTGGTAGTCATCCCCGTACTTGCAGCCAACCAGCAACACGCCGTCGATCCCGCGCGACAGTGCATCGGCAATCCAGACGATGTTCAACGAGCCGAGGCAGCGCAGCGGCACGACGCGCACCGCCGCGTCGTAGTGAAGGCGGTTGTAGCCGGCCAGATCCAGCGCCGGATACGCGTCGTTCTCGCACATCAGCACCAGCACCCGCGGTTTCTCGTCGTCCTCTTCCGGCACTTCGATGGCCTTGATCATCGAGGCGATCATGTCCACCGAGTAGTTGCCGAACGAGACGATCCGTTCCGGGCAGGCGCCCAGGCAAATGCCGCACCGCCGGCAGCGGTACACGTTCGGCTTGGGCGTCCCCTTCTCGTCCTCGTCGAGGGCACCGAAGGGGCACTCCTCGGTGCACCGCTTGCACTGGGTGCATCGCTGCAGCAGGAAGCTCGGGTACGACGTGTCGCCGGCGCGCGGGTGCACCGCCGCCCCGCGTGAGGCCAGCTCCACGCACTGGATCGCCTTCATCGCGGCGCCCAGCGCGTCCTCCTGCGCCCGCGTGCCGTCCATCGGCGCGCGGACCGCACCCGCGGCATAGATCCCCGTCCGCCTCGTCTCGTACGGAAAACAGATGAAGTGCGAATCGGGAAAGCCGTCGGCCAGGATCGGCAGGTCGGGACCCTGCCGGTAGGTCAGGTGCAGGATCTCGGTCCCTTCGTGCCGCTGCAGCTCCTCGACCTTGCGCGCCGCCTCGGCGCGCTGCGCCTGCGATTCCGACTTGACGGCCTTGACCTTGGCATCCTCCAGCGCCCGGATCGCTTCCCCGTCCGCGGAGTTGGGCACCATGCCGGTTGCGAGCACGACGAGATCGACGTGGAGCCGGATATCCTCGCCCAGCGCGCCGTCGGTGACAGTGGCCTCGAGCTGCCCGTTCGGGGCAACCTTCACCGCGGTCACCTCGCCGCGGGTGAAGAAGCTCGCCGGGTGGTTCTGCACAGCCTGGAAGAACCGCTCGTACTGTCCCGGCGCCCGGATGTCCTTGTAGACGACGTAGGCCTTCGCCTCCGGATTGTCGCGGTGAAGGCAGGCGACGTGTTTGAGGGTGGCCAGGCAGCAGACCGACGAACAATACGGCAGGTGGGCGGCATCCCTCGACCCGGCGCACTGCACGAAGAGCACGCTGCCAAGCGGCCGCCCGGTCGGCGCGCGATGCACCTGCCCGGACGACACCATCCGTTCGAAGTCGACATTGGTCACGACACCCGGCAGCCCGTAGCCAAGGTGCGTCAACCGCGCGGGCTCGTACGGCTTCCAGCCGGTCGCGAGGATGATCGCGCCCACCTTCACCGCCAGCGTGCCGTCCTCGCACTGGATGGTGACGTCGAACATGCCCGGCTGCCCCGCGGTCCGCTGGACGCTGGCCTGCGTCAACACCCTGATCTTCGGGTGGTAGCGCACCAGTTCGATCTTTTGCCGCACGTCGTTGGCGCTCAACGTGTCGTAAGGCGGAACCGCGGGGAACCGGGTCTTCGAGCCGGCCAGGAATCCGCCAAGGTGCCGTTGCTTCTCGACCAGCACCACCTCGTACCCCGCCGCGGCCGCTTCGAGCGCCGCCGTCAGGCCGGTGACGCCGCCGCCAACCACCAGGAGCCTCTTGCAGATTTCGTCGGCGAGCGCGGGCGGCGCTTCGGTCTTCTGCGCCTTCACGATGCCCATGCGCAGGTAGTCCTCGGCCAGCATCCGCGTGTCCTCGTCGCCGGGCGGCTGGCACCAGGCGACGTGTTCGCGCAGGTTCACGCGCTCGAGGACGAGACCGGGATCGAACGCGAAGGCGTCCGTCTTGACGCGCGCCGAACAGGCGGCGACGACGAGCGTATCGACGATTCCCGCGCGCACGTCCGCCCGGATCGTCTCGATTCCTTCGGGCCCGCACAGGAACGGATGCGTGCGGCAGACCGCGGGCTTGTACTCCTTCCGCGCGACGTCCGCGAGCGCGTCGAGGGCGACCGCCTCGCCGATCGAGCATCCGCCGCACAGGTACACCCCGAGTTTCCTATCCATGCCTGGCGCTCCTCGTCGCGCACTGCAGCGCGCGCAGCGCAGCCCCGGTCGCGTCCTGGACAACCGCCGCCACGTCGGCGGGACGACGCACGCACCCGGCGCCGTACAACCCGGTCAGGTCGCCCGGTTGCGCGATGAAGCCGAATTCGTCCAGCGAGAAGCCGGGCGGCAGGCCGCGGGTCTGGGGCACCAGCCCCGTCGCCAGCACGAGCAGGCCGACGCGCTCGCGCCTGGTCACCGACTCCATCACCGACTCGACCTCGATGAGCACGTCGCGCGTCTCCGGGTCTTCCGCGACCTTTGCGACCTTGCCCTTGACCATCTCCACGGCCGGATCGGCCGCCATCCGCGTGTAAAGCGCCTCGAGCCGCCCGCCCGTGCGGACGTCGATGTAGAAGATGCGCACCTTCGCGTCCGGGCAGGCTTCGCGCACGTAGTGTGCCTGCTTCAGCGACGCGGCGCAGCAGACCGCCGAGCAGTACGGCAGATGGTTCTCGTCGCGCGAGCCGGCGCACTGCACGAAGGCGACACTCGCCGGCACCGCGCCGTCCGACGGGCGCACGATGCGGCCGCCCGTCGGCCCGCCGGTGGCGGCCAGCCGCTCCATCACCACGTTGGTGATCACGTTCGCGCACCGCCCCCATCCCAGGTTGTCGATCTTCGACGCGTCGTACGGCGCCCAGCCGGTGGCCGCGACGATCGACGAGACGCGTACCGCCAGCGTGCGCGGCTGCTGCTGGAGATCGATCGCGCCGTAGGCGCAGGCGGCGCGGCACGCCTGGCAGCCGGCGGCGCAGGCCTGGCGGTCGATCGCGTAGCGCGGCGGAAAGGCGAAGGCATGGGGGAGGTAGACGGCCCTGGTGCGGGCGAGACCGTAGTTGAACTCGTCGGCGCGCTCCGCCGGGCACACCTCGACGCACTTGCCGCACATCGTGCACGCGTCGGTCACGTAGCGGGGAGCGATCTGCACTGTCACGGCGTAATCGCCGGTTGCGCCCGCCACCGACACGACGCGCGCCATCGTCAGCACCGTGATGGCCGGGTTCTGCCGGATGCGCCGGTAGTTGATCTCCAGGCCGCACGACGGCGGGCACATCTTGGGGAAGTACTGGTGCATGCGCGCCACGCGGCCGCCGAGCGTCGGTTCCTGCTCGACGAGCAGCACGCGGCACCCCGCTTCGGCCGCCTCGACCGCCGCGGTGATGCCCGCGATGCCGCCGCCGACGACCAGCACGTCCATCCGATCGAGACTGTTCTCCGCTGCGATCATCTGGGTCATCCTCGGGCCGGCTGGCAGTCGGCCGGAGCCTGGGGAACGCCGTCGCGCGCCTGCGCCTCGCGACGGGCGTCGAGGACCGACGCCTTGACACGCATCGTCTTGTCGCCGAAGAGGCAGAAACGCAGCCACTGCATCGCGAAATCGAGCAACTCCTCGTCGTCGCTCCGCATCGCCTCCACGCGCGCCTCGTCGAGATCGAACAGCGTCAGGAACCGGCTCTCGAAGACGAAGCGGCGGAAGCGGTCCAGGTCGTAACAGGCCATGAAATACATGTCGAGCCTGTCGGGCGGAAGCGACGCGTCCGTGTCCCAGGAATCGTGCAACATCAATTCGGTGAACGGCCGGCCCATCAGGTCGTATTCGTCGATCCCCTGGCCGCTGATCCAGTCGCGCACGGCGATGGACTCGCCCCGTGCGTGCCCGTCGCAGGTGCTGTCGTGGATCAGGAAGTGAAACCGGGAGTCAGACGGCGTCGTCGTCCGCGGTTCGGCCACGCCGAGCGGGTACATGCGGCAGGCCCAGGGACGATGCGCGTAGACGCTGCAACCCTGCCCGGTGACGAACGGGCACCGGCGCGTCTCGGGGTCCATCTTGATCAGCACCGCCGGCACCTTCTGGTCCCGCGTGAACGGCTGCACCGTGTAGCGGCGCAGGAACTCCGACGAGTCGACGTGCACCGCGCGCTTGAGCCGGAGGACGTCGTACGGCGTGAGCACGATCGAGATGTCGCGACAGCAACTCGTGAAGCACTTCAGCGTCGCATCGCAGCGGAACGTGAACCGGTCGTCGGCCGACATCCGCGGCGTGTCGCGGATGATCGCCTGCTGCGAGAGCGGGTCATGCGGCATCGGCTCCATCCTTCCCCTCGATGATCAGGTTGCGCAGAGCGGTGGGCGACCAGACGGGCAGCGGGCCCGTCTCGCGAGTGTCCGGATCGAGCCGATACCGGTAGGACGCGGCGACGTTGTAGTGGTCGCGCATCCAGACCCAGCCGCGCACGTAGTAGGGGCATGCGTCGTTGAAGCAGACGTACTGGAACTCCCCGCTCCACGTCGTCTGCTGGGGATTCCCCCACCGGACCATCGGCGTGAGGCAATGGGGGCAATCGAACGTAGGTTCGGCAACCATGGTACGGAACTCCGAACGGCTCCCGGCGTGAAGGCCGGAGTCCGCGTCGTCTCGTCGTCGTCCGATGTCCGATGTCCGATGCCCGGTGTCGGTCGATCGACTCCGGACTTCGGACCTCGGACTTCGGACCTCGGACGACTGCGATCGCGCGACTTCAGACTGCAGCCGGCTCGAACACCCGCTTGACGGGCCGGGCCTTCATCTCCCAGGTGTCCGTCTTCGGGCTGTAAGTGCAGTTGGCGAAGACCGTCCACTTCTCCTGGTCCATCTTGGGCATGTCGGACCGGAAGTAGTAGCCGGGCCACCGTGTCTCGGTGCGGAACAGGACCGTGCGCACGTGCGCCTCGGCCTGCCACATCCGGTGCACGTTCTCCCAGCAGCGCATCAGCTCGTGGTGGTTCGACGCTGCCAGCTTCCCGGAATCCTCCTTGAGGAACGCGAGGAGCTCCAGCGCCTTCTCGAGCAGCGCCTGGTTCGTCTTGAACTGGGCCGTCACGCCGCCCGCGTACTCGTCCATGATCTTCTGCAGGCGGAACATGAACATGCGCGGCTTGATGTAGTTCGGATTGATCTCGGGATCCGTCGTCGCCGCCTTGTTCTGCTCATAGGTATCCAGCGGCCGGAGAATCTCCGCCTTGAGGGCGTCGATCGTCGCCTGATCGACCTTCGGCATCGTGTTGTGCTCGACGACGTACTTGGCCGCCGCCTTCGCCGCGATGCGCCCCTCGGCGTGCGATCCGGACGAGAACTTGTGGCTCGATGCTCCCGAGGCGTCGCCCGCGCAGAACAGGCCGTTGACGGTCGCCATGTTGCAGTAGCCCCAGAAGTAGTCCTTCTTCGTCTCGCCGGTCTGGAGGTCTTCCGGTCCGCTCACCCAGGCGCCCGATGCGCCCGAGTGCGAACCGATGAAGTACGGCTCGGCGGCCGCGATCTCCGAGCTCCGCTCCTCGGGCTGGCTGTTG
>Ga0315282_10013440_pt1 | contig 12348 bp, 10 predicted proteins | sample YL17G07_20_MG_FD_203693 | JGI IMG/M metagenome (GOLD analysis project Ga0315282, IMG submission 203693) | Sediment microbial communities from Yellowstone Lake, YNP, Wyoming, USA - YL17G07_20 | ecosystem: Environmental > Aquatic > Freshwater > Lake > Sediment | place: USA: Wyoming | collected... | reverse complement strand
AAACACGGGGTCGTGGTGAAGATCGTGCCTTCCCAGGCGGACAATACTTTCGACCTGGACGCCTTCGAGAAGCGGCTGGATAAGCAGGTCAGGCTGGTATCGCTTGGCTGGACTTCCAACCTGGACGGGGTGACGATCCCAGCGGCCGAAGTGATCAAGAAGGCGCACCAGAACGGGTCGCTGGTAATGCTCGACGCGGCTCAAACCGCACCGCACCGCAAGATCAACGTGAAAGGGTTGGAGGCGGATTTCGTGGCTTTCTCGGGGCACAAGATGCTGGGGCCTTCCGGGATGGGCGTGCTGTACGGAAAATATCATCTGTTGGAAAAGCTGGAGCCGTTCCTGGTCGGTGGGGAAACGGTGGTTTCTTCTACTTACGATTCGTGCGAGTTCCTGCCCCCGCCGGAAAAGTTCGAAGCCGGCCTGCAGGATTACGCCGGGATAATAGGGATGGGGGCGGCGGTGAAATACCTGACGGAAGTCGGTTTCGACGCCATCGAGAAGCAGGAGCTACTGCTTAACGAGGCGATCACGGCAGAAATCAAGGATTTCCCCCGGCTGAAACTGCTCGGCCCGGCCGAGGCGCGGCTGAGGGGCGGGATCGTCTCGTTTTATATTGAAGGAGTCGACTCGCACCGCATCGCCCTGATGCTGGACCAGATGGCGTCGATCATGGTGAGGTCGGGGCAGCACTGCGTGCATTCGTGGTTCAACGCCCACCAAATCAAAGGCTCGGTGCGGGCTTCACTGTATTTTTATAATACCCTGGAAGAAGCGGCGCTGTTCACCAGCAGTTTGAAGAAAATCGGAAAGGTGCTGTAAAGAATGTTTTGCATCGTCGCTTTCGTCGTCCTGGGTATTTTGGGCATTTTTAGCGCTTCGAACCGCCAGTTGGCGGGGGAAGCGCTCGACTGCGTGTTGAGAAGGGTCACCTTGAGGCCGTGCAACACCGGCTTCGATGAGAAAATGAAGGCCAAAATCCTGGGCTTCGTGATCGTGCGCTCCGAAGGCGGGGCGCGTTTTTTGAACAAGTTTTTCGAGCCGATTGCCTGGGTATTCTTTGTGTTGTTGATGGCGAGCAGCATCTGGTCAGTGCGCGGCCTGTATCTTTTCTATACCTCGGGGAGCTGCAACGGCCTGAACCAGGCCGGTTTCTGCGTCTTTGACCCCAAAGGCGCCAGCAACCAGGTGTCGGGGCTGCTGCAAACCTGCAAGGTAAATCCGCCTAAGCAAAGTGATTTGACGCTGAAGGGGGTGGACCTGAGCGGATTCCCGGTTTTGAACCAGGACGAGCCGGATAAGATCGTTTTTATTGGCTGCTATCACTGCGATTACACACGTGCGACTTATCCGCTGGTGCGCCAGTTGGTGAAAAAGTACCAGGTCAGCTTTACTTTCCTGCATTACCCGGTAAAGGAACCGACGGATTATATGACGCGTGTGGGGCTGTGCGCTTACCAGCAGGACCAGGCCAAATACTGGAAGATGAACGATACATTCTTCGCCACTGAAAAGGCTAACCTGGATGACGCGGCGTGGTTGCAGTCGACGCTGGCCGGGCTGGGTTTCGATACAGCGAAGCTCAACCTGTGCGTGGCCGCCCCGCAAACCGAAGAGACGGCCAAAAAGCAGATGGCGGAGATTACTAAGACCAAGTTCTTTGGCACGCCGACCGTGTTTATCAACGGGACGGCTGTGGTAGGGCCCAAGCCTTACCGGGTGTACGCCATCCTGCTGCGGGGGCTGTTTTACTGGCTGAGATAAAAAGATTGTTCACCGCACGTTCTTCAGCGCACCCGACGCTCGGCAGCGCACCCGCAGGGGTGAGGGGTGAAGGCACAAAGTTAATGAAGAAAACCGGATGCGGTAAGAGAAGAAAAGCACATGCGTTGATAAATCTTTCTTTTACTTCCTATCCTCTTCTTTGTGTTCTTTGCTCCTTTGCGGTGAAAACTCTTCTCTGTCGCCTGAGAAGGTGATGTAGTCCTGGGTGGCTTTGGACAGGTCGGCGTAGAGGCCGCGGTAGGCGGGGGGCAGAAGAGCGGCGAGCTGGTACATGATTTCGTCCGTCATTTGCTGGCGCACCTGGCGGTCGATTGGCTGGGCGTGGCTGTCGAGGTAAAACGGTGACCCTACGGCCAGGTGAAAATCAGAGCGCCGCAACCTGGCCAGGTTGTGCTTGTAGTCTTCCGCCCCGTAATAGGCTACCGGCAGGAGGGGCGCATGGCTGCGCACCGCCAGCAGGACGGCGCCCGGGTAGGCCTGCTGCAGGCAGCCATGCCCGCTGCGCGTGCCTTCGGGGGAAATGATCAGGATGGCGCCGGCCTTCAGGTAGTCGAGCGCCCGGCGGACGGCCTGCGGGTTGGGCTCGCCGCGGGCGAGCGGGATGGTTTCGGTCACGGCGAAGATCCAGCGCAGGAGCGGGTTCTTCCAACGCGTGGACAGCACCAGGCCATGCATTTTGCGCGGCTGCAGGCGGGTGTAGAGGATGGGGATTTCCAGGATGTTGACGTGGTTGGTGACGATGATCAGCGGGCCGGTCATGGGCACGCGTGGGAGCTGGCTGTCGTCGATGCGACAGATCAGACTGGTCAGGCCGCGGCCAAACACCATGAGGAATTTGTGGGAAAAGCCCATTTATCCCCCCTGGAATGCCTGGCAGATGATTTCAAGCTGGAGCGGCAGCAACACGATCTCCAGGCACGATCCCTCCGTGCAGATGATCTCGCCATCGGTCTGGGCGGGCAGCGGGCCATCCTGGGAGGTGATGCGGATGTGGGCAGCGCGGCCGGTCTTGATCTCAGGCTGGGTGGCCTGGTCGCCGCGCATGAAATGGGGCACCATTTCGAAAATGCGCAGAGGCTTGACCTGTTCGGCGATGCACAGGTCAAGCAGGCCATCGTCAGGCTTAGAATCGGGGGCCATGATAAACCCGTCGCCCAACTGCCGCCCGTTCATCATCGAGATCATCAAGGAGCGCTGGGTGAGGGTATCCTGGCCGTATTCGATGGTCGCCAGGGGGGCTTTGTTGTAGATGAAGGCGGTTTTGAGCACAGCCGCCAGGAAGCTGAAAAAGCCGCCCCAACGCGGCATCCTGGCTACCTCGATGGTGGCGATGGCGTCGAAGCCCACCCCGACGCAGTTGCCAAAGAAGCGACCCTGGGGATAATTACCTCCGCTGACCCGCCCGATGTCGATCGGGCGGCGGAAGCCAGCGGCCAGCACCTGGCAAGCCTGCTCCAGGTCTTCGGGAATGCCGAGACTGCTGGCGAAGTCGTTGCCGCGCCCTGTGCACAGCACGCCCAGGGCGGGGGCGTGGCCTTGCGCCTGGCGGGAGAGCATCAGGCCGTTGATCACCTCATTAACCGTGCCATCTCCGCCGGCGGCCACAATCACATCGTAGCCCTCGGCGACGCTCTGGCGGGTGATCTCGGCGGCGTGCCAGGGCCGTTCGGTGCGGATTAAATCGTAGGCCAGGCCATACTTCGTAAGGGCACGCTCGATTTTGGGAATGGCCTGCAGGCCATGCCCGTGTCCGGCGACCGGGTTGGCGATTATTTTGTAGCGCATTATATTTTAAGTTAACATTGAACCTATCAGGTCTCAAAAATGGCCAGGTCAGCCCGGTGTTCCTCGTAATGGCCGTAAGAGTTGCCCTCGATCCAGGCGCCTAGGGTGGCGCCCTTCAGCCAATCAAAACGCTGCGGGTCGAGCAGGTCTGCTTCAGAAGCGTGTTCGGCCTGAGCCAGCAGCCGATGGAATGATTGGCGTTCGAAGCGGCGCACCTCGTCCAGGCCCTGATCGTGGTGCTCGGCGAAGGCGGCGGCGTTGATTTCGTCGACGGCAAACTGGCCGACCGTTTCCATGGGCATTTCCCCGTTCAGCAGCATCTGGCAGTAGGCCGCCATCTTTTGTTCCCAAAAGCCCAGGTGGGCCAGCAGGTCCTTGCCAGACCAGCCGCCGTGCAGGCGGGGAGCCAGCATCTGCTCTTGGCTGAGGGTATCGATCAATTTTTCGAGGCGGGCATGCCCGGCTCGCATGGCTGACAGCAACTCCGCTTTATTCATAGGCAACCCCTTTTACAAACTTTTTGCCAGCAGGTAGTAGACCTCGTTCCACCTGAGCTCTTTGCGAAAATCATCCAGGCGGGTGTTTTTGTCGATCAGCAGGAATTCCATGCTGGCCATGGCGGCAAAATCGTCCAGGTGGGCAGCGGTAACAGGCTGGCTGTAACCGGCATGGTGAGCGCCGCCGGCGTAAATCCAGGCGGCCGCAGCAGTCTTCAGGTCGGGCCGGGGGACCCACATGGCGCGCGCCACCGGCAGTTTGGGCATGGGGGCATCCGGGGGAACCACATCGACTTCGTTGACCACCATGCGGAAGCGGTTGCCCAGGTCGATCACGCTGGCGTTGACTGCCGGGCCGCGGCGGGCAGTGAAGACCAGGCGGGCCGGGTCGGCTTTACCGCCGATGGAGAGCGGGTGGATTTCCAGGGCGGGTTTCCCCTCCGCGATGGAGGAGCACACCTCCAGCATGTGGGCGCCAAGCACCTTCATACCGTCTTTATTGAGGTGGTAAGTATAGTCTTCCATGAAAGAAGTCCCACCCGGCAAACTGGCCCCCATGACCTTCATAGCTCGCACCAGGGCGGCGGTTTTCCAGTCGCCTTCGGCGCCGAAGCCGTAACCGCTTGCCATCAGGCGCTGGACTGCCAGGCCGGGCAGTTGGGCCAGGCCGTACAGGTTTTCGAAGTCAGTGGTGAAGGCTTTGAAGCCGCCGTTTTCCAGGAAGGCGCGCATGCCCAGCTCGATGCGAGCCGCTTCGCGCAAGTCCTGGCGCTGGCTGCCGCGGCGCTGCAGCTCTTTAGCGACCACGTAAGCGTCTTCATATTCAGCCACCAGTTGATCGATGGCAGCGTCGCTGACGGCCTGGACGTATTGGACCAGGTCGCCCAGGGCGTAGCCATTGACGGAATAGCCCAGGCGGATCTGCGCTTCGACTTTGTCGCCTTCGGTGACCGCCACTTCACGCATGTTGTCGCCAAAACGGGCCACCCTGGCGCCCTGGGCATCGCGCCAGGCGCAGGCGGCGCGCACCCACACGTCGATGCCGGCCTGCACGTCGTCATCCTGCCAGTAGCCGACCACCACCTTGCGGTTGAGGCGCATGCGGCTGCCGATGAAGCCGAATTCCCGGTCGCCATGGGCAGACTGGTTGAGGTTCATGAAATCCATGTCGATACTCGACCAGGGGATGTCGCGAGAGAACTGGGTATGCAGGTGCATGAAGGGTTTGTTCAGGCTGCCCAGCCCGGCGATCCACATCTTGGCCGGCGAAAAAGTGTGCATCCAGGTGATCAATCCCACGCAGTCAGGCGAGGCGTTGGCTTCCAGGCACAGGTTGTAAATGCCTTCGGGCGAAGTCAAAACGGGTTTATAGACTACTTTGACCGGGAGGTGGGGCGATTGCCCCAATCCCTGGGCGATTTGTTTGGAATGTTCGGCGACCTGCCTGAGGGTCTCCTCGCCATACATCGACTGGCTGCCGGTGACGAACCATACTTCGTATTTTTTAAGGTCGATCATGCTGGTTTCTCCTTTTGCATCCCTTGATAAGAGGATCTTATCAAGCAAATTATACCGTGTGGGGCAAAGCATCACAAGCTGGTAAAAAAAGAGAAGATTTTTTACCACTGATTCACACAGATACGAGGGGATATGAACAGATAAAAATTTTCTTGTGGGGTGCGAATATGGTATGATTTTGTTATCGATAATGGTAAGGAGTAATAATGGAAGCGACCCGCATGCCGGTGTTGTTCATCGGGCACGGCAGCCCAATGAACGCCATTGAGGATAACGAATTCAGCCAGGGTTGGGAAGCGGCCGTCAAAACGCTGCCCAGGCCCAAGGCAATTGTGTGTGTGTCGGCCCACTGGGAAACCATGGGAAGCGCGGTAACTGCCATGCAAAAGCCGCGCACTATCCACGATTTTGGCGGTTTTCCGCGGCGCCTGTACGAAATGGAATATCCGGCGCCCGGGGCGCCCGAACTGGCGGAACGAATTGGCAAGCTGGTTAATTCGACCCAGGTCAAGTCAGACCTGACGTGGGGATTGGACCACGGCACGTGGTCTGTGTTGTGCAGGATGTACCCGCAGGCAGATATCCCGGTCGTGCAGCTCAGCCTGGACCGCTCGCGGGAGGCGGCTTTCAATTATCAATTGGGCAAAGAGTTGCAGGAACTGCGCCAGGAAGGATTGCTGATCATCGGCAGCGGTAACCTCGTGCATAACCTGCGTATGATGGTTTTCGAAGACGCCGCCTTCGATTGGGCAGTGGATTACGATGCCAGGGTCAAGCAGTGGATCCTGGACGGCGATCACCAATCCATCATTCATTATGAAAAGCAGGGCCCGGCGGCGGCCCTGTCGGTCAATTCGGCCGAACACTACCTGCCCCTGCTGTACGTGCTGGGGCTGCAGAAGGAAGGCGAGCCAGTCAGCTTCTTCAACGATAAAGTATGGGGCGGCTCGCTCTCCATGCGCTGCATAAAGATCGGCTGATAATGACAGAAAAAGGCTGTCATTGCGAGCCGTCTTCGGCGAAGCAATTTCGGCGCGGACAGTGAGATTGCTTCGTTCGCGGAAGAACGCTCCCTCGCAATGACAAAAAAAGAAGACAGCTAACAGAGCAGGGTATTGTTTAGGCGATGGGATGGGATGGCTTGACCGCCTCGACTTCTAGCCTGACCATGCTGACGTGCAGGCTGCCCTGCACGTCGACAGGATGCCCGGCGATGTAGGCTTCGACCAGGGCGTCGATGAAGACAGAGCGTTTTTCCTGCGGCAGGCGCTGGGTATACGGCAGCCAGGTGGTGCGCAGCCAGCCGGCCAACCCGGCGGCGCCGGGGTGGAGCATATCCTTGGAGATCAGCTCGAGACGGGTGGGCTGCAAACCGGCGGCGAGGAGCCAGCCCTGATATTCCTGTGGGGCATAGAAACCATAGGGAAATTCAAACCCGGCGAAGTAGGGCGACCATTGCGGCTGGCGGAGAAGCTCTTCAATCACGGCCACAATACCAGACGCGTTGCCTTTGCCGCCCATTTGCAGCAGGATTTTTCCGCCCGGTATCAAACTCCTGGCAATGCCCTGGAGAGCCGGGCGGTGGTCGCGCAACCAGTGCAGGGTGGCATTGGAAAAAACCACGTCGAATTCACTCTCAAAAGGCAGGCGGCTGGCATCTCCTTGCTGGAAGCGCAGGTTGCTATAGTCAACGGCCGGAAAGCGCGCCTGGGCCAGGGAGATCATTTCACGGGATAGGTCGATGCCTAGCGCCCGCCCGGCAGGCACACAGGCAGCGATCTCTGCGGTGACTTTGCCATCCCCGCAGCCCACATCCAGAACGGTTTCATCGCCGCGCAGCTCGAGCTTGCGGATGAGCTCCTGCGCCCACAGCCTTTGCTGGGCAGAATTTTTTTCGTAGTCCTGGGCATCCCATTGATAAGGCGGCATAGGCGTTACACCTGCTTATAGTGGATGCGCCACTTCCACTTGATGGTAGTTTTGTGATGGGTGCGCAGGTAATCAATAGCAGCCTGGCCAAAAATGAAGCCGTAGGTGGATACGATCTTGTCGAGCGTGCCATAATCCTGCAAATTATAAAAATCTTTGTAGCGAAAATCCAGTTTTCCCAGCACGAGATCGCGCAGCGTCTCGTCTTCCAGTTTTCTGGCTTTGCCCAGGATAACCGGGGCCAGCTCGCCGCCGTACCAGCCTGGGGCGATGTCCAGCGCCAGGACTGTCCCGCCAAGTTTGACCACGCGCAGGGCTTCGCGGGCGAAGGCGGCGATATTTTCCTGGCTATGCAGGCTGGCCAGGGTGATGGCCGTGACCATGTCTACCGAATGGCCCTCTAGCGGAAGGGCTTCGGCCCGTCCAGCTAAAAAATCGACGTTGTTGATTTTTTGCCTAGCGGCGTTCTTTACTGCGATTTTGCGCATATTTTCTTCCGGCTCGACTCCGGTAACATACGCGGCCCAGCGGGCCATCTCGAAGCTCGACAGCCCCGTGCCGGAACCGACATCCAGGATGGTTTTGCCTTTTAGATGGAAGAGCCGGTCGATCACCGTGAAAGGCGAGGGAGTTTTCGGGATGCTGCCGAATTGTTCGTAGACCTCAGGGTAATCCCGGTATAAAACATCCCAGCGGTTTTCAATGGTCAGGAGACGATTATCGTTCATAGTCCACCTTGTGAGAGGATCAGCCAACGATGACCGGTTTTTCCATCAGGTCTGAGCTTGACCGCCCGACTTTAGAACTAGTAAAGGACAACAGCAGCGTGGCTACCAGCAGAAACCCGGCGTTGACCGCATACATCCCGCCGCCAATGGCGTCCAGCAGTGCACCGTTTACAACTCCATTGATCATGCCACCCAGGCTGAAGGTTGCGTTGTAAAGGCCCATGGCCGTGCCCTTCCAATGCGCTGGAGTAATTTCAGCCACAAAGGCAACGCTGGATGTCTGCATGAAGCTGTAACTGATCCCATTGGTGGCTGCTCCGAAGAGGGCCCAGCCGGGTACGCGCATGACTGAGTAAACCACCAGGCGCAGGAAATAACCGATATAGCCGATGAATAAAAGGGTGCGGCTGCCAAAACGCCGGATCAGCCAGGAGCCGGCATACATGAACGGGATTTCGACCAGGGCGCCAAGCGCCCCAACCGTGCCTACCAGGCCGGGCGAGCCGCCCAACCTTACCATATAAACGGCCAGGAACACGATGATGGAATTCATCCCAATCGCCATCACAAACATACTGGCTGAAAACAGGGCCCAGGAGCGCTGCTTGAGCAGTTGAAAGATGCCTTTATTGATTGAAGAGACAGCAGCTTTTGGCCGCTGCAGCGGCAGGCCAAATGAGATCAACAGGTAGAGGCCCATAATGGTGATGTAACCGGGGAAAATCCAGCGCATGCCATGCGCTTGCAAGAACTGGCCAAAGAAGTATGAGGTAAGGATAAAGCCAGCTGAACCCCACAGGCGCTGTTGGCCGTACAAATCACTGCGTTTGCCCAGCATCACCAGGGTCGTGCTGTCGAGCAAGGTCATCAAGGGCGAGGTGAAAAAAGACATCAGGATGGTCAGGAACATGATCCGGGAAAACAGCACGGTAGCGCTCAACAAGTAAGCCAGGCCCATCACGGCGGCGGCGGCGAAAATGAACAGCGGGCGAGTAATTGAAAAACGATCGCTCACCCATCCCCACAGCGGGCCAGCCAGCATGCCCATCAGGGGGCCGACCGAGCTGAGGATGCCGATCTGTGTGCTGCTCAGCCCGATTTGGTTGTAATAGATAAACAGGTAATAGGAAAAACCGCCGATGGCGGCAAAATATAGGAAATAGAGGGCTTTAACCACCACTAATCGACGTGGCGCTGGCGGGGGAGGAGGCGGGAGGTTCACGTTTGGGGATTATATCATTATGAGCGCCCCTTTCCTGGCAGGCTCCATGGCAAATCCCAATGAACCTCCCGGCACTTTTCGTACATCATCACTGCAATGGAAAATTTTCCCTGGAAGGAGTCGCGTCGCCGTGCCCTGGAGATTCCGCTGCCCCTTTTTCGCCTTAAAAGAGCGAAACCACAAATCCTGGCACAGCCCGCCACACCAAAGGCGCGCACAGCGGGGCAGTGCAAACGCGGAGAAACATAGTACAATTTTAATCAGCACCTCACACTAAATGTGCTGTGGGGAATCTGCTTTTTTTCAGTCCAACTGATAATAAAGGAATAAAGAAAATGGAAAAAATGTCTCTCGACCAGGCCTGGCGTTTCTACTTCGGAGATCCGCGGGATCGGCACGGCGGGAAACCGGACGACTCGACCTGGCGCGTCGTCGATCTGCCGCACGATTGGAGTATCGAAATGGAGCGGGATCCATCAAACCCGAGCGGGGTGGCCGGCGGCTTTTTCCCGATGGGGCGCGGCTGGTATCATAAGACCCTGGAAGTGCCCGAGGCATGGCGCGGCAAGAAAGTGCTGGTGGAATTCGAAGGGATCTATATGAATTCCCACGTCTGGCTGGATGAACATTTCATCGGCCTGCATCCTTACGGCTATACCAGTTTCGTCTACGACCTGACGCCTTACCTGAGATATGGTAAGCCGAACCTTCTGCGGGTGTTGGTGGATAACGCCAGCCAGGTGAACAGCCGCTGGTATTCCGGTTCGGGGATATACCGCCATGTACGGCTGCTGATCTATGAACCCGTGCATGTGGCGCATTGGGGTGTGTATATCACCACCCCGGCAGTGAGCACGGCTGAAGCGACGGTGCACGTGGCCACGCGGGTCGAGAATGAAGCCGGTGAGGCGCACGAGGTAACCTTGCGCTCACGCCTTGTTACCCCAGATGGATCACCGGCCGGTTCGGCGGAACACAGCGCCACGATCAAAGCCGGGCGGCGACACGAATTTGCCCAGGACGTACGAGTGGCAGCGCCGCGCCTGTGGTCGCCAGATACGCCAGTGCTTTACCGCCTGGAGACCGAGGTGGCGGCAGGTGGAGAAACCCTGGATAGCCAGACAACCTGGTTCGGCGTTCGCAGCCTGCGCGTCGATGCTGAAAATGGCTTTGTCTTGAACGGAAAGCCTTTGAAGTTGAAAGGCGGCTGCGTGCATCACGATGATGGCGTGATGGGAGCAGCCTCCTACGACCGGTCGGAGGAGCGCAAGGTGGAGGTGCACAAGGCCAGCGGTTTCAATGCCATCCGCTGCGCGCACAACCCACCTGCCCCGGCCTTCCTGGAAGCCTGCGACCGCCTGGGCATGCTGGTGATCGACGAAGCTTTCGACTGCTGGCGGGATGGCAAGAATCCCTACGACTATCACCTGACCTTTGACGCCTGGTGGCAGTGCGACATTGAAAGCATGGTGCGGCGTGATTGCAACCATCCCAGCGTCGTGCTGTGGAGCATTGGCAACGAGCTGATGGAACGCGCCCGCCCGGAAGGGTTCGAGATTGCCCGCAAGCTGGCCGACTACGTGCGCGCCCTCGATCCGACCCGCCCGGTGACGGCGGCCATGTGCGGCCCGTGGGGCGATCAGTGGCAGTGGCCCGAATCGGCCGGCTTCTTCGCCGCCCTGGACGTGGGTGGGTATAACTACCAGTGGAAAAATTACGTTTCAGACCACGCCCAGGCTCCCCGCCGCGTGATGGTTGGCACCGAATCGTTCCCCAATGAGGCCTTCGAGAACTGGATGAGCGTGCTGGACAACAGTTTCGTGATCGGCGATTTCGTGTGGACTTCGCTGGATTACCTGGGCGAATCCGGGATCGGGCGGGTGCATTTCGGTGGGGAAGATGAATCCTTCCTGGGCCAATATCCCTGGCATCAGGCCAACTGCGGCGACCTGGATCTATGCGGTTTCAAGCGGCCCCAATCTTATTACCGGGATATACTCTGGCAGAATGGCGATAAGCTGCACATAGCCGTACATTACCCTGTCCCAGAAGGCAAGACGCCGGTGGTTACCAGGTGGGGCTGGCCGGACGTGGGAGCGAGCTGGACCTGGCCTGGCCGGGAAGGCCAGACGTTCAAAGTAGAGGTTTACTCGGCCTGCGATAAAGTGGAACTGTTCCTGAACGGGCAGTCGCTGGGCGTGCAGCCCACCACACGCAAGGAGAAATTTACGGCTACCTTTGAAACGCCTTATGCGCCAGGCGCGCTGAAAGCAGTTGGCTACCTGGGCGACCAGCCGGCCGTCGAATGCGTGCTCAAAACCGCCGGGCCGGCCACCCACCTGCGCCTATCGCCCGACCGGAGCGTTATCCAGGCTGAAAGTGGAGATCTGTGTTTCGTCACCGTTGAGATTGTAGATGCTGAGGGCCAGATGCACCCGGATGCGGACGCTGAGGTTTACTTTACGGTCAAGGGGGAAGGGTCACTGGCGGCGGTGGGCAACGCCGATCCGCAGAGCACCGAGCTCTACCGGGGCAACCAGCGCAGAACCTACCGCGGCCGCGGCCTGGTGGTGGTGAAATCCAACGGCACACAGGGAGAAATACACCTGCGCGCCCAGGCCGACAGCCTGGATGGTGTGGAAGTGGTCATACAAACCACATAGATATTCCTGAATACTTACCTGAGATTCATCCATATTCCGGTAGTATCTGGTATAATGGATGTAGTCTTATGCAGGGCTTGTGTGCAAATGCCGCCATCCCTTCTAGTGGGATGGCGGTCAAATTTTTTATGGCGGAAACGCCGGAAGTTAAGGATCGGAAAAAATGGATGTGAAATTGTATGTCGGCAATCTTTCGTTCTCCACCACGGAGGATGAACTGC
>Ga0315282_10013439_pt1 | contig 12350 bp, 13 predicted proteins | sample YL17G07_20_MG_FD_203693 | JGI IMG/M metagenome (GOLD analysis project Ga0315282, IMG submission 203693) | Sediment microbial communities from Yellowstone Lake, YNP, Wyoming, USA - YL17G07_20 | ecosystem: Environmental > Aquatic > Freshwater > Lake > Sediment | place: USA: Wyoming | collected... | reverse complement strand
ACTCAACCGCCCCACTTTTCAAATAACCCCGTTTGACCCTTAATTGGAGTTACTTTTCATCTTTGGATTTTGACTCCTCTTTGAGCCGCCGAAAGACTGTGGTCACTGAGATACCGAACTTTTTCGCAGCTCGCTTCAAGGACTCTGGAGAGCCATTTGAGGATGGAAGAACTCCAGGCACCTCTCCGTGGGCCAATACGAATCGGCCCTAAAAATCAAAAAAGCCGCCCCCTCGCTTATCGCGAGAACGCGGCTTTTAGTTGACCCTGAGGCTCCAGCGCGAGCCCCGATTCAATTGTCGAACATGAAGTCTACTGAGCTAGCGGAGCTTTGTCAAGTCGCGCCTGCCAAGTCAGATCCCTAAATGACGTCCATGTAGCACTTTTCACTCCCACGTGAGCCGCCACGAGCGAACTTGGTAAGTTCAGCCCCTACCACTCCACTCCCAGGGGGCTCAACCATCGGTTCCTCGAAACTTTCTTCATATACTCACACCGAGTAAGAACGCGCCGGGACCCCTCTCTCCTCACAGAAAAACGGTTCCCCCCCCGGCACACTCGGCTTGCCAAATCCTCCCCCAATTCCACCGATTCCGAGGCCGTCCGAAGGCGCTACAGGGAGGGATTCTGATTCGATGCTTTCCCCAGGAATCACAGAACAAAGGACCGAGTTCTGAGGATTTCATTTCGTCTTCGTGGTCGCCCGTCTGAACCTGCGCAGAGGCCAGGGAGGGGTTAAACCTTCTTCCTTCGTATCTTGGACTAAGCCCCCAAAGGATTTCTTTTGGAAATTAACTTTCACACCGTCTACCCGCCTATGGCCGGCCGAAGGCGTTACAGAGGCTTCACAGGGCAGCGTGTAATATCTGCTGCGACGACGTCCTGCGCTGAGATTTTAAGGGAAAAGATCAGATTCGTCTCGACTCCGCAATGCTGGGTTTCTTTACCCGTACAGGGCAGGCTGGTACGCCGGCAGTCTTGTTGGTCACCAGGTGGGGGATGAATGAGAACGCAGGGAGAGTTATCAGTATCCTGTTACGCTCTTCAATTTCGAAGTACTCCAGTTGTGGTTAAGAACAAGAGCGCGGAACTTCCAAGTTCCATGTGGTTCAAGATTGGCTGCGTTCGCTATTACATTGTCTACCAGGGCACCGGTGTCGTCATACAGGTTGATTTCGACCTGAACGTAACTGAACTGTTTATTCGAATTGTTCGTGACGATCCCTGTGTAATACCAAATTCCGTGCCATTCGTACTCGTTGTCATATTCAAGCTTTAGATCGCTGACACTTAGAGGGGGCTGAGAGTTTAAGGGCGTGCTGGGATTTGGAGGTGCGCTCCTTTCCTGAACGTATTTCGCGAAGATTCCCAAGATCACGAACCCCGCAAGGATGACCCCGACCACCATAATGGGTGATGCTCGCTTCTTCGCTTGGCTTTTGGGCTGAGGGTTCACGGCTTATATCTCCTTCGTTGGTTCAAGGATGATACCAATAGTACTCTAAGTAACATTGCTAAGCAAACGCAAGTCCTCGATACAGGAGGACATGAAACGCACCGTTCAAGTGAACGTCAAAATGACGGAAGACGATTTTGCGATGCTTCGGAAGGCGGCGGAGAAGCGATGGCCCGATGCTGTGATGACTAATTCAGGTATCGTGCTTGCCTTAGCGAGGATCACGGCCCGGGAAATTATCCGTAAGAAGAAAGGCGGCTAGAGCCATCCTTGCTGGTAAGTCAGCCGGATGTCTAGTTTGACGCAGGCAGAGGTGGCACGCAGGCTGTCCAGGCCGCAGTCCTTCATCTCCAAATTTGAAACAGGGGAACGCAGACTGGATTTCGTCAAGCTGCAGTACCTAGCCAGAATCTGCAGGAAGCCGCTCTCTTACTTTGAAACTGTCCAATGAAAGATGTGAGCGCGGTTGGGGCGAGGGTTTCCTAAACCGTGGGTCGGGAGTTCGAATCTCCCCAGGCCTACCACTCTAACCCTATGAAATCCAATTGGTTCCGCTGAATTCTGTCGCCCCCGCTACCAGTGCGAAATGGCCAACTGAAGTAAAACTGAAGTAGACTGCGGCACGGAATCGCTGCTATTGCGAAACCCTGAAGCGGGTTGATTGGGCACGTTATCCAGTGATATGCTGCAAAAATAAGGGGGCTCGGGGGCGCAAGAGTGATGAGAAGAAGGACGGACCAGTTGCATCCGAAGCGGGCGCCCAAATATCGCGCGTCCAGCACGCTCTCTCCAAAGTCCATGCTTGAGTTGTTCAGGAAGTGCTGGACCCGTGAGACTTCATTCGACCCACTCCGATGGTCACCAAGAAACCCCGCCTGGGGGCAGTGTGCGGTGACCGCGCTCGTTGTGCAGGACCTCTTGGGCGGCGAGTTGCTCTGCTGTGAGGTCGATGGAACTAGACACTACTGGAATCTTCTTCCTTCGAATCGAGCGCTTGATTTAACTCGACATCAGTTTGGAAATCGATTTGGATTGCGACCCCCTGGAACGGAAGACAGAGAATATGTCCTGTCATTCCCCAAGACGCGTCGACGATACGAGGTTCTTCGAAATCTAGTGTACTCCAAGATCCAGGCAAAGGGACTCTCACAAGAGTTGGACACTTCCAAGTAGCTACGTGTCTGGTCCACGCAGATTGCGGCAGTGGATACAGCTCTGCGTTCCATCGCCGAGCCAGCAAGGTCAATCCTTCAAACACTCACCAAGCCGTTGAAAGAGTGGAATGTCAAGTAGGCAGGGGCCAAACTCCGCAAACCATCTTAGGAAACGAGGACTCGCCGGGCTGGGGTGGAAACACGGGAATACGACAGCGTCTCTATATCTCGGGAATTCTATCTCGCCTTTGCCCTCCACGATCGCTGCCAATTTCGGGAACCGACGCACGCCAAGCAGGTAGCGATAGAAGTACATGTAGGCATTGCGACCAAGAAGCAAAATCGCTTTAGGATCAACCACTTCGAGTTCGGCATGCAGAAAGCCTTGCTCTATCGCCGATCTCACAAGGTCACGGCTTGGCGGCCGAATCATCAACCGGCCGTCAGGAGCCCTCCGGTAACCGGGAAATGTCGGGCAAAGGTCAGTGCAATACGCTGTTTTTCTCCCAAGGCCTTGAGAACAACTGATCTTGCCGAGCTTTACCCTAATGTCCCTCGGCGGGTAGACCGTATATCCAAGGGGTTTTAGGATCTCATCTAAGTACTTCCCTGTTCGACCGATACTGCCCTGGCTGTCGAAATAGGGCACTCCGGAAACACGCAAGGTCCGAGGACCAACGGCCTCTCCTACAACTACTAGCTGTGCAAAGGGGTCAATCGCACTTATCCTCCTGGCGGCTAGGTCGCGATCGGGTGACCACCTCTGAATTGCCTCAAAGATCGAGCGGAGCCGACGCAAGCGATCGAATTTGTCACGACTCACAACGTCCTCAGAGTTGGCAAAACAGAAAGACTCAAAGCGGTTTGGAGATGCCTAGGGCGAGCAGCAGGCCCGTTCCCATCCCAAGTGCAATGGCCGCAATTGTCAGCGGAACGGCTGCTTGCACATCCTTATTCGAGAATATAGCAATGAGCTGTTGAGAGGTGAGGAGCGTTCCCAAAGCGATTCCATATAGAACCGTTCTGACAATGGTCCCCTTCACTTTAACCGGGAGACACAGTTCCACTTTAATCCGGTTTTGAGGGTGTCCGTTCTCATCGTCACGCAAAACAAGTAAGCCATGTTCCTTCCGGGATACGCTCCCTGTTCTTATCTCGACCGACCCAACATCGTAAGGGCAATCAATCGCGAGAAGTGGGCTTGTCCGGATCTCTAACCATGGTTCGAGGGCATCCAGCTTGAGCCATTGCGTCTCTTTGTGGCCCGTATGGCTGTCGGCCGAAGGATCCCAATGTAAAACTCGTAGCTCATAGTCCTTGTTAGACCTCAAGACGCACTCACCGTTCTTCAGCTCAACTGGACTCTCAAAGCCACGCTCGAAAATTCCCAGAACATGGTAGTAATACGGTTGCCCTGAAAAATCCTCACATTTAGCAAGGTCGCTGATGGTTTTCTGCCAATCCGCCATGTCGTTTGATCGTGCGCAAGCCTGGAATGCGGCAGGAAGTTCTTGGCACCAAGCACCCTTCAACGTTTTTCCCCCATTAACCTCTTCCCAACGTGGCCTGCTGGGAGGCAGGTTTCTTTGTAACGCGTCCAGGTCGTTCGTGACTGCGAAATCCCCCAATTCAAATTGAAGGACAAATACAGAACCAACGCGAAAGGAACGGATGAGGTTTCCGTACCGACAAGGCACGATGCGGCAGTAGCCATCAGGTCCCCGACCTCTCTCGGTGCAGTCTACATGCCCCAACAGTACGTTTGCTCCGCGAATGGCAGACGACTCGAGGTTTTGGCGAAGACCATCCGGAATGATGTCTGCCGTATATCGGAACTGTATTCGGGTTCCGGGAGGCAGAGCGAGTATTTGCAGGGTGTTCTCCTTATACCGGCTTGCTAACCCAGACCCCAGGCAAAGCAAGGTCACGTCCTTCATCTGGGCCTTCCCTTCATGGTCACTGCGTTTCTGTGGGGATGAACGCTAGTCCAACCCCTCTCTTCGGGGAGCGTATAGCCGGACCTTCGGCGAAGTCAAGTTGAACCAAAGGTGTCATGATTTCAGCAGAATAGGGGAGGATCTATTGATCCTTTCTGCGATTTCGTATCGTCGACCCGTCTCGGGAGATTGTGACCCCACCTTGGAGTACCGAATGACCTGGTCACAGGCAATGAAGTAGCTTTTCTTGTCTCCGCACAAAACGCTCTCAAGTTGCACATGCCCTTATTGAGGGTAGGGAAATGCAGACCCCTTTACCCTGAATCCATGCTGCCACGAGCAGCCTATGACCTGGAGGACACCAATGATCAGCGACCGACTTTTGAGTGAGGTTGAACGCCAAAAGAAGTACCTTGACCGCCTTCCGAAGGACTTCCAATTCCCCCTTTTCAATGCCATGCAGGCGCTGGAATCCCAGCGGCGCAACGGCTACCGCAACTCCGCCGCTGCTGGTCGCGAGATGGTTGACAACTCGATTGAGGCCGGCGCAAAGAAGATCCACGTAGTGTTTGAAACGAAGAAACAGGGTCGGCAGGTTGTTACCGCTGTCGCCTTCATTGACGACGGTTCTGGCATGCTCCCGACTATGGCCCGCTTTGCACTCAGCTGGGGCGGGGGAACACACTTCGACGACCCCAATTTCATTGGCAGGTTCGGATTTGGCTTGCCAAACGCCTCAATCAATCAGACAAAGCGCGTTGAAGTCTACACCCGCACAGCAGGGACAAAGAATGTCTGGATGGCGTGGCTGGACGCCACGGATTTACCTGAACATGGCCTGCAGACAATTCCAGAGCCGAAGGAAGCAGAACTCCCGGCATTCGTGAAGGAATACATGAAGCGCAGTGACTTCGAGTTCGACCACGGGACGGTGGTCGTCTGGGTCGAACCGGATCGTCTGACTTATAAGACACCGGCGTCTCTAAAGGAACATTTCCTAGACGACTTCGGCACTACCTACAGGTATTTGCTCCAGAACATTGAACTCGAAGTGGACGGTGTCCAGGTTGATCCCGTGGACCCTCTCTTCTTGGACCCCAAGGGCCGTTACTATCGACCCGCTGAAGACCGGGGGGCAATTCTCGTGACGGAGAGGTCTTTTCCAGTAGAGTTCTTCCGGGATGGAACCACAGGTGCCACTCATCTCAAGAAACTCGGGGACACCGGTGAATTGGAGCGAATCAGGAAGAACGGAAAGAGCGTCGGCGATGTCGAGACTCTCTCGGTTGGAGTCATCCATCTCAAGGTTGCTCGGCTCCCTCTCGGTTTTGCGTACGGGCGAAAGGGAGAGGCAGGGATCGAACCGATTGATGATAGCTCGAAGCAGCGGTTTGAGATCCGGCAGTCGAGGCGTGGGATGTCGTTTGTGCGAGCGGGGCGGGAAATAGAGACTGTGGATGCCTTCCCTCGATCTGCGAAGGATCGAAGCTCAGGGCTGGGGACCTGGCCTCTTCTGGAGTCTTATGCCTATCACTGGGGAATCGAAGTCAAGTTTGACCCAGAACTAGACGACGTATTTGGGATTACCAACGACAAGCAGAGGGTTCGCCCAATTGAGGAATTCTGGAAACTCCTCGCCGATCAGGAAGTCGATGCCCTCCTGCAATACGAGAACAATTGGCAAGCCAAGAAACGCCATATCGCAGTACAGGCCAAGAAACAACCGCAGGCTACTCCGGAGCCAAGCCCGGCTGAAGTTTCCGCGAGTATCGTGGATACTGTCACTGGCAAACCCACGCCAATACCTGAGCATGAGAAACCCAAGGCCCAAGAGACGTTCAAGAAGGCGGCAACAGAACGCTCGAAAGTGACAGGGAAGACGTTGGAGGAGGCCGCGAAGGCGATTGAAGCTGAGGCTAACCGCCGACCATTTCGGATTGACTATTTCGAGGACCCCTATGGCCCCTTCTACAAACCTGATTGGGACCTGGGGTATCAGATTGTGGTTTGGGTCAACCGTAAACATCCGTTTTACGAGACATGCTATATCTCGTCAAAGAGTAAGCTGGCCAAGGAAGCGCTGGATCTCTTCCTGATCGCGCTTTCGAAGGCTGAACTGAACGCTGAGAATCCAACCACCCGACAATGGTACGAGTACCAAAGGAGAAGGGTGTGGAGCGAATTCCTCGCCATCTCCATGAAAGACCTGGCGACTAGGTTTGAGACCAGCGAGGAGGAAGAAGAGCAGGTAGCCGAGAAAGAGCAGGTGGCCTGAGAAAAAGATGGCCGGCTGGGTTGCACCGGCCGGCCATCTGTGGTATATTATACATGTGAAGGCGCTGCAGGTGCGGCCAAAGTGCCGCCACGCCCCCGGGCAACGCTGCAACGGCCTTCAAAGCGAAATCGTTGGCCGTTGTAGTGGCCCTGGAGGTATGAGATGTTGGCAGCGCAAGCGGACCTCGATAGTCTTCTCCCTAAATTCGTAATCAGGGACCCTGCCGCATTAGATGTTTTCCCACGCGTTGCGACACCAATGCTGGGAAAGCTGGCTCGCAGGTTTGCCCCCGAACTACCCGTAGACTTGGTCAATGAAATCATTCAAGAAACGTACTGCCTCTTACTGAACGGTAGTAGGCATGCCTTCGACCCTGTCAGAGGCACAGCCCGGAAGTTTCTTTTCGGCGTCGTACTGAACGCCACGCAGCGGGTAAGATCCAACTATTGCCCGCCAGGAACGCGGACCCGCAAACGAATATTTCAAGCCGATGGCGACTTGAATCGCGAGGCAGAATTCTCTCCCGCGATCGTCCCGTTCGATGAGACCATACACTGTGACGCTAGGCGCTCTGTATTTGCCGAGGTTGGTCGCCTGGAAGCGGAGATTGACCTGAACACTTTGTTACGGGGAGCTTCGACTCTTCTCGTCACGGCTTTGGCCGCCATCTATTTGGAGGGGCATAAGGTTGCTGACGTTGCACGGACGCTTGGAGTCAGCCGATTTAGGATCGGCAGGGAAATTAGGGCATTTGTGCGTCAGCGGCGAGGCACCAGAAAGTGCCGGGTGGGACTGTAGTTCACGCTTATCTACCGGGCGAGGCTGAAAAGTGGCTCTTCGTCGTCGCAGGGGGGTAGGACAACCCTGGCGCCATGACCTAGAGGATAATCTAGACTATGTCTTTCGACTTCCCTCAAGACGTCCTCGCGCTCGATTCGCTTTGACAGCCAGCGCCGCAGCCAGAAATCAGCAATTCGACGAGTTACCTGCTTTGGATCTGATCTCGGAAGGATGTAGTTTGCTCGCTTCGCGCACCCCAACACGATACTCCGGAAGTTGGACGCAAGCCTGACCCCGTAGACGATCCGCGAGTTGCCATGCATCAGGAGTTTGTCGGAGGGCAAACCCGCCAGCGAAAGCCCATCCCGAATCTTTCGAAGCCTGGGGTTGACCCCTTCACCGAATATACTGTTCACCTTGCGCCCGCCCTCACTGCGCGCAAGGAGGATCTCGATCTCGTTCACGGTCGTAGGCGAGAGATGGTTGGAGCCATACCCTAACGAATGGCCGAGCAACTCATAAGAGACATACGCTCCGGGATTGCCTCCGACTTGCTCGGCAGGTAACTTTAATCGGTTGTACTGACTGGACGCCACACCATACAAGCTTGTAGTTCCAAGCAACACCAACTGCGGCTTTCGCAGAATGGGTCTTCCTGCCATAGAGGAAGCAATGATGCTGGACGACGTCGCGTATCTTCTCTCGTACGCCAGTGCCACCTCAGGGCTGGTCATAAGCAGTGCGACGAGCTTGCCCCCCAGCAGCGGGTTGTAAGGGGCAATCGCACCACATACCATTATGTCTAACATATCGATTCCGACGTGCTTCGCCTTCATATGTCTCAAAACGACTTCGATGGCGTGCCGCCCGACGCCCGTCTTCAGCGCTGCCGCAAGGCCGTCCTTGGTCGGGGATTTGAACCCAGCTTGTAGAAGGTCAACCTTTGCTGTAAGGAGTTCGGCCACGGCGAGTGCCCGCTTGGCCCTGAACAAATATGTTCGCGCTTCAGCATCCCAGTCCTGTTCCACCTTCTTGTGTTGGCTGGCCTTCGGGAATCTTGTGTGCCATTGACGTGCCCGCTTTGCTTCATTAAGCAACTTTCCGATGGCCTTGGGAGACGGGTTCTTTATGTCTGACCGACTGATAATATCCTCTTCGAGGAAGTCCTTGACGTAGATTCCACCAAGCAGTTCACGCCGGGATTGCCAAACCCACTGAGCCCACCGTGATGTCGGATTTTGCGCCAGCTTTTCAAGAAATGATTGCGGCGTCCAGCCTATCCATTTATCACGTGGCGTTAACTGGACCACCGCGCTGCCTAGGGCCGCGATGCCAATTACGGGATGGTTTTCGGCAGCGGCATCCCTGATCAGTATCCAGATTTGTCTGCCTGGCACGCTATAATACGGAATCACCCAGGTGTGCCTGAAATACCTCCACACGTCCCTAAGCTTGAAGCCGGTGAACTGGCACCTAGAATCTGCGTCGACGACCTGGATATATGGGTCAATGTATCGTCGCAGCGTTTCAGGGTCGGTCAAATAATCGCCGGATCTAATGACACCCTGAAGTTTCGAACTCAGTTCTGGCCCGTCGCGCATTAGTGACAGGATTGATGTCCAACCCCTTGGTCCGAGCCTTCGCCTTTCCATGCTCCGGATGAACTCGCGAACCGCAGGGACACGGAGCTGGGAGTTTCTCTCGAACAGATGCGCTTCACGTATTCGCTGCTTCTCAAGGAGGGGCGAAGTCGCATTAGCTCGCGGGGGAGAGGCCCACAGACTCGCGCCTTCCAGCTTGAATGCCCAACCCTGAATCCGAAGGTCGCACATAACGGATATGCAGACCCTCAACTCCGGACTGTGCCCCCCATTACTCCCGATGTCCTGCAAGGCCTCGGCCCGGATTGCAGCAACCTGCGTTCTGTCGTCGATGGTTGCGAGCCTTTGGAGAGTTCGGACAAAGTAATTCCTGGCCTTCTCGGAGTTAGGCAACTTCGGGCGAAGCGGAATCCAGGTCATTTGAATCTCGTCCAACACTAGCTCCCCAGGAATGTCGCGAGAATATTACTCCATGCCACTCGCTTTCGATTGTACCAATATCGCTGTTTGGGGCTTATGGCCTCTGCTTCGGCCCTTGCTAGGGCGAAAAGCAGGCAATCAATGTTGACGCGGATTCTCTTGGGCACCGCATGGCAAAGCGGAGCGTAAACTCGCTCAAAGAAGGGGTGGTCACGGTTCAGGGTGAGCACCAGTGTGCCATTCTCCCGTTTGAAGGAATAGAACGCGTTTTCACGCAAAGAGGCAACCAACAGACTGTATACGCACTTTCTATTCGGCCCTTCTGAAAAGGAAGAACGGCGTAGACGGGACCTCCACCCCCCATTCTCTCCGATAGGGGGGAGGTACTTTTCCCTTTGGGACAGAACTAGAGCTGCCGGCGTGTTGGGGCGACCCTTTGCCTTCGCATATGCCCGGCGCGCGCGCGAATTCAGAGTGTGTGCGATGGATTCCAAGTCTGAACTCAGAACGGCTTCCAATACGGGGGCTGGATGTATGGCCTGCTTGGTGTAATTTGGACGGAAGTATTCGTCCAGTTCCGGTCCGAAACTGATTTCGCACCGCCACCAGTCGTCATAGTTCTCTCTTCGCTTTTTGCCCATGAAATGCCATCCATAGGCAACTTCGCGGCCTGCTCTCACGAGCGACACTCCCGCACCCTTAACGATTCCAAATCTGCGCTTGTCCTCAACTGCTAGATCATGCCATTCGGCAATGGGAAGTTCTGAGAAGCGAACGCGAATGGCTGCGGTCTTCCCGGGACCATGCGGGAGCCGAAACTTGTATGTCAGGGGCTTGCCGTACTCCTTGGCTCCGCTAAGGGGCGTATCAGGATGGCAGAACAAAGGATCGATGGGCATGATGGAAACTCCGTTAACAGAGAGCTTTACGCCGCTCCAGATGAAGTATCTAAACATCCTTCCGATTCGGCTGCACAGCTTCTCGCATGTGACCACGGTCGAGTCCTTCTCAAGTCTGTCACATTTTCGCCAGACAACTAGAGTGCCTGTCCTACTTGAATATGGGCGTGCCCAGTCTGGCAGCTCTCTCTTCTGCGGTCGAGGGATTTCCTGCATTCTGCCTTCGGCAACCTCATCCACATCTAGAAAACAGTAGATTGCCTCGGAAGGCCTCGTCCATGTGTAAACTTCCAGTCTGCGCGCCTGGCTTACTGAACTTGAAGGCAGCCCCATTCCAAAGCGACCTAGTCCTGACCGATCGTTAAATCGATCAGTGCCTCCAAACTGAAGCGCCGTGCGCAGGGTGTTCGCATTCATGCCTCGTCCATCGTCTAAGACCGCAACGCTGAGGCCGTTCGCCGCGAAACCAATTTCGTCTTCTTCCCGTAAAAAGATCCTAATGGTTCGTGCATCAGCTTGAACTGCATTGTCAACGAGCTCTGCGATCGCGTCTGCGGGGCTTCGGTAACCAACTTCTCTGGCAGCTAAGATGAAATTCGCCTCAGCCACAATGAAGGAATTGTTTTTCCTCATCATTGGCCTGATTCCTTTCGAGATCGTGTGGACTTCAGCCATTTGAATCCTGCGTACAGCAGATTCGGTAGCAGGTCTAGCTTTTTTCTGCGCCTGAAATTTGGAGCCTGTTCCTCGAGTCTTAATTTGTTAGCCGGGTGCACGCTGGAGCATGCCCGGACGGTGTAATTGTGTCTTGCATGGTCCGCCTGGGTGTTTCGAGCTTCTGAATGGCATCCCGCCGGTACTCATCAATGACCTTCGCATATGTCTGCAAGATGCCAGCGGATGAGTGCCCCATCATTTGGGCCACGATGAGATCCTCCAGATTGCCTTGCATGGCTCCTACTCTGTTCATGCGCTACGCAGGAAATCTTCGCCCGACTCCCTGTAAGCCAGGACCAGTCTGGCTCGCGGCTTTGCTCTTAGGACCAAGGATTCTGCCTCCGGTGGATTTGCACCTGACGCGCGAAGTAGGAAATATGTAAGTGACGGGCTTCGGCAAATCCCGTGATGGCACATCACAAGCAGTTTGCTATCAGCCTCACTCATGGCCCGCCGATAAAATGCCAAGGCCCGGCGGTAGAACCACGGTGGGCGTGGCTTCTTATTGTCAGCAAACTTAAGCCAGAGGTATCCAAATTCTTGCATCTTCCTATTCTCGCGGCGCCTGAGGTTGAGGACATGGGTGATGCCCACGGCCCGTAGCCTTTCAACGTGCTGGCACGTCTGGATGGCACTGCCGAAAGCTAACCGCTCGTTTACGAAAAACACCTTCATAGGTCAAGCCCCCCGTTGGATTGCACCGGCAAAGGTCCGGGTTTTGCCGTAGGCCGAAATCGTTTGGAAATCATATATTTTACAAACGCCCTTTTCCTCGCCCAAAGCACCTTAAAATCAGTCACTTACAACGGCGACCCTAGGGGGGATTTCTAAACGTCGGCGTGCGACGGTGTAAGCCGTCGCCGGTGCTACCCCTAGCTTTGCCCCTACCGCCCGCCATGACGCGCCCTGTGCCCGCAGGTGCGCTACCAGGGATGGGTCTACGGCCTTACGGGGGCGGCCTAGCCGCTTGCCCTTGGCGCGGGCGTTGCGCAGGCCCGCCCGTACCCGCTCGGCAATCAGGCTCCGTTCTAACTCGGCCACGGCGCCCAAGACGGTGAACACCATCTTGCCTGTGGGGGTCGAGGTATCTACCTGCTCGGACAGGCTTATAA
>Ga0315282_10013438_pt1 | contig 12350 bp, 8 predicted proteins | sample YL17G07_20_MG_FD_203693 | JGI IMG/M metagenome (GOLD analysis project Ga0315282, IMG submission 203693) | Sediment microbial communities from Yellowstone Lake, YNP, Wyoming, USA - YL17G07_20 | ecosystem: Environmental > Aquatic > Freshwater > Lake > Sediment | place: USA: Wyoming | collected... | reverse complement strand
CGCAAAACTACTAACAAACCTCTGATGATAAACAGCCCTAATCAAACCAAAACCACGCCGCTCATCACCTTTCAGAAAACTCCTATACTCATCATAATAATTCGCCAAATAATCATTAAGCTCGCTCAGCAATTCCGCATGTTTCCCATCCAAAACAACATCTTTATTCACAATCCTACGCTCAGGAAACTTGTAATTCGCCTTCTTAAGCCGCTCCCGCGTATTACGAATCATAAACCAAGAAGTAGGCATCAACCCTCGCAAAACCCTGTCCAACCTATCACGATTCTCAACATCAAGACGCCTCCAGAAATTCCTAAACGCATCCTCTTCTCCTTGAGAAACAATGTCCAAAAGTTCTTTTCCTTCGGCTCCACCAAGAAACGAGTTAACAACAACCTCCCTATGCCTATCCTCCAAATAAGTCCCAGCAAACCAAGAAACAAGCCCAAACAAGTGAAGCCAATCATCCTCACTCCTATCCACAGGACTCCGATTCATGGCATCATAATACCTCTTAAACGCATCCTCATGAACCCAAGGTCCACCCAAACCCAAAATCCGCAACAAATCCAACATCTCCAACTCATTCAACTGCAAAGGCGTCGCCGTCAAAAGAAAAATATGCGGAGTCAAAGCAGACAAAGCCATAGCCAACTCATTAAGCCTCGTAGGCCTCGGCGAAGTAAACTCCGAACGCGTCACACGAGCCGCATGAGCCTCATCAATCAAAACCAAATCAAAAGGCCTAGCCTTAAACAACTCAGGCTCAGAACCTCTCCGACCCCTAACATAATGCCAAGAAGCCACAACCAAATCAACAGCATCAAAAGGGTTACCATAAACAGGAAAAGTCTTCCCATCAGGCGCCAAAAAACTATTTGGTGGCTTAAACAAATAAGCCGGAAGACCAAATTTTCCACGCAACTCATCCCACCACTGACGAGTCACGTTCTTAGGCGCCAAAACCAAAACACGACGAACATAACCAGTCACCCACAACAACTTAATACATGCACCAGCTTCAATCGTCTTTCCCAAACCAACCTCATCAGCAAACAAAATACGAAACGGATAACGCTCCCGAGCTAAACTGACCGCTCGCGCTTGATGAGGATAGAGCCTAACAGGACCTAAACCCATATGCGCCAAACAACGAACCCTAGGCAAAATCCTCACAAAACGACAAGCAGGCAACAAACCGTGAGCCACAATCTCAGCCTTAGGTTCATGAGTAGCAACCGATGGAGCAGATTTCGGCTCAAACTTCACAATAGCTCTATAAACAGCTTCGGGAAGATTAAACACTTCAAAATCAGGATGCTCAGCACTCCAAATACGTTCAAAAGACTGCACCAAATCAGCGACTCTCTCTTTGTCACCATCACGCCACGAATAGAAAACAACAATCCGCTCACCATTCACAGTATAAGCAGGCTCAGTCTCATTCGCACTACCCTCAGCCGCAATAACATTTCCTTCCTTATCCTTAAAAATAAGAAGCTTATAATGAAAAATCCCAGTCTGACCAAGATAAACATGACGAGGCAAAACAACCTTCACCTCCAAAATCCCCTTATTAAACATCCAAGCCAACGCCTCCAAACGCCTCTTAACCAAAACATCCTCAATCTTCTCTAAACCTTCAGCAATCCGCCGCGCTATCTCCTCAACAATCTCTTTCCCAGAACGCAAACCCATCTGATAAGCTTCCCAAAGCTCCTTAGGCACATCATGCGCCCCTAGAATCAAACGCATCTTACCTCCGTTCTCTATAAGACCAGCCACACCACTCGCAGCATGAACAAGAGACTCAACTGAAAAATACCCAGTTGCACGATCATATGCCACAGATTCCTTTAAAACAGGAACATAAAACCCTCTGGCTATCCGTTCGCCACGGCCTTCAAAACTCAATCCGGTCACACCGGCCTTCCTAAGCGACATCATCACCACCTCAACTACTTATGAATAGAATAACCAAATCCCAATTTCTGTCTTTAGGTTTAGACTATTTCGCAACCATCACTGTGTTGATGAAAATTGGTCCCGAACAGCTTTAGATATCAAGTCCTGAATCTATGCATCAGACAGAATAGATTCCGTTGCTGCCTCTTTACACAAATCCGTTCCGAAGAAATCCAGCAGATACTCAGAAAACTCCCTCTTTTGAGACTCCGTCCTAAGCCATCTAGTAAACAAGGATTTAAATGTGAAAGGCTTCCCAGTATTATCACGCAAATACTTTTCGAATTCTGAGATAAAAAGAACAAGCCCGCCCTGAGAAACAACATAACTGGCAAAGTTCTGCTCTTTTTCACTTTTTCCCGCACTTGGAACTACCATTACTGGCACAATATTCGCTTTTGGTGCCAAAACTCTTACCAGACCGCCAGACTCACTTTTTAGAGTCATAGGTGTTCCAAAGTCAAGCGTGTCTCCGATCTTCTGTAAATAAGTGTCCCAATCTTCCTTGCTCAAATCGCGTTTATATCTAGACTCAAAGACCAAGTAAATCCGTCTCGGTACTTTCTGTGAAAAAGGCGCAAGATCAATAAATAGTACTCTATCAAATTCAGCTAGGTTTTTGCTTGTCCGTTTGCGAACAAGGCAGTTGAATTTCTTCTTTCCGTCTCGGGTAATGTGAAAAAGCCAGTCCATGTTCTGGACTTTGAGGTCGTGACTTTCCCACATTTTCTGCATTGTGAACCCTAAGAAATCTTCGCCGGCACGACCTTGCCTAGAATGAAAAGATGACTTAGACTCCTTCATCTTCTGCCAATAGGCAATCTGTTTCTCGATTTCATCATTTGTGAGTATGTCTCTGATATAGTAGAAGATCTCTCCACCAACTTCCTTTACTACTATGTCTGTATAGATGCTGCACAGTGTTTTCATTAGTTTCTCTTTTCTAGATTCTTCAGATCCTCCAAATATCTCAATCTTGGGAGTAAAGCGTCTCTCAGTCTCTGAATTCACTTTGATCATTTCATGGATGCTTTGCCTGTAATCACTAAGAACGTCATGCTTATTCAGGCGATTACTGTATTGTTCTGGTCTTGCGAACCACAAATATCCTCGATCAAAAACAGTTACCTTGCTATAATCAGGATTAAACCAACCTTTCGAATATACACGACCACGACCCTTTAAGTAGCACAAAGCCTTTCTGACAGTTTCTTTCGGGACTTGAATCTTCGTCGCTATTTCATCTGAAAAAAGAGCAACACCTGAGCAGTTTAATTTCGCAATTACTTTTGCTGACACAGCATTTTTGTGATGAAGCGCATTAGGAGAAAACGTCTCAAACAACAGTCTTTCTGTTATTACCTCATTTATCCTTAGCATAGGGCGCCAACGGTGATATCTGACTTCTAAAGAAATAGGAGCGGGACCTTTTTGTTTTACATAGAACCGCATTCGCCGCGGAGTCCACTGGAGCTTTCCTCTCTTTTCCTCCAGCATGTATGCGTTAACTATTCTGGTGGCTAGCAGATCGCCTTTCTGCCACATCTGATGAAGTAAAGAGTCAAGCTTTGTTACCTTGGTTTGCTTCGCAATTTCAGGTGGAGCCCTTGGTAGACCATCGCTCATGAGTTCGAGCACTTTTTCCCTTCGAGTCTTATGTGGAACATCCAAAGCCATCATCGCTGGTTATGTAGTCTGTTATTCTACTCTATTGATAAACGTTTCTCCTTAAAGTAGTTCCTAATCTGCTCACGCACCCATTCAGCAAAGGTCTTGTATCCATCGGCACGTATAGCCTCAAACAGCTGCCTGGCAGTATCTTTGTCCAACTCGAACCTAATCGAGTGCTTCTCCTTGGTCAAATCCTTCCCTTCCCACTTATTTAGTAATTAAGGCGATTTTTAAAAGCCTTCTTGTAGAATCTCTGCATATACAGAAAATAGATATAAAATCGGCAAGATTCAAGCCGTTTTCATAATTCAACACCTGATATTCGACAAAAACGCAGTTCATTTGTAAGTCTAAGAGTGCCAGTCCTTGTAAACTACCTCTGATATGGCTTTTCTTCTGTCTAACATGCCAAGCTGTTCACTAATCATTTCGTATTAGGCTGATCAAAAAAGTGGACAGGCAAATGTCTTCATTTTCAGCTGTCTTACTTCTTGATGAGAAGAAGGATAGCCTTTTCAATTTCCTCTGAGATGACGCCGCCGTGCGTTTTGCCGTGCCTTTCAATCAAGTATTTCATAAATCTATTCCACACGTCTTCATCAACGTAAATAGTCGTTCTTCTCTTTGTCATGCGATGTATCCCTTAGACCACGTTTTTAACGTCATAACCCTAAATGCTTTATACGACATGACGTCATAACATCACAACGTCAAAGCAACACGTATACTTTCCGACAGGGAGTGAACAACTTGAGTAGGAAGATGTCTAGAACCGTGGAATGTCCCAAGTGTGGAAGTTTCGCAACGGTTGTTGAAAGAACGAAGGGTTTCAAATATGTTATAGAATGCAAAAACTGTGGAAAGTTTGAAGTCACCGGTTCAGAAGAACGGACAGCTCGTTTGCACTACACAAAAAGGACGAAAGAATGGGCAAAGAACGCAGGTTCCTTCACTGTTCCATTTCAAATTAGGAACAAAAATGCCAAGATGATAAAACAAGATCTGCTTAATGGGATAAAGTACTATCCAATAATAACAAAGGAAATAAGCTCAAGATTCAAGACTGTAGGGTATATTAGAGTAGTCAAGAGAAGCCCTGAAGGCTGTTTAACGATTGATAGTGAAAGCATCAAGGTAGAGAATATCGCCAACATGCAATGGAAAGAAGCCTCAGAAAAATATGAGTTACAGGAAGGTGTAGAGTGGCACTGCGTAGAAGGTGCCTATGGCAAGTTTATAATAGTACGATGTATAGCGGATGATCCTAATTCAGGCGCAGTTCTTGAAAGATTCTTTTTGAAACCAAAAGAGTAAGAACCTTACAAAAAATTCGCTAACGCATAATTACTAGATTGGAACACCTCCAGTTCCAAAAGCAGCATGAAAGCGAGAATTACTTTGTCTGCTTTTCAAAATACAGCTTTCCCCAAGTCATTCTATCACGTCCGCAATTGTAATAATCCCCGCTTAGGACCTTCCCGTCAGAACTCAAGACAAGCTGTGCGGACCCTAGATGTTGGTGCATGTTGGGGTCAGCGTCAACCTCTGGCATGTTTTGATACATAAAAAACAATCTTACGGCATCAAGTTTTTGCGTAAGGATTGTTGCGACAAAACTACATCCTTTGGAAGTTTTCGTCTCTTGACATATCTCGATCTGAGTCCAACTCTGAAATATCTTAATGCTTGCTGCAATTTCTTCCTTGAATTGGTCATGTGATGATTTCAAATATCCTTTCCACATTCCGTTCAGATCGGGTATTTTTACCAGTCCGAGCTTTTGCATAATGGGTTTTTTCCATAGCCATTTGTCAAAAGTTCCATAGAAAACACCATAGAAGGTCATAAGTGAGGGTATCTCAAGCCACCAAGGGGCTGTTAGACTTGTAAGTGTGCTCGTTAGGGTTATCACTTCATGAAGAACCCAAGCTGCAAACACGCTCAACAACGCCATAATGAGAAGAACGAACTTTTTTTCTCCCGAGTCAGTTGCATATTGGTGCATAAGCATTACCGCCAGTTGTTCCAAAGATTTATGGTAGCATTGACAAACCGTCGTGCCTTGTCTATTGACCATTGTTCGGACGATGTACCAAACAGCATTGACTGTTCACTCTGGCAAACAAAACCATTAATGTCTTGCTTTGCAAGCCAATTTACAATGTTGCAGAATGTATCGCTGAAACTGGGTCCAAACTCTGAATCAGGTACGTTATAAATCATGCATTCCAGAAAATATGAGGGAGCCAAATCTGCACCTATGAGGTTATGATCAACCATATATGAACGAGTATTCTTGAAAAGTCTGACTGTGGGTTTAAACCAATTTTGGGTGCTTGCATTCTTTCTTACACCATTCTCGTAGTGCAGCTTTGGAAAGTGCACGATCAATTCGCCATCTTGCGAATGGAAACCGATACCTGCCACAAAATCTTGATCATAAATTCCTCGAAAAAACAGATATCTTCTATATTGAAGACCTGCCACAACATCAGCAGAGAGTCTCCCTGATCCTGGTAAGACTTTAATGGACTTGTTTCCCACATGAATTGACGATGTTCCAAAATATGATTGCAGAGATCGAATGACGTCGTATCGAAAGTGCTGGTCTGTATATGTCGCAGTGGAATATGATGAGTTATACAGTTGCTGTTGTTCAGGTGGCAACCGAGAGGTGTCTGGAAACCATGAGGAATTAAGTTGGACAACAATGTCAACGTCGCTTTCGGTTCGGATGTTGGTGTCGTTCACGTATGAGCCTTGAAGATAGACCTCTATGTCCTTTCCTTCAAGAGGTGAGCTGGTGTGACTAAATGCATTGCGAACGGTCTCGTGAGTTAATTTTGCTGTAGTTGTAGCTCCTTGGTGTGACCAAGTTTCCAGCTGCTCTTCTGGTATTCCCACTGCGATTGCCTTCTTAGAATCTTTCACGAACAAGATGCGATAGTATATATCACTTTTTGTCAAATAAGGCTTGCCACTCAGTGTTGTGTTCACGCTTGCACGTCTTTCGCTTGAATTCTGAATTGGAGTGCACGCAAGACAAGAGAAAAGCATTATAGAGAACCTTGACAATCTACAAATGGGGAACAACCTCATGGATCGAAATGAGGCTTTAAACCTCTTTATCAAAGGCAATTTTAAGCTTATGCTCTCCGAACCTTTCCCAAAGGAGATTTTCAAGAAGGCCAAACTAACGTTCTTCATGGATGGACACAAAAATGTAGGGGTTCCTCGCGACGAAGAGATCGCTGGTCAAGCAGCTAACTATTTCATCAGGAATGGGGTAATCTCTAGTGAGGACAAACTCTCTAAAGTCCTTTCTTTGCCATTTTTCGCTGAAAATATCAGAAACAAAGAGCCATTCTTGGAGCTTCTTAGACTGCAAAAATCTACCATAGCCATTGTCGAACCAAAGAAGCTATCCGAAGCCGAAATCAGAGAGAAGGTTAGACAGGAAATCAAACAAGAAATAATTGAAGAACAAGTGCAAGACATCGAAGATGCGATTGAAAAGAAGAAAGAAGAGTATCTTCTCGTGCCTTCAATTCTAGATCAACAGGAATTTGAAGAACCCTCGGGGGAAGCGGAGCCTTCTGCGGAGGAGGAATTTCTACCATGGTGGAAACATTTGAAACTTACCGGAGATCCCTTTCCAATACAAGAAGGCCTTGCGAAAATTGCAGACGACCTATATGAAAAAGTCGTATACAAGACACCGATATTTGAAAAGTACCTAGTTTTGATGAAAGAGTCACCTGAAGAGCTTTTTAAGGACACGATATTCTTTGGCGAGTTTGGATCTGGAAAAACAACGTTGTTTGATTATCTCAAGAAACCGCTGATGAATGAGAAAATCTTTGCCATTTACATCCAACTCTACGCTGAAAGCACTTTTCAAGCCCTCATCGCCAAGTTCAATAAGAAACTTTTCGAGCGCTTGTGCGAATTGTATGAATTGCTTTACGATGCCGATCCTCGAGTTTGGCTTAAATCGCCCGAGTTTCAGGACAACATTATATCAATGCTTCAAAAATTCTGTGCTGACGATAATGTAAAAGGACTTGTCATCATAATTGACAACTTGCACAAGAACTTCGATGAATTTGAAATAGCGATGAAATTCATAAACAATCTACAGCTGTTTAAGGGAGAACTCGTTCGGCAGATACCGAACCTGAATCTCGGTATTCTTATTGCTGGTTCTGCGGAATGGGAAAAGACAATAAAAAACCAACCCAAATTCCAAGGGTCATACATCCGACACGAAACAATGCCTTCAATCACGGAAGAAGCCGCTTACGAAATGCTAAATAAGAGACTCTCAGCCTTTGCAACGAATCCTGATACTATAAAAACGATCGATATTGGATTCGTCAAACGTATCTACCGCGGACTTCAGAACAACAAGCTACCGATTACGTTTAGAAGTTTCATTAGAGCAGCACTTGACGAGTTTGAGAAGGGTAACTTCACCATACTCTCTGTAGACCCCGTCCACTTATCTAAAGAAACGCTGGCCGAGATCAAGGAAACGATTGAGTGGAACAAGATCCTCAAGAAAAGATTCGACAACATTCTGTTCGGAGGAGGAATCCAGAAAGAGGAAAACAGGAAGAAGACCCTTGAGCTTTTAATTTCCACGTACCTGCAAAAGGGAATCTCAGAGGCTTCCAAGGTTTTTCAAGACAACAAATTCGGATTTCAGCGGTTGGCCAAATCTGGATTGATTCAGAAATCCACGTCTCCCTCTGGCTTCAAATGGGTAATTTGCAAAGAGCTGGATGATGTGAACCGCACAATAATGAAAGAACACAATCTTTCGATTGAAGACTATCTGACGAAGGTATTCGTCGCTCCACTGCATGTCAGACCAGCCAAAGTCGCAAAAACTACTGAGGAACTCGGAAGGATAGATTCACTAATCAATGTAATAGCGAACAAAGAAGTGAAAGGCTTGGCGAGAGTTAGCCGCGACAAACACGAAGCAATAATTGAGCAGATGGAAAGACATGAACGCACACCAAAGTCTGCTGATGCGGTTTCCGATTGCATCACCAGTTTAGCTTTGCTGACCAAAGCCTTGGCAAGATTTCTTGGTTTGGACGTTGCCCGTAAGGATGATCTAGGCTTCATGAAAGAGTTTTGGAAGGACTTTTGGTTTTCGCCTGGTGAGGTTTCCGAGTTCATCAATCAAGCTGAAAGATTCGGTGAACTGAGACTCGATGAACATGTTTGGTATTCATGTACGGTCTATCGTGATGCTTATACTGTTTTGCTGGGCTTCTTTGAAGATGAAATAGATAAGTCACGATATATGATGATCCCGATAACTGGCCTAACGAATGATGAGATAAAACAGTTTCACGAGATTCGTAATTCATGGGCAAAACATTCTTACTTTGAAGTAGCTGATCAGACTTCCCGCCTCGTTGAGAAGAAACTAAGGCTCTTTTTGTTCAATGTTTTCACGCTTCTTTTTGGAGAACAGGAAGCTAGACTTAGCCGTTTGGACAAAGCCACCAGAGAATACATTCTACTGAACACCAAGAAGGATCAAGACAAAGGTTTGGGTTTGTCCAAGAACGAGTTTGAGCAGGTGAACCGAGGGAATTACAAGAACTTTGTGATTAGTTCTTATGATAGAGAAGTCGGAGGTAAGAATTGGACACAGGTGTTCAAGCAAGTCTTTGCCCCATTGACTGAGACTGACATCAAGAATTTCCTTGATATGCTTGCTGAATTCAACATAGCAACTTCACACGTTAAACAAGGCGCATTCGGAGCAGAACAACAAACAAGAATCTTCAACTACGTTTTGAAATCTATCGACGTAGTAAGAAAGATGAACGACGCATACAAAAGATTGGTCGAAAAAGGGTTGCATGTCGTAGAAGAACCTATTGGGCAGCGCAAATTCTACTTCAGCCTACTTGATCTGGAAGACAAAGACGATCTGACGCCTACATTTGCCAAGGATACAAACGCAAAAAGGATCGTGGCGCAATTGCTTAGTCAAGATCAACTCGCCATAGATTTAGAAGACAGTCAATTCATAGAGTCTCTTTTCAGCGTAGCTTACAGAGAGTTCCTGACAATCCTAGCTCGTTTGATTATTCAGACGCCAATGGAAACGAAGAAGACGGGCATTCGAGTCGAAATTGCGAACTCTAGAGGCTGCATTGTCACGCTCAGCGTAAGTAAAAGGTAGATATCTGAAAATGATAGCACACGTAGGGATACGTGCTCACTAATCTTGTCTTCGTCTTTGGGCATCTTGGACTCGAATCCATTTAGATGCTAGTCCCGCTCATGTTGTAATAAACTACTCCAAGGATCCATTGAAGGTTGAAATAATTAAACTACCTGCGAAGGTTAAACCAAAGTTGCTATCTATGACTAATAGGAAAAAGACTGTTGCCCCGATTTCCTACTAGTCAATCGAGTCTATTGTCTTTTGAATTTGTTCAGCAAGTCTTTTGCCTTTCTCGTTTAGACAGTACAACATCTTTCGCTTCTCTGTTTGACTTGCTTTTTTAAAAACAAGACCAAGGCGAACCAACTCATCTATTCTAGCCATCCCGGTGCTCTTAGACCCACCTATATCCCTCAGAAGCTCATCCAACCCCTTATTCTCAGCTCTAAGTAGACACAGCAAGGTTCGAACCGATCTTGGCTTCTCAAGATATTCAAAAAACTCTTTACTTTTCGGCTTCAATTGCGGTCAGCTATAGTTGAAAAATGTTTATATTTAAGAATTGTCTACTCCATTAGTAGTCTACTCCATTAGTAGAGGATTATCTATAGAGTAACACATAATCGAATTCCCATGAAAGGCGAAAACAATGGAAGAAAAACAAAGTTACCAGATTTCAATCTGTCCTCTATGTGGTGCAGAGCCCGAAAGATATGTGGTTAATACTGAAAACCTCAGTTTTTTACATTCATGCGCCAAAAATGGAACCCTAAATGAGGCTGTTTCATTATGCAGAATAATCTGGAACAATATTCCCGAGCTCACTTTCTCTGCTGACTCAGGAATGTTGATGGAAAAGCTTTCTAAGACTATCCTCGATGACATTCGGAATCAAGTTAATGCCACGATCGCGCCCATCCAGATCTTCACAGAGTCGCTCCCAAAGATTATCGACACTCTTCCTGAAAACATAAGGTCTGATCTCCTCAGAAAGTTCAACGAACTTCAAGAAATAATATCGAAAGAGTTTGAGACGCTCAGAAGTTATACTCCAACGACCAAAGATCTCAGCGAAGCTGTATCAATAGTTGCAGACAGACTGGAAAACATAACACAGAAAAACATTGACCAGATTAAAGAGACGTTGTTCGCAAAGCTGAAGGAGACCCTTGAGAAAACTGGTTTTCCCGAGCCGCAACAAGTTAAGTTGCTTGCTGAACTGGTTCCCTTAATCCTTCCTGTTCTCGAAGAGCTATTGCGGCTTCAAAAGATTCCCTCGGAAAAACGAAAACGTGGAGAAAATGAACTGATCCAGGAACTACAAGAGTACTATCCAGAAGATGAATGCCATGGGCTCGGAGCTTCAGGAGATACTGACATAATTGCGACACCCAGATTTAACGGAATAACTCTGAACCAGAAGGTTCTGATTGAGTCGAAGAAAAACAGCAGTGGCTGGAAACGATCCTTCCTGGAAGAGGTCAGGAGGCACATGCAAGTGCGAGGAGAGCATTTTGCAATACTCGCCGCTGAGGTTGTTCCAAAAGCTTGCAACGGATTTCTTATTGAGCAATGCCCAGAAGGTATGATCTTGGTTACGGATCGTAGATATTTCTGCGTTTCTTACGGCGCTCTAAGGTCTGCTCTCATTACGTTGCATCCTCTTCATCAGAGGGAATTTGACCTGCACAAGCTTTTCGCGGACAAAAGAATCAATGAAGCCATAAAGGATGCTTACAATTACTGTGAATGGGTAAAAAGAATAAGGGAAAAGAGTCGACGTATTGAAACAAACGCAAAAGGAATAGTTGATGACATAAATCAGTTAGATGAATGCTTGAAACATAGCCTAAGGCAATTGCAGTCTCGCTTCGATGAAGTGATCAAGCAAACGATGGCAACTGATCACGTACAGATGAAGGCAGAACGACTTTGACCAATAAACGAGAAATTAAAGCGATTCAGCTTCTGGCAAAAGGAAATAACATCAAACCCCTAAGTCGATCCAAGTTTCTGGTACGTTCCGAATCGAATCCTCTCAGGTGGCACGAAGTAGCTTGGGAGAACGGTCAATGGCGTTGCAGATGCGAAGATTATGCGAAAAGAAAGATTAGATGCAAGCATATCTATGCAGTATCTTATTTCTTGGCGCTTAGAGAGATAACGGCTGGTGTCAAAGATCCTGAGCGTGGAAGTGTGTGCAAGAAATGCCATTCTGCGAAGTATCTCGTGAAATATGGTGTACGCCCGAATAAAAGTGGTCCTGCTCAGAAACTCTACTGCAAACGATGCAAGACATGGTCAACGGATCGCGGAGGATTCGAAAAAATGAAGAATCAGACTGTTGTTATAGTATCTGCTCTTGATCTTTATTTTAGAAATGTTTCTTTGAGACAGATAAGTCAACACCTTCATTCAACATTTGGCATTTACGTCTCCTACGGGTCAATCTATAATTGGATAAGAAAATACGTTGAGTTGGTAAGTCGCTATACGCAGAAGCTCAGAATGGTTA
>Ga0315282_10013437_pt1 | contig 12352 bp, 9 predicted proteins | sample YL17G07_20_MG_FD_203693 | JGI IMG/M metagenome (GOLD analysis project Ga0315282, IMG submission 203693) | Sediment microbial communities from Yellowstone Lake, YNP, Wyoming, USA - YL17G07_20 | ecosystem: Environmental > Aquatic > Freshwater > Lake > Sediment | place: USA: Wyoming | collected... | reverse complement strand
CCCGGCTCGGAATCCCATAAGACCGGGCAATCTGGGCATGGGCGACATTGAGCATCGCTGCCTCCACGCCACCGAGAGCGATCATCCCATTTCGCAAATCCATCGCTGCAGCCACTGTTCCCATCAGCACAGGAGTGCCCGGATTGACCAGTTGAGCGATGACGACCATTCCCAGAATCTCTGCTGTCTGCTGGGCCAGAGTTCCTGCCAGGGTCACCGGAGAGGTCGCTCCACACTGCGGCTCTGAGGCAATGTCAACGGGAAGCCCCATCTTTGCATATTCAATCAGCCCCTCCGTCTGCTCCACCATGTATTCCAAAGGTGAAATGACGTTACAGGTCGTGAAAATATTGGGCCGCCTCTTTAGAGCCTCCTCCCCCCCTGCAATGGCCGCTGCCATCCGAATACAATCCCTTGCCTTTTCCTTTCCTCTTACCACTCCCTTGATCACCTTCGAAGAGTTCTTGACACTCATGAAATAACCGTGGGCATGGGCCACCGGGTCCGCAACGCCCTCAATGTGGGGCATGATGGCCCCGCTGTGCAGGAGGGTATAATGTTCAAGGGCGTCAGCAACCCGAATCAAATTCCCGACATCATCGAGCGTCGTCCTGCGCCGGATGCCTGTTTCCAGATCGAGAATATTGAGCCTTCCGATCATCGGCTCATAAGAGACCCTTCGGCCTTCCAGTCTCACCTTAAAATTCGGATCCCGTCCGTATAGAGTAAAGGTCTTCGGAGACGTACGAGTCGCTTCTTCAACAAGGTGGGACGGAATTCGGATCGTCTTCCCATTCGTGGGACATCCCGCCTTCTTCAAAACCTCAAAAGCCTGCTCCTCCCTTACTTCAACTCCTGTCCTCCAGAGAATGGACAGAGCGCTGAGATGAATTTGTTCAATATCGTCATCCGATAGAATCTTAATCTGACCACCTTGCTGCATCGTTCTTCCCCCTTCCTACTGAGAAAATAAAAAATCATGGGTTAAGGTGAGGGTAAGGATACCGGTTTCGTCCTGGGGTTAGGGTAAAGGTTTTGAATCATCAGCCATAACCTGTAGGGAACGGTTTGAAACCGTTCCCTACGGACCAAACCGGCTTCCTAACCGTATCTTTATCCCTCCCCCAAAGACTTTTTTCATGTCTTGTGGAAGGGCATCCGGTCATGCGGAATTCGTTAAATAGAGTCTGTCCACAAAGTGCCATCCTCCATGAGAAGCGTCATTCCGGCGAACCCCGGACCTGGTCCGGGGCGGAATCCAGTCCTTTCAAGACCCTCTGGATGCCCCCATATCAGGTACAGGGCAGGCTCCTCGGATCCGGCATGACACAAAAGGTGCTTTTATGGACAGACTTTAGATAATGGCCGGTTCGTCCCAGAGCTTGAGCGTGGTGCCCAGGCCTTTCTTCTTCGCTTCCCTGTAAACTAAACTGGCCACTGCCACGTCCTCACTTCCGAGCCCCAGGGGCGAAAAGAAAATTCGTTCCTCCCTGCCTGTGCGGCCCGCTTTCTTTCCCCGGATGATTGCACCGATATTGGCATGGATCTTATCCTCCTTGATCCTTCCAGCATTATAGAGTCTTGCCAGAAGCGGAGTCCCCCGGTGCAGGACCTCATGCCAGAGATCAACCACGATCTTGTCGGAGTTGAAGATGACAGCCTCTTCCTCCTCCTGGTAAGAACCGACGTGGGAAAAGAAGCTTCCTTTCTTCAACCAGGCATCCTTCACAATCGGCTCGTCGGCCACCGTGACCGTCACAACGATATCTGAACCTTCCACGGCCTCCCTGGCCGTTGCAACGGCCCGGGCTTTGATGCCCAGCTCCTGCGCTGCCCACCGGGCAAACTGTTCGCTGGCCTCTCTCCGGATGTCATAACCCTTGAGAACCTTCACCGAAGGAATGGCTGCCTTAACCGCTATGATCTGAGTCCTGGCCTGAACCCCGCAACCAATGATCCCAACAACCTCGGAATCATGATTGGCGAGATATTTTGCCCCCACCCCGGTCACCGCTCCTGTTCTCATCGCGCTGATATAGGTGCAATCCATAATAGCAAGGGGGACGCCAGTCGACGAATCATTCAGGATGAGAAGGGCGTGGGCCCTTGGGATTCCGAACTTGACAGGATTGGGAGGAAAGCCAGCAATCCACTTGATCCCGCAAATCTCAAAATCCCCTCCCAGGTAGGCAGGCATGGCATTGATCCGGCCTCTCTCCCTTTCTCCCAGATCGAGGATCACCTTGGAGGGAAGATTAACTTTTCCCTCGTCATGCAGGGCCAATAGTTTTTCCACGGTATGGATGACCTGGGGCATGTTGATTCCGGTTGAAAGAACCTCTTCCTGACTGAGATAAATAAACTCCACCTTTGAACTCATCTCTCGAACTCCTTTCCATAGGGTTAATAAATGTCAAGTTTTAGAGCCCATTTAGAATTTGTAACACTTGAGGTCTTTGAAAAAGGACAAATAGGACCTGGGGTGCAGGGCTTCATGCCCGTAGGCAACACCTATGATCAAGTTTGGTCTTCAGGTCTTTAACATACGGTCACGAGGGCCTACACTACGATTATTTTTCAAAAGGCCAAATTCTTATTTGAGTATCAGTATAATGGATACCAAAAGCCAAATTCAACCGGGATGTCCTAGCCGTTTGCCGCAAAGCCGCCAGTCCTGATAGGTCTGAACCAACCATGCTGATCTAAGGGAAGCACGGTTTCCCCTACAGGATGACACGGACATCGGCGATAAAGAATCCTTTCTCCAGCGGGAAGACCGGGTTAAGGTCGATCTCCCGGATCTCGGGTTCTTCCAGCGCCATCCTTGAGAGACGAACCAACAGCTCACCGAGGGCCCGGAGGTCGGCCGGCCTTCTTCCCCTTATTCCGGAAAGAATGGAGGACCCCTTAGTCAATTGAATCATCTCCTCTGCCTCCTTCATCGAAAGAGGGGCGATGCCGTAGGAAACATCCCGAAAGGCCTCTATCCATATGCCGCCCAGGCCAAAGGTGATGACCGGACCAAACTGCGCATCTCTCAACATCCCGGCAAAGAGTTCGATATCATGAGGCTGAAAGGGATAAACGAGTAACCCTTCTATCCTTGCCCCGCCCCTCTGGAGGGAGGTCAGGTCAAAGAAGCCTTCAGCCACATCTGCTTCATTCTGGAGATTGAGGATGACTCCGGCCCCCTCTGTTTTGTGAAGGATATCGGGAGAGACCACCTTCAGGACGACAGGCCAGCCCATCGCTCTTGCGGCCTCGATGGTTTCACCTTCTGTGTGAACGAACCTGTGCTCCGGAACGGGAATAGCATAATCCTGAAGAAGTTTCAGGGCCTCCGGTTCCAAAAGATGACGGCTTTCGATGCTTGCCTTCTCAATCAAAGGATGCAAAGGGAATCCTTTCAAGGATGCGTTTTCTTTCCGCGAGCTTCGATAAGACAAAAGAACAGCGCTCTCCCGTAGCAAGGTTCACCAGGCCTGCTTCCTTAAGAAGGACGATTGCCTCCCGCACGATGTGGCCTGCCATAAAATTGGTGAGGACAGGTTTTTGGGCCGTTGTTGCGGCATCGATGATTCCCCGTGCAATTCCGTTGGAATCAAGATAAGGAGTTGCAACATTGATCACGATGGCGGCGTCATACTCCAGAAGGGCGTTCTCGACAGCCCTTCGATATTCTTCGTAACCCGATTCAACGGTAAGATCGATCGGATTCTTCAGGGACGCATGGGGGGAAAGGCGCGGTCTCAGGCTCTCCCGGAGAGAGGATGACGGTTCGGCCACGTCGAGGCCAAGCCTCTCTGCCTTGTCAGCAGCCAGAATTCCAGGGCCTCCGGAGTTGGTCACAATGGCCACCCGGTTTCCCTCGGGCAAAGGGCACTGGGAGAAGGCCTGGCAGAGGTCGAACATCTCTTCGATCCCTTCGACCCGGATGATCCCCGCCTTGCGAAAGGCCGCGTCGTAAATTTCATCGATTCCTGCAAGCGTCCCTGTATGGGAAGAGGCTGCCCTCTGTCCCGCACGGGTTCCTCCCGACTTAATGGCGATGAGAGGTTTTTTCAGGCTCGTTTCCTGAGCTGCTTTCAGAAATTCCCGTCCCTTTTCAATCCCTTCAATATACAACACGATGACGCGGCTCTGCGGATCTTCAGCAAGATAAGACAACAATTCGATATCTCCCACATCGCAGCGATTCCCGTAGGAGACGAACTTGCTGAAACCGAAGCCTCGCTCTTCTGCCCATCCAAGGGTTGCGCCCCCGAGGGCCCCGCTCTGGGTGACAAAGGCGGTATAGCCCGGGAGGGCACGGACCTCTATGCTGGGGAAATGGTGATGCCAGGGATTCATGAGCCCTGCACAGTTCGGGCCAATGATTCGCACCCCCCACTGACCGGCAGCCTCCACCAGGTCCTTCTCTGCCCGGTGATTTCCCACTTCAGAGAAGCCGGAAGAGATGATGACCGCGGCTCTGATCCCTTTCGTTCCACACTCGATGATGGTATCCATGACAGCGCGCTGGGGAAGGGATATGACGGCAAGCTCGGCCTTTCCCGGAAGTTCGGAGAGAGAAGCGTAAACCGAATACCCGAGGACCTCTCCTCCGGCAGGATTGATAGGATAGACCTTTCCCTCGAATCCTCCCTTCCGGATACTCGCGAGGATTTCATATCCGATCTTTCCCGGCTTGACGGAGCCGAATAGAACGACACTTTCGGGTTTAAAGAAAGCATCAAAAACATTATCAGTCATCTGCTCTCTCTGCGTCACAGCGGTGAGTCCCTTTTTTTCTTGCTATGCCGCCTTCTCTTTCTTCATAAATGCATAGCCCTTCCAGAAGGCGTCGAGATTGGAAGAGGCAAACTTCCCGTTCGTTTTTTCGATTGCCTGAGTTACGGAGTCGGTCTTTAAAAGTCCGTTCCCAGCCAGAAATGCGCCCATCATGACCATATTAACCGCCTGAGACGATCCTGACTCCTGGACCAGCTCGTCCGCAGGAATGATAAAGAGATGAGGCGTCTTTAACCGGATCAGGGACTCCAGTTTCTCCTGAGGTGGATAGAGATCGGGATGGAGTTTTGTGTAGTATCCGTGGATCCTTCCTGAATTGGTCCAGATCTCTCCCTGGGGTTTCAAATAGTGAATGACGCTTGCGATTTCAGAGATCTCAAGGCTGATGAGAGCATCAGCCTTCCCCAGAGGGATTCTCGGGCTGTAAGCCTCCCCGAATCGGACGAAACTGAAAACCCCTCCTCCCCGCTGGGTCATCCCCGTCCCTTCGAAGAATTTTATCTGGATTCCTTCCAGGTGGGCGGCAGATGCCAGAGCCTGAGAGAGGGTCATTACTCCCTGGCCCCCCAACCCTGCAAGCACAATATCATAGTTTCTCATCTCATGAACTCCCCTCATTCCTCATTCCCCATGCGGCTCCTGGCTTTGAATTTCCACCTTCCGGTCCGTTCGTCCTGAGCTTGTCGAAGGATGAATGGAGCGGACGCACACGCCCTTCGACAGGCTCAGGGCGAACGGAATTCAAAAGAAATCTAACCTATAAAAAAGGTCCAAAACCTGCGTTCCTACCCGCTCAAAACCTGGAAGCACCATTTTTTATATGGCACCATGGGTACAGACATGGTGGCAAAGGCCGCATGCGGTACATGTGCTGGGATCAATGAATGCCTTGCCGTCTTTATTCCTCTCGATGGACGGACAGGCGAGGATCTCGATGCACGAGGGTGTGCAGGCATCGAGCCCAATACATTTCTGCGAAGAAACCGATAGATGGCTTCGTTTCTTCCCCCTCATCTTTTGAATGGCACATTCGGCGTCGGAAATGACAACCGAGACTCCGGGAGAAGAGATCGCTTTCGCCAGGGTTTCCGTCATCTTTGCTGTCTGATAGGGATTGACCCGAGAGACGCTCGCAACCCCTGCCGCTCGTACGATTTCTTCAAGCCGCATCACCTGCTTATCCTCACCCGACGAAGGCCTTTCGGTCCCCGGATGAGGCTGCATCCCTGTCATGGATATCCAGTGGTTGTCGAGAATGATCACCGTCAGGTTCGTCTTATGATGGGAGGCATTGAGAAGGGCCGGAATTCCTCCGTGGAAAAAAGTGCCGTCCCCGATCGTGGCGATGACGGGCTTCTCGATTCCGGCATATTTAAACCCCTGGGCGAGACTGATGCTCGACCCCATCGAAATCTCGGTCCAGCAGGACTTGAAGGGTTCGTTCATCCCGAGGATCGTACATCCGATATCGCCCGTAATGATGATCTCTTCTTTCCGGTAGCCGAGGCTCTGAATGGCCCGATCGAGAGCATAAAAAGTGGCGCGATGCGGACAGCCGGCACAGAAAGTATTGAGCCGTTTGACCTGCAGTTGCCGGGCCTGTTCCAGGAGGTCCTTCTGTGAGTCGGTGTAAGGGATCTCCTTCTCATAGGCTTCACGAAGAGCAGTCGCCACGATTTCGACATTGTAGTCGCCTGTCAGGGCCAGAGGACCCCCTATTTTCCCGACCACCCTGACGGGATGGCCCACTTCACACTTCAGGGCCCTCACCGCTTCCTCGATCAGAGGCTCGAGCTCCTCGAGGACGATGACCGTGTCAAGACCCGAAAGGAAAGCCTTAATCGTCCCTGTGGGTAGCGGGTGAGCAACCCCCAATTTCAATGTGGAAGGATGGATAGAATAAAGATGCATTGCTTCCTGGAGGTAGTTCCATGCGACGCCTGTGGCGATCACTCCGATCTTGCTCCCGTTGAGGCTCACGGGGTTAAGATCGGCGGTGAGGGCTGTGAACCTGTCCAAAGCGGTCAGCGTATCCTGATGCTGACGTACGCAAGCCAGAGGGTCGGCTTTCGAGTACTTGGCGATGTTGAATTCGAAAGAAGGCTCTCTCTGGACCGATTGCACTTTTCCTGGAGTCACCATTTCGGAGGTGTTGGCCAACGTGGTTGTGCTCCTGACCATGACCGGCCGTCCGATCTCCTCCGAGAGCTCGAAGGCGCGACGTGTCAAATCGAGAGCTTCCCGGGGTGTTGCCGGCATCAACATTGGAGCTGCCGCCAGTCGGGCGTAATGGCGTGAATCCTGCTCCACCATGCCATAGTAAACATGGGGATCATCGGCCACATAAAGGACCAGTCCTCCCCGGGCGCCACTGTACTGGACAGAAAGGAAGGTATCCGCAGCCACATTGAGGCCTGACATTTTCATCGTGACCAGGCTCCGGAGTCCTGCCCAGGAGACCCCTGTGGCGAGTTCAAGGGCGACCTTTTCATTAATCGCCCATTCCACACGACATCCCGGCTCCGGAATCTTGAGGAGCGTTTCGATCACATAAGTGCTGGGCGTGCCGGGGTAGCCTGTTACGAGGGTGACTCCGGCTTCTATGGCTGCCCTGGCAATGGCCTGGTTTCCTGACATCAGGAGAGGTTCTTTTGGATCGAGCGCTCTGATGCGGCCTGGTTCTGCCATGTCCTGCTACTCCGTTCTTGATTCGCCCATCCCAATCCTTCTCGAAATGGATCGGGCTGTTTCAATGACCTGTCTTTTGATCTCTTTCATTCTCTCTTGCCCCATCCTCTGCCTTGGAGCCGTGACACTCAGGGCCGCAACCACTTTTCCTTCCCTGTCGTAGATTGGAGCTGCAACACATCGAATGCCAGGGAAGCTTTCCTCATTGTCCATGGCAAATCCCTGCTTTCTGACCTTCTCCAGCTCCTTGAGGAGTTGGGAAGTCTTGGTAATGGTAGAAGACGTACACGGAACAAGGGGACCCAGGGAAAGGATGTTCATCAGTTCCTGGTGAGAAACTCCTGCGAGGAGGACCTTTCCCATGGAGGAGGCATGGGCCGGGTTTCTTCCGCCAACCTTCGTGCCTATGGTAAGGGCCTGTCCCTCTCCCTTCTTGTCGAGGTAGACGATCTCGTTCTTATCCAGGATAGACAGATGGATGATCTCTCCCGTCCTTTTTGCCAGTTCTTCCATAAAAGGGGTCGCGTGATCTCTTAAGTCGTAGCGGCTCAAGACACGATTGCCCAGATCAATCAGTTTGAGACCGAGCCGATATTTACCGCTGGAAGGGTTCTTTTCAAGAAACCCCTCGGAAGCAAGGGTCCCGATGATCCTCGAGACGGAGCTCTTATGAACTCCCAGGATTCTGCTTATTTCGGTCACGCCGAGGTCAGGGTAGTCCTGTGAAAAGATTTGGAGGATCTTCAGGGCCTTTTTGATGGAGGAAAGGGGGGCTGTCAACTTGTCTCCCTATATGCAACAGGGTTTTATAATATGAGACTAATTTAGGACAAATTCGGGCGATTGTCAAGAGGAAAAAAACATATGGGGGACGTCGGTGCCAAGAGAAATAATATTGGACAGGGGGTATGGGAAGGTGTCAATTATCCTGAATAAACAAGTCTGATTCCCGGGGCCGGGGGCTGCTCCTCAGCACATGCTCTGGGCCTGTTGACAATGCCCAACGGTTCAGGTAGCATTGATTTCAGCGAAGAGAGTCAAATGCGAGAAGCACTGAGATATTGGAACAACGCAAAAGAGATCTTGAAATCAGCATCTGTCGAAGACGTCACCTATATACAGCTATTAAACCCGTACAAGAGGCATGCGGTGTTGCCTCTCTTTCTGTTCTCATGGCGATCGACGAGTATCTCCTGAAAAGAGGAATAAACAAAAAGGATCTTCCAAGGTCGGTGGATGCATAGAGAAGGGCTTTGTAGAGGCACTTGACGGTTCATGAGGGAAGACTCCTGCGCGAATTCGAGGCCCTTTACGAGGCCCTGCACATCGCCGGCTATGATCGGGGAAACCTTTATCTTGTGGATATGATTAAAGATGCTCTAAAAGCTGCAAAATCATTTATTGAAAAAATCGGATAGAATATCATCCGTATCCAAAATAGGAGATTGATTTTCGCTCCGCCCTGTACCCTGTGTGCAGGGCTCCGCTCGCAATGCCAAACTCCAACACAGGGGGGTTTTCTTTGTCGTTGCGAGGACTCTCTGGCGACGAATCGATCGGCCAGCCAGGTTAACTCGTTTTCTCTGCAATCCCTTTTTGAACAGCGGGAGGGAAAAAACCGATCGGTGTTGCCGTAGTTTTGTCTATTCTTTGGGGAGTTTGAGATCCTTGAGGAGCTCTCCGAAGGTGCCCAGGCTCTCACTCCGATCCTGCTTTTCGAGGAATTTCTCGTAATCCTCCCGGTCTTCTCTCTCCTTGATCGCTCTTTGTGAGAGCCGTATTCGCCCCTCTTCATCGATCGCGATGATCTCGACCTGGACCTCTTTGCCCTGAGGAAATTTCTTCTTCAAGTCTCCCTTTTCGGAATCCTTTAACTCCTCTACAGGAAGAAGCCCCCGCACCCCCGTTCCCAGTTGGGGAAGCCTCACAAACACGCCATAGGATTTGCTGTTCTCAACAATTCCCTTTAGAACTTGCCCGACCTCAAGGCGGGTCTTCTCCCCCCCTCCCTGGTCCGCAACCCATTGCTTGGCTGCCGCCTCTTTAATGGAAAGAGAGATCCTCCGGCTCCGATCGTCCATTCCGAGAACGAGCACATCAACAGGGTCTCCTTCCTTCACAACCGTCCGCGGGTCCGTGACACGCTCGTAGCTCATTTCAGAGATGTGGACGAGGCCATCCACGCCAGGGGCCACCTCTACAAAAGCGCCGTAGTCAGCCACTCTGGACACTTTGCCCCGAAGGATATCCCCCTCTTTGAATTCCAGACCCCTTTCCCACGCGTCGGGTTCAAGGGCTTTCATTGAAAGGGCAATCCTCTGGCGGCCCTCTTTGTCCAGTTCCATTTTCAGGACTTTGACCTTCACCGTCTGGCCTGACTTGAGAACCTCGGAGGGACGGCTTATCCTTGCATGGGAAATCTCGGAAACATGAATCATTCCTTCGACACCTCCGAGATCCGCAAAGGCTCCGAAATCGGTCAGTTTTGTGATCTTCCCCTCAACCTCGAGACCGGGTTTGAGGGTGGCCAGCGTCTCCTTTGATCGCTTGTCCTGTTCCTCCTGCAGAAGCGCTCGCCGGGAGACGACAACATTTCGTGCTTTCTCCTTGATCTCCATGATCCGGAACGGATATCGCTGCCCCACATGCTCCTCCGGTTTTTCGCAGAACCGAAGATCGATCTGACTGATGGGACAAAAAGCCCGGACCCCGGAGAGATCGATCTCAAAACCACCTTTGTTTATCGCCGCAACCCTCCCCTCCACTGGAATCTGGTTCTGTTGTGCCTCCCGGAGAAGATCGATGGCCTCTGCCCCCTGAACCTTCATGCCCTTGGTGAGATGGATCCCGTCCTGCGTCGATGCAATCCTGAGATCGACCCGCTCACCTTCCCTCACGGCCGGGTTTCCATCCCTGTCAAGGAACTCCTCAATCCCGACGACCCCCTCGCTTTTTCCGCCCAGATCGACAAAGACGGTATCCTTGCTAATTTTTACGACCACGCCGGATACCGTGTCTCCCGGGAAGAACCCTTTTCTCGGCGTTTCTGAATGGGCTTCGAATAGCTCCGCGAAGCTTGTCTTCTCGTCTGTCTCTCTTTCCAACATCGTCACACTCCTCTGCCGATTTAGTCTTCTCCCTGAGCATCTCCGCTGGTCGAAGCGCAACCCCCCCACAGCCCCGGCGGTGGCAGAGCCCTTTGAAGGCGCTCAGCGGTTACAGAATTCAAAATATCCTTAACTGTTTAGCCAGATCACGTCAGATAGCGCGGCCGGACTTGCGCAAGCCGCCCTCCGAGGCTTCGAAGGGCGACTTGCCGAGGTCCCTCGCAGGGTTTTGAACCTGACTTGGCTAAACAGTGGCGAAATCTCAAATATTCTTCATTGAAGAAATCTTATAACATTTTTCGGGGAGTCAGGAAAGTCCCTGATCCTTCCCATATCCCGGCATAGAGATATAGAAAGGAAAAGTCATTATGGGCCTGGAGAAGTTCGATAAAGGCCGCGAGCGTCCGGTCCGAATGGCCGATCGTCATGACGAGGGGCATTGATTCAGGGCCGGGTTTCATCCTCTGTTACAAATCGTACTCGGAATCGGGATCATTTGCAACCATCCAGTGCCATGCCATAAAAAAGGGATGGTCGGGAAGGGACCCCAATCTTCCATTTTCGCCCTTGATGTGACACAATCAGTTCATGCTTGGTGCGATTCTGGGGCTTGCTTCGGCATCGATCTTTTCGTTCAATTCCATCCTGGTCCGCCGCGGGACATTTCGGGCCAGTGCGAACTATTTCGCAACCTTCACCGTCTTCTCAGGCCCTCCTTTCTTCCTGATCATCGCCGTCCTTGCTGGAGCTTTAGAAGGAACCGGGCAATACTCGTGGCAGGCAGTCTTCTTCTGGGTTATTTCCGGCCTGATTCATTTCGGCCTGGGACGTTCCTGGGCATACAGGTCCATTCAAATGGTGGGTTCAAATCGCTCCAATATTGTGACGAGCCTGAATCCCATTGTGACTGTTGTCCTTGCCGTTCTTGTTCTTGAAGAGACGATATCCTCCCTCATGGTTCTGGGAATCCTCTTCTCGTTATCCGGCCCCCTTCTCATCGTGATGAAAGAGCAGGCTGCCAGCGGGACGCTACAGGGATCCGGTGGGTCAGGAAAGGAATTTGATCGCCGTACATTCTATCTGGGGATGATGTATGGGATTGGAGCTGCCCTGTTCTGGGGGAGCAGCGCCATTTTCATTAAGCTCGCCCTGAAAAACGGAGGTTCCCCTGTCAGCGGGACCCTCATCGGCTACCTGGCAGCCTCCCTATTCATTAGCCCCTCACTCCTGCGCGAAAAGAACCGAAAGGAGATGGTGGAAGCGGACGGGAAATCACTTCAGATTGCCCTCTGGATCGCCTTGTGTACCAATATCGCCCAGTTGTTCAAATATGTAGCCCTTGCATATGGTTCCGTGATAGTGGTGAGCCTCATGGCGCGTACGGTCCCCCTGTGGGTGCTGCTTTTTTCCTTTCTTTTCAATCGTGAATTTGAAAGCTTCAGCCCCTGGGTGATTCTTGGAAGCCTTCTGTTGGTTTCCGGCACCGTTCTGATCATGATCTGCTGAAGATTGCCTCCTGGTATTGGGTGGGTTGGACCCCGCTAAGCGCGGGGTCTTAATCCACCCTGCGAAAGCTTAATTGTTCATCCCTATCCTGCTTGGGCGAGGCAACCTCGCCCCTGCCCATGAGGGGAGAAAGATCAACAAGGCTTCTTTCCTTTTGAATAGGACGCCTCGATCTTCGTCTAAAAAAGCAGATCAAAAAGGATCGTTTCCCTGAGCAGCCTCGAACGCTCCGGGATCCACATCCATTCAGTTTATTTCAT
>Ga0315282_10013436_pt1 | contig 12353 bp, 14 predicted proteins | sample YL17G07_20_MG_FD_203693 | JGI IMG/M metagenome (GOLD analysis project Ga0315282, IMG submission 203693) | Sediment microbial communities from Yellowstone Lake, YNP, Wyoming, USA - YL17G07_20 | ecosystem: Environmental > Aquatic > Freshwater > Lake > Sediment | place: USA: Wyoming | collected... | reverse complement strand
GTATGTCGGTGACTCCGGCGTTCCCCGATCGCCGCCTTATCAGGTATGCATTCGTTATCAGCGATTTGCATCCAAGTCTCTCGAACATGATACGCGGAGAGATCTCTTGAGCGAGTGGGTTCACGACAGGGAAAAGTGCCGGCGTCTCGAGCTTTCCACTCTTGGTTTCGAAGATCCCTATCCTTCCTAAGACATCTCGCTGGCTAATTTGGAAAGACAATACACATCATTCAACAGGATCCATGCGTGTCATGTACGAGGGAGTGTGCTCGATCACGTATTCGGTTCGACACCTGTCTTCTTGAGCGAGTACTAAACCCCTTTTGGTCGTTCCTTCATGAACTCCTCGTAGACTTTTTGGACTCTTTCCGCCGCCGGTCCTGATCCTTCAATAATGCCCTTTTCACTTAATCTGATCTTGTCCATAACCACGATTACGCCCGCTCCTTCGACTACCCTGACCATCCTCGGGAAGACTCGTTCGAGTCTGTCGGCTAGCGATTGCAGGTCAAATGGTTTCTCCATGCTGTACATCTGTGCGATCGAGCGTCCGGTGATGAAGAGCCTATGAAGAATCTTCCCAGACTCATCGGTGCAATCTGAAATACATACCGTGAGAGTGTCCGTATCCACCCCGGAGAGAATACCGGTATACTTCTTTCCACTAGTGGTTTCGACCACGACTGTCTTCTGAAGGAGAAGCGCAAGCTCCTCCGAGAATTTTCTGTCTGCAGCTGATGACAAACTGATCACCAGAGGTACTCATGCATCAGCGTTAAAAGTCTGTGCTGATCCGCTTCTGATATTCACTTGCCGTTACCGGTTCAGACCAACCTTGCCGCTTGGAGCGAAGGATCGATCGCGCCTCTTCTAGGTCGCTCGTCACCCAAAGAATCTCAGTCTTTGAAAGGATCATCTTAGCCCCGCAATAGGGACATTGCCTAGTCTTCCTTCCCTGCCTTGCAAGCAGAAACCCTCGACATTTCGGGCAAGCTACCACCAAGTAGGCCTTCTTCAATTCCGACCCTCATTAACATAGTTCGAAAGGATCCTTCTACGTTTCAGGCTCGACAGCCAGTCCACCTTTGATCGCTCTTGAATTCGTCTCTTCTTCAGGTCTCTCATTACGAGTTGGATCACATAGTGAGGGCGCTTCCCTGTGGTATCGATCTCTAGAATCCTATTCCAACCGTAGCTTCTGACTGCGTCCCATAAGCAGATGTCAAGGATCTCTGCCAGCAGATTCTCGCCAATCTTGGATTTCGACCATCGTTTGCGCTTAAGCCTTCGCTCCAAGATGACAGGATGGCAACGTAGTACAATCGCCCTAGCAAGCCTAGGCAAGGAACCTGTTTCCAGAGCGATGTGACTGTCAATGACCATTCCGCGGTCGGCTCGTGCAGCATACTTGCCTAGCGCTTGGTGAAGTCTCTTGAGAGAGACGACGCGCGTTCTTCTCTTCATATCGTAGACGTAGTCGATGCCTTCCCGTCTAAGAAGAATCCTAGGGTTGACGTAGCTGGCGCGGAGCTTTTTCGCAAGTAGACGACTAATCGTTGTTTTTCCTGTGCCTGGTGTGCCTGTTACGAGAACTGCTGTTTCTTTTCTGAGTTCTGGCAACCAGTTCACGTTTGTGCTAGCTTGGTGCTCCGGGCGGGATTTTCATGATCTGCCTTTTCGATCATTTTGAACCCGCGTCGCTGGCTTCCTCCGACTTGTGTCACGAGAGGCCAGCATACTCTCGGCGCTATGCACATGACCGGGCTATACTACCGGAGCACTGTTCGTTACGAGGTCTAACGGCCTTTCTTAAAGGCTTGCATAACAAATTGTACTGAGCGGTTCGCGGTCTCTCGTCTAGGCAGAGACGGTCAGCTCGACCGTAACCACTGTGCCTAGCTCGGGTCACGTGGCTGGGCTAGTACTCGGGCATTCCTCCACCTGGACCCCCTTGAGGTGGGGGTGGCGGGGGCTTTGCTGCAGCTATCACATCATCGATTCTGAGAATCATCGAGGCGGCCTCTGTGGCAGACTTGATGGCTTGTTCCTTGACCTTGACGGGCTCGAGGACTCCACTTTTGAGCATGTCTCTTGTTCCGCCCTTGAAGACGTCGACGCCCGCCCAGAGTCCTTCCTTCTTTTCGTGAGCTGATCGCAAGTCAACCATGATGTCAATTGGATCGAGTCCAGCGTTCTCTGCTAACGTTCTGGGGATGGCCTCAATCGAATCGGCGAATGCCTCGATAGCTAGTTGCTCTCTCCCTCCTACCTTCTTGGCGTAATCTCTAATTCTCCTGGACAGTTCAGCCTCGATGGCTCCGCCTCCGGCTACAACCCTATTCTTGGTGATGACGTCTGCCACCACAGAAAGAGAGTCGTTCAGGGCGCGCTCGGCTTCATCAACCAGCCTCTCCAGCCCAGCGCGTATCAGTATAGCGACTGATCTTGGGTTCTTGCATCCTTCGATGAAGACCATCTTCTCATCGCCTAGTTTGCGTTCTTCCACGAGGCCTGCCGATCCAAGGTCGCTCTCTCTGAGATCCTCAAGATTAGTAACGACTTTGCCACCGGTTGCCCTTGCCAACTTCTCCATGTCAGATTTCTTGATTCTTCTCACAGCGAGAATTCCTTCTTTGGCCAAGAAGTGTTGAGTGGTGTCGTCTATTCCTTTTTGACACATGACCACGTTCGCTTTTGCCGCTCTTATCTTATCCACCATGTCCTTCATCATCTTGTTCTCTTCGTCCAAGAACGCCTTCATCTGCGTTGGATCGTTGATTCTGATCTCGGCACTTATCTCAGTCTTCTCAATCTCTAGTGCGCAGTCTAGGAGCGCAATCTTTGCATTCTTCACATTCTTAGGCATGCCTGGGTGGACAACTTCCTTGTCCACTATGATGCCCTTGATGAGCTCGGTGTCGAGGAGACTTTTTCCCTCTTTCTTCGTGAGCTGTATGTTGTCGATGTCCGCGGTCCATTCTGTGCCTCGCTTCTCAGCCACTAGTCTAACAGCCTCGATTGAGATGTCTGCAAAGTGTTCCCTTGCGGCGCCCAGTCCCTTGCTGTGCATCGATGTCATTGCTATCTTCTTGAGCGTGGCCTTGTCATCCGGCTCAACGGGGATAGATATCTCATCGAGCACTTGCATGGCCTTCTCGGCAGCTTTCTTGTATCCCGCAACTATGACCGTGGGGTGAATCTCGTCGTCGAGTAGGGTCTCTGCGCGCTTCAGTAGCTCTCCTGCTATGATTACTGCAGTAGTCGTGCCGTCGCCAACCTCGTCATCTTGCGTTTTTGCGACTTCGACCATCATCTTTGCAGCAGGGTTCTGGACATCAATCTCGTCTAGGATTGTCGCTCCGTCATTGGTGACGGTCACATCGCCTAGACTGTCAACGAGCATCTTGTCCATTCCTCTGGGGCCAAGGGTGCTCTTCACAACCTCTCCAACTGTGCGGGCAGCAGTCATGTTCGATCTCTGAGCGTCTCTGCCCCTGCTCCGTGAGGAACCCTCTCTCAAGACGAGCACGGGTTGTCCGCCAAGATATGCCAAATCATCATCCTCCAAGTAGAACAGAAGGATAGGCGCAGAGCACGTCAATAAAAGTCTTACCGATTGTTCGTCAAATCGACCTTACCTGGAGTTTCGGCAGGTTTTTAGCCAGACTTCCCAAGGTATGCGCTTTGACGCAATTACAGCTGATATTGATGCCCATATCATTGAATGTTCGTGGGAACGGTTTCAGAAACTGTACTCTGATGACCGGGTTTCATGGGATCGGGTCGACGGGATACATTGCGATCTCCTATCTGGTTCACTCGCTCCATGCGAAGCGGATAGGTTTCGTTGATGTTGCCCACCCTCCGCCCTTCGTCTCTACATCTGAAGACGGTTTGGTCACACCTTTCGAGGTCTTTCGAAAAGGTAGACTGGTCTTTGTCAAGCTTGAATTTGCTCCTCACCGCACTGAGGAGGCCGAGTTCGCCAAGGTGCTGGCCCGTTGGACGATTAATCAGAAGTTCAGAGATGCAGTGCTGGTCGGCGGATTGGACTTCAGCCTCAAGTCCGGAAAGCGAGATGTGAGAATAGTCCCGACGAGGGCATACTTGACGAGAAGGAACGGTTTCAAGTATCCGACCTTGGAGCCCGGCCTATTCGTCTATGGACAGCTTGCGGTCATGTTGAGCGAATTTGAGATGCACAACTTCCCCGCGATAGCGATTCTTCCATACGCGTCTGCGGCCGCCGCTGATCCTTCCGCAGCAGCTATCGCGGTCAAGACCATCTGCAAAGCCTATGGGATCAAGGTCGACGTTACCGATCTTGAAGATGGCGCGAGAGACATTGAAGAAGAGTTCGAGAAACGAATGAAGCAGACCTCCAAGTCCTTGCAGAGCATGTATGGATGATCCTGTGGTGTTCTGCTGCAAAACACTTAGAAAGGTCGCGTCTCCGCTTCGCATTCAAGCAAGTCGATGAATCAGAATGAACATACGCTTCCTCGGTGCATGCAATGAAGTTGGCCGCTCAGGCGTCCAAGTCAAGCTAGGCGAGAAGTCCGTCCTACTTGACTATGGCGTCATGATTGACCACCAGATAGGTTTCCCAGTCCACGTTTCGCCGAAAGACCTGCATGGCATAGTGGTTACTCACGCCCACCTTGACCATAGTGGACTTGCTCCGATGTTCTACGTAAGGAGCAGGCTTCCAGTATACGGGGTGGAACCGACCTTCGCACTGGCCAATATCTTGGTTCGAGATATGATCAAACTCAGCGGATACTACCTGCCGTACGAGTTCATGGATCTAGAAACGATGATGGAGCATTCCGTGAACGTGCCATATCGTCACCCGTTTGAGGTTGGAAGCGGAAAGGTGGCACTCCTCAACGCAGGTCACATCCCTGGGAGCAGTCAAGCTCTCGTAGAAGCGGAGGGGAAGCGAGTTGTCTATACGAGTGACTTCAACCTCAAACCGACGAGGCTTGTGGGTTCAGCAGACTGCAGCTACGGTGACCTCGACGCTCTCATCATAGAGAGCACCTATGCGAAAGAAGATCATCCTGATCGAGAAGAAGGCGAGAAGCAGCTGGTGGCCGCATGCAACGCGATAGTTGAGGATGGGGGAACGGTCCTGATTCCTGCCTTCGGGGTGGGAAGATCACAAGAAATCATGTGCATGCTTGCCGCTCACAATTTCAGGCACACAGTCTACGTTGACGGAATGGCTTTGGTGGCGATCAACGTCTTGGGGGAACATGAGTCTGCTCTTGCAGATCCTCAGCTATTCAGATCCGCCGTCAAGAAGGCGGAGTGGGTAAGGAATTGGCACGACAGGCGGCGAGCAGTCAGGGGTCCTGGCGTGATCATATCCCCGGCTGGAATGCTAAAGGGAGGTGCCTCCGTCTTCTATATGGAATCGATCGCGCGCGGAAGGAAGAATGGCATCATCCTTGTGAGCTACCAGGTTGAAGGGTCTCCAGGAAGAGTTCTGTTCGACGAAGGCAAATACATGCTGCACGGCAAGCTTCAGAAGGTCAATGCAAAGGTGCTGAAATTCGACTTCTCATCTCACGGTGGAAGGAGCGAACTCTTCCGATGCTTAGAAAGCGTTGACAAGAAGACGAAGGTCTTTGCAGTCCACGGAGACGAGGACAGCTGCACGGTTCTTGCCGACTGGGCGAACAAACAAGCAGGACTTGAGTCATTCGTTCCCAAAGCCGGTGAATCATACGATATCTAGGCTCCAGAGCATCGCTCTCGTTCCGGTGGGTCGAGTGCAAAGGCAATCGATCGCGGTCCTCCGAGAGCGATTGCCAGTCAAATTCAAAGGGGCCTCTTGTCAAGTAGTCGAGATGGAAATCGACGCCGAGAAATCGCGCAATCCTCGATCCGGTCAGTATCATGCAACGAGTATCCTCGCTGATCTTGAGAAGCATGCGAAGAGTCTCCGAGATGGTAGGTTGCTTGGTGTGACGGACGTAGACCTGTACGTGCCAAGTATGAACTTCGTCTTCGGGGAGGCGCGGTTGCCAGGAAGGGCCGCGATAATCTCCACATACAGACTGAAAGGCGCCACGAGCTATGGTGAGACTGATTTTTTCCCTGTCCGAGTCGTCAAGGAGGGCGTGCATGAGTTGGGGCACACATTGGGCTTGACTCACTGCGAGGATCCGTTATGTGTAATGTACTTCTCGAATAGTCTAGCAGATACGGATCGCAAAGGTGAAGACTTCTGTGAGAGGTGCTCAAGATCACTGGGAACGGGCAAATGACGGCGCGTTTCAAGGCAACCCCAGGTCAAGTCATCCCGGTACTGGCAGCGCTTCTACTTTCCGGGGTTCTCACCTTTGGATTGCAGGCCTCGAATGCAGAAGTGGTAGCAATCACTGTCTTTCCTGAGACTCCAAGCGGGGCTACATTGAACGCTTCGGTTTTCGTCATCATGATGGCAGTTGCGGCCACCCTGATCTATCTGCTTGTAAAGTATCAGAGAAAGCAGACAGTGAAGTATCTGATCACCGGGGCAACGTTCTTTGTCGCATTCTTCCTGCTCAACTGGTACAGCGAGCTGTATGCGACGCAACTGTCCCCGATCATAGATGTCTACGGATATGGATGGCTTGGTCTGACCGGACTCGCATCCGCGCTCCTACTCGTGGGGCTGCACAGAGGGCCTCAGAGCATCCGGCTCCTATCCGTTACAATAGTCGGGTCGTTGACCGGAACCTTTCTTGGTGCTTCCATTCCAACCATGACTGCCATCGTTCTACTGATCGCCCTTGCGGTCTATGATCTGGTTTCGGTGTACCGCGGCCCCATAGGCAAGATTGCAGAGATGGCCGATTTGGAAGATTTCAAAGGAGCTGTGCTCACTGTTGGTGACCTCACTATCGGCATGGGTGACCTTGTCTTCTACTCTATGCTCGTTAGCAATGCAATGGTCAATTTCGGGGCGTTAGCATACGTCGGATCTTTGGCAGGAGTTGTGGTTGGGAGCTTCCTCGGGTTCAAGATGCTGGAGCGAAGGGACGTATTCCCGGGGTTACCTATTGCGATATGCTTTGGGCTTGTAGCCATGATAATTCTTGGCCAGGTTCAGATATGGCTTCGCCTCTGAAAGGGTTCACCGCTTGTTGGAACGTGTGCACTCATAGATGTAGAGTGTCTCCCCTGGGATCCTTCGTTTGCGTATCTCTTGAGTCTCGAATCCGTTCTCCAGAAGTTCCTTCTTGATAGCTAGCAAATCAAGCTCAGTGGAGACCGAAAGGAGAACTCTTCCTCTGGGAGTAAGATGGGCGCTCAAGCCTTGTACGAATCTATGCAGCGCATTCTCGCCCCGCCATGCGTACTCGGTCCAGTCTCTTGGCTTTTCTTCGTAGTACGGCGGATTGAAGATGACCAAGTCAAACCTCTGCCTTTCGACTGGTTCGAAGAGGTCGCCTTCAAGCACACTGACTCGATCCTCCAAGTTGTTGATAATGACGTTCGCCTTTGCACAACGTACAGCGATTGGACTGATGTCGGTCGCAGTCACTTGCGTTCCCTTCAGGGCGGCGAATATTGCGCAAACCCCACTGCCTGTGCCTAGGTCAAGAACAAACGAGTGTGCTTCCAACTCAGATCGCTCGATCGAATCAAGAAGAAGCGGTGTGCTAAGGAAGAGTGCTGGATGAAAAACACCGGGGAACACTAGCGGAATCCCTCTGACCCTTTCAAGGATTAGTCTGCCATGTCTTCGCTGACGAAAGAGAACAAACAGCAGCCACAGGATCCTCTGAGAAATCCACCTTCTCCAGCCGCGGCTCGCCCGCAGACCAGACCCCGTAATCTCGTTGGGCAGGGAAAGACAAGACAACCGGGCAGGGAATGAAGAGGGGGTTGAGCGCCCAGGAGGCATCCCATTCACGTGCCCTTGAGGCGCTCTATTTCGTTAGGTTTTCGACTTCGCCAATGAGCACCGAGGATTCCGTTATTCCAACGTGTTGGTACTTGATGTATCCATTCTGGTCTATGATGAAAATGGTAGGCGTAGCTTGCACTCCATATCTTTGGTAGACTCCTGCTGTGTCTCTGATTCCAATCCAGCCCATTAGGTTTTGATTTCTGTAGTCCCGTAGAACGCTGTCTGTATCGCCGGCCGGATCAACACTGATGGTCACCATGACGACATCGCCTCCGAAGTTGGACCGGAGTTCCCTGAGGCGTGGGCCTTCAGCGACACAGGCCGAGCAAGTTGTACGCATAAACTCAAGCACGACGACTTTGCCTTGCTGGTCTGAAAGCCTGAAAGTATTACCGTCCACATCTGTCAACGTGAAATCAGGAGCAAGGGAATATGTTACTGTCTGGCTCGGGGGCTGCGGTGGAGTAAAGAATGCTAACCAGATGATGCCTACGACGAAGATACCTATCGCCGCCAAGCCTACGACCTCGACCATGCTGCGTTTTCGTTTTGCTTTCTTTCGTGACATGCACGTTCAACCTCAGGAATCGCTGATCATGCGGAAGGGCAAAGTGCCGTAGATCGATATGTGAAATATAAAGCCAGTCAGATGATTGCCTTCGCACGCGCCTAATCGGTTCATGGCTGCACTTAAGAGGAGGCGCTCACATCGCAGGACTTGCGATGAAGTGGACTGACCTGCTTTGAGGGGACTGCCCGGTGAAATGTGCATCTCCGCTGAGCAACTCTCGCGCCGGACGTGCCTGAGATGTTCGAACGCCCTTGTCAGATTCTGATGTTATGACGTGGCATCTCAAGAGTTCGTGTGAGTGACCTCGCTTCTACATGTGTTGCTGCTCAAGAGAAGGAACTCTTATAATGGCTGGCAAGAAGTGCTGTACTCCTCGGAGCTAGACTAGTTGCCCATTTCCTTCATCGCGCCTTCGTGGGATCAGGTCTATGACATGCTCATAGAGCTCGCTAGGCGGGTGAAGGATTCTGGTTTCCGGCCTGATCTGATTGTTGGAGTGTCTCGAGGCGGATGGGCACCCGCCCGCGTCATGTCAGACCTATTGGAGAACGCGAACACGGCGAGCATCAGGATCGAGTTCTACCTTGCACCTGGTGTTACAGCAAGAAAGCCTGTGATAAGCCAAGCGATCATGGTTCCCGTGAAGGGTGCCAATGTGCTTGTTGTGGATGATGTCTCCGATAGCGGTGAGAGTCTGAAGGTCGCTGTGGAGCATCTTGATGTTTGTGGCGCAAAGGCGATCAAGACTGCTACAGTCTACTACAAGCCGCAGAGCATCTTCAAGCCGGACTTTTTTATCGTTCAAACCGAGCAGTGGATCATCTTCCCGTGGGAGCGACTCGAGAACACTAGGCGCCTCCTTGATGAGGCCGAGAAAAAGGGAAAGCCGATCAGCTCCGTCAGAGAAACGCTCACTGGTGCAGGGATCGAAGGCGGTGTCGTGGAAAAGCTAATTGAGTACGCACGTCTCTATCGATGAGTCTTGATCCTCGATTTATCTGAAGACGGAAAATTCGTTTTGGTTTCAGCATTCAGGGTACCTCCGGGCATGGTCCCCGCTCTAGCGTTGAAGGATCTACGAATCGCAATACCCGGAATCGAGATCCAGTTCTTCGATGCAACACACATCGCCGGCAAGGAACACTTGGAGATTGCTGCAATCAATGCATTGCACGCGTTCAGGACGGGTATCAGTATCTCCAGAAGCCTCGCGATGGAGACGCTTCTCTATGCTTCAGCGCAGAGACAGATAGATGCCGCCATAGCAAGTGTCGGAGTAACCCAAGACTCAAAGATAGTTTGTTTCGTTGCGTTCTCCGAGACCAAGGATGACGCCAGAATACTGGGAGACAGGATAGCTCAATTTGTAGGGGCAGAGCTGAATGAGAGCTTGCTCGACGAATGGTCTGATGACAAGGGCAGCAACATCACGGTGCTCTACGGGATAGGCGCCATGGAGCTGGAAGCGATCAGAATGCCTGACCAAGAAGTCGACAAAGCGATCAAGAAAGCAGTCGCCGAACGGGTCGCCCTTCTATCCACAAGAACCTGACTGAACGTTGCCTAGGACTTCTTCTTCCGCTCTTGTGAGGCTAGTCGTTTTTCTCTTTCAACAGAAAGAATCTTGTCAGGTGGTATCACAGACGCTCCTGTGACTTCACCTAAGATCTGTATCAGTACGATCTTGTCCGGTTCGTCGAGGTCGACCTTTCGGTCGATCCGTTTCGCTATTGCTTCAATCAATGTTCGTCCCGAGATTGAGGTTCTACGTTTCTCGACGGTAATACGATACGTCTCATCCTTCTTCAGAGACTCAGCCAACCTCACTGCGAAGTCCTCGATTCCCTGCGGATCAGATGGCACGGTGCCAGTGATCGGAGTAACCTTCAGAGTATAGCGGAATTCCCATGGGCGCTCCAGTAGCAGCGAGCTTAGTCTTTCGATGACAGTCACTGGGTCAATTCGCGTGCGTGCCACCACGAGTCCTATTACCTGTGTTCGTTCCACCACTGCGGCTCGGTCGCCAGCTTCGCCGAGCAGGTACCACATCTCGCTGCAGGTGTTTCTTTCGTTGCCTCGTGATGTGGATATGAGCAGATTGAAATCTTTCAGCAAGCGACTCTCCCGCCCTGGGCTTCTCCTGTAACCACTATCGATGCTTGAAAAAGGGTTTGGCTCATAGATCGCGCCCTCAGCTACCCTCTCCTGTGCGGTGACGAGGTGGTTGAGAGTGCTCGCGTCACCCGCTCGTTTCGTATTGGTCCCTTCCGGAGTATTGTGACCCCACGAGAATCGATGCGGACGATCGTTGAGCCCGTCCGACCCGGAGAGGGTCCGCCATCTAGGACAGCATCTATTCGGTCAGCAAGGCAGCGACGCACCATCTTCGCACTGGTGCAGGGAGGCTGGCCTGTGAGGTTTGCGCTTGTCCCAGTGAGGAGTCCTCCGCATCTCCTAATCAGCTTCAAGGCTATCCGGTTTTTGGGGCATCTCACTGCTATCGTCTTCCGCCTAAGGGTGAGCGAGTTAGGAAATCCAACTCTTGGTTTGAGGACTAGGGTAAGGGGGCCTGGCCAAAACTTGGAGGCCAGCGCTTTTGCTCGCCGGTCCATTACAACAATCCGGTCTGCCAGTCGAGGCGAGGAGACTAGGATGGGAAACGACTTCTTTCGCCTTCCTTTGACGGCCATGGCTCTCTTGAGGGCTTGAGGGTTGTGGGGGTCACATCCCAAGCCGTAGACTGTGTCTGTGGGATAGGCAACGATGCCGCCTCTCTTCACTAGCGCGGCGGCTTTTCCGATGTCTCTGGGGCGTGTTGAAAGGGTTTGCAACGCAGCGCACATCTTCTTCCGGGCGTGAACTGCGTGACTCGGCTTAATAGGAAGCGCGAATGAAACACGCTGCCTCCGTGGTGAGGTTTGAACATTTGGGTTTCAGTCTAGTGATCCATGGAGGAGCTGGGACTTGGAAGGGCGCCAAGCGAAGGAAAGGCGTTCCCGGGATTCGAAAAGCAGCATCGGCTGGTGCGGATATTCAGCGAGATGGAGGAACAGCTCTCGACGCGGTTGAAGCTTGTGTAGTTACCATGGAAGAGGACCCAACTTTCAATGCCGGATACGGATCCGCACTGAATCTACTGGGCACTCGTAAGGTCGGGTATGCGAAGCGCATGCGCCGCAATGGGGTAGCATGCAAGCCATCTTGGGGCTGTGGAAAGGTATCGGGTTTGGTTTCTGTGAAGAGGCATGCCCAAGACGCGCGCTCCATCCGAACTACACCATGGAAGGCGTGAATCTAGCACCAATGAAAGAGGAAAAACGGCTAACTTTCCACAGCCCCATCTTGGAAGCTCCGTTACGTCCTCGTTTGGTCCTAAGGGCTGTTACTTTTCGTTTGGTGAAAGGATCGTCAAGCTGCCGTCTGCGCGTAGCTGAGACCTACACGGAGGTATGCTCTTCTGGGTTCAGACCGATTGCCCTCAAATGATCTTGATAGGCTTGAAAACGTGGACACGATCTAAAATCCATGGCTTTCATGCTGCAAAAATGAGCCTTGTCTTCCCCGGTTGGTTTGTAGTATCCTTCCTTCTTGTCCACAATGGGTTGCGCCCTACACTCGTCTTTGAAAAGATAGATGCAGTCCACTAGATCGTCCCCAAGCTCAACTTCTGAGTATAGGATAAAAGATTTCTTCCTCATAGCTTCTCACCACCTACCAAATCTCCGCACGAGAAAGGATTTGGCTCGGTACAAACCGTTGGCTAGACCTGATCAGACAAGCCGCTCGGTCTCGTTAGTGATGTTTCTTTCTACCCGCTTCGTATTCGTCAGTAATGCGCCTGACATATTCTTCGTTCTTAGGGTGTTTCAGGGAAGT
>Ga0315282_10013435_pt1 | contig 12353 bp, 6 predicted proteins | sample YL17G07_20_MG_FD_203693 | JGI IMG/M metagenome (GOLD analysis project Ga0315282, IMG submission 203693) | Sediment microbial communities from Yellowstone Lake, YNP, Wyoming, USA - YL17G07_20 | ecosystem: Environmental > Aquatic > Freshwater > Lake > Sediment | place: USA: Wyoming | collected... | reverse complement strand
CCGCCGGGGCGGACCGGGAGTTTCTGCGGGATGCCTACCACATTCTAGCCCACAGCGGTTCCACCCACGAGAGTTTCGAGAACCTGATCGAGCCCTGGACCACGCGCACTCCGTGGGCGAGTTGCCCGCCGCCCCACGTATGGGGCGCGTCGAAAATGGCGCTGATGATTCGCTCGATGGTCGTCATGGAATACGGGGGCCGCGGCGGCCTGGACAGCGACCAGCGCGAGCTGCGGTTGTTCTCCGCGATCCCGGCGGGGTGGGCGCGTCCGGGGCAGGCCGCCTCGGTGGAGAACGCGCTGACCGAGTTCGGAACGGTGAGCGCGGAGTTGAGTTTCCGGGAAGACGGCGCGGACCTTTCCGTCGAGTCCAGCTTCCACACTCCGCCCGCGCGGCTGGTGCTCCGCGTGCCCTACTGGGCCGATCTGGGAAAGGTGGAGGCCGAAGGCGGCAAAGTATCGAATGGCTGGATCCATCTGCGGTCCCAGACGAAATCCGCCAGGATATTCTGGAAGCCTAGGGTCGGCGCGCATGAGAACACCATCCAGAACATCCTGCTGGACTACCGGCGCGAGCGGGGTTTCTGGCCCGGCAAGCGCGAAGAGGCGCCGCCGCATGCCCAAGGTACGCTGACCCCGGAGGAAAAAGCGCTGCCCGCCGAGCCGCTCTCCTTCGACCTGGTCACGCGCGCCCTTACCCGCGAGTTCAAGCGCCGCTATGAGGAGTACGCCGCGGGGGGCGGCAAGCCCTGGCCCATCGCGGCGCCGCCCATGCTCACTCGTGACGAGCGCGCCGCGCTGTTCAAGAAAGTCCACGGCGACCTGGACCCCGCCGGCATGGGAATCGCCGTGGGCAAACCCGCCACGGCGTCCGCAACCAGCGACGACGCCCATGCCCCCTCCCGCGCGGTGGACGGCAACGCCGCTGACTTGGCGTCGAGCTGGTGGGCCGACCCATACCCCGCGTGGTGGCAGGTGGATCTCGAGAAGGTCGTTTCCATCAGCCGCATCCACGTGTACCCCTACTGGGGCATGGGGCGGCACTACCAGTACACCGTCGAGGTTTCCACGGACGGCAAACAATGGAACCGCATCGCCGACCTGAGCGCCAACACCGCGCCGGCCACGCCCGAAGGCAACGATTTCCGGTTTCAGCCCGTCGAGGCGCGCTACGTTCGCGTGAACATGCTGTACCACAGCCTCAACAAAGGCGTGCACTTGGTGGAGGTCCGTGTTTTTCCGAGCGAGGGGGCGGCCCTTAAGCCGGAGTAGTTGGATTCGTCCGCGAGAGCGACATGGGAACAGGCGGCTTCCGGCAGGGGTTTCTCATTCGATTTCCAGCCCGTCCAGCATGTCGCCGCCGATTGAGCGGATAGCGGGGGGCTTGCGCAGTTCGGCGGGGACTTCGGGGAGTTCATCGGTTTGGAGGCAGGGGCCGGAGACGACTTCTTCCAGGAGTCTTGCCTGTTCGGGATAGCCGGCGACCGTTGTCTCCAGCACCCAAAGGAGTTCAAGGAGTTCGGTGGTGAACTGTCCGGTCCAGCGTTCCGGGCGGATGTCGTCGAGGGGCGAGGACTTTTTGCCCGCGCCCTTCTTCATGCGGTATTTGAGCCAGGACTGCACCACCTTGAGGCCCGAAACCTCGAACTCGAAAACGTCACGAGAGACAGGGGCGAACTCGCCCACGCCGACGCGCAGCGTCCGCGCCGCGTCGTTGTAGTCGAACAATTCTGGGTAACCGTCCGCATCGCCTGGGACGGCCTTGACGCACTTGGCCGCGCCGTGCGGGACCTGGCCGCGCTTCTTGCCCTTGGGGATGAAGCGCTCGCCATAGGTGTGCAGCCACAGGAGGCGTGCGCCGGCGGCGCGGACTTTCTCAAACAGCGCCGCTTTCTTCGTGATCGGCACGCGCAGCTCGCGCGTCCCCAGTTCCTTCGCAAAGCGCGCGGTGAAGGCCGGCTGCGCCAGCGCGCCATAGATGTAGGCCAGAAAATCCTCAGGTTTGACGTTACGCTTCAGTTGTTCGCTTATGGTGCGAAGCACACAGTGGCCAATGTTGGGTTCGCGGACGCCGGCGTCGCGGTAGAGAGGTAAGACGTCTTTGCCGCCACGACCGGCAAAGTAGTGGCGGTCGGGTATGTACGAGGAAGAACAAAGGGCCGGGCCGCGGCCCAATTCAAGGACAACGGAGCTTGAGAGGTAGAGTTGCCTCGGTCCATGAGCGTACCAGAGGGTGGGGCGCAAATAGTCGCCCAAACGCGTATCGGCAAACATCCATTGCCGGTCGAAAGATCGGTAGGCGTAACGCTCGATGTGGGGAGGCGGGGCGTTGCGGGGCAGTTGCCCTATGGGGCTTCCGGCATCCTCGGTCTCAACCAATGGCGGACACTTGGAGTTGATTTTTCGGTCACGCGTTTCCTTGAACGCCGCCGCCGGGTCTTTGGCCGTCAATAGGGCGCGCCAACGCTGTCTCAACGTCTCGGAATCGTGGCAGATCGGCCAAGTGCGCTTGATCTCGCAGCCCGAATGCTGCCACGGCATGAGGTCGGTCAGCAGCGGCCAGTCGAAGTATTGGCCCTTGCCCGCCGGGCGGAAAGGCGCCTGCAAGCCGTCGGGGCAATCCCGCCACTTCACCTTCTTGAAACTGACAATGCCGTCGAGCGCTGCCAGTTTTTCGTCTCGCGTTCCCTCAATCCGGGCGTAGTGGACCTTGGCTGGTTTGTCTTTCTTCGCCTTGCCCGTGCGGACGGCGACTGCAATGGCGACGGGTGTCTGGATGGCGAAGACGTTGTCGCTTTTGCGCGTGCCGCGTCCCTCGCCACCCAGATCGAGAATCCAGACTTCGTCGCACAATCGGCGGATATGTTCGCGCATGCCGCAGAAGGCATCGCCGTCGAGGTAGCTCGACGCGCTGATGAAGCTGACGATGCCCGGCCCGCGCGAGGTCTCGTGCTCGAAAACCTTCCATAAAGCCCAGCGCCAGAAATAGACATAGAGGTTGTAGAGGTTCTTGACGTGGACGCCGTGGCCGGCGGCCGTGGTGGGATCAAGGAAATCCCGGAAAATGGAATCGCCGCCACGCTGGTCATCGCCCCACCGCACCCACCCACCCGTCTTGGCCGCATTCAGGATTTCTTTCCTGGCTGTATTCGGCAATTGTTTCTCGTCTTCTGCATACTGCACCGCTTCGTGGCGATCGTAGGGTGGATTGCCCAGGCAGACGATCACCGGCACGTCGTTTTTCACTTGAAGCGCTTTTTTGTGCTGGTCCGAAATCGGCTTGAGGTACAGGGGCAGGACTGGCGGCTTGACGTTGGGGTTTTCGAGCGTGTCGGTCAGGTAAATGTGCGTGCCGTCCTTGGGCAGTGCCGCGCCGCGGTCTCGCAGGGCGCGGCTCGTGCGCAGTTCAGTCACGGCGTAGGGTCCGACCATGAGTTCGAAGCCGTAAAGGTTTTTGGCAAGCGCGGTGGCTTGCCCCGCGACGGCACCTGGTCCCTGTTCGGTCTCGACGCGGCCGAGCGCGTGTTCGATGACGCCGAGCAGATAGGTTCCCGTCCCAGCGGCCGGATCGAGCGTGACGACGCCCGGATCGGCGAAGCCCAATGGCTTGTTCAGGCGGTTGACGAGCAGGTCGTCAATCAGGCGTACTTGGCAGCGGACGACTTCGAGGGGTGTGTAGTACGCCCCGGCGTCCTTGCGTAGCTTCTCATCGTAGACCGCAAGGAAGTCTTCGTAGAAGTAAAGCCACGGGTCTTCAGGGCCGGTGAGCGTGGCGGATGGCACAACGGCGATGACGCGCAGGAGCAGATCGAGCGAGGCCTTGATATCCTTCTGGGCTTGTTCGTCTGTAAGCACGCGCAAAGCCCGAGACAAAAGGGTGTGTTGCGCGGCCAACGCCTTCTCGGCGCTGTCGAGCGTGAGCGGGTCGGCCCCCTCGCTACGGCCCAGCAGCAGGGCGAAGGCGACGGTTTGGGCGTAGGCGTCGGCGAACTGTTCGTCCGAAGCGTCGGGGAAGAGCAATTGCCGCCATTCGCGAGCGAGGTTGACGAGTGGGGAGTTTTCCTCCCTGAGCGCGTCGGCCACGTCGTTGCGCAGCATCCGGCAGAGCGGCGCGATGAGATCAGCGAAGCCCTTGAGGTCAATCTTGCCCTTGCGGTCAGTGGGGATGATGGGTTCCCAAGACAGAAAATCGCGCAAAATGCGCTCGATGGCGTCACCGTCTTCCGAGCGGACGGCCTTCTTGCCCTCAGCGGCGACATCGCCGGAGAGCCGGGCGATCTTACCCACGAGTTCGCCGTCACGATAAAGCGCCCATTCGTTGCCATCGGAGTAGAGGATGTTGGGAATCGCCGAGAGGCGTTTCCATTGCTCACGGTTATGGCCGCTGAATCGCTTGGCGTTCGCGCCGATGCCGGGGGCTTTGAGCTCGACGTAACCGGCGAGAAGCTTGTTCAGGTGGACGGCGTAATCGGGGCGTCCGAGCCGGTCGGGCAGAGGCGTTTCGCCAGTGCAAACGACGTTCCAGCCCAGGGCGTGGGCGGCGGCGGCCATGAAGTTCTCGAAGGGACCGCGCAACTGGTCTTCCGGCTCGCCGAGCGTCAGCTGGGACGTCTTTTCGGTGACGGACGCGGCGAAGTCTTCCAGAGCGGACAGTATGGTTTTGTCATGGGTCATTCCGGTTGTTTCCCATTCCCAACACGCACTGATTGTGAAATCAGGGAGACTTGAAATCAAGGAAAATCAAGACGTCCCGCTCCGCCATATCGGCACGCTTCGCGGATGCGGTGTACAGTCAGTGGACGCAATAGGGATATAATGGAACGCCATCTTGACAGGCCTGGTGAATAGCACATTGTACAGCCGCGCGATGTCGGGTTGCTTTGCTGCGACGCCCTGAGCGGCGACGCCCTGAACAGCTCGGAACAGATTGACACCGGAGGCGACTTGTGATTATGTGGAAGAGTATTACTGTGACGACGCGGGCAACCGCCCGAATCCGATGCACAAGTCGGCGGCATATCGGAAAAGCGGAAACTGGGAATGCAACGGCCTCATAATAGCAGTCGGTATATCGTAGTTAGTATAGTGGTTGGGTTGGTGTCGCTGGGGCAGGCGTGGGCGGCGCAGGGCAAGGGTCCCCTAAAGGTGTTCATTCTCGCCGGCCAGTCGAACATGGACGGGCAGGCCAACGTCCGGACCATAGATTTTCTAGGCGAGGACAAGGAGCACGGCGCGTTGCTCAAGAAGTTCAAGCCGGACGGCAAAACGCTGGTCACGCGCGACGACGTCTGGGTCGCGAGCGGCGGCGTTTACGGCAATCTCGGTCCGGGATACGGCGGTCGGAAAAACTACGACCAGCTGGGTAGCAATATCGGGCCGGAGTACGCCTTTGGGTATTTTATGGGTGAGGCGCTGGAGGAGCAGGTCTTGGTGATCAAATATGGCCCCGGCGGCCAGAGTCTGTATGTGAATTTCCGCCCGCCCAGCGCCGGCCTGCCCAAGCCGCTGTCCCCAAAGACCAAGCCTGAGGACGTCGGCAACCAGTATCGCGCCCTGGTCGGCTATGTCCATGAAACCCTGGACAACCTCAAGAAGCGTTTTCCCGCCTACGATGAAAAGGCCGGTTACGAAATCGCCGGCTTCGTGTGGTTCCAGGGCTACAATGACATGTTTGACGAAACGGGCCGCAAGGAATACGGCGCGAACCTGGTCCATCTGATCAGGGATTTGCGTAAGGAATTCAAGGCGCCGGAGATGAAAGTGGTCGTCGGCGTCATGGGCGTCAACGGGGTCAAGAACGAAGTGGGCAAACAAAAGGACGTGCGCGACGGACAGCGGTTTGTCAATACCGTGCCGGAATTCAAAGGCAACGTGAAGGCGATCGAGAGCGCCCCTCTTCCGCATCCGGAGGTCGTTGCGATCATGACGGCGGGATGGCTGAACAAGGAGCGCGATCTGAAGACGAATCCGATCACTCCGGAAGAGCAGGCGATGCTGCAGCGCGCGACCTCCAACAAAGGTTATCACTACTACGGCGAGGGGCGTTTCTTCATTCTTCTTGGCAAGGCTTTCGCTGAGACGATGCAGGAGCTGATGGGGAACGGAAGTAAGGGAGTGGCGGCGAGTTCAAACGCTCCGTAAAATACTTGACGGGATTAGTCGGATAGAAGGATAAGGGATGCGAGGTGGATAGAGGGGTAGAGGAAGGAAAGATCCCATGAACCGACGTGAGTTTCTCAAGAGTGGCGCCGCGGCGCTGGCCTTCGGATTGAGCGGCTGTGCCGGGACAGTGCGCCGATCCGGCAGGAGCGCCGCCAAACCGAACATCATCCTGTGCATGACGGATGACCAGGGTTGGGGTGACGTGAGCTACAACGGCCTGAAGCAGATTCAGACTCCCACTCTGGATGCCATGGCCGCCGAGGGCATGCGGTTCAACCGTTTCTACTCCGCGCACCCGAGCTGTTCTCCCACACGGGCGAGCGTGATGACGGGCCGCCATCCCAATCGCATGGGATGCTTCTGGCCGGGCATGCCCTTGAAAAGGGAGGAAATGACCATTGCGCAGGCTGTGAAGAGGGCCGGCTATGCAACCGGGCATTTCGGGAAATGGCATCTGAACGGGGCGCCGCCCGGCCCCGGCAAGTTGATCCCGGATTCCGATCCTCTCTCACCACGCAATGTGGGTTTTGACGAATCGTTTTCAGTTTCCAACTATTTTGAGCTGGACTGGACCTTCAGCCATAACGGAGTCCCTGAGAAAGTGACCGGCGACGGCTCGGATGCCATTGTCGCGCAGGCCCTGAAGTTCATCGAAAAGAACGCGAAGCAAGACAAGCCTTTCCTGGCTCTCGTCTGGTTTGGCAGTCCGCACGTCCCGCACAAGCCCCTGCCCGAGGATCTTAAGACGGCCGGTGGCTTGCCGTACTATGGCGAGATTGTCGGGGTTGACCGCAGCATGGGCACCCTGCGCAGAGGGTTGCGCAAGCTCGGCATCGCCGACAATACGATGCTTTGGTTCTGCAGCGACAACGGCTCGTGGCTCGACCCCGCCGCCCCGTCCGCCCATGGCTCGAACGGCCCGTTCCGCGGCCGCAAGGGCGACATGTGGGAGGGCGGCATTCGCGTGCCCGGACTGATCGAGTGGCCGGCGCGGATCAAGCGGCCCGTAGTAACGGAGGTGCCTGTCTGCACGAGCGACATCTATCCGACGATTGTGGACCTTCTGAAGATCAAGGTGCCAAATCAGGTGCAACCGCTCGACGGGATAAGCCTGGTGCCGCTGCTGGACGGGCAGATGAAGGAACGGCCCAGCCCGATTGGATTTTGGCAATGCAATGGCGGCCTGTCCACGGATTCCGGCCCTTCGGCTTGGAGCGACAACCGGTATAAGCTCGTCAAGCCTGCTCGCAACAAGTACGAGCTCTATGACCTGACGATTGATCTGTCGGAAAAAACGGACATTGCCGCCCAGCACCCGGAGATCGTCAACCGGATGAAGGCCGAGTTGGAGAGCTGGCAACAGTCGGTGTTGAGGAGCTGTCGGGGCGAGGACTACAAGGGCAAGAGGTAAGGTGCGCAACATCATAGCCCGGAGTGAAACTCTGGGACAGGGATTGCGGGACGAGGGAGAGTTTTATGAATCGGCGTAGATTTCTCAAGAGTGGCACCGCGGCGCTGGCCTTCGGATTGAGCGGCAGTGCGGGGACAGTGCTCGGATCCGGCAAGAGCGCCGGGAAAGCGAACATCATCTTCCTGATGACGGACCAGCAGCGCTGGGACTGCCTCGGCGCGCTCAACCCCCGGATCAAAACGCCCCATCTCGACCGGCTCGCTCGCCAGGGGATTCTCTTTCGCCAGGCCGTGTGCCAGGCGCCGATGTGCGTTCCGAGCCGCTACGCGATGATGCTCGGCCTGTACCCGTCCCAAATGGGCGTGTACTCGAATAGCGACAGTTTGGCGGACGAGGCTCTGCCGGCGAGTCCCCTGCCTGAAATCTTGCGGAAAGCGGGCTACCAGACGGCCGGCTTCGGCAAGACACACTGGCGCCGGCCTTTGCCCTCGACGCGGGGATTCGAGGTCCGTGCCATTGACGAGTCGCGCGGGAGCGTCAACTATGAAGGCGGCGCCTTCACGATGAGCGACGACAATCCCCAGGGACTCAAGGATTACTTCGCCGAGGTCGCTTCCTTCGGACCCGGCGAGGAGGGCGTCCAGGGATACATCGGGTGCGTCTCGAAGGTTCCCGCGCGCAACCACCGCGACGGCTGGGTTGCCGAGCAATGCTTGAAATTCCTTGACAAGGACGTTGACCCGCAGCGGCCGCTGTTTCTGTATCTTTCCTTCATAAAACCGCACGCAGGCTTCAACGTGCCCAAGGAGTTCGAGGATCTTTACGACATCAACAACATTCCGGACATAGCCCAGCCGCCCTGGCAGAAGGAGCCGGACACGCACCTGGCCGCCTACGACGCCGACCCGCAATCGGGCACCCGCTATCCCGAGTGGCGCGCAGCGTGGGAGAAGATGACGCCGCTGGAGCGCCGGCGCACGACCCTGCGCTATTACGCCAATTGCTCGTGGCTGGAGGCGTACTTCGGCCAGGTGCTGGACAAGCTGAAGAAGATGGGCCGGCTCGACAATGCCCTGATCGTCTTCACGTCCGATCACGGCGAGATGCTCAGCGAGCGCAACTTCCGATTCAGTAAGTATTGCCTTTTTGAGAGCAGCGTCCGGGTCCCCCTTATTCTGGCCGGTTCGGTGATTCCCGAATCAAAGCGCGGAACGATTGACGACCGCCCCGCGGAGCTCATAGACCTCGTCCCGACCTTGGTTCATGCCGCCGGCGAGCCCGTCAACCCGATCCTGCCGGGGCTGGACCTGCTGGGGGAGCGTCGGCGCGTGGGCGCCTTCAGTGAATTTCACGGCGGGGTTTCCGAACCGTATCGGTTGGCGCCGGCTTACATGTGGCGCAAGGCGGATTGGAAACTGATCCTCTTCCTGCCCGGCCGGTTGGACGGAGCCGCGGCGCGATCCGGGCCGGCGGGAGGTGAACTGTACAACTTGATAGACGATCCCCATGAGTGGAGGAATCTTTACGACGATGAGAAATTCGCCGCCGTGCGAGAACAGATGAAGACAGAGTTGCTTATGCACCTGGCCTGCGCGTGGGCGCGTGGCCCTTTCAATCCGGGGAGGCGTATGTAATACTGAAAAGCAATCAAAGAGACACTATACAAACCCTTGTCTGCCTGTCTTCAGAAACAAGGCGGGAGCATGGCTCCCGCACTCCAAAAACGCCGCGCTTGCGTCTTTTCTTTCACGCTGTCTCCATTTTGGAGTGCGCAAGCCATGCTTGCGCCTTTTCTTTCCCGTTCATCCCGTCTCGCAAGTCGATAGTATGTATCTCTTTGAATGCACATTGGTATAAGTACATGTCAAGGGGAGAAACCCAGAATAGAATAACCTGTCCCCTATTTGCGTATTTGGAATAGAATAACCTGTCCCCTATTTGGAATAGAATAACCTGTCCCCTATTTGTATTTGGCGCTATTTGTATTTGCGCTATTTCGTATTTGGAATAGAATAACCTGTCCCCTATTTGTATTTGTGTCCCCTATTTGTAACCTTAATGAGCGTGGGCATTTGAACGCCTTTCGCCTGACCCTGCGCAATAGTACCAGGGGGAGCCCGGTTAGGCAATCAAAAACCGAGTCCACGCACATAGTGCCACGAAGAAAAAACGAAAGTCAAGCGAAAATAAAACGAAAGCAAAGCGAAGAACGCCATGAACAGCTGACCGCCAGGGAAACGAAGAGGCAGGGTGTCCTCGCGTCCTTTGCGGCCTTCTGTTCAAGAGCCTCTGTCCTCCCCGTGCGCCTGTTTCTCGCGGGTCATCGTGGCTCGCTACTTCTGCTTCAAGGCTTCCTGGGCCACTTCTTGAACGTCCTCGGCTGGGAGAATGATGGGGAAGCTGCCGCGGCGTCCCTCCTGCTTGATCTTCCGGTACAGGTGGAATCCCAGCGGTTGCCCATCCAGGGTGAAGACCGGGGAACTCAACGACTGGCCCGCGCTCTGCGCGAGATAAAAGGTGCGGGGTTTCCGCACGATGGCGGTGATGCGGCTCAGGGCCACCGTCGGGCGGCGGTCCATTTCTTTGTCCAGCCGGTCCAGGGTCACAATCTGGTCCAGCAACTTCACCTCGGAGGCTTTCTTGAGGAGGATGTAGGTGAACTTGGGAAGCTGGGCGCCCTCTTTCTTCTCAGGCATGATGAAGGCCAGGTCCAGGTCCGCATCTTTGAGGACCAGTTTGGCCGGGATTTCCGTGACGCCATCCGCGAGCAGGATTTTGACATCGGAGAAACTGCTCTTCGCGCCGCCCTTGTCCTCCGCTTCCTGGTCGCCCCCCATGGGGTCAAAGGAGGCCAGAGAGACAACCGTCAGGCCCGAGGGGTCCACCACCACTCCCGTCGTTTCCGTCTTCTCGTCCTGGCTCTGGCCGGAGCGGCCCTGAATCTTGGCCACTCCGCTCACAAAGACCACCGCGTCCTGGTACTTGGCCATGATCTCCCGGGCCGAATCGTTTGCGTTGCCGCCGGCCTGCCGCACCATCGAGCAGCCCGAGAGGACCAACGCCGCCATTGCCGCTGCCACGAATATCAGTTTCCTCAACATGGTTCGATCCCTTTCCCTAGTTTTGCGATGTGGGCGGCTTGCGCAGCCGCCATTACGTTTTACTGCTTTTCGGTTTTGGAGTCCTCTGTTGCTCCGGACTCCGCGGGTCTATCCTTGGATTCAGGTTTCTGGTCTTCTTTCATCTTGGGATTCTGATCCGGGGGATTCTTCAGGGCTTGCCTGGCCACGTCCATCACATCCGCAAGTGGCAGGATCACCGGTGCGGGACCCCCGCTTTTCATCTGGCTCCGGAGATCGGACGTGGGGCTGATTGGCTTCTTGTGGAGAAGCCAGAATCCGGCCAGACTGCCGTCCCGGCTGAAAGCGGGCGACCCGAGCAGGAAGGGCGGAGCGCTTTGCAGGGCGCAGCAATAGAAGGTGCGCGGTTTCCGGACGATCCCGGACACTTGGTCGAGCTCTACATAGGTTTCCCGGTTGATCGCCTTGGGCAGCCGGCTGAGGGTGATAATGTCGTCCAGCTCGCGCAGGACCGGCGCTTTGCCCGGCCGCACCGGACTGAACCTGGGGAGTTCCTTGCCTTCCTGTTTCTCGGGCAGGACAAAGCCAAGGTCCAGATCGGGGTCCTTAAGGACCAGTTTCGCCGGGATGTCCGTGCCGTCCGGCAGCCACATCCGGATATTGGAGAGGTCCGCGCGGATCGTGATCTCGCGCCCCCCAATTGAGATGGATGTCTTCTCGCCCATCATGCTGGAGGGGTCGAGGGTGACCAGGGAGACGACCGTCAGGCCCGAAAGGTCCACGATGGTGCCCACTGTTTCCATTTTCCCCTCCTGTTTGCGTCCGGGCATCCCGGTGGCGCTGGTCTCGACGCTCAACACGGCGCTCACGTGGATCACGGCGTCGCGGTTGTTTCGCACGATCGAGGCCGCCGCCCGGCTCCGCGCGGCCTGGGTCGCCGCCGCCTCATCCGCGAGGGAAACGCCCGCCAGCGCAAAGAAGAACAACAGCAGGGCTGCGATTCCGTTCCGCATATCTCGCTCCGTTCTTGTTGGATTTCCGGGCGCCGATTGCCCAATCCCCGCGGGCGCCCTTCGCGGTTATCGCTCGTTACTTCCTGGCTTCGTCCTTCTTGGCCTCGTCCTTCTTGTCCCACATCGGCTCCAGCTCCAGGTACATCGTTCCGATGCCGCGTTTCACGAAGAAAACCACCTGTTTGGCGTGGCGTTCCCGGGCCGCCTTGAGCGCCTTCTCCGCGCTGGCGGCGTCCGGCACAGGCTGTCCGTCTATCGTCAGCACGACGTCGCCACCCCCCACGCCGGCAAGCGAGGCCCAGCCAGAGGGCTCTATCCGCTCCACCAGCACTCCCTTTTCCTCTTCCTTGAGCTCTTTGTCCAGCCGGTCGTCGAGGGTCATTTCGCGCACGGTCAGCTCGAAATCGTCATCCATGTACCGCTTCATGTCCGAAACCGGGGTGGGGGGGTCTTCAAGCGTGACTTCCACCTTGATGCGTTTTCCGTCGCGCACCAAGTCGAAGGTGGCTTTAGTCCCGATCTTGTACTGCCGGATCATGGTGGACAGGACCTCGGTGTCTTCGGGGCGGGAGGCCTCGATGGCGTTGCCGTCCAGTTTCAGGAGGACATCGCCCACCTTGAGGCCGGCCTTCTCAGCGCCGCGGCCAGGATAAATCCGCGTGATGCGCTCGCCGCTTTCCCCCTCCAG
>Ga0315282_10013432_pt1 | contig 12355 bp, 14 predicted proteins | sample YL17G07_20_MG_FD_203693 | JGI IMG/M metagenome (GOLD analysis project Ga0315282, IMG submission 203693) | Sediment microbial communities from Yellowstone Lake, YNP, Wyoming, USA - YL17G07_20 | ecosystem: Environmental > Aquatic > Freshwater > Lake > Sediment | place: USA: Wyoming | collected... | reverse complement strand
TCGCAGGAGGCGTCTCGTGTCAACGGGTTAATGTTGATGGAGAACCGGCAGTATTGGTGGGGGGCGTCGTTGTTCCAAGAACGGTACATTAATATACCTTCTACACGTATTGACATACGGCGAAGAACATGAGCATGGTCTGCAGAATAGTGGGTCACAAGTTTCAGGATACAATTGTGATCAGGGAAGATGGGGACTTCTACGAGATCGATGCTGCCCGCTACTGCCGACACTGCGGAACCGTGCGCGCCAAGTTATTGACGAGCTAGACTTACCAGCAGCTTTCGCCAACGAACCGTTTGGGCCTAAAGGCCTATATGCGTTAAGTACTAACTCTTCGTCATGAAACCAATACGGATCTACCTCCCAGAAGACCTTGATAGAAAGTTCCGAAAGATCTCGATGGCAAGTTTCGGATATTCTCGTGGGTCGCTCAGCAGAGCAGCCGCGGAGGCGCTTGGACCTTGGGTCCGGGCACGCGAGGGCCTGGCCGAGGTGGACGTACCAAGCGAGCCCGTGAAGGTGGTCAGGGGAATTCTCAGTCACGTGAAGAAGACAAGCGTTCAACTTCAGCACGAAGCGCCCGAGCTGAGAGCCATGAAGGCCAAGGGTGAACGATGACTGTACTTTGTCGACGCAAACATATTTCTCGAACTGCTCCTTGATCAGGACCAAGCGGACGACTGCGAAGCTTTCCTAGAAAGCGTCAGGGAAGGCTCTAAGGAGGCCACCACAACCAACTTCATAATCGATAGCATAGTTCTCGTAATGGAAAAAGCAGACGCGAAACCGCAGGAAATTTCCCTCTTTCTCTCGTCACTTATCGGCTACAAGTCGCTGAGGATCTACGAGCTTTCAATCTACGACAGGATCGAAGCAACAAAGCATATGCTTCGCTACCACTTGGACTTCGACGATTCAAGCGCGTACCAAGCAATGAGTATTCTCGGCATGAAGCGCGTGCTCTCGTTCGACAGAGACTTTGACCGAATCACAGCCATCAAGAGGATAGAGCCGGGAGAGGCCCTGAGAGGCACGTAAGGTCGCACTGACCACGTGACGGCCCGACGTAGATCTACCTTATCGAGCTAGGACTGTTGCAGCTTCAGCTTGCAGCAGCAGAGGCTTCGTTCTGAAAGCTGGTCTGTACGTTGGAGCGTATATGATCAGACCGTTCTTTCCTTCGTTGTCTATTCGTCGGATGAGGGCTTCGAGTTCCATTCCGGGAGTGAGCTCGGGCATACTGGCATCGACAATCAGCACTCTTCCTTTCTTTAGAACGTCAAAGTTTGATGTCAGTCGATCTCTCAAAGTCAGCTTCTTGGCAGAGAGCAGACGAGCGTTCACGGGCAAAGTGCGCTGCTCCACAGGCCCTTTACAGTCATACTCGAGGCATCTGTCCCGAGCTGGGTAGAATACTCGCTGGCACCCGTCGCAGAGCGTGTACGTCATCGTCTTTCCATTGTATGGCTCAATCTCCGCGACTATCCTAGGCGCAGAAAGTTTCATTCTCACTGAGCCGTTCTTGTACCTCTTGAGCTTCTCATACGCTCGAACCTTCACGTCCCGTCGTCTATTCAAATACTCCCTAACGCTTGGGACTATTCCTCTTCGCTGGCGAATCGCATCTTCAACATGCAACCATGTTGCAATTGTGTACGCTCCTGACCCATAGGAAACCGCAAGAACATTCTGACCTGGCTCGGCATGGTCGAGTATGTCACATGTGGCCACGAGGGTTGAGGCAGCGTATGTATTGCCAGTATCCAGAACCCGCAGCCACGGCTTGACCCTCTCCTCGATGAACTGCGGAGTGATCCTTATCCTATCTTCCAGATCAGGATTGTCAAGAATGTCAATATGATCCTGAGCCAGCGTCCTGCAGGTCTTCATGGGCATATAACCTGAAGGCTGATGAAACGTAACATGATCAAATTCCTTGAGCGAAATCTCAGGGTGCTTTTGAAGAAGACTTTCGATTGCGCCGATCACATGCTTGATGTACGCTTCCACGGTAGTCCTGCCGAAATGACTCGGCACAGACGCGCCATCTCTCCTCCAAAAGTCCATTGTGAGACTCGAATAGGCGGCGGTATCCACGATCGTGGCCACGGGATCATCTCTTCCCAGCACGAACGCTCCAGCCCCAGCGCCGCAAGCATATTCAAGAGGATCTCCAGTGGGCGCTTGCGCCACATCAGCTCCAATCGCCAAACCATACCTGATCCTGCCGCTCAGAATCTGACTCTCAACGAAGGCAGTGGACTGCATTCCGGAATTGCAGGCGCCTTCTAAGTCTGCAACGTATACGTTGTTGCCAACGCCTAAGAATGAGGCGACGTGCCTGGCGATCGTGCCAACTGCATATGGTTTGGATTCGGAACCTGCTGCAACAGTTTCAATTTTCTGTGGATCGATTCCGGCCATCTCTACGGCATTCAGAGCGGCCTCTGTGGCAATAGTTATCGAATCCTCAGTCAACGATGCTATAGACTTGTCGCGGAGAAGCAGGCCATTCCTGACCTTGTCAAGAAACTCGGCAAGATCCTTTCGTTTTCTTTCTCTGGCTTTCACTATGAGTTCGGTCTTGATTCGTTGGATTGGAATGTATACTCCGTAGCCTACGATTCCGACCTTTTCTGCTCCCATAGAAGGGCCCTCTGTTTGTGAGGGTTAAGAGTATGCTAGCGGGGGATGGACTGTATTTAAAATGGCATTGCGTACGTCAATCTGAAGTGCAACATTGAGCTTCCGTCAACTTGGGAGTCTCGATTATGTACGAGGAGCCCTTCACAGCACGCAAACGTTGCGTCAATTTTGAAAGGCGATGCGGGCGAGTTAGCTGGGGAAGTTGCTGACTCCGCTACCAGGCTCTCCGTTCAGACTGAAGCTAGTCAACGGTTTCCATCATTCGGGTGATTTTGCGATAAAGCTCCGGGCCGCATCTCCAACCCGCTTCGATCATGTCATCGATGGCTCGCAGAGCGTCGTGCTTCGTGAGCAGCCGACTTTGAGTTGCCAGAAGGAGTATGAAAGGTGTACCAACGAAGTCTATGCCATAGGTTCTTGCAACCCTGCGGGCCAGAAGATCATCGACAACTGCTCTGTAGTCACGTTCCTTGGCAACGGCCAAAGTCTCCGCATCTGGTTGTTCAAGACCACGGACCTTTCTCAGCGTCCTTAGGATCCCCTTGTCTGAAGGATCTACGATGCTGATTACTTTCACCTCGAAAAGACGAGCCAAAGCCAGCGCATCAGCGTGACCCTTGGCCCTTCCATGTTCCACGACTTCAGTGAACACTGATCCCGAAGCGAATTTCGGCACAGGTATCGTTTCGAGCAGGTTCGCCAGCCCAATTCGTGCGAGGTAGATGAGAGGAGTGGCGTCGAAGATGAGAGGCTTCATCCGCGCGTATCCTTTGTGGCCTTTCTTACTTCCTCATCCAGTTCTCCGGTCGGTATCTTTACCCACTCGATCTTCCTATCTTTGACAATGTCAGCGAATTCCCAGAGGTCTAGCTTGGCAAATTTGGCGGCTTTCGCAAAGGTCACTTTTCCATCTCGCAGGAGATCGAGGGCAGTTTTCTTTCTCCACTCAGAAATTCCAATCTCCAGAATTATTCGAACGGCTTGAGCTTTCTCCACATCCATGTAGTCCGTGACTTCTCGGATCTCTTGCTCAATCTCCCTTGGAACTCTCGTAGCCAAAGGACGCAGTGTCATGTTTGTCGCCGTATACAAACGGTATCGGTTGCATACTTAAACTGTACTGCGCACTCTAGGCGACAGCCGATCCAAGTCTACATGCATACTTTCTGGTGGTCGATTTCGGCTCACTGTTTCTCATACCAAGGATCTTGTCCAGATCTTCCCCGGGAATTGTTCTGCGGGTTGGCATGTCTCTAATCTCCACGGGGCTATGCGGACCTCCAAGTTGGGAATAGAGTGAGTCCATGATGAACTATAACTTCGGGACAGTTTCACTAACCTTCCTATCGCTCTTGTTTCCGTTCTTGGTGCCTGCGAGAAGTTGCAGGAGAGCGTAGCCCGTTATGGCATAGCGGGATCCGCGCTTATTGGCTCACGCCGCACAGATCGCAGAAAACTGCTTCGAGCGGTATTGCGGCGCCGCAATCTCTACACTGCTTCGTATTGGGCGAGGGGGGAGGTTTCGCTTCCTGAACCGGCTGTTGAGGTACTGGCTGTGATTTCGCCGAAATGTTCCTGAGGTCGTTGTCCTTGATGTACTGATGCACTCCCTTCGTTACCTGTGCATAACTAACCAGATCTCCTTCGGTGACGCCGAGAATTGCGGAAAGTAACCTATCCGCATATACTGTTTTCTTGCTCAGTCCGCTCAACGCAGAATCAATATTCGGTTAGATTGCCAATCTATTTAGACGTTGCTAGAAGCTAGGCGCAAGGTATCGGTGGCTTCGTCAGCAAGCCGTGGACCAAGATGAGACCACCGACAATGATGAACGCACACCTGACGTAGTTTGCGCGAAGGTTCGGTCTGAGTGGAGTGCAAGAGTGATATTGCTAGCTAACCTATACGTATGCAAATTGGTTCCAGTTGCCATTTCCATATTTCGTCATATCGGTCAACGGCGTGCCAATACGTCTGACTGAAGAAAGATGGTACCACATAACCAAACATCACCCGGAGCTGAGGGAATTCCGTGGCCTGGTTTTGACCGCGGTGGCTTATCCCAAGCAATTGTTCTCTTTTTCAGGAATAGGAGACTTCGCGGCGACAGCTAAGTTCGCCCAACTTGCCAGCGCTGGATTGGCATCAAACATCATTGTCCATTACAAGGAGATTTCAAACCGCGATGGCTTTATAGTAACGGCATTTCCAATGTCGGATAGAAGAATAAGGAGAAGTTTTAGCCGATGGCGAAGGTTGAGGTAAGAATGGCGATCGATCCATTCCGAGTAATAGCAGGAGCATTAAAGAAGGCAAAGAAGCAGCCTCGCCTAGGTAGGATAGTCTCTGTGGACTACGACGAAGAAGCTGATGTAATGTACGCTAGGTTCAGGCTCGAAAAGATTGTGGACTCCGAACCTCTGGACGCAGACGGAATGATATTGGCCTCCCTTGATTCAGCCCACCGCCCGGTCGGGCTTGTGATCTTGCACGCTTCATCATTCGCGTAAGGTTGGAGAAACCAAAAACTGTATCTAGCAAGCTCCCGCTGTCACGAAAGAGAGACGTCAATTGGTGGGCCGCTACCAGTTCCCACTAGCCACTCGGAAGTTGCCCAGGAGCTAGGCCCACGATACGGGCGGTTTCCTCACCAAACCGTAGACGAAGATGAGACCACCAGTGATGATGAGCGCCCAGCCGACGTAGTTTGCTCGAGGATCCGGAACTCGACTCGTGGTGATCTCGTTGTAAGCGATTGTGAGCGTCACGTACTTCTTGTACAGAGACACCCTATTGTCAAAAACGAAATGGTAGACTCCGGCCTTGTCGGTCGTGAAAGTGAAGTTGAATTGTCCCTGTTTCTCCGCGGAATACATGAAGTTAGCTTGGCCTCCTGAACTCCATCGCTGATAGTTCTCTGCATCGAATACCATGAAACTGATGTCGCCTGTTTGATTCGACGGAGCCTCGGTCACACTCATGGTCCCGAGCACTTCGGAACTTCCTGGAAGACTGTATGACTTATCCGCCAAATCTCCAACCAAGAACTGCGCGTGCGGCTCTACGTCATGTCTGTGGACCTCTTGCACTTCAACAGTCACATACTGACCTAGCACCGTCAATAGTAGAATACCACACACCAGGAGCGCAAAGCCAGCCACAGTTGGCTTCAGTAGGACCATTCTACAATCGCTCAGAATTAGCGGCATAGTTCACCGTTATTGGGTTTGAGGGCGCTGTTGCGTCCAAGATTCAGCCGCGCCACAAATCAGATTTATGTGAACGTGCCTCTTAGACCCCGGGTAAGTCAATTGTCAAAGGCACCGTCGAAATTCGTTCCATCACAGCGATTTGCGGGAATGCAGGTCATCGATAGCAAGGGCGCACTGGTAGGCAACGTGAAGGATGTGTCAGTGGACTTTCGGAACAAGGGTCTAGCCTTTCGGATTGCGACGAAGGCTCGCACAGAGATGGACGTCTCTTGGGATGATGTGCTTTCTGTGGAAGATGTCGTGCTCCTGAAGAAAGAAGTTGATCTGGCGGTCGCAGCGATTCCTTCCCCTGCTCCACCGACAGTCCAAACAGCATTGATCTGCCCCAACTGCGGAGCCTCCGCGCCGGGCCACGCCAAGTTCTGTCCGAAATGTGGCGCCGCCCTCAAGTAGGCTCTGTTACGTCTTCAGTTGATGGAAGTTGCGCTCAACTACTAGAATTGGTGAGCGGACCATTGGGGGAAGTCATCATAATAGTTGTTCATGAAATTCTCTTTTCACGAAAGCGTTCAGGATTTCTGCTTGGACAATGAGCGAGATGAGCGCCACGCCGAATATCATAGCCGCAATCAGGTCTCTGTAGTTGCTCTCCGGAAGTGAGAGCACCAGAGCGATTGAAACTGCTCCCCGCAAGCCACCGAAGGCAAGAAACTGGTAGCTTCTCTCCCATTAAGCGCGTCAAGGAGACAATCAAATAGACACCAAGTATTCTAGCAACAAGTATTGCACCAAATGCCATAATTACGTATGGGGCGAAAACATAGAGCAATGAGATGTTTGTTTTCAAACCAATGAGCAGAAAAATCCAGATTATGGTTGACAGATTCCTCCGCCGGGTTCAGCACCTGTGCTCAATCATTTTCAGGCTAGTGACGAATCCATCCTGTTAAGCACTCATTGGAAATAGCGCGGTCATCTGGGCCTGGCGCATAATCATGAACACTTCGATTTTTCGAGGAACAGGAGATTCGAGCCGATCGTAGTATGACAGTCTATCTCGGGTTACAAGCTTATTTGTCGTGGAACACAGTTTGTGACGGAGCAATGGCCAGGCTGAAGAGTGATGACCACCGTTGGTTGACTTCTCCACCGCGCCGCCGCTAACGATCGTGTTGCTCGTCATTGTTTTGTCGTTCATTGGATCTATTCTGAGTTCGAAGCTGAGAGTCGCGTACACCACTGTAATGATTGCAATCGGTTTTCTGCTGTCTTTGCTGCGGATTACAGGGGGGCTTAGCACTATACCACTTGATAGAACCATCATACTCGGCTTAGTTGTTCCACCCTTGATTTTTGAGGCTGCCATGCGGACACGTTATGACGTTTTCAGGACTATTAGGAAGATAGTGTTGTCTCTGGCCATCTTCGGCGTCGTAATCTCTGCATTGGTCAGCGGCCTGGTTCTGAACGTCGCTTTGGGTTTACCTCTAGCGGTAGCGCTGACATTCGGTGTGATCGTGTCCCCCACTGACCCAGTTTCAGTGGTCAACGTTTTGAAGCGCACTAAGGCGCCAGATCGGCTGACGACTATTCTCGAGACTGAAGCTTATTTCAACGATGCAACTGCCGTCATTCTGTACCCTATCGCTATCTCTCTCAGCTTCAACCCCCTTCAAAGTGCTACTCTGTTCGCCTATACTCTTGGAGGCGGTGTGCTAGTCGGTTTGGCAGTCTCTGGCATAGCTGAACTCCTGTATCGGATGATTACCGAACCTCTGGCTGAGACGTACTTCACTATAGCCGTAATGTTCGGTTCCTTTGCTCTCGCTGAGAGTCTAGGTGCCTCAGGTTTGGTCGCCGTTGCAATCGCGGGCCTATACATGGGAAATCGCACCATGCGAATCGCCATGTCCGAGGAAACGAGAATCACCATGACAAAGTTTTGGGAGGTAGTGACGTTCATGGTCACGTCGTTCGCTTTTCTGCTGCTTGGGTTGAAGGCAGACGCATCCATGTTGGGGGCTTCAGTCCTGTTCGTCATAGCTGCTTTTCTCGTGATCTTGCTGGCAAGGGTGCTCAGCGTCTATCCGATCGTGGGCATAGCAAGAGCACTCGGAGAAAAGATACCAAGCTCATGGACAAGAATTCTTGCTGGAGCGGGGCTGAGAGGAGTGATCTCGGTCGCCCTAGCGCTCTCACTTCCTGAAGGTTACCCTTACAGAGAAACCCTAGTAGCAATGACCTTTGGAGTGGCGCTACTCTCACTAATTGTGCAAGGAGAGTTCCTCCAAATCTACCTCAAGAAGTCGAGACTGTAGCAGTCAAATCCCTGCGCAGTGGTGCTGAGCGAACCATGAACTGGGGCGTTTGTTGAACCAATCGCAATCGGTTTGCTCTTTAGCACGATGATAATCGTCGGAGCCCTAACATAATGATCGCGACAGCTACAGGTTTCAACTTTCTTGAGTTTTCTTGCCAACGTCGGTCTGATTTCGCTTCTATCTATCTTCGTCTCCCTCGCCTACATTTGGAAAAGGTTTGGAAAAAACCTGAGCGGTGTTCCCAACGCAGGATCGCTGCAGCAGAAATCGACAGCGCTTCTCAAAGTGCCCGATATGGCCGGCGACACTCGTCTTCTATGGACAGGTTTAGCCGGGCTCGTAGGCACTGTGATACTCTTCTGCCTACAAGGTATTGTTGGGATTTATCTGACGACTGTGGCTCTGCTTCCCTCAAGTAACCTCTACGAGTGCTCCTTCACGTCCTCTCTGCCGGCCGCTTCCATATCATGCAGTTTCTGAAGTTCACTTATTCCCTTAAGTTTGTGGCGAATCATCGTGTTTTCCAGCTCTTCCTTGAGCAGACGAAGTATGTCCTTGTGCATGTGAATGAAAGATGAATGCGTCCGATCCCGCGGACGTTCAAGGTCTACGGAAAATATCTGTTTCACTTTTGCGGGACGCGAAGACAGCACAACGACCTTGTCTGAAAGTTCAACTGCCTCAGATAGATTGTGAGTTACCAAGACGAAAGTTTTTCCCAGCTCCTTATGGATTTCTGAGACTTCCTCCCGAAGGACATCCGCCGTTACCTCGTCGATCGCGCTGAACGCCTCATCCATCAACACTACTTCCGGATCGACCGCCAAGGCACGGGCTATTCCTACCCTCTGCTTCATCCCGCCTGAGAGTTGCTTCGGGTACATGTGTTCGTAGCCGCCAAGCCCGACCATATCTACATACTCGGTGGAAATCTCGACCCGTTCCTTTTTCGGTGTTTTCCGCATCTCCAAGCCGTATTCGACATTTCCAAGGACGGTCCGCCATGGAAACAGGCCAAAAGCTTGGAAGACCATGCTTATCTTAGAGTGCGGCCCCCGCACTGGTCCACCCTGAAAACGTACTTCGCCAGAGCTGGGAAGATCCAACCCCGCCATGATCTTGAGCAAAGTGGACTTGCCGCATCCACTTGGTCCAACGATGCTCACAAATTCTCCACGTTCAATGCCGAAGCTAACCTCTTGCAATGCGTGTAGCCTTTCTTTCGCATCGTAGAACTTAGTAACGTTGTCTAGCTCCACGTGAGCTCCCATCAAATCCACTTCCTTGCCCAGGATTCCAGGGTTCCGAAGAACACTCGGTCAACCACGATGGCGACTAGGGCAATTGCGAGGATTGCTGCAAAGCCGCTCTCAAGTGAGCCAGCACTAATCGTTCCCTCGATGAAACTCCCTATGCCGGCCACGCGGGTCGCGATCTCTATCGCGATTATTATCTCCCAGTCAAAATCGTACGCCAATCTCAGGCCGCTAAACACGTATGGGGAAATCGCGGGTAGGACCATCTTTGTGAACGTTGAGGTGCGATTGGATCTGAAGATGGTGGTTACATGGAACAATTCACGTGGAATATTCTTCGTTCCCTCTCTAACAGTGAAGTAGATGGGAAAGAAGGCTGCTAGTGAGGCCATTATCACAGCCGCGGCGCTTCCAGGCCCAAACCACAGCACCAGAAGAGGTAGGAAAGACAGGTCAGGAAGTGCCCCTGCCAGCATTACGAGCGGTGTAAGGGTGAGGTCGAAATGGTTCCTGCTACCTGCTACAAACGCTAAAGGCAGGGCCAGTGAGAAGGCAAGGGTAAGTCCGCATGTCAGGTTAAGAAAGCTGTGCGCGATCCGAAGCAGAAACGTCGGATCCTGTATCGAAGTGAAGAATACGCCCAGCACTCCTGAGAAAGTGGGCAAGTCTGATTGAGGAACAAGGCTGAATCTCGTGACTATTTCCCAAGCAACAAAACCTATCGCGAGCGGCAACACCCAGAGGTAGTTCACAAGCCTGTTTTGAGTTAGAACTCTGCTGGTTAGCGACAGTGGGAGGACTTTCTGTTTCTCAACAGACACTTGCATGAAACCTCGGGAGGCGATAAGCAAGTAGATGTCATGCCAACTGTCAAATTAAGATTCGAAGGAATTTGTCAGCCAAATTGCGGTGGAAATGCGTTCGACCCGGCTAGTCGTCCAGTGCAATTCAACCGTGAAACGTTCATTGAAACTTGAAAATCTCTTGTCCGATTTACAGTTGGATGTTAAGAGAAGTCTCAGCAGAAATAGTTCTACGCGATCCAAGTCCTCAGAGGCTTCTACGATTCAGATGAGTATGTCGTGAATCGTAGATGCGCTTAATAGCAAACCCACACAATCTTCGTATGCGGTATGTGGAAACACAAACCAGATTCATGATTCACGAGAGCCATACAAGCCTGAGTTGAGTTGTTTGGGAGAGTTTGCGAACTTCAGTGACTTCGCCAAGGAGATCCGGCGAATCATATCAGAAGCAGACAGCAGGAAAATCCCGCTCAGAATAATGGGCGGAGCAGCAATTCGGATGCACTGCCCAAAGCATGAAGACATGTACGAGCGGCTCAAACGGACTCCCAAGCACGACATGGATTTCGTTACTTACGGCAAGCTTCGCCCTTTAACAAAGCGGCTCTTCATGGATTTGGGATATGAACCATACATTTCCCTAATGCTCACAGGCGCTACCGGGAGACACAGGCAGATCTTCAACGACAAGGATGGAAACAAGGCCATAGATGTCTTTCTTGGAAAGCTTGAGATGTGCCACGTGATTGACTTCGATGGAAGACTTGAAGTCGACTCGCCAACAGTTCCCCTAGCTGAACTCCTGCTCCAGAAGCTACAAATCGTGCAGATCAATGAAAAGGACATACAAGATGCCATAATACTCCTCCTAGAACACGACATCGGCGAGAACGACAAGGAGCAGGTGAACGCCAACCAGATCGCGAAGACCCTCGCGAATGAATGGGGCTTCTACTATTCTGTTACAACAAACTTCGGAAAGGTCAAGGAGTTTGCCAACAAGCATGACGCGCTGTCCAGCGAGGACAAGATGCTCGTGACCCAGAGAATTGACAAACTCAACAAGATCGTTGAAGAGACGCCCAAGTCGCTAGCGTGGAAACTGCGCTCCAAAGCTGGCTCAACAGTCAAATGGTATAATGTGGTGGAAGAAGTACAGCGATAGTACGACCGCTCATTTTAAGTCCGGTGAACGCTTCACCTAGCGAAGAGGACGGTGCTAAGGCCTGGTCAAGGTCAGATTTCTGTTTTCAACAGACCTCCACGGGTCGGAGGTTGTGTGGCGAAAGTTCCTCAACTCGGCCAAGATCTTCGACCTCGATGCGCTTGTCATAAGTGGAGACATGACTGGGAAGCTGATCATACCAATCTACACGCAGCCCGACGGAACATACAAATCCACACTCTTCGGCGAAGAGAAGATTCTCAAAGAAGGCGATCTGCCGGAATATGAGAAGGAAATCCGTAAGCTCAGTTACCTTCCGTATCGCACGAATGCGGAAGAGGCCGCAAGAATAGAGCAAGATGAAGACTTGCGGGAAAAAGTGTTCGAGCGACTCCAGATACAGGTTATAGGAGAATGGCTGAAGCTAGTCCCGGAGAAAGTCCCTTCGAAATGCCGGGTCATCCTGACGCCGGGAAACGATGATGTCCTAGCGATCGACGACGCGATTCGCGCTGACAGGAATGTCACGTATGGGGAGGAGGAGGTCGTGGCTCTTGATGAAGAACATGAGGTTGCATGCTGCGGATGGAGCACTCCGACACCCTGGCATACTGCGAGGGAGTGTTCCGAGGAGGTGCTCTTAGAGAAGCTTGAGAGGACCGTCGCAAAGGTGAAGAACGTTGAGACTGCGGTCTTTTGCTTCCACTGTCCTCCTTATGATTCCCAGATAGACTATGCTCCGAAACTGAAGGAAGACCTCTCTCCGGTTTACGCGCACGGCAAACCTCTGATGGTGCCTGTCGGATCCAAGTCTGTGAGAGCTGTGATTGAGAAATATCAGCCTCTCATTGCACTGCACGGACACATCCATGAAAGTTCGGGTTACGTGCGGATTGGCAGAACTCAATGCCTCAACCCTGGCAGCGAATACGGCGAAGGTATTTT
>Ga0315282_10013431_pt1 | contig 12355 bp, 7 predicted proteins | sample YL17G07_20_MG_FD_203693 | JGI IMG/M metagenome (GOLD analysis project Ga0315282, IMG submission 203693) | Sediment microbial communities from Yellowstone Lake, YNP, Wyoming, USA - YL17G07_20 | ecosystem: Environmental > Aquatic > Freshwater > Lake > Sediment | place: USA: Wyoming | collected... | reverse complement strand
GCCGGCTGCGATGGCAGGCGCCCGCCGGCCGCTGGCGCATCATGGCCTTCCGCATCAAGTACACCTACCAGCAGAACCAGGCCCAGAACTCGCTGCCCCGCAACTGGGTCGTCGATCACATGAACAAAGGCGCCATGCAGCGCTACTGCGACTTCCTGGGCAACGCGTTCTTCAAGTTCTTTGGGCCGCACCTCGGCAAGACGGTCGATTCCTTTTTCTGCGACAGCTTCGAAATCATGCCGCTGCCCAACACGCTGTTGTGGAGCACGGACTCGCTCGATAGTTTCCGGCTGTACAAGGGCTACGACCTGCGCCGCTACCTGCCGGCCATCTGGTTTGACATCGGCGAGCTGACTCCTAAGGTCCGCTACGACGTGAACGAGTTCCTCCACCGACTGGGGCTGGAGACGGTCTTCCGGACATTCGCCGACGCCGGCGCTTCGCGGAACGTGCCGGCGCGCATCCAGCCACACTACCGCTTTCCGACGGAGCTGATCCGCGGCGCGGGCGCGTCGCCGCGGCCGGAGACGGAAGTGACCACGGCGCGCTTCGAGCCCCTGGCCGACCCGCGCAAGGCCACCTCCGCCGGCGCGCATTTCTACGGCCGCGAAATTGTTTCGGCGGAGGCCTATACCTTTATCCATCCCGAGCGCTACCGCACTTCGCTCCAAGACATGAAGATCGCCACCGACGCCTTTCTGCGCGACGGCGTCACGCAGTTCTATAACCACGGCTACGCCTACACCCCGGAGAAAGACGTGGCGCCGTCACGCGACATGCCCTGGGCCAACCGCATCAGCCACTGGAACACCTGGTGGCCTTACTACCACCACCTGACCGCCTACATCAGCCGCGCCTCGTTCCTGTTGCGCCAGGGCGTCTTTGCCGGAGACGTCCTGGTCTACAGTCCCCAGGCGGCCGTCTGGACAAAGCGGACGGTGTTCGGAACAGAGCGCCGGATGATGCCCTACGGCGACGTGGCCAAGACGCTGGTCGCCAACGGCTATGACTTCGACCCGGTCAACGACGACGTGTTGCGGAACCAGGCCCGCGTGGAAGGCGGCCAGATCAGGATCCGCGACCTGGCATTCCGCTTCCTGGTGCTTCCCAGGATCACCGCGCTGCCGCTCGAAACCCTGGAATTCATGCGCCAGTTCGCGGAGAAGGGCGGAGTGCTGATTGCGCTGGATGAGTTGCCGGGAAGCTCCGTGGGCCTCGACAACTGGCAGGAGAACGACGCCCGGGTGCGCCGGATGGTGGCGCAGTTGTTCGGGCCGGACCGCCAGGGGCGGACGTTACCCTCCGGCGGCCGGACATACTTCTTCCCGGACTACAAGATCGTGGAGGGTGAGTTCAGCCCGCAGGAGCAGCCCTACGCGCCGACGCCGCCGCTGAACCCGGCACAGTCGGAATTTCTCGCCGCCCTGCGCCGCCACCTGCCGCCCGATTTTGCCCTGGAAGGCCACCGCCAGAGTGACGGCCTGACCTTCATCCACAGGAAGGTCGGCGCGCTGGACGTTTATTTCGTGACCAATCTGCAGCCCCGGCCCAGCAAACTGGCGGTGACCTTCCGCGTGACCGGCAAACAGCCCGATCGCTGGGACGCGAAGAGCGGCGCAATTTTGCCGCTGCATTACTACCGCACCGCCGCGACGGGTACGGAGATCCCGCTGGATCTCGCGCCCTGGGAATCCACGTTTATCATCTTCACGCCGGGCAGCGACGCGGCCCGCGTCACGAAAACGAATCTGGCCGAAGTCACGGCCGTCGGCGAGGAAGGAGTCACCGGCATCGCCGACGCCAACGGCGCCGTCATGGTGGAAGCGGTGCGCCGGGGCCGGCCGCGCAGCGGGCAGGCGGTGGTCTCCGATCTGCCCGAGCCGTTCGCGATTGCCGGAACCTGGAAGCTGTCGCTCGAAGGCGTGCGCTTTCCAAAAAGGCAACGGACCATCACGCGACTGGCGTCGTGGACCGAGGATCCGGAAACTGAATACTTCTCCGGCACCGGCAGGTATGAAATCGCGTTCGATCTGCCCGGCCTGTATCTGCGCGAGGGCCTGGAACTGGTGCTGGACCTCGGCCAGGTGGGCGACGTGGCGGAAGTGGTGCTGAATGGCCGTGCCGCCGGCGTGTGCTGGATGCAGCCGTACAAGCTGGCGATCACCCCGGCCGCGCGCCCCGGGCCGAACCAGTTGAGTGTCATGGTGACCAATCAACTGATGAACCATGTGGCCGGAATGACCGGTCTGCCCGACGTGCCGCCCGAGCTGGTTGCCCACTACGGCCCGACCGCCGATATTTACAGGAATGGCGCGGCGGCGGCGAAACGCGAACTGGGCTACAAGCCGCTGCCGCCATCCGGCTTGGTTGGTCCGGTGCGGATCGTGGCCCGCCGCCGAGTGACGATCAAGATCTAAGGCCGGAATGGAACACGGATGGACACCGATCAACTTGGGCCAGCGGCGCCGGAACCGCATCCGCGGATTCCGCGGATCATGGCGCACGCCGGCCGAGCGTGTGCAGAAGCCGGCACCAGGACGGCGGAAACGCGCCTTACACTACCCGGAAGTTGGACGGGGCGGTGGCCTTCAGGGACCGCGGTTTGTCAGGGGAGGGGCGTGTGTTGCAGTAGGGGCAAAGGAGCCACTCGGGTTTCAGCTCCTCGCCACACTGCGCGCAGAGGTGCCGTAGCGTCGTCAGGCAGTACGGGCAACTGGAGAAGTCGAGGTTGATGAACGCGTTGCACTCGGGACAACGCGTAATCTCGTCCTCCTGCAACTGGACCACGCGCAAGACTTCCTCCAGCGTGGTCAGCCCCTGGCGCGCTTTCTCCATGGCGTCGTCCAGCAGGAAGCGCGTCCCGGTCATCCCCGCGGCCTTGCGGAGTTCGCCCTCGCCCGCCTTGCGGTGGATCAGCTCTTTCAGGCTGGGAGTCATGCGCAGCATCTCGTAGACGCCGAGCCGCCCCGAGAAGCCGGTCATGCTGCAAGGCGCGCAGCCTTGACCCTGGTGAAAGACGAAGTCTCCCTCCTGGATGCGGAGCCGTTCCAGCAACCGGGCGGGCGGCGAGTGCGGTGTCTTGCACTTAGCGCACGTCTGCCGCACCAATCGCTGGGCCAGGATCATGCTCACGGCGCTGGTGATGAGTTGAGGGTCCACGCCCAGGTCCAGCAGCCGGGCCACGGTGGCCAGCGAGCTGTTGGTGTGCAGCGTGCTCAACACCAGGTGCCCGGTCATGGCCGCCTGGAAAGCGATCTCGGCGGTCTCCAGGTCCCGGATCTCGCCCAGCAGAATCACGTCCGGGTCCTGGCGCAGGATGGAGCGCAGGCAACTGGCGAAGGTCAGCCCGGCCTTGGGATTCACCTGCACCTGGTTGATGCCCGGCAACTGGTATTCGATGGGGTCCTCGACGGTGATGATGTTGACCTGGGGCGAACGGAGGGCCGTGACCATGGAGTACAGGCTCGTGCTCTTGCCCGCCCCGGTGGGGCCGGTCACCAGGATCATTCCCTGCGGCTGGTGCAGGACCCCCTCCATGATCGGCAACTGCGATTCGGAGAACCCCAGCGACTGCAGGCTGGGCACGTCCGCATTCCCCAAAATCCGCAGCACCACCTTCTCACCGAAATGTGTGGGCAGCGTCGAGACCCGCAGGTCCACCGAGCGGTGCAGGAAGTTCACCTTGATCCGCCCGTCTTGCGGCACCCGCCGCTCGGCGATATCCAGCTTAGCCAGGATTTTCAGCCGGGAGATCAGCGGGCTTTGCAGCCACTTCGGTATCTGCATGTACTCCCGCAGGACCCCGTCCACCCGCATCCGCACTTGCACGAAGTTGACGGCCGGCTCGATGTGAATGTCGCTGGCCTGGTTCTTGATGCCGTCGCTGATCAGCACATTGCACATCTTGACCACCGGCGGCAGATCGATCGCCTCCAAATCGATCTGCTCGGACTCCGCGTCCGCTTTTTCCTGGGCGACATACAACAACTGGCTGGGGGCGGCGACGTTGGCCAAAAAGTCCTGGAGCCGGTCCTCGGTGCTGAAAAACTGCTCCAACGCCTCCCCGATCTCCGTCGGAGTGGCGACCGCCGGCCGCACCGGCATGCCGACGATGAATTCAATGTCCCGGATGGCCTCGTAATCCGTGGGGTTGGCAATGGCCACCACCAGCGCCTTGCCTTCCACCCTGAGCGCCACGCAAGCGTACTTGCGGCATGGCTTCTCTCCGAGCAGCTTCATCGCTTCAGGATCCAGGGAGACGGTCGGAAGGCTCAGGCGCGGCAATTCCAACATGCCGGCCAGGGCGTCGGCCAGTGCTTCTTCCGACAGGGTCCCGCTCGCCAGCAGGCCGTCGAACAGCGCCACCTTCTGATATTCCGGCTGCCGCCCGATGGCCTCGATGGCCGAGGCCGTCAGCACACCACTCTTCACCAGAAAGGCGGCGAATCTCTCATTGGCGACATGCGTCCGCTTGTGAGCGTTGCCTGCCGCCGTCCGCCTAGGTGCGTTTGACCGTTCTGTTTCTGAACTTCCGTGCTTGCGGCTCTTGTGGGAATCACTCATCTTGTACCGCCCCCGGATTCGTCGTGAAATGAAGGGATTCTAACTTTCACGCATCTTGCAAGCAATAGTACAAAAGGCACAAAACAGGCTGGCACTTTGGGTCATCCGGGCAAACCCGGGGGAAACCCCCACTACTGTCTCCTTTGACGCCAACTCTTGGCCTTTGTTGGTTGTGACGCGGGTCAACAGTCCGCTTCGGGGGGCCGAAAACTCCGGGCGCGGCTAGGGGCGCCTATGCTGCCGCTCCGCAAGTACTCAGTAGATCCTGCAGCGCGCTGCCCACCGCGCCGGCCCGGAAACGCCCGCGCATGGACTCGGCAACAGACCGCGGCGCGTTTGGCCAAGGGCGGTCCGCCGCCTTGTGCCCATGCACAAGTCGGCGCGAAGGAAGCTTCAGCCCGCGCGGCGACACAAGCAGCCGAGTCTCTTGGAACGCCATAAGTCGCACGCCCGTTAGGTACTGAAATAGTACCTACCTGGAGGGGACCAGTGCCCTTATTCTGCAAACTTTGGAACCGAAACATTTGTTCTCGGTTTTGTTTCAGCTTTTCGCGGGGGAGTCTCGTCGGACGGGCGGCAGGTAAAGGCGCTTGAGGGTATGGCCGCAAATCCGGCAGGCAAGACTACTTTTCCGACAGCGGACCTTTCTTTCGTCCTACCGCGGATGTAAACTCGGCCTGTGGTGCGAGCCATTTCTCAGCCGGGCGGCGGTAGTTGCAGCGCGGAGCGCGCCGATATCGGTTACTCGATGCTGGAGGCGACGGTGGTGGTGGCCGCGGTCCTGGTTTTGTCCGCCGTCTCCGTTGTCCGGATTCAATCGGTGTGGGCCACGTCTCAAGCCGACAATGCCTGCTATACGGTGTTGGGGACCCTGCGGCAGGCCCGCCGTTCCGCCCTCACCGAACAGCGGAAATTCGTGGTCACCTTTGCAACGCCGGGCCTGATGGTGGTGCAGCGGGTCGAGCCAAACCTGCAGTTGACGGAAATCAGCCGGGCGACCCTGCTCAGCGGGGTGCAGTTTTGGGCCGAGCCCGGAATCCCGACTTCGACGCATGACACCCCCGACCACTTCGGAACCGGTTCCGTGGCCATCGACTTCAATGGCGGCAACCAGATATTCTTTCACTCGGACGGCTCCGCGCGGGATGCCACAGGACGGGTCAACAATGGTGTCGTTTACATGGCCCGGCCCGGGGATATCGGCAGCTCGCGGGCCGTGACTCTGTTCGGAGCAACCGGACGCATCAAGGACTGGCGCCTGTCCCCATTGGCTTGGCGGTGGATTTGAAGGCGCGAGAGAGACAGATGCGGCAGGAAGCGGGCCAGGGCGGCTTTACGCTGATCGAGGTGGTGGTGGCTACGTTGGTCCTGGTCGTCGGCCTGGTCAGCATGCTGGCTTTGTTTGCCCAGGCGGTCGTTGTGCTCTCCTGCGCCCAGGAGGACCTGGTGGCCCAGCAGAAGGGCCAGGAAGCGCTGGAAAGCATTTACACGGCGCGGAACACGCAGCAAATCACCTTCGACATGGTGCGGAACACCAGCGCGGGCGGAATTTTCCTGGAGGGATGGCAGCCACTGAAAACGCCCGGCGCGGATGGCCTGCTAGGCACGGCCGACGATGGGGCGGTCGAAACGCTGACCTTGCCCGGCCCGGACGGCCTGCTGGGGACGGCCGACGATGAAATCCGCAGCTTGACGAGCTTCACGCGCCGGATCGACATAACGCCCCTGGTCATCGGGGGCACGACCAGCCCGGACATTCGCCAGGTGGCCGTTACCGTGCGCTACTCGACAGCGCGCGGCTGGCAGCGTTCCTACCGGGCGGTCACCTACATTTCTCGGTTTCGGTGAAAGGGACATGGGACGAAGAGGGGCGTTGGACCCGCGGCTTTCATGCGGCACGTCTGGCGGCTTCAGCCTGTTGGAGCTGCTGGTGGCAACCGCGGCCGGCCTGGTGCTGCTGTCCGCAGCGGTGGTCGTGTTCCGGCAGTCCACCGACCTTGGTTACGTCCTCACCCAGCGCGCGGAAATGCTGCAGAACGATCGTGTGGCCATCGACCTCATCACCCGGGACCTGCGCGCCGCGGGCACGGGCATGCCTACCGGAGGAATTCAACTGCCCCAGGGCGGCGTTGCTCCCGTGTTCGCCTGCGACTTCGCGGGGGCCTGCGCCATTGCCCTGAATACTTACGCCAGTGCCCGGCTCTATGCCCTGAATCCCGGAGATGGCCTGGGAGCGGTCATCAACGCCCGCTCAACCGACGTGGTGACTGTCTCCTACCGCGACCCCTCGTCCAATCTGGACCAATACCCGCTGGTCAGCATCACGGCCACCGGGGAACAGGTCGTGTTCGATGCGGCGACCAGCCCGCCGCTGAACGATCCGCGCAGCGGGCTACAGGTAGGCGACGTCCTGGCGCTGTGCAACGCCAACGGTTGTGCGGCGGCCACCGTCACCGGCGTGGATGCGGTCTCCAACCAGGTGAGCTTGGCCGCCGGGGACCCGCTGCACCTGAACCAGCCGGCGGCGGCGCTGGGCAACGTGGCCTCTCTGGCCGCGCCGCCGGGCTCCGGAACCTATCCGCAGACGCGGGCCTTTCGGGCTTTGATCGTCACCTACTACATTGACTCGACCACCGATCCGGCCGCGCCGCGGCTGATGCGCCACGTCAGCGCCAACAGCGCCGTCCCGGTGGCGCAAAACATCGAAAACCTGCAGATCAGCTACGACACCTTCGACGAAAACGTGGGCGCCGCCACCGTCAACCTTCCTGACGCCGGCGGCCTGCCGAACCAGATTCGCAAGGTGAACATCCAAATCACCAGCCGGGCCCGGTTTGGTAGGCTGGTGGGACGGGGCTTCGAGCGGATGGGGCTGGTGACTTCCGTCAGCCCGCGCAATCTGAGTTTTCGGGACCGTTACCAGTGAGCCGACCTTCCTCCAGCGTGCGAACTCGCCCATCTGCCCGCGCTGGGGCGGACCAGGGAGTGGTGCTGTTGACCGCGCTGCTCCTGCTGCTCCTTTTGGCCGCGTTCAGCGCCGGGCTCATGTACATCGTGAGCACCGAGACACGCCTGGGCGCCAATTACCTGGAAACCAACACGGCCTACTACGGAGCCGAAGCCGCCATGGAGAAGATGACCGTGGACGTCAGCTCCCTGTACACGGTGCGGCACGCGCCGACGGTGGCGGAAATCCAGGCCCTCGGTGGTTCCTCCTACCAGCCGGCCCTGCCTGGCATGACGTACCCGGTCTACACCTTCACCGTGCCCAGTGCCGGCGGCATGCCGGTGAGCCAGTTTCGCAACGTGAGCTCGGGGCCCAACGAGGGTCTGGTGGCCAGCATCGTCCCGCTTACGTTGACGGTGACCGCGCACCGCTATTGGGGGGCGGAGGTGACCCTGACCCGCAGTATCGAAGTCGCACTGCTGCCGGTGTTTCAGTTTGGCGTTTTCTTCGACCGCGATCTGAGCTATTCGCCCGGCACCGTGTTCGATCTTGGCGGCCGGGTCCACACCAACACCAACCTGTTCCTGGCCACCAGCGCCGCCGCCGGACTGATCTTCCATTCCAAGATTACGGTGGCGGGCGATGTGATTCGGACCGAGCTCTCCAACGGAGTGAGCACTGCAACACGCAACCAACCCGTCTACATTCCGACCGCCCCCGGCGGCTGCGATGGAGGCCGTCCTGCCTGCCGCAGCTTGCAGATGAACGAAGGCAGCAGGGTGGGCGGGCCTACCAGCGCCGAAAACCCCAATTGGCCCAACATCTCCTCCAGCACCTACAACGGCATGATCCGCAACATCAAGACCGGGGCCAGGCCGCTCAACCTGACCTTCGTGGCTCCGGGGCTGCGGCCCATTGAGATCATCCGGCGGCCGCCGGCCGGGGAGTCGCCCACTTCGTTGATGGGCGCTTCCCGGCTCTACAATGTGGCGCAGATCCGCGTGCTGATCTCTGACAAGAGCGCCGATCTGCCGGGCGGTGCCGGCATCCGCCTGGCGAATGTCGCTCCTTACTATAGTGGCGGCAGCTTTGGTTCGACGAACACGGCGTTCGCCGAAGGCACTACGGCTTCCGAACCGGGCGGCAGCGGCCAGGACTTTATCCGGCCTCCCAACACGGCGGGGCTGGATCCCCTTTGGCCGGGAGCATGCGTCGCGCCCCGTGACACCAGCTCCACTTGCTGGCCGTTGATTGGCAGGTACCTGAAGGTCGAACGGCGGAATGCCGATGGAACGTACAGCGACGTCACGGCGGAGTGGCTCAACCTGGGAATTACCCGGGAGAACGCCAACGCCATCCTGAAGTTTCAGAAATTTCGCGACCTGGATGGGGACGGCACAGTGGACGCTTCCATCCTGGCCCTGGCCAACAGCAACCCGGACAAATTCTATCCCTTGAATCTGTATGATCCGCGCGAAGGAGAATGGCGCGATGTGGCCTTTTCCACCGATGCGTCGGACACCACCTGCGCGGTGGGCGGGATCATGAACCTGGTGGAACTGGACGTGGGCAACCTGCGGCGGTGGCTGACCGGCGCCATCGGCAGCAGCGGCACGCAAACCGAATATAGCTCACTGAACGGCTACCTCCTGTATTTCTCGGACCGGCGCGGCCAGCAGGATGCCTCCGGCAATGCCACCGGGAGTTACCGCTATGAGGACCTGATTGATCCGGCCAACGCCAACGGCTATGGCGGAAGTGCTCCTATGAATCCCATTATTCCCAACGGCGTCCTGGATGCCCCCGAAGACGTCAACGAAAACGGCGTTCTGGAAACGGACGGCGCGGTCAACATCGGAGAGGGCTTTATCCCAGTGGTCCCTGGCCCGGCCAACGGCAACCCCAGCCGCCGGGTGTCCTGCCAGGTTCCGTCTTCACTCAACTCGAACGATGATTACGGTCGCAAGAACCGGGTCAGCGGCGCGCGCCACGCGCTGAAACTGGTGAATGGCAGCCTCGGCAACCTTCCCACCAAGCCCGACGGCAGCGGCGGTTTCACCGTGGCCAGCGAGAACCCGGTGTATGTCCAGGCCAATTACAACGCCGATAGTTCGGGTTTCGGGACGGGTAACGCCGCCGCGGCAGTTATCGCCGACGCGGTGACGCTGCTCTCCAACAACTGGAACGATCTGAACAGCTTCAAGAACCCCACCCGCCTTGCGGTAGGCCGTCGCAACGCCACCACCACCTGGTACCGCTTCGCTGTCATCTCCGGAAAGACGTTGTCTTTCCCCCGTCCCACCTGGGGGTCGGCCGAAGATTTCGGCACCGACGGCGGCCTTCACAACTTCCTCAGGTTCCTTGAAAACTGGGGTGGCCAGTCCTGCTACTACATGGGCTCTCTGGTCAGCTTGTACTATTCGGAGTACGCCAACGGCACTTTCAAGTGCTGCTCTACGGTATATTCGGCCCCCGCCCGCAACTTCTCTTTCGACGGTAACTTCCTGGATCTCAGCAAGCTGCCGCCTGGGGCCCCGCAGTTTCGCGATATCGTGAATGTCGGCTCCCAGCAAGTCTTCGCGCCCTAGCGACGGTTCACAATCATCGCGCCGCGCTGCGTACTCCGTTTCGCAATTACGGGGAAATCGGCGGGCTGAAGGGTCCGGCCGCGCCCGCGAGCGCGAAGCGGATGACGCCCGATTCGTCGACGTAGTAGGAGCGAACCCCGGACAGCTTGGGCCGCGTGGGAACCGCGGTCAGCGAATACACCACGGGGCGCACTCGCTTCTTCACCGGCGCAGCACCGCCGGAAACCGTCACCAGTGTGCCCGGCGCATAATTGAACTGGTACCCGTTGCTCTCTCCGGAGGCCAGGGCGGCGGGGATGAGGTCGGCTGCCAGCGCGGACGGGAGGCCGCTGTCCGGAGGCCCGAGCGCGCGCAGGGTTCCGGAATAGCCAACGTCGTAGGTGCGGAAGTAGAGCTGCTCGGCGGCGCCGATGATGCGCAGGGAAACCACCGCGGCGGCCTCATTGTGTCGCAACCGGGCGTACCAGATCCAGTCGGCGGCCACCGCCGCCAGGGCCAGCAGGATCGATACCGCGGTCAGCACTTCAACAACGGTGACTCCCCGGCAGGCCCCGCCACAGCTACAAGCGCGGTCGCTTGTGAAGAAGTTCTCCGTCGCTGATCCGAACCGTTCCCTCATAGGACTCGCCGGCGCCGGAGCGCTCCAGGACCACGTACAAATCGAATGACCGGTAGTAGAGAATTCGCTCCCTGCCGTCCAGGGTCAGCGTCTCGGCTGGCGGTTTCCCCATCGCCGCCAGCACGGAATTGTATCCCGTATTTTTGTCGAACTGCTGGTAGTCGGCGGATTGCGGCCGGGCCGGCTGGTTGACGGCCACCGGCACTTCGGGATTCGGCCCGTTGCTCACCAGCCACGCGGAATGCAGCCCGATGGCCAGAAAAACCAGGAGGGACACCACCATCAGGCCTTCCCGGATGGGTATCCTGTGCAGGATGGAGGCGATCCGGACCGTCTTAAGGGGCGGCTGGTAGTCGATGGCCCGGCCGCAGGCACAGGGATAAGGGCCGGCATCCGCCCCCTTGGGCAGCATCACCAGGGATCGGCAGGCGCTACAGCGCAACACGGCAGCGAAGCTGGCCGCCTCCACGCTGAGAAGCGTCAGACCACCGCAGGGCCGGCAGGAGAACAGGACGCCGTCCTTGGCCTCGGTCGGCTCGCCCTCGCACAGCAGGGAAAAGCCGCAGTGCTGGCAGGCCACCCGCGAGGTGCGCAAGAAGACGTCGGCCCCGGTGGCCCGTAACGACTCACGTATCTTGCGGGCGGCCCTGGGGCCGACATAGCGGGCCAGTACAACCGGGTCCCTCAGCACCCCGCCGGGAACCGCGTCGGCGATTTCCGCCAGGTGACAGCGCGCCAGTTCCGCCGTAAAGCCAGCCCGATCGGCGTGCTTCAGGGACCGCACGACGATATCGGAAAGGATCAGCATCCGGCTCTCTCCGGCCCGCGCCGCCCCCGACGCCGGCCCCCAAGCGATCGTGCCGGCGCTTCCGGTTATTGCTCTTGGCCGGCGGTTTCCATGGCCCGCATCACCTCGTCGCCAAGAATCGGGTTGAGGCTTTCCGGAATCTCCATCTCACCCGCCTCAAAAGACTTCTCGAAGGCCTTCACGACGCCTGGATCGAAGTGCTTGCCGGAGGCGGAAAGGATGGTTTCCTTGGCTCGATAAGGGTCCAGCGCCTTGCGGTACGGCCGGTCGCTGACCAGCGCGTCGTAAACATCGACGCAGGCGAGCACGCGGGCCTCCACCGGAATGGCCTCGCCCGCGGTGCCATAGTACCCGCTTCCGTCGTACTTCTCGTGATGAGCCAGGACGATGTCCACCACCCGGCGAAGCTGGCCGCTGACCGGCCGCAGAATCTCGAAGCCCTGGGTCAGATGGCTCTTGAGTTCCGCGTATTCGCTGTCGGTCAGGCGGCTGGCCTTGTACAGCACGGAGCGGCTGATCTTCAGCTTCCCGACGTCGTGGATCAGCGCGGCGGCCCGCATGTCCTCCAGTTGCTGCTCCGTGAAGCCCATCCGCACCCCGAGCCGCACCGCCAATACCGACACGCGATAGGAATGGTTCTGCGTGAACTTGTCCTTCCCCAGAAAGCTCATCAGCATCTGCAGGATTCCTTGATAGGTGTCCCGCAATTCTCGCTTGGTCTGCTCTTGCTTTTCACAAAGGCTGCCGGTCAGGTATGCGGTGAGGACCAGGAAGGACCCCCAGGCGGCCAGCGCGGCGATGCGGATGAGGAGGTTTCGGGTGTCGCCGCC
>Ga0315282_10013430_pt1 | contig 12356 bp, 13 predicted proteins | sample YL17G07_20_MG_FD_203693 | JGI IMG/M metagenome (GOLD analysis project Ga0315282, IMG submission 203693) | Sediment microbial communities from Yellowstone Lake, YNP, Wyoming, USA - YL17G07_20 | ecosystem: Environmental > Aquatic > Freshwater > Lake > Sediment | place: USA: Wyoming | collected... | reverse complement strand
AAGGCGGATGTGTAATAATGTAAGTCACGATCACTCATCGTGCAGGAAACGGTAGAACCCCGTCTGAACTGTCTTCTGACTGTGCTACTTACTGGATCATCTGGTGACATCAGCAGTCGTTCATTGCGTTGCTGTTCCTGCTGAACGCCCGGACTTTACCCAGAGGTATCGGTAACACAACAAGATATTTCAGACCGGGGTTCAACCAAGGCACAGGCGGGGCTACTGCTTCTTGGAAGCCTGTTCTCTTGCCTTCATTCCCCTAATCGCCTTCCGGATGATCGCAGAAGATTCAATCCCACCGGCCAACGGCCCTGTAACCAGCCGCCAGAGCAAATATCACGGTACTGGCAAGAACGATGCATGCACCGGTCGGCAGGTTAAGGTAGTATGACAAGACAAAACCGCCGACAGCACTGATGACACCGAACGCCGTAGATACGATGACGACGGTCCGATGCCCGCGACAAACTTGGTAGGCCGCGGCCGCTGGATTCGTGATGAGACTGAAGATCATCAATCCCCCGATTAGCGGCAGGTTGACGGCCAGGATGACCCCGCACAGTGCCAGAAAAAGCGAGTAGACGAACGTTTCGTGCACACCGGTAGCCGAGGCAATCGTGCGGCTGAAGAGCAGGGCCTTCAGTTCTTTGTTGAAGGCAAGAGCAAAGACAACGAAAACGATAGCGGCGATCGCAATGAAGACAACACTTCTTCTCCGAACGAAAAGGACATTGCCCCAGAGCAGGCCCAGGATCTCGGAGCGACTGCCCTGCACCAGCCCGATGCCGAGAAATGTCAGTCCGAGCATCAAGGAGAACAGGATCGCCAGCGCGACGTTCGGGTCGATACGTGACCGCTGTGGACGAACCGTCGCGAGGCTCGCCGCGGCCAGGGCGGAAACCACTACGGGGCCCAAGATGGGATTCCAGCCAAGCACGTAGGAGTAGACAGTCCCCGCCATCGCCGTGTGTGCGATAAAGATCCCGACAAAGGGCAGCCGCAACCCGACGATGTAGACGCCGAGCAGGCCGCAACTGGCCCCCGCCACAGCGCCTGCAACGACAATCAGATAGAAGAACGGATCCACGTATCGCGCCCTCGGCCGACGGACAGGCCCTTCACGATGTCCCCTTTTGCGGAGAATCTGGCCGCACGCTCGTGATATGCCTCCGTCCACCCACAACCACGCTGTCGAGACTGCCATGGTAGGCGCGGCGAAGCATGTCGGATGACAGGACCTCTTGAGGTCCTCCGTCAGCGAGAATGCGACCACCCGAAAGAAGAATCACGCGCCCGCACGCCCGAGGCAAAACGCTGGTATCGTGCGAAACCATCAGCACCGTCATTTTGGTTTGGTGGTAGAGCTGCTCAACTATATCGGAAATCTGGTACTTCCAGTGGAAATCGAGATTGGCACAAGCTTCATCCAGCATGAGGATTCGAGGGTCCTGCGCCATCGCACGGGCGACGAGGGTCTTCTGCTGCTCCCCGCCCGAGAGACTCCTGAAGGTCTGATTCCGACGGTCTGAAAGCCCGAGCACATCGATCCAGTGGTCAACAACAGCGTAGTCTTGGGCCTTCAGGACCGCCAACAGAGGGCGGATGCTGGTTCGGCCCATGGCAACCACTTCCCGCAATGTGAACGGAAGCTCGGCATTATACTCCGCGGATTGGGGGATGTACCCGATGTGCTTGCGGATCTCGCATTTGCGCCAGGCGCCGAGACGAGTCAACTCGTTGTTGCCGTGTCTGACCTCCCCGCTGTCGGGCCGAATCAGGCCGGCGCAGACGCTGAGTAGAGTGGTCTTGCCCGCACCGTTGGCCCCCACTATTCCCACAAAATCGCCGGCGGGGATCTCAAGACCCTCGATTTGCAGGACCGTGCGGCCGCCACGACGAATATGGACATGGGAGAGCATCAGCGCACCGGCAGTCATCGCGCGACCGCCTCAAGCAGGAGTCTCACATTGTCCCGGAGCAGCCGGTCGAAGCCGCCGACCCCCTCGCAGGCCTGAGGGAAATTGCTGAACACTGCGACCCTGGCTCCCAGTCTTTCAGCAAGGGCTTCAGCCAATGCCGTGCCCTCCTGCCGGTTGGCGATTACAAGCCGGATGTCTTGCCCGGCCGCCTTCTGGAGACAATGATCGATGTTGGCGACAGTCTCAAGGTCGCTGCCAACAAAAGTGGCGACTGGTTTGAGGCCAAGCCACTGTGCGAATTCGGCTTGGTGATCCGAAGTCAGCACCCTGGCCGACACAATGCCTGAATCGACAACGGAGCCCTGCAGATCAGCCGCAAGTCTCTCAAGCCGCCTCTCAGTAACCGACAGCCGCTCCACGAACTGCGCCGCTTTCTCCGGATGCTCGCTTGTGAGAGCTCGGCAGACCTCCTTGCAGGTCGCCACGTATGTATCAGGGACACACAGGCCGGAGGGAGCCCGGACGAGTTGCGTCTTGAGGCCATTCTCTCGCAGACGTGCCAGCTTCTGTTCGACCTGCTGCTGAAAATCGAACAGCAGGAGCACTCGGCAATTGCGCAACTGCCGGACCTGGGCCGGCGAGATATCAAAATGACCCGGACACATGCCGGGCGGCGCCAGACAAAGGACTCTCATATCTGGGCCGCACAGGTCTTTCACCACACACTCCAGATAGGAATTCGTGACCGCGATCTCGGGGGTGCCTTCCCTCGCGGCCGTATCCCTGCAACCTGTCGTCACAAGAGCGACCACGATAAGACTCACGCTGGTGTGCAGCAATACCTTCACTCGCTCTTCACTCCTCAAATGAGCCCATCTGGCGACCGCTTTGCAGTCGGATGCGCGCAATCACACCCTGATTCGTCTGCGGGCTGTACCAGGTCTTGCGCGGAATGGGATATTGCATTCTCTTCATCCGGTCCAGGTTGAACTTCGGGCCCTCGCTGTAGAGGACCCAACTCACAGGCGATTCCTTGAGATTGTTGTACGTCTGCCCTTGCTCCTGCTCGTTGTCGGGAAAGCCGTCAGGCACCCAGAGACAGGCCCCTTCCCCCACAACGGTAGTCCGGTTGTAGATAAGCGTCCCGACCGTTCTGTACTTGTAGGTATAGCCGCGATTGAATCGGTCCTCCACGCCTGCCGCCATGAAGGACCCGCTCGGCGGTGCGGGTAGATAGCCGCCGTCCACCAACTCACATGGGAGTTGGTAGAAGTGGCCTCCCAGCATGCAGTCCACGCGGACCGGGGGATAGCGGTCCTCATGGTCGAACGAGTACGCTTCGAGGGCCAGACCGATGTCCCGCAACTCGGCGTTGACGGTGAGGACCTTTGCCTGCATCCGGGCCCGGCCTGCCGCAGGCAATAGAATCCCCAATAGCAGTGAGATGATAGCGACAACCGCCAGCAGTTCGATCAGGGCGAAGGCCCGTTTCACGACTTTGTCTCCGTACCTCATGTACTCCATCGCACCTTCCCGGCCCGCCTACCGCGTGCCCAGGCTTGTAGTTATGTTCGGGTCGGTCGTGATAGACTGGTCGGCCATACGATGCTCATAGGAAGCCAGAACCTGGCCGTTGCCATCGTAGTTCATCACGTAGAGCCGGTAGCCGCCGCGCAGGTCGGTGCTTTCCTGGTCGAGAATTCCGATCACGTCAAAAGGCTCAGTCAGATTGAACGAGCCGCGGTAGATTCCATTGCCGCGTCCAAGCTTGACAGGCAGGGTCTTGGTCCCGTTGGTAACGACCAGCTCCCCATTCGGACCCCACCGATTCGGGTCCACCACATTGACATCCTCGATCTTGATCAGCCGCCCCTGGTAATACTCGCCGCCCACGAGCCGGCCAGGATCGAAAATGAACCGGTCCTGACCGTCTTTCAACTCGTCAAGGGACACGACCTCGGGTTTTGGAAGACCTACATTCCGTTCGAGCAACTCGATGGTGAAATCGTGGTCGGGATTGTTGCTGTGCTGCTCGTTGATGTTCATCTTGCCCTTGTAGGAGAGGAACCAGCCCGTGACGCGAATGCGATCGCCCGGACTGAACCGTGCGGCGTTCAGGCGCGCCAGTTCCGAGATCCACTGTTCGTTGGAGTACCCGCCGCCCGGCATGATCCACGGCAGGTTGTCATAGAGCTGTGCCAGAAAGACGGCCGTACCGGCGTGGTCGTCTCCTTCACCCTGAAAGAAGAACTGCCACTGCGCCCCGAGGTTGAATGTTGCGGTGATCGTATCGTCCGGCGTCGGATCCAGCATATCTCCCGGAGAGTGAAGCAGAATCCCCTCCAACACCACCTTGTCCGTTGCCTTGTACGTCTGCTCGCCGTTTGCGTTAATGGCCTGGAACTGCTGATGCGTCACAGGCGCCACCGATGGATCGCCCCAAGACAAGCCGCTCAGCATCAGACCGATCAGCGTGCATCCCACCACTTGACCTTTCATACTCACACCTCCGGGCCTCAGACTCCCAAAAGGATTGCGCATAAATGCACATAATTCGTGCTACTGTGCATAAGACTACGGGATGCGTGCTATCATGTCAACGGGAATTCGATCGTTTGAAAAAGAATGCGCTTGCGGTAAGATACCTCTCAGGTCTCTCGGCACGAGGTCGTGCATTGGCATTGTTCGTATCAGGGGATCATGATGAGCCAGGTGGAACGCATAGGAGTCTCGCTGGAGAAGGAATTGCTCTCCATATTCGACGACCTGATCGCCACACGAGGCTATCCGAGCCGGTCGGAGGCCATCCGTGATCTGATCCGCCAGCAAATCAGTGCCGAGCGGCTGGGCAATCCCAAAGCCAAGGCCGTAGCAGCGGTATTCCTGGTCTACTCACACCATTCGACGAAGCTAATGGAGATGCTCACGGATCTGCAACATTCGCATCTGCTGCAGACGATTTGCTCCATGCACATTCATCTCGACGAACACCGCTGCCTGGAGGTGATCGTGCTGCGCGGGCAGGTTGGTGAAATCAACAGGACGGCAGAAAATTTGATCAGCTTAAAGGGCGTCAAACTCGGACGTATCAGCCTCTTGGCAACCGATGCGGCCTGAACTCGGACTGGTTCAGGATCAGACTCCGTAGACGCTGATGTTGTCGGGTGCAATGCTGATCGCCAAGCGTCGGGCTTTCGAGGACCAAGAGCTCTTTCAACGAGAATCACGTCGTCGCGCAGGTCCGAAGCGAACAGTATATGCATGGAGGCATGCGCCAGGCAAAGATGTTTTAGAGTAACAGGAGACTGACCGCCATCATCAGCATGCCGAGAACGACGCCGCTGATGACTAAGTGCCCATGTCCGTAACGGTGCGCCGTGGGCAATAGCTCATCCAGGGATATGTAGATCATGATGCCGGCGGCGAAGGCCAGCGTCCCCGCCAATATGGCGGGTGTCAAAAACGGCGACAGCACGAGGAATCCGAGCAACGCGCCAATCGGCTCCGATATGCCCGAGAGGAAGGAATAGAAGAACGCCTTGTTCCTGCTCGATGTCGCATAGAAGATGGGTACCGACACGGCAATCCCTTCGGGGATGTTATGAATCGCGATGGCCACGGCAATTAGGATGCCCAGCCGGACATCGCTCAAGGCGGAGGCGAACGTCGCCAGACCCTCCGGCAAATTGTGAATTCCGATAGCCACCGCTGTCATGACTCCGGCCCGCATCAACCGGCGTTCATCGTGATGCGAGGCAGTCGCGTCCTCGATTCCCTCGTAGTGGTGCGGATTCTCGACCTCGGGCACGAGCAGATCGACGATCCCTATGAATAGAATGCCCATGAAGAAAACGAGGACGCCCGTGGCATGCCCGACGATGTCCGATGCCTTGGGCAGCAGCTCGACAAGAGAGACATACACCATGGCACCCGCCGACAGACCCAGCGAGAACGCGAGGTAGACGATCTTCGGGCGCCGGATGAAATAGGCGATGGTGCTGCCGATCCCGGTGGATAGCCCTGCCAGTAGCGTCAGCGCCAGGGCTACAGCTACGTTCCCCGATGTATCCATGCCAATGTCACTCCGGAACTGTTCGTATTCAATTCACTGTTTACCGCATGCGATGCTCCAAGCCCGCAGATTGTAAGCGGGAAACCGCGCATCCACAAGCCGCGCCCGCGACGCAAGGGCAAAGGAATGAACAAAGAAGTGTCAGACTAGCAGCGATGTGATGTGAGCGGGTGTGATATAAGATGAATCCCGTGAGAGATCTGGCCGCATCTCTAACCATGTGTTCTCAGCCCAGAGGGGACGCATCCTCTTGTGAGCCCCGACTACTCGCTGACATATCGTGACGTGGTCCGGCCTCCGACTTTCAGACGCATCAGAATGCATTTGGTGTCTGTTCCCCAGACAACCACAAGAGACCCATACGATTTCGATTCGCACTGGAGGTACATTCTTGGCACAGCGTCAAACGTAAGATTCTTTACTCGGGAACATACGTCGTGTCCGGTGTTGCTGGACTATACCAGTCGTGGTTTGTGCGCGGCTGTACCGGGCTTTGGCACCGGTCACCGATCTTTGCGAAACTCCATCCACACGCCGTAGTTGACACCCGCTTCATTCCCTAACCTCGGTTGGATGACGCGATAGCCCTTTATCCCCAGTGACTTCATGATGGCATGTAGTTCCTTGACGGTTGCCGCAACGTCGTACTCAGGCCCCTCACCTTGTCCCCCGCGCACTGTCTTGGCTACCTCAGGCGAAAGATTCGCCGAGAGACCCCGCCCGATGTAGGCCACACCGCCCGGCTTGAGAACCCGTCGGATCTCTCCAAACGCCTTGACCTTGTCACCCCACAGCCAGAACGAGCCTCGGGAGACGATGACGTCCGCATAGTCGTCTCGAAACGGCAACGCTTGGGCATCGGCTTGGACCGCGCTGACCCGGCCGCCAAATCCATGTTTCTCGGTTTGCTGCAGGAAATACGGAAAGAAGTGTGGATTGATGTCCGCATTGATCCAGTGCATCTTCGTCCGCTTGCACAATTCGATGATCAGCGTCCCCGGTCCACTGCCAAGGTCAATCCCGATCCCGGTTTTGCCATCAAGGCCCAAGTCCTCGACGAGTTGCTGTGCCAGAGGACCGTACACCGGTGAGAGCCGCCCCTCACTCGCCTGGATCATACGGAGCGTATCTTCCCGAGTGTATTCCTTCTTCGCCACCTTCGTCCGGGCCTCAGGCGACGTACGCGGACTGGGATCTGTACATCCGCTCGGCAAGATCAATGCCGCCAGTACCACGCAGAATCGGCCCATGTCCACGAACTGAGAGATCTTCATCATGTTCACTGTCCATCCCATCACACTGGATTGGCTATTCTTTTACGCGTTACCAAATTGGTTGTCCGCATCAGTCTCTCTCTCATTCTACACGACGCTGAGCAACTCGCAATCGCTGCGGGCACCATAATACCAGAACGTGAGTCGGGCACACAACCCAATGCACAAGAACCTTTGGCTCGGGGCCCTTTGCCGGCATTCCACGATGTCCGTGCCTTGGCGACTGCGTACAGAGGCTGCTGGCCACCGAGAGCCGAGCATCGAGCGTCTGATCGTGGAGTTCTCTGTTTACATCCGTATGCTTACAGACTATGTTCCCCGAAGGGATACAGAGTGTCAGACAGTTGCGGGCTCAGAGTATGTCTGAGCTTCGATTAGCGGACTGAGGCGATCTTCGATGGGGGTCTCGCTTTCTTTCTTGCCCGGCGGCTCAATGTGCGGCGACCGGCAACAGGATATGCGAGGGGTGGTCGGCGTTCATGTAGATCGTGTTTGTGGCCACCTCGGTCTTGTCGTCCGAGCCGGAGGGCTTGCCGGTGTTCGGGTTGGGCTCGAAGCGAGGAGCGTTGCTCGATGAGATGGCGACGCGGACGCGGTGGAGCAGACAGAAGCAAAGCCCCGTCACGGCCAGAACACACAGGGCGAAAACAACGTCCGGCCAGTCGATCCACAACAAAGAGCTCGCAAGCATCTCCTCCGCATGAATCTCCGTGGGGGCCAAGCCGATCAGAAAAATGGCCATTGCCACCGCGATTGCGTACTCGCGAAAGCATGATATGTGTGTGTTCTTTCGCATCAGGGGTGCGACTTCATGCAAGAAGGGGGCTCATGAACGGGATGCAGAGGTACACGGAATGAGTCAGTTCTTCAGAAGAGCCGACCAAAGACCATGCCGGAAACCGTGGCTGTCAGGACCACGAGCGAAGTGAAGACGAGGGTCTTGCGCGTGCCCATGATGCTGCGGATGACCAGCATGCTTGGCAGGGACACTGTCGGTCCGGTCAACAGCAGGGCCAGAGCAGGACCCTTGCCCATGCCCGCTCCAATCAAGCCTTGGACAATGGGGACTTCGGTCAGTGTGGAGAAGTACATGAAGGCCCCGAGCACGCTGGCAAAGAGGTTAGTCCACAAAGGCCAGAGGGACCGGATGACCTTCTCCAAGCCGCTGCCAGTCCAACCCGTGACCTGAAGGAATCCATCCGGCTCAGCGCCTACCAACACTTCTATGTATTGCCCTGGAATAACGCCGTCATGGCCGGGCCGTCCCAAGATAAAACCAGATATCAATACGCCCGCCAGGAGGATCGGCAGAATCCGTTTGGCATATCCCCAAGTCTCTTCCACCCACTCGTTCAACTCGCTACGTTCGAACCACGCCCCCAGCATCCATACACCGCATGCTAAGGTCAATAACAGGATAGACCACCGCAGGGCATGGAGGACTTCCAAGATGGTCATCTTCTCCACGGGTCGGATTTCCTGAAGCACGTCCGTGGAGATCTCATGGATTCTGCCGGTTCTGTCACGTACGGTCACAGCCGTGTCGGTACGCCCCACAAGGTCTCCCTTGATCTCATACGCAGCCAAGCCGTCAGGGCAGCATAAGAATACTGCCCGCACATCACCGGATCGCGTCCAGTTGACCAGGGCTGGGACAGCCATCAGAGAGACCAGGAATAGCGCCGTCTGCCACAGGGGCCTTGCGACCTGGGTCTCTGGCCAGTGCATGGCTATGCGGGTCTTGACCTCCTCGCGTTCCTCCTTACGGTAGATAAGATGCATTGTCAGGCCGATGACAATCGAGAACCCGATTGCCACCACCGCCCGAGCGATGCCCAGTTCGGGACCCAGGATGCGGGCGGTCAGGATGATGGCGAGGACGTTGATCGCCGGACCCGAGTACAGGAATACACACGCTGGGCCAAGGCCAGCCCCCATGCGGCGAATACCGGCGAAGAGGGGCAGTACCATACAGGAACAAACCGGTAGGACAGCACCTGAGACAGAGGCTACACCATAGGCCAAGACCTGCTTGGCCCTGACCTCCAGGTAGCGCATCAGGGACGCCTTGTTCACGAACGTCGCGATTGCCCCGGCGATGAAGAAGGCCGGCACCAACGACGACAAGACATGCGTGCGGGCGTACAATCGGACGAGGTACAGGGCTTCCAGCACCGCATCATGGAACCGAGTGTCTCCGACCGGCAGCCAGAAACACACCACGATGACCATGATGATTCATATGAGTGTCTTCCACTCGGCTTTCCAGTCCATGCCGAAACCCTTCTATCTATCCCGCACGGTGCTACGTCCGCGGGCAGGCTAGTCACGGAGTGATGGACTGAGTGCCAGAGGTCCTTCCGGAGAGCGTGCAGTGATCTCAGACCGGTGATTCCAGATGTCGCGGCACAGACAGACGTTAAGCCCTGTGCTGCCGGGGGGCTCAAGGTTGTGTTTTGCATAGATGTTCGCCAGTCCTTCCTTAACCTTGCGGTAGTAGTCAAGTCCTGGGGCCTGCATCCGGTCCATGACCGGCCTGCCAAAGGGGATCCAAATGGATGCAATGGGGACAATTCCCTGCGCCGCGAGACACTCGGCGCCTTTCAGGAAACTGGCTGCCGGCTCCACGCCGACCACAAAGGACGAGCACGCCTTGTTCGGGCCGTATTTCTGAGCGATGTACTTCAGGCAATCCAGGTACCTTTGGCGTCCAGCAAACTTCCATTTCCCGGGCGTTACGGTCTGCGCAATTTCCTCGCTCCAGACTTCGAGACTGCACGCAACCCGGCTTGCTCCCGCTTCAAACACCTGGTCGACCTCTCCAGGATCGCTCGGCGGCGTTGTGTACACCAGTACCTCCCCTGAGATGTTCTTCAACCCAACAACGTCATTGATCTCCTCCAGGATTCGCCGGATAAGTTGGCATTCGGCCTGAGTGTTCATCGTCGAGCCACCGGTCAGTTGCAGGTGCTTGGCCACCTTCTCTGTGGTTACAGCGTAATCCGTGATCTCTGCCACGTCTCGCGGCGTGGGAAGGGGCGGGCCCGGCTTACGTTTTCGCGCGAGCCGCTCAAATACTCCGCCGGAGTAGCAGAACTGGCAGGAATAGCCCGCTTTGGCATAGTCGCAAGGCCAGAGGCATTGGAACGACAGGAAATCACGTCCCTGCAAGACGGCATTGCCAAGATACGGCAGACCGCTGGAGGTCTTCTGCTCGTAGAAACGCGATGCAGGCGGAAAACTCACCTGTGTCACCTCTTCACCATTGTGCAGAAGAACGGGGGAGCCGGTATCGGAGACTTCCAATCGGAACGGAGTGCGAATTTGAAGCGCGTACCGCATATTTCGCAATGACTCCAGTGATATCACGCTCTTTAGATATCGCATATGCAGCGCCACGTCAGTCATCTGTACGATGGTACTATCCGGCAGGATCAGGCAGTTGCAGGTCCGCGGGTCGGGATAGACGCGGTGGGTTCTGCCAAACTGCTCATAAATGTCACGGCTTACCTTGATCCCTTTGGTCACCAGCAGAATCTTTAGGTCCAACGAGTCCAGTCTTTCACGACCAACGGAAAATGATGTAAGCATTCCTTCAATCCTCCATCGTTATTGCCGGCTTCTGTCCCGTTACGTTCGGCGATCCCGGTTGGCTTTCCGGATGGCGGTCAGGAGGTCGTCGATGGACTCGGCGTACTCTTTGAGGGTCTGGGCCCATTGCTTCAAACACGCTCGCCCATGGGCAGTCAATGTAAATCGCCGCTTGGCGAGTCCGGTCCTACCCAAATCCCAATTGGAAGCCACCAAGCCACGGCGCTCCATCGACCGGAGCACCCGGTATACTCCTGCGGGATCAGGGCACTCGCGGCGGAACATCCTCATGCTCCCCAGCCGCTGCACGATCAGGTACCCATGCAAAGGCTCCTTGGCCAGCACGGCCAGGACCGCCGGCTGGACAATCTTGGCCAACGTCTTTCCCGTGCAGGGGCATTGGGTGAATGTATCCGAATTGTTCATGGCTCTTCGTCCGCCTGTTCCAGAACCTCAAGTATCTTGTTGAACGCATCACGTATTTGGGTGTAGTCGCGAAGGTCGACCGTGAACCGGCCGTTCGCATTGCGGCACGAGACGACGTGACCATCGGAGAAAAGAACACTCACAGATCTCTGCCGGTGGTGCGTATGCGGCGTGACATTGAACTGAGCCAGATCGGGAGGGCACAGGAACTGAGTGTCAACGGCCAAAGCGCGGACCGGCCGCCCATTGCGATTCCGGCCTAAGTTGCTCAGCGCAATGCGGTTCGGAGGCGGATCAGTACGGCTGTCAAACAGGCGTGTTATCGAGGCGTGACGGTAGTAGTAACTACACTGGGCCTGCCCAACGCCGATATTGGCCAACTCAATATCCGCGGAAACGTGCTGGTCGGGATCGGGGCAAAATAGAACCTTAGACTGCTGGGACAGGTGTTCTCGCAGCAGCAGGCCCAAACCGACCGGTTTGCCGTTCCTGAGTGAAACGAGGCTGGTCGGTGCGCCCGTGGAGGGGTAGAAGTCGGCAGGTGACAAGAAGGGCGGGGCTATGGGTCCGATGGGGATACTATCGTTGTACTCACCGGCATACAAATGGATAGCCACGCCGATCTGGCTCAGATTGGACATGCAGGCAACTTTCCGAGCCGATGCTCGCGCGGACGTGAGGGCCGGGACCAGCACCGCCGTGAGAATCGCCACGATTGCGATAACCACCAGCAACTCAACGAGCGTGAAGGCATCACGACGGCGAGCAGGGTGGCCCAGGAGACAGCACTCCCTCACGGGTCGCACCCCAACCCCAGACACTGGCGAATTACCATTGCCGGTCACGTCCGTCCGCGTTTTCATGAATGCCAGCTACTCCTAATTCATCGGAGCCGGGTCCTCCAGACCCATGAAAGACTCTTGTACGAAGTCCTCCCATGGTGGCGACTGGGTCAGGCGGACATTGTCCAGGTCCCAGTACCCGCCGGCCCTGCCGGTCTCCAGATCGAGATCCGCGAGAGTTAGGGCGGAGACTACTTGCACACCGATGTTCTTGCCCGCCCATGGATCG
>Ga0315282_10013429_pt1 | contig 12356 bp, 13 predicted proteins | sample YL17G07_20_MG_FD_203693 | JGI IMG/M metagenome (GOLD analysis project Ga0315282, IMG submission 203693) | Sediment microbial communities from Yellowstone Lake, YNP, Wyoming, USA - YL17G07_20 | ecosystem: Environmental > Aquatic > Freshwater > Lake > Sediment | place: USA: Wyoming | collected... | reverse complement strand
TCTGCGCTTGAAGAAGCATGATCTTCTCGTTTGCGACGTGCTGTTCGAGTTGCTTTCTCATCTCGTAGTGTTCAACTTTCGAGATCGTTGCTCCAGACGCCATGTCGATCAAAGTTGCATACATGTGGGCATGCTTTGTTGTGTCAAGCTCGATTCCCTTGAAGAGAAGCTTTGGAATATTGTTCCTCGTCTTCGCCCCCATCGCCCGAAGAGTCTGTGCTGTACGCTTCTCAAATGCCATCTGTTTCTTGAACAAGTCGATTTCTCTCGTTGCTACCAACGACTAGCACCCTGCCTGGCTCACTATGCGATGGCCCCAATAATCCTACCTGAAGACGTGTGTCGCTGTTGCTGGACAGTTGATGGGCATGAGATTCCTCTATTCATTCTGGAGGAAACCGCTCGTCTCGCTTGACTGGGGCGAAAATCTAGCTCAGGCTTAGCAAGTTGCCCGCTAGCGCAGTCTCAGGCAACGAGTCCCCGGCCTCAACATGACCACAGGAGTGGCATTGCAGTAGACCTGGGGAGTCTTCTTGCAGGTCCGGTAAGCCGCATAAGGGACACATCATCCCTTTCCACTCGTTGCTAATTGCCGGTTCACCATGTGGCGTCGTTGTATCTGAAAAGCCTAGTTGATGGGCCGGATGCTAATCCGGCCCCTCTAGCACTAGAGGATTGCCGTACTCCGCGTTAATGCACGCACTAGAATTGAACGATCACGCGAGACACCCTCTGAACAAGAGATCCCTTGGGGCCTCAATCCGGACCCATCGGGCCTGCCAGATCACTGTGTTCGCAAATCGAGATCATATCTTTCTTCCGTGATCGTCTTTCCCCAAATTCGGTGCGTTTTCTTCTGAGTTCTCTCAAAGCCAGCGCCGGTGTAGAGGTGCTGGGCTGTGCTTAGTTCGCTCGTTGTCCAGAGGAACACGGTTCCGTACTTGCGTTCCTTGCAGAAGTGAAGCGCATCATTGAGCAGTCTTCTTCCCATACCGATTCCCCGATATTTGGGGTGGACGAAGAACCAGCGAAGTTGAGCTTCTAGCTTTGAATGCCCAACAATGGCGATGGAACCAATGATCTGGTCGTTCGTCTCCGCCAGCCAAATCCGATCCTTGTCAGGGCTGAAGGATCGAATGAATTCCGCAAGCCCATCCGCTACGTATGCTTCGAATGTTTGGTCGTAGCCGTATTCCTCTGCGTATGTGATGCCGTGAAGATGAGTCAGATATCCTATATCACCTGGTCTAAGGTGACAGCGTAACTTCCATTTTGCCAGCGAAGGGTCGGGAGCACTGTTCTTCCGATTTCTCACATGCATGTTAACCGCCATGGCCTTCCAGCTCGATAGGTTCACCATCTAGACATGCGAGAACTGCCTGCCCCACCGGCCTTCTCGTTCGGGACATGTATTAGAATTCTGATTTTGCCAGAGATTCCATCCCTGAGAACTCAGACTGGCCCCTGAATCATGAGCGTTTGGGGCGGTAAGATGATTCCGCCGATCTTGACCGCGAAAACGTCCAGGTGCTGCCAGAAAATCTTTGACGAACCAGCCCGGATCGGCGCCGATAGCTCGAACGCAAACCAGAATAGCCCGTCTCAAACGGTCAGCTTCCCGTTTTGCACACGGGTCCTACCACCATCCTTGCGACACAAAACCCGAATGGACAGGAGACTGGTGCGGCCGCCGGGATTTGAACCCGGGTTTCTCCCCTACGGCTGTAGGTCAGAAGCGGTCCGCCCGGTGTTGGCAGGCTTGCGGCGCGCAGACGCGCGCGTTCCCGTCCTAAACCAGACTAGACTACGGCCGCTCGCGCCAACAGAAGCACATCTGATAGCTAAAGCCTTACGGTTCCTTGATTCTCTCCTCGACTGAAGTCGGGAGATTCATGCTTCCACTCTGATCTTTTGTTGGGTGGGCATTCCGTTGTTGCGGTTCCACCCGCATCCATCCCATCGTAGAAGCATAGGCCAAACCATCGGCCTGACAGCATGCTCGCCGCAGCGGGCAGCCATATTCAAGACGCCAACTGCGTCCCTATGTGCCTCCAAACCACAATTCAGACAGCGGAAACCACGCAAGACGCGCAACGAATGTCGTGAATGGCATCGTGGACATGTCCTGCTCGTGTAGGCTTCCGAGACTGTGCGAACCCTGATGCCGTACTCTTCCGCTGTCCACCTGAGCCTATCCGCGACATATTTGTGGCTCCAGTAGTTGTGGACCATCGCGTTCGCCTGCCTGCCATGCTTGCTGTTGTCACATCGGATGCCTGTGAGTTCACCGATAACGATCATTGACACGCCCCTCGCGTAGAGCTCCTTGACGAGCTGACGAGCAAATGCGGCTACCGCATGTCGAAAACGATTCTTCCGTATCCTGTACAGTCTTGAGAGTTGCTTCGACTTCTTCCTTCCATTCACGCTGATGAGTCGTTGTTGGTGTCTGGCTATGCGGTTGGTCCAGTACCACCAATCCGTCAAGAGGCGCCCTGACTGGTAGGCGATTGGTTGACGCCATTCGGGTATCCAGACGGTTGCGAGGTTCCGTACGCCCATGTCGATGTAGCATGTCTTGGACCCTAACGGGGTGATGATCGGTTTCACATGTACGGCTTGAAAGACACGCCACTTCTCCGACAACGTATCCCATGCAACCTCCAACCGTCCCTGCTTGCCGGTCCACTTCGGTTTGCCTTTGAAGGGTATGGAGAGACGACGCGGCAAATCCAGATGCCCTTCCCGTATGTGGTAGCTGTCGCAGCGGAACAGTATCCTGAGCACGTATCGTCCGTCGCGTTTCCAGTAGCCTGGTGGCTTCACCCGCTTGATCGTGGATGATAGCTTACCGTTCTTCTCCATGCGCTTCAACGCGAGAAACGCACGCCATGCTTCATTGTTCTTTCGAACGATCTGCTGCGCCGTAGCGGAGCCAACGAGCGGGACATACTTCTTGTAGGCTTGCGGGTTCCAGTCTAGTTGTAAGTAGTTCTCGTATTGCTGACGATGCAAGTAGTTGACTTCATTCCAGAGCTTCGCGCAGTTCACAGCCAACTCTTCGAGGATGTGGTGCTGTTCCCGTGTCGGGGCGAGGCTGAAGAGGTTGCTGCGTTTCATTTCGTACTCTGCCCCTGAACATACTCCCTTAAAACTACTGAGGGCTCGCTTACTCCACGACTAAAGTCGGGAGCTTGCGCTCGCCCAGTTATGGTCATTCCTCGGGGGCCTTGTCCGAAATGTCGCCGTATCTTGCCTACACTGAGGCTCTGTCAATCAATCGAACCGTTTTGATTTCCTCAGCTGTACGAGGCAGTATGGGCATCTTGGTTGGTATTCAGTGAACGAATTCTTGCATTTCGGACAATACCAGCTCAAATCAGAAACCACGCTAGTGCAGGAAGGAAATTCTCGCTTTCAGCGTTTCCTTTGTGGCTGTTCGTTTGAGGCTCTCTATGAATCGGGCTGGGTTCAGGCTTTTCGGGCAGGCTTCCGTGCAGTTGAAGATCGTGTGACACCGCCAGAGTCCGTCCTCTGAGCCAAGCACTTCAACGCGGTCTCGAAGTATGCCGTCGCGTGAGTCAGCGGCAAATCGATAAGCCTGCAATATCGCCGCAGGCCCAAGATACTTCTTTCCTGTCCACACGCTTGGGCACGAGGAGTAGCATGCGGCACACAGTATGCAGTCGGTTGAGTCGTTTATCTTGCCTCTCTGCTTGGGGGACTGGATCCACTCCTTCTCCGGCCGCGGCTTGATCGGAACGACATACGGTTTGATGACCTTGTACTTCTCGAAGAAAGTTGTCAGATCGACAACCAAGTCTCTGATGATTGGCATGTGTGGGAGAGGTTGAATGATTACATCGCGCCCAATCTCAGAGATCAATGTAGAACACGCGAGCTTGTATCGGCCGTTGATGAACATGGCGCAGCTTCCGCAGACCGCGCTCCTACACGAGTAGCGGAATGCGAGCGAGTGGTCCTGAGTCTCCAAGATCTGAAACAGCGCGTCAAGCACCGTAGTGTCTTTCGTTGCCTTAACACCGTAGGTCTCGTAGTGTGGCTCCGTGCTCTTCCCTGGATCATATCGGAGTATCGCGAGAGTTGCGCTGTCTCGTTTGTTCTTCATCAATACTTTCTCGCCTCCGGCTGGTACCGTGTGATCTTGACATTCGAGTAGTCCAGCTTTGGTCCCGTGGGCGTGTAGTGTGCCAGCGTGTGTTTGAGGAAGTGTTCGTCGTCGCGTTGCGGGAAATCCAGGCGGACGTGCGCTCCACGGCTCTCCTTTCGCGCCAACGCTGAGGCAGTGATGATCTCGGCCAGTTCGAGCATCGCTTCCACCTCGAAAGTCCGTATCAAATCCAAGTTGAAGACCTTGTCAACATCGATCGGCCTGAGCCGACTGAACCTCTCTCTCAGCTTACGAACCTGCTTCAATGCCTCTTCGAGGTCTGTGCCCGACCTGAACATGCCAACCTTCTGAGTTAGGATGAGTCGTACATCGTCGCGTAGCGCGGTCGGTTCTTCCGTCCCGCTTCCACTCTGTAGTGCTTCCACTCGCTTCTGCTCTCTTCCTAGAGATGATTGAACGAGGCTCTCGTCTGTTTCACGAGTTGCTGATTTGGCGAATTTCGCGGCCTTGCCACCAGCAACTTTGCCGAAGACGACGCAGTCCAGCAATGAGTTGCCGCCCAGCCTGTTGGCTCCGTGTACGCTAACGCATGCACATTCGCCGGCGGCGTACAGTCCCTTCAGCGGCGCCTCGCAATCGGGGTTGCAGTCGATTCCTCCCATTGTATAGTGCGCTGCGGGCCGTATCGGGATCGGCTTCTCGATCGGATCTAGTCCTGCGAAGAGGAGGCAGATCTCACGTATGCCCGGCAGCCTCGACATGATCTTCTCCCTCCCGAGATGCCGAAGGTCCAAGTGCACGTACGCGTTCTCGAAAGCGCGCCCCTCGTCGATCTCCTTCTGAATTGATCGGCTCACAATGTCCCGGGGCGCGAGCTCCATAGCTTTCGGGGCGTATCGTTCCATGAAGCGCTCTCCTTTCGCGTTGACTAGATAGCCGCCTTCGCCTCGAGCGCCTTCAGTGATCAGTATACCGTTCGGATACAATCCAGTCGGATGGAACTGGATGAATTCCATATCCTTCAGGGGCACACCTGCTCGGTAAGCAATCGTCATCCCGTTGCCCGTGTTGATCATTGAGTTCGTGGAGATGCTGTATGTCCAAGCAGCGCCGCCTGTCGCAAGGATTGTTGCCTTCGCGGTGATCGGAACGAGTTCGCCGGTCTTGATGTTGATTGCGATGACTCCTTTGCACGATAAGTCGTCTGTGATGAGCGAGGTCACGAAGTATTCCTGGTATTCCTTGATGTTCCTCTTCACCGACTGCTCGTAGACCGTCTGCAACAAGTAGAGCCCGGTCCTGTCTGAGCCGTAGCACGTCCGCGGATACCCTGCCCCTCCAAACGGGCGTTGGGCGATCTTTCCTTCGTCGGTTCTGCTGAAGGCGCATCCCCAGTGGTCAAATTCGAATACGCATTCGGGCGCCATCCGCGTCATCAGTTCAGCCGCGTCTTGGTCGGCGAGGAAGTCGCTTCCCTTGATCGTGTCAAACGCATGTTTCTCGGGAGTATCGTCTCTTCCCTTCTCTGCGTTTGCGAGGGCGGCGTTGATTCCGCCTTGAGCTGCCTTTGTGTGCGATCGTAACGGGTGGACTCGACTTATGACGGCTGTGTCAACGAGGGCTGAGGCTTCGATGGCGGCTCGGAGGCCAGCGAGACCACCGCCGACTATGATTACATCGTGTTCAAGCATTGTTTATGCGCCTCTGATTATCCTCCGACGATGAGCGGCCAAAGCCCATACATTCCAAACAGAAGCGATACGACGCCGAGAAGCAGGAGCAACATTGTTGTGAACTTGCGACCCTGAGCGCCTATGTTGAAGTCGAAGATCACGGTTCGTACGCCGTTTAGGCCGTGGAACAAGGCAAGCCCTACAAGTACGACACCAAGGACCGCGCGCAACGACGAGGAAGCCTGTCCGAAATTGGCCAGCCAGAGATGTACTCCGAGAATGACGACGAGCAGCACAGCACTTACTCTTTGGAACAGCCAGAGCCAAACGTTTGTGGGGGTTGACCTGCTTGCGTTCACGGCTAGGTTCCTCCAAGCATAGGAAGCCCGTAGTAGATCACGAGGCCACTCGCGACAACTGCTATAGCGATCAGGGTCCAGAAGATGACCTTGTGTGAGCGGAGACCCACGCCGATTCCTGTGTCGAAGAGCACGATGCGTATTCCGTTCATGCCGTGGAACGCGATAATGCCGAGCATCAAGAGATCAATTGCAAGAGCGGTTCTGTCAACATACCAAAACGGGTTCCTCAAACCATCAAGTATCGTGAATAATGGGCCTTTCGTCACAAGGCTCGCTTGAGATATTGCAACCACATGCGCAACCACGAACACCACTAAGACTAGGCCGGATATTCGTTGGATGAGCCAAGCCCAGACTCCAAGTCGCATGTTTCTGGGGTTCAGGTCCCCACCTCTTCCGAAGAGCCGTGCGATCCGTCTAGTCATAGAAGATCAACCTCCCAGCATACAGAATGATCCCGAAAGTAACGAGTACGAGCCCGGTGAAGATGCCGAATATACGTTCAAGACCAGCGAGCCCTGACGTGTAAGCTCCGAGCAGAAACGCGACCTCGACGACTAGGAATACCACCAGCAGAACGAGCCACAGACTCGGAACGGAAGCGGAACGACTCTCAGATCCGTCACTCAAAGATCCTCACTCTCCGTTTGACTCTCCCAGCGGTGCGCTCGCTTGAGTAGATCATTCGACCAAGAACCAGAACCGAAACCACCGTCACTACAACGTATCCGAGACCTATCAACAGATCCGGTCCTGATGCCACTCCCTGCAATGCTCGAGGGGCTAGCGACATGAGTTGCGAGACAGCGTAAGTCGCGATCACAAATACGATGATGAAAGCGAACATCATCGACGCACCTGCGTGTTTAGCCAAGGCGCCTCTACCTCGTTGGGATCCTCCTCTGCTTGTAGGCGCCGAATAGTAGGGCCGCGATTGAGATTCCGTTTATGATGAGAAGCATTGTCAGGAATGTCGGGTTGGAGAATGTTGCAACTTGTCCGGGTGTTGCATATCCGTAGGCTGTGAGGACAAGAAATTGTAGGGCAACAACGAATGCGACTGCCATCATGAGAGGTCTGTCCCTGGGTGCGCGTCGAGTTCCCCTGTCGATGAAGGGTACCAGAACAAGGAGTATCCCGAGCACGGACAGCAAGGCTAGGGCATGAATGGGCTGGACGGCCTGCGTCTTCAGGAACTGGTAGACCCCCATGAAGTACCATTCCGGCTCTAGGGTTTGAGCTGGATTCAGCGGGTCGTACTTCTGTCCCAACTCTGCTGGGAAGAGTGATGCGAAGATCACGATCAGGCCGAGTATGGCGAAGGCGAGAGCGATCTCGCTTAGCAGATGGTTCGGGAAGAACGGAATCTCGTCCTCCGCCGTAGAGTGCGAAGAGTTAGAGTGGGCCTGAGATTCCATGTCTCTTCACCATCCAGAAGTGGATCGCCATTAGGATGACCATGACGCCAGGAATGAGCAGCATGTGGCTCCCGGCGTAGCGTGAGAGCGTGTCGCCCGGTCCTTTGCCCCAAAGTGCTGTTCCGAAGAGGGGGCCGAGGTAAGGGATCGATGTTGCGATTCCTTTGCCTATCCCTGATGCTCCAACGGCTACTTGGTCCCACCTGAGCGTATATCCTGTATATCCGGCGAACAGCGTCAGTAGCCCCAAACCGACACCCGCGACCCAGTTCAACTCGCGTGGAGCCTTGTAAGAACCTGTGTAGTAGACTCTGAGCATGTGGAGAACTGCTAGAATTAGCATGCCGTTCGCGCTGTAGAAGTGAACGCTTCTAATGAGCCAACCATAGGGCACCGTCTTCGTTATCGCCGTGACGCTGTCGAATGCATCCGCCGGCGTCGGGATGTAGTAAATCGAGAGGAGCACACCGGTGACCGCGAGTACGACGAAGAGTAGGAATGTTGTTCCTCCGAGACAATAGATGGGGCTGAGAGCGTGACGGGGGACACGGCTTGTGATGAATGGTTCAATCTTGGTTCTACTTACGAGCCAATCCCAGAATCGATCAAGCCGAGAACGGTTTGACAAGTGGTTTCCTCTTTACTCTTCTCCGTAGAGCGGAAGGCCGCTCTCGTACCCGTTCGCATAGATGCCACCATTCGAATCGATCTCAAGTTTGATCTTGGGCATCGGCCTAGGCGGAGGACCTGCGATTACATCGCCGCTCTTGGGGTCAAAGACCGCCCCGTGACAGGCGCAGAAGAGATTATCCTTCCTATTCTCCCAGCCTTTGATCGGTTCTTGATCGAAATGAATCTGACAGCCCAGGTGAGTGCAGACCGCATCGTAGGCTACGAAATCGCCAGATGCTAAATGTATGAGGACGGCGGATCTATCGTTGGAAGGATAGAGGAAGAGAAGACTATCTCCGGCTGCGACCTCGCTACTGTTCGCGACCTTCACACGTGGATACGACGCTGTGCCGGACTTTCGCTCAAGGAGAAATGCGCTTAACCGTTCCAGAGGAAGAAGCACCAGCGCACCTGAGAAGACTATGAGAGCCTTCAGGAAACTCCTCCGGGTAGAATCGCTTGGCCTCTCTCCGCTCTCAGATGACGACTTCATCACCAACTGTAAGGTATTACGCAAACATGCCTTCGGAATCTATTATTTAACAACAAACTGAAAGACATACTAGTACATACGAGCATGGAGCATTAGAGCAACACAATCGCCCGCTCATGTGGTTCACCCAACCTAGCGGGCGTATACTTCTGGTCTTCTGTCGAGAATTATATCGTTCAATCGAGTCATTCTCTTGCTGGAGGCGTCCCGAAGATCGATCTTGCGAACGACTACTTCTTCTCGGTTCGATGATGCGCAGTACAGGATTCGGCCCTTGGTGTCAACTATTTCGGATCGGCCAATGTAATTGAGGTCTCTTTCGCGGCCGATTCTGTCGGCTGTTACTGCGAAGACACGGTTCTCGATGCATCTGGTCTTCATGGCATGTGGACAGAAGGGAAGCACAAGGTTTGACGGGTGCGCGATTATCTTCGCACCTTTCAGCATCAGCGTCCGCGCCGACTCCGGAAAGAACCAGTCGAAGCAGATCATGACTCCAAGATCGCCGAAGACCTTGAACTCGTTTCCCGGTTTGAAGAACTTCTTCTCATTGAAGAACAGGTGAACCTTACGGTACGTGAACGCTCGTCCGCGACGGGCAACAATCGCCGAGTTGTAGAGATTGGCGCCTCTTCGCTCGGCTAGCCCCGCAACGATCGTCATGTCGCGATCATGCGAGACCTCCAGAAGCTTCTGACTCGTGTAGCCACTTGGGATGCGTTCGGCAACCTTCTCGATTTGTCGCCGGCTGGAGAAGTTGTATCCCGTGTTGAAGAGTTCAGGCAGAACCATCAGATCAGCCTTGCGCCTAGCCAAGAGACGGAGCACGCGATCCACATTCTCCTCAACGCTGAGGAATTCCGGGTTCATCTGGATGAAACCGACTCGCATAGTCACCGCCTCGCAACTACCTGCACTCCCGCCATGGACATTGATCTAGTTTGCGTGCGCCCACAATCGAGAACTGGTGCCGACTAGTTCACTTTCGCTCTGGTCTCAGAGATATGAGGATATGTCTCATATGATATCGATGGCGCTCAAATCTTGCCTGTCATCTTCGTAACCAGAGACCGGCGAGGCCTCGGGAAAGGCCGCCCAGTCACCGTGTCGGACCTCGTCAGAAGTCACGACGATGTGCGCAAGACAATCATGCGAATACGACCTCTTCGTTTTTCTTCTCATGAGGCGTGTCGCCTCCACTTCGCTCGACGAATCACTCTGCGGGCGCGAATGCTCGCCTTTGCATACTTCCTAGGAGTCATGGTGAGGGACATGAGTAAGGGGAGGTACCGGGGAAGAATACGAAGCACAATGCAGGTCTCTCTTAAGCTGTCAATGCGCCATCGCAGCAACCTGAGATTCGGGAATTTTGTTGCACTTTGCGCTGGTCTATTTGGAATCAAAATGCGACGTGTTAGAGACTGTGGACCCACACCAACAGGCAAATCTGACCTAGGCGCGTACCGCTGGTCAAGCCAAAACTCGGAACTCCTCTTATGGATCTTTGAGAAATGCTTGGGTCTCAGTGAGGGACAGACTACAACGAGCAACTCCATCCATGCGGAGTGGCTGGTAGGAGCCCCACGACGATTCGCAATATGCTTTCTTCAGGGGTTAGCCGATTCGGATGGTTATGTCGACATCAACAAGCATGAGATAGGGATAGTAGTCGAGCCCAACCAGACCTTGGTACGGGCAATCCTGACTCGGCTGCACGTTCGTTTCAGATTGGCAAGGATAAGGAATCAAGCAACGGTTGTTCTGAGCGTCAAAGAAGGGTGCCGTCTTCCAGTCTTCAGTCCATACGCAGGTACACACAAATCACGTCTAGCGAGGAAGTTGATGGATGCTCAGAGATTTCGGGGGCGATGGCCCTCATGGCTAAGAAGGGAAGTGGACGCGTTAGTGTGTTCCGGTTTACCTTCTGGCGCTATAGTCCTGGCAATCCTAGACCGACATGGCGTTGCCATAAGGTCACAACATCTGAGGCAATCACGTGACAGTATCTCCTTGCAGGATAGGAATGGTGCCGAGGGAGTGAGTTTCCCCGTCGATTGACCGACGGTTTTGAACACTCGATTGGGCCAGCCGTGTGGCCGTCAGCCCGGTCTTCAGCCTCACCTGCTCACAGGCATCGGGTGCTCTCCCAGGCTGAGCTTTCAAGGAACCTTGAGGTTCTACCTCGGCACAGCTGGGATGGGACACTAGGCCTTTCGGGTTTCAATTAAGACTTTCCCAGACGTTCGCTTGATTTGGGATTTGCCGCGTTTCCAAAATCCATTTAACGAGGCCGACCTCAACTGACAGCTGTCATTGAGCGCATAGACGGATGGCGGATCATGTCGTGATTGATCGCCATCTGTTGAAGCTCCGATGATGTATGTGGGCCGGTAGATCAGTCTGGTATGCCTACGGGGCCGAAGATCGTCCGCTTGGCAAACTCCAGATCCAAAGTGCGGAAGGTCGCGGGTTCAAATCCCGCCCGGTCCACCAAAAATTTCTTCGGATCTGAGGCCTAGGCTCGCCTGAGAAAATGCGTGAAACGGCGATTGACATGCAACCGCGGCCCTACCGAATCACTCCGTCTGGGATTGAAGTATTCCCCAAGGAGAGCATCTACTGAGAACTACTCTTCGCGGGCTTTGCTCCGCACCCGATAGGCGAGATACGTTGATCCGAGATTGAGTCCAGCTAGTGCTATGGGGTACCAGGAAGGGCTCGACGAACCTAGGAACCTCGAACCGACATACAGGCCCACCGAGGATAATACCATTCCCACATAGGTTTCAGTAGCAAGATATCCGTTACCACTCGAAGGCGAGGGTACAAGCCAGCACGCCTCGAATGGAAAGTGACTCCGCATAAATACCCTGTTAAGTCATGGACTGGCTCATGGGATTCCAATCGCGGGCGCGCACACCGAGGGACCTCGGCCGACGACCTAGAAGAAGCAAGTCCAAGTCCAAGCCGGGAAAACATGGAACTGGAGGCGCGCATCGACTCGAAGAGGAACATACCCTAACCGCCGCAGAGATCGTCGATAGAACACTCAATAGTCTTAGTCGACTGGGAAACCAGAGATTCGCCGTTGCTCCGTTCCATGAACACTACGACCGGTGGCTGCTTAGCGTGCGAAACGTAATTTCCGATCTTGAAGCAAGCTCCGCGGTCACCGTTGATGACCATTTCAAAGATGAGTGCTCGCGAGTACTGTCGGACATTGAGTTGATTCTGAAGGATAGACGAGCTAAAGAGGTGTCGAACGATGAGGCGGCTCGCTTTGTCAACCGCAACCTTCTCGACACTAAGAGTCTTCTCGCGCAGACCGAAAGGGAATACGCCGTCAAAATGAACGGGATTGCTGCCAAAAGAGAAGACGCAATCAAACCCGTCGCCACGAACCTCGGAAGACTCCGGCAAGAGCTGAGTCGAATAAGCCGCATGAGAGCCGGATTTCTCAGAGGTATCTCAAAGAAAGCCAAGGCGCAGAAGACGACCGAAGCAACCCAGAAACTGGATACCACAAAGAGGAAACTTGCGACAATCGAACAGTCCTTTGCCACCGAACAGAAGAAACTGCAAGGCGAGCATGAGAGAAGAAGACGC
>Ga0315282_10013428_pt1 | contig 12357 bp, 8 predicted proteins | sample YL17G07_20_MG_FD_203693 | JGI IMG/M metagenome (GOLD analysis project Ga0315282, IMG submission 203693) | Sediment microbial communities from Yellowstone Lake, YNP, Wyoming, USA - YL17G07_20 | ecosystem: Environmental > Aquatic > Freshwater > Lake > Sediment | place: USA: Wyoming | collected... | reverse complement strand
CGCAATTTGGCGTGGGGACCGCGTCGGTTAGCAAACCGGGGAGCGCTTCGGTGAGGGCCCGCGTATCGCCCCATACGAAGAGTGTTCAACGGCCGAAATGACTGAGCTTCACGACTGAAGCTTCAACAGAAAGAAGGCGGGGACGGAGGAATAGTTTCCTCCGTCCCCGTGCCAGGCTCATTTCAGCTTTAAGGACTTGCCGAGTCCCCAAGCATGACTTCCGGAGTGAATCTTATGGACGCAACTCCCGACATACAGGATCTCCGGCTCACTGCCGGCCTGACTTCATCTCTTCGATCGAGCTGACTCTCCTTAATATATCGGTGCGGCCAGCGAAGCTGTCGTCGGGCTCAGGCCGTCCATCTGCGCAAAGCTCCCCCAGACCCCGGCGGCAGTCATGCTGTTCCACCAGATCGTCATGTCCACATTGCTCTTCACGACGATATAGAGTTTGCTGTTAAAATCTTCCAGCGCCGGCGAAGAGTCCGTAAACCCCGGGATTGACCCCCAGGCCGCGAACACGTCCGCCGTGCTCATCGACCGGTAGTAGATCTTGTTGTCCGAGCCCTGCACGGCGATGTAGAGAAGGTTATTGAAGACCGTCATCGCCGCCGTCGACGGACTCAACCCGTCCGTCAGGTTCCACCCCGACCACACGTCTGACGTGTTCATTTTGTTCCACCAGATCTTGTTGTCGCCGGAGTCCTTCACGACCAGATAGAGCATATTATTGAACGCGTGGATCGCCGGCGGGACCGAGGTCAGCCCGACGGGGACAAGAGACCAGGGAGCAAAGACCTCCGCCGTCGTCATCGACCGGAAGTAGATCTTGCTGTCCGTCCCCCGGACCGCGATGTAGAGCTTGTTGTTGAATGCCGCGATCGAAGGTTTGTCCGACGTAAAACCGTCCATCGGTGCCCAGCTTCCCCAGACGCCGTTCGGAGTCATGCTGTTCCACCAGATGGTGGTATCGATGTCGCTTTTCACCACCATGTAGAGCTTGCCGTTAAAGATCGCCGTCGCCGGGGTGACGTTTGTCTTTCCATTCAGCTTCGTCCAGGCGCTCAGCGCTTCCGCCGTGTTCATCGATCTCGAATAGATCCAGTTATCCGCCCCCCTTACGGTAATAAACTGCCGAAAATCCACACTCAGCGACACTGGCCGGGTCGTATTCCCCAAGCCGTTTGTCGTGTTTGTGAAGGTCACGGTGTCCGAATAGCTGGGTGCCATGAGGGTGGTCGCGGTCCCATTGATCGAGACCGTCACTATCGTTGATTGCCCGGCATTGAGCGTCCCGCTGCTCTGGGAGAGCGTGACCCAGTTCTGCGTCTTAAGAGCCGTCCACGACAGCGATCCCCCTCCCGTGTTTTGGAGCGTATAATCCTTGCTCGACGGGCTGAACGGCCCTCCCGCCGTGCCCGACGAGATCAGCCCTTCCGGCGGTGTGACAGACAGAGTCGGCTGAGCGCCGGGTCCGACGCCGGCGATGTTGGAAAAAGGCGAATCTGCGGACCCGTTGGGGTATCCCGTAGCGGGCGCCGCATAAACCGTCGTGTCGCCGACGAGGTTGTTGGCCTGGACCCTGTAGAAGAACGTCCCGCCGGGAGTGATCGGATTATCATAGGTCACCGTCGTGCCCGTCCCGGCGGCTATGGGCAGCGTATTCGTCAGAGTTGTCCAAGGCCCCGCCGACGTGGTCGCTTTTTGGACAGTGAACCCGGTCTCGTTGAGTGAGTTGTCAGTCCACGTCAAATGGGCGTTGGCCCCGACTATAGCAGCGGTCAGGTTGGAAGGCGCCTGCGGAGCTACCGCAAATATGATCGGCCGCATCATATCGTTCTCTTCGTGGCCGAGCAAGTGGCAATGCCAGACATATTCCCAGCCGAAATTGACCAGATGGTTGGTTACGGCGACAGGGTTGTTATTGGGGTCAATATTAGTAAATTGGCCCGTCGAACCGAGCGGCGAGGTCGGGTCAAGCGGCCGGATGCTGTTAGGAATCTTGAAGGGAAGCGTGGGCACAATCGGTCTCAAGGCAACGATCGCGTCTTGGAGCGGATGCATACGGACGGTTTCTTTCCAGCCCAGCTCGTTGGCGTCCGGCGCGACGACCGCACCATCCCAGCCGACCCGGTTGAGCAACTGGACATTGAACAGGTGGAAGTGGATGGCGTGCGTATCGACGCCGTTATGGGTAATCTTCCAGATCTGAGTCCCGTCCGCCGCGGATCCGATGAGGGCCGCGGCATTCGAGTTCGCGATGAGCTCGGTGGGCGGATCGACATAAGCGTAGGGAATCGTTGTCTGGGTGGTCAGGTTGGAGAACGGAATTTCGACGCCGAGGATGGCATTCATCCTCCCGTAGTTGGCCTCGAAGAGCTCCTGGATAGCCTTAGGCTGCAACGCCATCGAAATGGGCGCGGCCGCTCCGATTGGGGTGAAGGTCATGGACGTGTCCTGAATTCTCACGTAGGCATCGGCGGGAAAATTTGCGCCGTAGGCGGCGTTATAACCGGCCTGGGGAACGATGGGCGCGGGCTGCGTCGCGGCGAAAGCCGTGGGCAAAGCGGTCTGAAGCGCGGCCAGGTTGTAGGGAGCGGCGGTGCCGAGCGAGGCCATGACTTGGAACTGCATGATGGTCCGGGTGTTGGGGCCGTATCCCGGCTGTGTCGAGGGCGCGCCGCCCGTCGACGTCTGATCCGGGTCGCCCGTGTAATAATCATAACGGGAGTCGAACGCCGGGACCGGCGCGGGGGCGTCGTTGTACAGAATTAGCTTGGAGCCGTCCGGAACACCCGAGAAATCGACGATGACGTCCGCGCGTTCGGCGGGCCCGAGGAAGAGCGTCTGGTTCGAGACATTGAGGACGACAATGTTTCGGCGGTTATACTCATAGCCGACCGGAGTATTTGGAAGCACAGCGGGATACGGAAGGAAACCGCCCTCGCTCCCGATCTGAATAAAGGAAGGACCGCTAGCACTCGGAGCGGGGACGCCGCCGTCGCGGCCGTCAGTCGGCCAGGTCGGAGGCAAACCGATTCCGGGAATCGCCGGGACCATCGGAACCTCGCCGGCATTCGGGTCGAGCAGCGCTCCTGTCGCCGCGTTCCACATCGTTTTGTTGGACTGAGCGTAATAGAGCTGCAGGTTGAGGGATCGGTCGTTGGAGGCGTTGAGAATGCGGAGCCGATAAGCTTTTTTGCCGACCTGGAGATAGGGATAGGCGGTGCCGTTGACAACGGGGGTGTCCATGAAAGCTTCCGGCACGAGCGATGGATTCGGCGTTCCGGGGTTATTCGGCGGCTCACCGGGCAGCCCGGCCAAGGGATTCGGGACGGGGCCGTTAATAAGGCCTGTGAACGGCGGCCAGAACCAGGGACCGTAGTCCCACCGGCCCATGGCGTTCACACCTGCGATGTCCCACGGATTCTGGTTCGGCATATAAACATGAGGGAACCAGAGGTTCGACTTTGTCGCATCCACGGCAAACGGCCACGTCGGATCCTCATTGGCTAACTGGGTGGCGTTAGGTAGAAAAGTCTTATCCTGAATGATCAGAGGCAGCTCGTCCGCGGGCAAAACCCCTGACGTCATCATACTCTGTTCCACGGTATCTCGAAGGACATATCCCGCGGCCTCTCCGGCATAGACATTGAGCCGGGTGATGCCGTACGCGTGGTCGTGATAGAACATCAGCCTGGCGGTCTGCTGGTTGGTGTAGAAGAAGGTCGCGGCGCCCGGAGGTGATGGCGGCATGTCGGGAACGTCCTGGACGCTCACGCCTTTTGGGTAGGGCGTCGATTCCGTCGCGGGGGTTATCCACTGATGGGGAGTTCCGTCGCTGATCCACGGTGTGTTGCCGCCATGGAGATGGATGACCGCTCGATTCTGGGTATAGTTCACCCCGGTGGGACCCATCCCTGCGCCCATAACGGTCGTATCGACGGGGATAAACAGATTTCCCCCGGCGCCCGTAGGAAGCGCGTTCGTGAACTTGACGCGCACGGGCCGGTTGGCCTGGGCGACGATAATCGGTCCGAGATAGCTCGGAATCTTCACCGTCGCGTCGGTCGTATTCGTTTGCATATAACCCCGGAGCGTGGTCGGAAGGAGATCCGAATGCAGCTTCTCGGTATACTCGACGAGAGAAATTTCATAGTAATCCGATCCGGAATAGGTCGACTGATCCGGGATGGCGACCGGGATATACTGTCCGAGGTTGTTCGCGTTGGCTGCCCCCGCGCCGGGCAACTTGTCGACGAATTTTCTGATGGCGCCGGCAAAGGTCCCGTTCGCGTTGCGCTGCAAAAAGTAGCCGTTGCCCCCGCTGGTGATCGTAAGCCCGGTAATGATGTGGAGGGTGGGGTCGACCGTTGCGGTCGCCGCGGCGCCGGTGCCGCCGCTCGTCCCGGGATTAATGGTGACAATCGGGCCCAGATAACCCGATCCCCCGTTCGTTACTGCAATGGACGTTATCGCTCCGGACAAATCGATGAACGCTTGCGCTGTGGCTCCCGTTCCGCCCCCGTGAGGAACGATAGTAACTACCGGGGCGGAATAGCCCGTACCGGGGTTTGTGACAACGATGCCGACGATGACACCGTTCACCGTGTTGGCGACGGCGGTCGCTCCTGCCCCCGTGGCGCCGGTGATCACGACGTCCGGAGTCGCATAGTAGCCGGAACCCGGAGCGGTCACTCCAATTCCCGTTACACTGCCATTTGTGACCGTCGCTAATCCCGCGCCCCCGGTGCCGCCTCCCCCCGTAACCGTAACGGCCAGCGGAACCGCGGAGGCGTTCGCCGGGAGCGGGCTGTTGGCGTAATTAGGGTAAATCCCAAAATAGTCCGGCGTCCCGCCGGGCACAAGTATGGCCGCAGTCTCCGGGCTATTCTTACGCGCCGCTGCGGTGCGGACCGCCGCCATCCGCCTTTGGGCAGCCGTCGTGCCCCTCATCTGGCTTTGCCACTTGTCCTTATCGCCTGCCCCGAAAGCGAACAGGACAAGCACCAGGCTGGCAAACGCTAAAATACTTCGCTTATTCACTTTTTCCTCCCTTGTTGAGTTTCTTGAACGTTTTCTTGAGTCGAAAATTAAAGACCGACTGGGACCTGATTACATTTCATAATCCTTCTCTAGTTCTAGCAAAAAACATGCCATGCTTTAAGAAAGCTCAAAAAAATAACAGAAATATATTTATATTAGCGAGTTAAGAAAAAGCCTTTTATCTAGAGATGGCCGGTTTCCTTTGATAAGTTAAAAAAAATCTTGAAAGACAAGAAAAATTACCATCTAACGAGACTCCTATATCCCAAGATATTTATTCCGCAGAAAGTAAATCCACGCCTTATAAACACTCTTATTCCTATTATTTCTATAGATATTATATAAATGAAGGCCCCATGTCAAGATCGCCGCGGGGGGTGCTGGGGCGAATGCGGCCCCTTCGTGATTTGAGAATCCTAGATGGGCGACATTTCCCCAAGTCGTTAAGCCCTCAAATCGGGCGGTGCTGCCGGAATCTGATTTTGATGAAAAGGTGGACGGTGGATTGAGTCTCGGCCTTGCGGCTCGCTCGAACCTACCGAGTCAGCTTGATTATTCTTGTTTAGACGGCGGATCCAGGAACTCGTAAAGGATGAGCGTCCGGCCTTCCTTGTGTCCAGTGTAGACCGGGACGAGCCAGGGGGGGGTGCTCCCCGGGTCGAGAAGAGAAGCGAGCCCGGGATGGCTTGCGGGGAGGATATAATCTTCGACGACGAGATGCGTGACCTTCCGCGTTTTCAGGAATTGCTGAAGATCATCGAGCTTCCGGGCATTGAGTGGGTGGAATTCGGCCCCGGCATAAAAGCTTATCTCCGGCTTGCGGCCGGCGATAATGACCGGTCCTTTGGCATTAGTTTTGAGCCAGAGGCCGGCCTCCTTATAAAGGACCGGCCACGATTGACGGGAAAGAGAAAAAGGCGTCAGGGCAAGAAGGATCATCGCTCCCGCGATCATGGATGCGACGAAGGCACGGTGGGAGAGGCGCGAACGGAGCTCGTCGATGCCCACGGCGCACCAGACGATCATCGGAGGAAGGAGAGGTGTGAAAAAACGGCGGTATAAAAAGAGAGGGGAATAGAGGAGCACCGGGACGAAGATCCAGAGAATGAAATCGATATTCGAGGGACGGCCTTTCACTTTTCTAACGGAGACGAGTCCAAAGAGGCTCAGGAGGATGAGGGGCCAGTACATGAGGCTCGGAATTTTGTCGCCGAGAGCCCCGATGAAATTCTTGAGCATCCTGGGGGCGATCTTCCCCGGCCGTCTTTGGAGAAAAGATAAAATATGATAGTTGCCCGGCTGCCGCGGCGTCTCGGGCGAGGTTATCGATTCATAATCGGATAGCTCGACCCGGATCCCGGCTTTTTGATAGTCCTCCTTGTAGGCCAGATAAAAATTAGCCTCGGCCTTCTCTCCAAGCGTCAGTCTCTTTTGGAGAGACGTCACCCGGGTGAGATAAGGAAGGGAGGGCAGAAGAAACCCGGCGAGCAAGAGGAAGAGGCATCCGGCCGCGGCCGCTGGGCTGGTCTTAGGAACGCCCGAGCGAAGTGCAGGCCGGACGATCAGCAGCCAGATTCCGGCCCCGCAAATCAGAATAAAATAAAAGAGAGCCTCCGGCCTCGTGAGAAAGGCCGCGGCCAGGATGATCCCCGTTGCAAAAAAAAGGGAGGCCCTCTTTCCGAGGCCACGATTCGTCCCGCTCACGATGAGGACGAACGCGATGAGCGCGCCAGTCGAAAAAAAAGAATAAAGGGGCTCGGTCATGTACGATTGGGAGATTGCGATCAGGCGCGGATGAATAGCGGCGAGGATCGCGGCCACACGCCCGACACGATCGCCTCCGAACCGCTTCCCGAGAAAATAGCATAAAACGACGATCCCGGACGAAGCCAGGAGTGAAACCGCGATCCCCGAAGCTTCCAGGGAAACTCCGAGCCGGACAAAGAGGCTTATTATAAAAGGATAGAGCGGCGGCCAATAGGGATCGAGAGCTCTCTGCCAGTGCCCTTCGGCGAAGAAGCGGGCGATGCTCCCGTAGTGAGCGCTGTCGGAATCGATCATCCGATAAAAGACGAGGGCCAAAACCCTCAGGACAAGGCCCATCGCAAAGATAGCCGGAAGCGACGCCGGCAGCCGTTTCACCAAAACAATCCATTGGGCCCTGAGCTTGAGCATCCCGCCCGATTTTTATCATATTCGCGCCGCGGTGACAATTCGCTTAAGGGAGAAAGCGTTATCAAGTTTCAACGTTCCAACGTTCGAACGTAAAAAACCTGATAACGTCGGTGTTGCTTGACACAGTCAAAAGTATGCGTTTGATCCCGGAGTGTTTGCCCCGTTCGAGCGTTATTGATAAAATCTTTTTTCAACGCGGGAGAGGAGCGTTTTCCATGATCACGAAGAAAGACATCGCCATACTCGGCGCCGGGCCGGGAGGATACGTGGCCGCTATTCGCGCCGCGCAGCTCAACAAGAAGGTCGTCATTTTCGAGGAGGACTCGGTCGGCGGCACGTGCATGAACTACGGCTGCATTCCGACCAAGCACCTTCTCCATCAGACGAAGGTCTATCGCGAGCTCAAGGCCGACAAGAAGCTCGACGGGCCTGTCGAACAGGTCTCGCTCAACTGGGAGAGGGTTCAAGAGGAAAAGAAGAAGGTCGTGGACCGGCTGGTCCGGGGAACGGAGTTCCTGCTGCAGCGGAACGGAGTCGAAATCGTCCGAGGACGGGCAGGCCTCCTGGACGAGCATCGCGTATCCGTCCGGATCAAAGAAACGGAAGCCATCTATGAGGCCGACCGCATCATCCTCGCCATGGGAAGCCGGCCGGCTGATCTTCCGTTTCTCAAAGCCGATGGAAAGGAAATCATCACCAGCCGGGAATGCCTGGAGTTGGAGTGCGTCCCGAAAAAACTCGTCGTTATCGGTGCCGGTGCCATCGGCCTTGAATTGGGCGCGATCTATTCCCGGCTGGGGACCGAGGTTGAGATTATCGAGATCATGCCCACGGTCTTGCCGGGGAGCGACAGGGAGATGGCCCTTCGGCTCGAGCGCCTGCTCAAGGCGCAGGGAATGAAGATTTTCACTCAGACCAGGATCGATCAGGTTCTCCGGAGCGAGACGGGAGTCGTCCTCAAGGGGGTGTCTCTCAAGAGCCAGGCGCCTCTTTCTTTTCAATCCGGTCTCGTCCTGCTCGCGGCCGGGCGCAGGGCGAATTCCGAGAAAATCCACGCCGGAGAGCCGTTCGTCGCCCTGAACAGGTCCGGCTGCGTGGAGGCCGGCGAAAAGCTCGAGACAAACGTCCCGGGAATCTACGCCATCGGCGACCTCATCGGCGGAAAACTCCTCGCCCACAAGGCCTCCCACGAAGGCATGGCGGCGGCGGTCAATTGCGCCGGCGGAAACGAGACCGTCGACGCCGGCGCGATCCCCTCGGCCGTTTTTACGGAGCCCGAGTTCGCCTCGGTCGGGCTGTCCGAAGAAGAAGCGCGGGAGAGGAGCGATAAGGTCGCGACCGGCGTCTTCTCGTTTCAGGCCAACGGCCGGGCCCTTACGATGAACACTCCCGAGGGTTTGGTCAAGATCGTAGCCGACAAAGACGACCGGATTCTCGGCGCGCACATCCTCGGCCCGTGGGCGAGCGACCTCATCGCCGAGCTGACCCTGGCCATTCACAAGGGCCTGAAAATCCAAGACGTCTCCGGCTCGATCCACATTCATCCGACGTTCTCCGAAGCGGTTATGGAAGCGGCGCTGAAAGTCAAAGGCCTCGCGATCCACGTCCTGAACTGATCGTTCTTTCGAAATTTTCCTTTACAAACCTTTTTTGAATCTTGTAAAATTGCCGCTTGCAGAAAAGAGAAGAATGGTCCTTGTATTTGTCTTTTTGATTTTCGGGGCGCTGGGCGTCGTCTTGCTTTCGATGAACGCCCTCCTCGGTCCGAAGAAATCGAACCCGGCGAAGGAACAGCCATTTGAGTGTGGAAGCCCCTACCTGCAGGCGGACATCCGGCCGGTCTCGATCAAGTTTTATCTCGTCGCCTTCCTCTTTCTTCTCTTCGATATCGAGGTCGTCTTTTTCTTCCCCTGGGCCCTCGTCTTTAAAGAAATGAAGGGGCCGGCCCTGGCGGTGATGCTGGTGTACGCGGGCATCCTAGCAGCCGGCTTCCTGTACGCCTGGAAAAAGGGCGCCTTTGAATGGGACTGAAGCGATGAAGGGCCAGTTTATCACCACGAAACTCAACGACATGCTCGCCTGGGGCCGGAAATATTCCCTGTTCCATTATCCCTACGTGACGGCCTGCTGCGGGATGGAATACATGTCCACGGCCTGCGCCCACTTCGACATCGACCGTTTCGGCGCCGGCTGGACCCGGTTTTCGCCCCGGCAGTCCGACCTTCTCCTGGTCGTGGGGACCGTCACCCAGAAGCTGGCCCCCGTCCTCCGGACCGTTTACGACCAGATGACCGAGCCCAAATGGGTTATCGCCTTCGGGACGTGCGCGGTGAGCGGCGGCATCTATGACAATTATGCCGTCATCCAGGGGATCGATCAGATCATCCCGGTGGACATCCAGATTCCGGGCTGCCCCCCGCGGCCCGAGACCGTCCTCGACGGGCTCCTCAAGCTCCAGGCAAAGATCCAGAAACAGCAGCAGGATTGGCGATGGAAGAAACGAAAATCCTAGAGACGCTCAAGGAGAAATTCCCGAACGGGGTCCTCGAGACGACCGCTCTCCTGGGCGATGAGACCGCCCTCCTTCGCCGCGACGACCTCCTCGAGATCGTCGATTATCTGCGCAAAAAACCCTTCGCATTCAACCTCCTCCTCGACATGACATGCGTGGATTTCCCGGGCCGGCATGACCGGTTTGAGGTCGTCTATCACGTTTTCTCGCTGGCGCTGAACCGGCGCCTCCGGCTCAAGCTCTGCGTTCCCGAGGACGAGCCGGTCGATTCCCTGACCCGATTCTGGAAGAACGCCGACTGGCTCGAGCGGGAGGCCTTCGACATGTTCGGCGTCCCGTTTCGCGGACACCCCAACCTGACGCGCCTGTTCATGTACGACGGGTTCGAGGGCCATCCCCTCCGCAAAGACTATCCCCTGAGGAAGCGGCAGCCGCGCATCGCCCTGAGAAGTCCAGAATGACGACGCGGCTCGAGAAAATGGCCCGGCCGGAAAGCCTCCTCATCAACATGGGGCCTTCCCATCCGGCCATGCACGGCACGATTCGGGTCATGCTCGAGCTCGACGGCGAGCGCATCTTGAATTCCGAGGTCGAGGTCGGGTATCTCCACCGCGGCTTCGAAAAGACCTGCGAGCACCGGACCTACTTCAACCTTCTGCCCTACACGGACAGGCTGAACTACGTCTCGCCGCTAATCAATAACGTCGGGTACGTCATGACCCTCGAGAAGCTCATCGGGCTCGAGGTTCCGGAGCGGGCCCAGATCATCCGCGTCCTCATGAGCGAGCTCTCCCGGATTTCCGACCACCTGACGTGTCTTGCGGCCATGGCCATGGAATCCGGGGCCTTCACGGTCTTTCTCTACAAGATGAAGGCCCGAGAATTCATCTGGGACGTGATCGAGGCGACGACGGGCGCCCGGATGACGACGTCGTACATCCGCATCGGCGGCGTCCGGGCCGACCTCCATCCCGACTATCAGGCCGCGGTCGAGAAGGCCATTCTCGAGACACGAAAAGTCCTCAAGGATGTCCACGGCCTCCTGGATAAAAACAAGATCTTCCTCAACCGGACCCGCGATATCGCCATCATGACTCCCGAAAATGCGATCTCCTACGGCTGGACCGGACCGTGCTTGAGGTCGACCGGAATCGGCTATGACGTCCGCAAGGCCCATCCCTATCTCATTTATGACCGGCTGAGCTTCGATATTCCGGTCGGAGAGAGGGGAGATAACTACGACCGGTACATAGTCCGAATGAAAGAGATGGACCAGAGCCTCAGGATCGTCGAACAGTGTCTCGAGCGGCTACGGAAATCGCCGTCGCCCGTGATCGCGGAGGGCATCGAGCCCGCCGAGGCGGTCCGACAAGGGCGCGTGCAGAGGCCGGCCGAGCCGGTGAGCCTCTCTCCCAATCTCGAGGGATCCGAAAAGGCCCTCTATCCGGGAATCCTGGCAGCGGACTCGCGCTACGTCATCCCACCGAAAGAAGACGCCTACACCTCGATCGAGGGACTGATCTCCCATTTCAAATTTTTCATGAAAGGCCACGGCATCCGGCCCCCGAAGGGCGAAGTTTATTTTTCGGTCGAAGGCGGAAACGGCGAGCTCGGATTCTATATCGTCTCCGACGGGACGGACAGGCCCTATCGCCTTCACCTCCGCGCGCCCTGCTTTCACGTCGTCGCTGCGCTCGAGGAGCTGATCCGCGGCCGGATGATCGCCGACGTCATTCCGACGTTCGGGTCGATGAACATGATCGGCGGGGAGCTCGACCGATGAGCCGGGAATTTTCGGACGCGCTCGAAAAGAAGATCGACGAGACGCTCGCCCGCTATCCGTCGAAGCAGGCCGCCCTCCTGCCCGTCCTCCACCTGATTCAGAACGAGGCCGGGTATATCTCCGTTGAAGCCGAGCGCCTAGCGGCCGAGCGGTTGGGCATCAAGCCGATCAAGATCCGGGAGGTCGTGACGTTTTACACGATGTTCACCCGGAAGCCCATCGGCCGGTATCACATCCAGATCTGCTCGAACCTGAGCTGCGCCCTCGCCGGCAGCGAAGGCCTGCGCGATTATCTCCAGGACAAGCTCGGCGTCCGCGTCGGTGAGACGACTCCCGACGGAAAGTTCACGCTCACCGAGGTGGAGTGCCTCGGGGCGTGCGACCGGGCGCCGTCGATGATGGTAAATTTCGATTACTACGGCAACCTCGACCGCGAAGCGATCGACGGGATTCTCGAAAGACTGGCATGAGCGAAGAAGTCAGAATTCTGACCGGAAATTTCGGGCTCGAGAACCTCTTCGAGATCGGAGTCTATCTCGAACACGGCGGCTACCAGGCCGCGAAGATGGCCCTGACCGAATGCAAGCCCGAAGCCGTCCTCGAAGAGGTCAAGAAGGCCAGCCTCAGGGGAAGGGGAGGGGCGGGTTTTCCCGCCGGTCTCAAGTGGAGCTTTGTTCCCCAGAAAACGGACAAGCCGAAGTATCTCTGCGTCAACGCGGATGAGGGCGAGCCCGGGACCTTCAAGGACCGCTATCTTCTCAGCCACAATCCCCATCTCCTTATCGAAGGGACGATCATCGCTTCTTATGCAGTGGGAATCCGGACCGCTTATGTCTATATC
>Ga0315282_10013427_pt1 | contig 12357 bp, 10 predicted proteins | sample YL17G07_20_MG_FD_203693 | JGI IMG/M metagenome (GOLD analysis project Ga0315282, IMG submission 203693) | Sediment microbial communities from Yellowstone Lake, YNP, Wyoming, USA - YL17G07_20 | ecosystem: Environmental > Aquatic > Freshwater > Lake > Sediment | place: USA: Wyoming | collected... | reverse complement strand
AAAGCCGTAAAAAAAGCCGGCGGCAAAAAAGCTAAAATCAATAATTTAATTTTTAGCGAGCAAATTCACGGCGTCAATGTTTATTTTTGCCCGCCGCTTTGCGGCGGGCAAGTTATATCCAGGACCGACGCCTTGGTCAGTAAAACGCCGAGCCAGATTTTAGTGGTAAAGACCGCCGATTGCGTGCCGCTCCTAATTTATTCGCCAAAAGAAAAAAAGGTGGCAATTATCCACGCCGGCCGGGAAGGAGCGATAAAAGGCATAATCAAAAACACGCTTAAAAAATTCAGCCGCCCAGATTTATTATTGGTTGGTTTGGGTCCGCATATCAGGAAAGATTGTTATCCTTTACGGGGAGAAGCCAAAAAATATAGCCGGAATAAAAATCTGAAAAAGTATATTGAAGAAAGAAATAATAAACTATATTTTGATTTAACCGAATTGGTCAAAGATAAACTTCTAAAATTGGGCGTTAGAGAGGAAAATATTGAGGATTGCGGTATTTGCACTTTTTGCGAATCGGACAGGTTTTTTTCCAGCCGTTGGTCGGAAAAAGAAAAACTGCCGCGTCGGAAACGTTTATGCTTTGGCAGTTTCATCGGTTTAAGGTAAAATATATTTAATATATGCCGGTTTCAAAAATTAAATCAATCAAAGCCAGGGAAATCAGGGATTCGCGGAGGAATCCGACAATTGAAGTTAGCTTGAGAACTGAAAAAGGTGTTTTTAGGGCTTCGGTGCCTTCGGGCGCTTCCAAAGGGAAATACGAAGCCATAGAATTGAGAGACGGCGGAAAAAGATTGAAAGGTAAAGGAGTTTTGAAAGCGGTAAATAACATCAACAAGATTATCGCGCCAAAATTAATCGGCAAAAACCCTGAAAAGCAAAAAGAGATTGACGGAATTTTAATAAAATTAGACGGCACCAAAGACAAATCAAAACTTGGGGCTAACGCTATTTTGGCGGTTTCCTTAGTTTGCTGTCGCGCCGGCGCCAGCAGTCAAAACCTTCCCCTTTACCATTATATCGCCAATCTAGGGGAGGTCGGACCTCCCCTTAAGCTGAGAAAGTTGGCGAGGCCGTGTTTTAACGTGATAAACGGCGGCAGGCACGCAGCCAATGACCTGGATTTTCAGGAATTTATGGTGGTGCCCCGGCAAACCAGTTTCAGGAAAAACTTGGAAATCGGAATTCATATTTACCGGGAATTAAAAAGAATTATCAGGGAAAACTATGGGGCAGAAGCGTTAAATTTAGGCGACGAAGGCGGTTTTGCGCCGCCCATAAATGCGCCCGAGCAGGCCTTGGATTTGATTATGGAGGCGGCTAAGAATTTAGGGTGTCATAGGAAAATAGATATTATTCTGGATGTGGCGGCCACGCAATTTTTCAAAGAGGGGATTTATAAAACGAACATTGGTTCTTTTAATCAAGAAGAGTTGTCTACATATTACTTAAACTTGCTCAAAAAATACCCTATAATAGGAGTAGAGGACCCTTTTAGCGAGGACGATTGGCCGGGCTGGAAGGAACTAAAGTCAAAAGTCAAAAGTCAAAAGTCAAAAGCTTTGATTATTGGAGATGACCTGCTAGTTACCAACATCGAAAGAATCAAAAAAGCCAGAAAAGAAAACGTCTGTAACGCCGCGATTATTAAAATCAATCAAATTGGCACCGTCACTCAAGCCCTTGGCGCGGCAAAATTGTGCCAGAAATATGGCTGGAAAATGATTGTTTCGCACCGGTCGGCTGAAACCAAAGACGATTTCATTGCTGATTTTGCCGCCGGCCTGGGAGCTGATTTTATAAAATCAGGCGCGCCATTTCCTGTAGAAAGAATGGCAAAATATAATAGGTTGTTAAAAATAGAGCAAGAATTGAATAAACATTAAAAGGTCGTACAAAAAAAACAATTACTCGTAATTTTATGATTTTAAACAAAAAAATATTAAATAAAAACGCTTTTACCATTATTGAACTGTTGGTTGCTCTCGCTATTATCGGCTTGCTAACATCTGTTATTATAATAGCCACTCAGAATGTAAGAGAAAAAGCAAGAATTGCCAAGACCTTACAATACGCCGGTTCCCTTTATCGTTCTATGAGTGACGCGGCTGTGGGAGTTTGGAATTTTGACGAAGGTAGCGGGTCAACGGTTAAAGATGCTTCGGGAAACGGAAATAATGGGACGATATTTGGTGCTGTTTATACAGATGATACGCCCCATAAAGTGGTTGGTGCGGGAAAAGGGAAATATGCTTTGAGCTTTGACGGCGTGAATGATTATGTCCAAGTTCCTCACATTGCGGACTATAATTTTACGACCCAGCTTTCTATTGAGGCCTGGATCTACGCAGATAGTAGCAACGGAGATATTATTTATAAGGCTTATGACGTGGTTATCCCTTATGAGCTTTATTTATCGGCTAATAAACTCGGTTTTTTCGCAATGGGAACAGGTTTTGCAGACTGGAGCGTTAAAAGCACCGGCAGTATCAATCCCGGTAAATGGAACCACATCGTCGTTACCTTTAACAAGCCGAATCTCCACTTCTATATCAATGGCGCGGACGACGGGCTTCAAAATTTTAATCATACTCTACCCGTTACGAGCGCTCCTTTATATTTTGGATATCCTGCTTCTGTGAACGTCTATTACGACGGTCTCTTAGATGAAGTTCGGCTTTACAGCCGGGCGCTTACTGCTTTTGAAGTCCAAAAACTTTACGCCGAGGGCTTGGGGAAACATCAAGTAGCTGAAAAGTAAAAAGCTTCATAAAAATTATGAGAATTATTCTGGTTGTTATTGACGGCTTGGGCGATGAATTGATTCCTGAGCTGAATAATAAAACGCCGCTTCAGGCGGCGTTTACGCCATATTTTGACAAAATGGCAGAAAACGGAACTACCGGTTTTGTTTTGCCTTTTTTTGAAAAAGGCCATTTGCCGACTTCCGAAGACACTCATCTGGCATTATTCGGCTATGAGCCGGAAAAATATAATCCGGGCAGAGGCGTTTTTGAGGTGTTGGGCAATGGCATGAAGCCGAAAACGGGAGATGTCTGCTTACGGGGCAATTTTGCCACTATAAATAAACAAGGGAAAATAATTGACCGCCGGGCCTGCCGGATTGAAAATACAGAAACGTTGGTCAAGGCGATTAACAATATAAAAATTGAAGGTGTAAAATTTATCGTCAAAAAAGCCGTGGCTCACCGAATCGGAATTATAATGAGGTGTAGGGGATTATCGCCGAAGATTTCAACTGGCGATCCAAAAAAATCAGGCGTTAAGCCGTTGAAAATTTTGCCTAAAGAATCTTCCGGAAAAGCGATTTTCACCGCCAGAGTTTTAAACGAATTTTTAGAAAAAACTCATTTAATTCTAAAAAACCAGCCCCTAAATAAAAGAAGAAAATTACCGGCAAATTATCTGTTGGTGAGGGGAGCGGGTTCGTTAAAAAACATTCCGAGCTTTCAGGAAAAATACGGATTAAAAGCGGCTTGTATTGCCGGTGGTGCGCTTTATAAAGGTATTGGCAAGGCCTTGGGCATGGATTTAATAAATGTTAAAGGCGCCAATGCTTTGCCAACCACCAACCTCAAAGGAAAGTTTCTGGCTGCCAAAAAAGCGCTCGGCAAATATGGTTTTGTTTTTTGTCATATCAAAGCCGTGGATAATTTAGCCGAAGACGGAAAATACAGGGAGAAAAAAGAGTTTATTGAAAAAATTGATAAAAATTTAAAACCCTTACTGGGGTTGAAAGATGTTTTGGTCGTGATTACCGGCGACCACGCTACCTGTTCTTTGTTAAAAAGACACTGCCTAAAACCTGTGCCCTTGATAATTTACGGCGCCAAAAAAGGCGTCTTGGGCAAAATAGAACAGATAAGGTTAATGCCTGAGATATTGACTCTTATTAGATAAGGTGCTAAAATCCAGATATTAGAATTAAAAATTAATTTATTAAATAAAATAATATGAATATTCAACAAATTTTTAGTAAGAACTTTATAATCATTGCCGTTATTGTGGTGGTAGTTGGCGGATTTTTGTATTTAGACAAAGACAAGATTTTCCAGAAGAACATAACCCCGCAAGCTGCGGCGGAAAAGGCGATAAATTATATTAACACCAATCTTTTGCCACAAGGAACGGTTGCTTCTTTGGTGAATGTTGTTGAACAAAACGGCGTTTATAAAATTCACATAAAAGTAGGGGATAGCGAGTTCGATTCTTTTGTGAGCAGAGACGGCCAATATTTATTTCCGGACGGCATTGAATTGGCTACCACGACTGCAAGCCAGAATAATCAAAATCAGACCGGCGGAAATAACACCCAAGCCCAGAAAAACGATAAGCCCGATGTCAAACTTTTTGTCATGTCTTTTTGCCCTTATGGCAACCAAGCCGAAGATATTATGAAACCGGTGGTTGACCTTTTGGGCAGTAAAATTAATCTGAGCGTCCATTATATTGTTTCCAAGGGTTCGGACGGAAAATATCTTTCTTTACACGGCGATCAGGAACTCAATCAAGACGTGCGGGAAATTTGCGTTTCAAAATACCAGCAAAATAAATACTGGGCTTTTATCGAAGCCATCAATAAATCCTGTACTTCGCAAAACGCCGATTCCTGCTGGGAAAATGTTGCCAAAAGTATCGGCATCGATACTGCTAAAATTAAAGACTGCGCCAAATCAGAGGTTTCATCCCTGCTTGATAAGGAGATTGAACTGACCAATAGTTTAAGTATAAGTGGTTCTCCGCAATTGTTTGTCAATGGTACCGAATATCAGGGCAATAGAACTTCGGAGGCGTATAAAACCGCTATTTGTTCAGCTTTCAACAGCGCGCCAGCTGAGTGTCAAACCACTTTGAGCGACGCCTCCACTTCGGCTTCGGGCGGCTGTCAATAAAAAATGCCCCAGATCAAAATTTACTCCACGCCGGTTTGCCCTTATTGCCATACCTTAAAAGAGTTCCTGAAGGAACGGAATTTTGAGTTTGAAGACATAGATGTGAGCAAGGATGAAAAAGCCAAAGAGGAAATGATCAGGAAATCGGGCAAAATGGAAGTGCCCATACTGGAAATTGACGGCGAAATTGTGGTAGGATTTGATAAAGAGAGGATTTCCAAATTATTAAATATTAAAGATTAAAATATATGATAAAAATTGCCATCAATGGTTTTGGCCGAATAGGTCGGCCGGTCTTCAGAATAATTCTAGACAGCCATCCGGATTTGGAAGTGGCGGCGATTAACGATTTGACCGAGCCGAAGATTCTTGCGCATTTGGTAAAATACGATTCGGTTTATGGGATGTATAAAAAATCGGTAAAAGCGGGCGAAAAAGAATTACTAATTGACGGTAGGCAGATTAAAATTTTTGCCGAAAAGGACCCGACAAATCTGCCTTGGAAGAAAATGGGAATTGATGTGGTGCTGGAATGCACTGGCAATTTTACCGATTACGACGGAGCCAAAAAACATATTACTGCCGGCGCTAAAAAAGTACTCATTTCCGCGCCCTCCAAAAACGCGGATAAGATTCCTTCATATATTTTTGGCGTTAATATGCAGGATTTTGATATAAAAAAAGCCGATATTTTTGATATGGGCTCTTGCACCACCAATTGTTTAGCGCCGGTGGTTAAGGTTTTGAACGATAATTTCGGCATAGAAAAGGGTTTTATGAGCACTATTCACAGTTATACCAATGACCAGCGGATTTTAGATCTGGCGCACAAGGACTTAAGGCGGGCCAGAGCCGCGGCTTTAAATATCATTCCCACCAGCACGGGCGCGGCCAAAGCCATTGGCAATGTTATTCCCGAGGTCAAGGGCAAACTGGACGGCATTGCTTTTCGCGTGCCCACGCCCACGGTTTCGGTGTTAGATTTAATCTGCCAATTAAAGAAAAAAACCACCAAAGAAGAAGTAAATCTTGCTCTTAAAAAGGCCTCGCAAACAGATGAAATGAAAGGGATTTTAGGTGTGGAAGACGCGGAATTGGTTTCTTCCGATTATATCGGCAATTCGTTTTCTTCTATTATTGATTCGTCTCTGACCATGGCTTTTGATAATTTAGTCAAAGTGGTATCCTGGTATGATAACGAATACGCTTATGCCGGTCGTCTGGCCGAGTTTGCCGAATTCATCGGCAAAAAACTCTAATTTTTTTAAATAATAAAAGGATTGACCCCGGAAAACTATCCACAAGATGGGTAGTTTTTTTATTGGGGATTTTGAGCTATAATAATCTAATGATTAAGAAAGACAATCTTTATATTCAAGCGCAGCGAGAAAACAAGGTTCTTATCGAAAGACAGGGCTCTTATTATCCGACAAAAGAATTCCAGAAAAAGGCCTGGGTGAAAGACGAAAAAGTTTATCAAGAAGCGAGTAATGACCGGATTAAGTTTTGGGAAAAATTAGCCAAAGAGCTTTTTTGGTTTACCCCCACACCAATCAAGCACAAAGCTTCGCTTAAATGTCGCCGCAGGCGACCAGTGCTTGATATGGTGTGGGGGTTAAAGAAATGGAAAAAAACTTTCGTTCACAAACCCCCTTATTTTCGATGGTTTGTTGGTGGCAAAATAAATATTACAACTAATATCTTCGAAAAGAATAAATCGGGCTTTGAAAAGATAAGAAATAAAACCGCCGTGATTTGGGAGCCCGAACCGACAGGAGAAAAAGAAAGGAAAATAACTTACGGCCAACTGTTTGACGAAGTTTGCCGCCTGGCCAATGCCTTAAAAAAAATAGGAGTAAAAAAAGGGGATAGGGTGGGAATTTATCTGCCAATGATTCCGGAAGCGCTCATTTCAATGCTTGCCTGCGCCAGAATCGGAGCGGTTCATACGGTAATTTTCTCGGCTTTCTCGCCCGCTGCTCTAAAAATCAGGTTACAAATTACTGAGGCCAAGATTTTAATAACAGCCGATGGATATTATCGCCGGGGACAAATTGTCAATTTGAAGGCAAATGCCGACGAAGGAATAAACGACACTAAAATCGAAAAAATTATCGTTGTTAGGCGGGCGGCAAATGAAATTCCTTGGAATCCTTCAAAAGATTTGTGGTGGCATGAATTAATAAAAGGAGAAACTGATAAAGGCGAACCAGAAATAATGGACAGCGAAGACCTATTTTTCATACTTTTTACCAGCGGCACAACCGGAATGCCAAAAGGCTGTTTACACACCTGCGGCGGCTATACTGTTCAGGCCTACTGGACCGGAAAGTGGATATTTGATATGCATCCCGAAGACATTTTATGGTGCACTTCCGATGTTGGCTGGGTGACCGGTCATACTTACACAATTTACTCCCCATTACTTAACGGAGTGACAACCTTAATTTTCGAAGGCGCTCCTGATTGGCCAACTCCGGATCGATGGGCTAAAATTATTGAAAAACATAAAGTAACAATTTTTTATACTGCTCCAACCGCTATCAGGATGTTTATAAAGGAGCTGAGCTCCTTAAAGGAATATAAGTTTGAAACATTGCGGCTGCTGGGTTCGGTGGGCGAGCCGATTGATGAGGCGGCCTGGCTTTGGTATTTCAAAGAAGTCGGTAAAGAAAAATGCCCGCTGGTGGATACCTGGTGGCAGACCGAAACCGGAGGCATTTTAATCACTTCTTTGCCAGGAATCGGTCCTTTTAAACCGGCTTTTACCGGATTACCTTTCCCGGCTACAAAATTTGAGATTCTTGATGAGAAGGGAAAATCTTTGCCAGCAAATAAAGAAGGAAATTTAGTCATGCTGCCGCCTTTTGCTCCGGGATTATTAAGGGGGATTTACAAAGATCCAAAAAAATATTTAGAAACCTATTGGAGCCAGTATTCTAAGGATATTTATTTTACCTCTGACGGCGCTCTGAAAGACGAAGACGGCTTAATTCGGATTATTGGCCGGGTGGATGATGTGATAAAAGTAGCCGGGCATCGGGTCAGCACGGGCGAGCTGGAAAATGCCGTGGCTAAACACGAAGAGATTACCGAGTGCGCGGTGGTCGGGATTCCAGACCAGATAAAAGGCGAGGTGCCAGTGGTATTCGCCGTTTATTCTAATAAAGGAGAAAAGTTAGCCGAGGACTTAAAAAAAGAAATCGTGGAACAGGTCAAAAAAGAAATCGGGCCGATTGCTCTGCCAAAAGAAGTTTATCTGGTGGAGGATTTGCCCAAAACGCGGTCGGGCAAAATAATGCGCCGGATTTTGAGAAAACTCTTTAGCGGCGAGGAATTGGGTGACCTGAGCACACTCGCCAATCCCGAGAGTGTAGAAAAAATAAAAGCCGTTGTTAAAAAATAATTATTTATTTCAAGCATCCTACTCGCTATGGCAAAACAAAAAAAATACATCCTCTGGTTTAAGCAAATTTCCAAAGATGACGTGGCTTTGGTGGGCGGAAAAAACGCTTCCCTGGGCGAGATGTATTCAAAACTTACTCAAAAAAGCCGGCAGGGAATTAATATTCCCGATGGTTTTGCAATAACGGCAGATGCCTTTCGATATTACTTGGCTTTCAACAAAATCAACGAGAAATTAAAAGAAGTGTTTGAAAGATTTAATCCAAAAAGCATTCAATCTTTGGAGGAAACCGGTGAAAAAGCGCGCCAGTTGGTGTTAAGAGGAAAATTCCCGCCGGATTTGGAAAAAGAAATTTTAAAAAATTATCAAAAACTTTCCAAAATTTATAATCAAGAAAATATTGATGTGGCAGTAAGGTCTTCTGCCACTGCTGAGGATTTAGCTACTGCCTCTTTTGCCGGCCAGCATGAAAGTTATATCAACATTTCCGGCGATAAAAATTTATTGAAGGTAGTGAAAAAATGCTTTGCCTCTCTTTTTACTGACAGAGCCATTGCCTATAGAGAAGAAAAAGGATTTGATCATTTAAAAATTGCTCTTTCTGTATGCGTTCAAAAAATGGCAAGAAGCGATTTGGCTTCTTCGGGAGTAATGTTTACTTTAGATACCGAAACTGGTTTTGAAAATGTAGTTTTGATTAATTCAATTTTCGGTCAGGGTGAAATGATAGTGAAAGGGAAAATCATTCCAGATACTTTTTATGTTTTCAAGCCTACGCTGAATCAAGGCTACAAAGCAATTATCAGAAAGGATTTAGGGGAAAAAGACAGAAAATTGGTTTACAAAAATGGCGGAGGTTTGAAAGAGGTAAAAGTTCCTGAAAAAGAGCAAACGAAATTCTCCTTGACTGATGACGAAATTTTAACTTTGGCAAAGTTGGCGATGATTTTAGAAAAACATTACGGTTGTCACCAGGATATTGAATGGGCAAAGGATGGAAAGACAAATCAATTGTTTATCGTTCAGTCAAGACCAGAAACAGTTCATACGCCGCAAAAAGAAAGGACTTACTCCCACCACCAAAAATTTGGTGCGGGGATTTATGAAGAATATGAAATTAAAACAGCCAAAAAACCGATTTTAACTGGAATTGCCATTGGGAATAAAGTAGGACAGGGGAGAGTTCATATCATTCCTGATATTTCAAAAATTTCAGAATTTAAAAAAGGGGATGTCCTGGTTACGAGAATGACAGACCCCGATTGGGTTTCAGTATTTCCTTTAGCGTCGGCTATTATTACCGAAGAAGGAGGGCCCACCTGTCACGCTGCAATAGTTTCAAGAGAATTAGGCGTCCCTTGTATTGTCGGGGTAGAGGGAGCAATGAAAATTTTAAAAACCGGCCAAGAAGTAACAGTAGATTGTACTCCTGGCAGAACGGGCAGAGTATTTCTTGGGAAAGTTCCTTTCAAAATTAAAAAATACAACTTGGAGAAAATAGGGAAGTTACCGGTAAAAATCGTGGTTAATATCGGCGCGCCGGAGATTGCTTTCAAAACTTCCTTTTTGCCGGTTGAAGGCGTGGGGTTGGCGCGTCAGGAATTTGTGATTGCCGAAAAAATCAGGATTCATCCGTTAGCGCTTTATCATTTTAATAATCTAAAAGACAAAACCGTCAAAAACAAAATCGCGGCTATGACCGTAGAACACAAAGACAAGAAAGAATATTTTGTCAAAGAATTAGCCGAAGGTATTGCCCAGATCGCGGCCGCTTTTTGGCCCAAAACGGTAATCGTCAGGATGTCGGATTTAAAAACCAATGAATACGAGGCCTTGGTTGGCGGCCGGCTTTTTGAGCCCAAAGAAGAAAATCCGATGCTCGGCTGGCGGGGCGCTTCGCGGTATTACGACCCAAAATTCCGGCCCGCTTTTAAGATGGAGTGTCAGGCCATCAAAAGAGTAAGAGAGGTTTTTGGCTTGAAAAACCTCTGGCTGATGGTGCCTTTTTGCCGGACCGTGGAAGAAGGCCAGAAAGTTCTGGGTTTGCTGAAAAAGAACGGTTTGGAAAGAGGACAGGATGGTTTAAAGATCATTGTAATGGCGGAGATTCCTTCCAATATCGTATTGGCCGAGCAATTTCTGGAGATTTTTGACGGGATGAGCATCGGTTCCAACGATTTAACTCAATTGGCTTTGGGCATTGACCGGGATAACGCCCATTTGGCTCATATTGCCAATGAGTTTAATGAAGCCACCCGAGAAATGATTAAAAGAGTGATTAAAATTTGCCGGCAGAAGAAAAAATACATCGGTATTTGCGGGGATGCGCCTTCCACTATTGGCGGTTTTGCCCAATTTCTGATAAAATCAGGCATAGAGGCGATATCTTTGAGCCCGGACGCGGTAATGAAAACAATTATTAAATTAAAAAATAATAAATAATAAAATTAAAATTATGGCAAAAATTACTCTGTCCATTATCAAAGCCGATATCGGTTCCATCGGCGGGCATATAAAACCGAGCCAGAAAGTTTTAGAAACCGTTGAAAACTATATTAAATCCAAAGGCCAGGATTTAATCATTGATTCTTACATCGGTTATACCGGTGACGATATTACAATTTTAACCACCCATAAAAAAGGAACAGGGGATTCAAAAATTCATAAACTTTGTTTTGATGCTTTTATGGCCGGCACAAAAGTTGCCAAATTGCAAGGACTCTACGGCGCGGGCCAGGATTTGCTGGTGGAGGCCTTTTCCGGGAATGTTAAAGGCATGGGCCCCCAAGTGGCGGAAATGGAAATTGAAGAGCGGCCGGCCGAACCCTTTTTGATGTTTATGGCCGACAAAACCGAACCCGGCGCTTTTAATCTGCCTTTATACCTTTCTTTTACCGATCCGATACATAACGCCGGTTTAATTTTATCTCCTCGCTTGAAACAGGGCTTTAAGTTTGTGATTATGGATGTGGCTTATACCGAGGCTGATCGGGTTATTGAATTAAATACGCCCGAGCAAACCTATGACATCGCCGCTTTATTGAGGGATAACGGCCGGTTTGTGGTGGAAAGCGTTTGGTCGCGGGCTTCAGGAGAGCAGGTGGTGGTAGCCAGCACTACTCGGCTGCATAATATTGCGGGCAAATACGTGGGCAAGGACGATCCGGTGATGATGGTGCGTACCCAGAAAGATTTTCCGGCCACGGGCGAGGTTTTATCTCCCTTTACCATCGGTCATTTTGTTGCCGGTTTTATGCGGGGCAGTCATATTGGGCCTTTGATGCCGGTAAAGAAAAATTCACCCATTTCCTATTTTGACGGCCCGCCCGTAATCAGCTGCTTGGCATTTTGCGTAAAAGATGGTATGCTGACGGAAGCGGCCGACGCTTTTGATCAGCCCTATTGGGATTATGTGAGAGAGCGAGTAGCGAAAAAAGCCGAAGAAGTGAGGAAACAGGGATTTTCCGGACCGGCCATGTTGTCTATGTCTGAATTGGAATACACGGGTGTGATGGAGACACTGGAGGAGTTAGAAAAAAAGTTCGTTGTTAGAAAAACAAAAAAGTAATTATAAACATATGGAAACCAAAAAAATAATTATCTTTATTATAATAATTATAATTCTGGGGATAGCGCTTTTGTTAGTTATGAGGGAGGTAAAAGGAAACATCCTGGTTATTACCGATAAAAACGAATATAGTCTACAAGACCACATCCGAGTGCAGATTCAAAATAAGTCAGGGAGAAACGCCTGTTTTTCGTCCTGCTACCCTTATTTGATAGAGAGAAAGGATGGCAGTTGGAACCAGTATGAGTATGCCGATTGCGCGAAAACCGACTTAACCAATCTTTGTCTGGCTCAGGGAGAGAAAAAGGCCTTTGAACTCGCCCTACCCTCCATCGTTTCCGGTCTTCATCGTCTGGCTTTGGGCGTCTGTCTTGGTTGTCAGGTGGGAGAAGTTTTCAAGGGAGATAAAAAGTTTTATTCTAACGAATTTTTAATAAAATAATGCCTAAAATAATTCATCAAAG
>Ga0315282_10013426_pt1 | contig 12357 bp, 11 predicted proteins | sample YL17G07_20_MG_FD_203693 | JGI IMG/M metagenome (GOLD analysis project Ga0315282, IMG submission 203693) | Sediment microbial communities from Yellowstone Lake, YNP, Wyoming, USA - YL17G07_20 | ecosystem: Environmental > Aquatic > Freshwater > Lake > Sediment | place: USA: Wyoming | collected... | reverse complement strand
AAGGCTCATCATAACGCTCATAGTCAAGGTCATGGCGAGTACAGGTTGAAACAGGTTATAGAAAGTTCCAATGTTCCCTGAGAACCTAGGGTAAACTATGCCGATGTGCAGTGCAGTGTTCAAACGTCCACTGAACAAGCCACTTATTACTCCCATAGCAGTCAGCACCGTAGGGTAAACAGCAATAGCCCATGGGAACCCCTGAAAAAGAGGAAACTGCCGAACAACTATGAAACCCGCTAGGATCCCACCGACGCCGGCAAGATGTCCAGCCAGAGTTTCTTTGAACGCTCTGGCGAAAGCATGGGAGCTTGCAGCGTAGGTCATGGGTCAGCAGCCTCTCCAGAAGAGTATCTAAAACTGAAAGCAAACGTGTACAGTCCTCGGGCAGTAAGCCTAAGGTGCTTTCGTGTTATGAACTCCGCTGGCGAAACACAAGTGTGAATGCGCAGTAGCGTGTTGCCTTCTTTCATCTTGCACATCTTCAAAGTCTTTTTCTCTGCCCATTCATAGGCACCACTTCAACAGAGTCACTGGGTAGGTTTGAGGCCCACCGTCGTGTTTGCTTCTGAACCGTAATGGGTGTTGCAACACGGTTTAAATAAGTTTCCAAAACGATGCTTAACCTGAATCATTATCCAGAATTCATAACTGTTTTAATCATTCACGGTCAACTGCTTCCATAACTAATAGAACGGTGAAGGACTTGTACGCGGTATGGATCAAGGTTGACGAAACCCTGCCATGGATTGAACTCAAAGGAGTCTACCAGACCCGAAAAGAAGCAAAGAAGGCTGCAGAAGGCTTTCTAAACAGCATGCAAATGAAGATCGTGTCGATGCCGGAAAAAAGGAATCAGATGCGAGCACTGGCAACAATAAGACGATAATCAACGTAGCAGTCCATTTTTCAGTGTCAACTCGTTTTCAGACTTGCCAGCATAGTGAGCTTAAGGAGAGCGATTGGCGCCGGGGAAGGGACTCGAACCCCTGCGAGCCTGAAGGCCCACTGGCTTACTTGTCCCCTTCTGTTTCTAGGCCCTCTTACCTTCAGAGCACGATCTCGAGGCCAGCGCGATAACCACTCCGCCACCCCGGCACTCTCTAGGATTTTCGATGTTGTGGCTTTTAGCTTTATCCGAACGAGAAAGAAATGCAAAGGCATTGTACTTGAAACTGACAAGCGGAGGCCATTCTCTGCCACGGTTAAGCTTAAGCATCAGCATTCAATAATAATTTGCTCTGGAGAAAACTCATCTTGGGTGGTGAACGGAGAAGAACAAAATACGACATATACGCCGACATAGTAGAGATAATCGCCAAAAAGGGCCTATGCTCATTGACGAGAGTCTCATACGGAGCCAACATGCCGGTGGACCGAACAAAGAAAGAACTCAGTTTTCTCGTTTCGCACGGCTTCATCAACGAAGTGACCCTCGGAGATTCAAAGAAGTACAGAGCTACAAAATGGGGGCTGGAATACCTTGAAACGTTTAAACGCATACGCAAGTTCTTCGCGGCCTTAGAAGAATAGGCAGCGGTCACAACTTGTAACTACAAGGCGTGTTCTCGCCATGTGCGTCGCCTTTTAAGGGATCCAAAGGCTCATTCATTCTCATCAAAGAAAGAGGTGGTAAGAAATGGCACGTGAAATGAGAAATGAAATGAGTTTGAGGCAGGAAGAGAAAGGGAAGAGCATATCCATGACAAGACTTATTGGCATCTTCAGAAACGCCCTCACATTGCAAGCTTCAGAGACAGCCACAGCAATCCCGCTGCAAATCGCCGGAGAAAACCCAGAGAAACTGGGAGGGAAGTCGAATTTAGAAGTAGCTAAGGCAGTCGCAGAGACGCTGCTCAGAAGAGCGCGGACGCTCCAGTGAAGTGGCACTAGTCACCAGATGTGAGCAGCCCTTTTAAGACCATAGGAAAATATAAAATTGGGGGAGCAAGTCATGAGCAGCAAAACATCCATCCCGTCAAGAACCACAGTGACGTTAGATGCTGTCGACGGAGACCTAGAAATAGGCAAGCATACAGTTGTCAATGGACGCGGAACCCCCGCTACGTTGAGAGTCTCAGGAACCGTTCGCTGTGAAGGAGACAACACCTTCGAATGCACATTGTCAGCCACCAATTTCGAAGCCGAAGGCTCAGTAGTCATCCATGGGAACTTGCAGATAGAGGATGACGTTGAAGTCGAGGACGGCAGTCTAGAAGTCTACGGAGAAATGAATGCAAAAGACGTAGACGTAGATGACACCCTTTACGTAAGCAATGATCTAACAGTCAACGAGGCTGATGTGGGAGGAAGCCTAAGAACAGGCGGAAACATAAAAGCCAGGGAAATAAACGTGGGCGGAACACTTGAAATAAAAGGTGAATTGACAGCCGAAGAAATAGACGTGGGTGGAAGCCTCTCTGCAGAGTCAAAAGCTGACATCAAAACACTAGACGTAGGAGGAACCGCAAAAGTTAACGGTGGCAAAATCAGCCAAATAGACATCGGCGGAACCTTCGAGTCCAAGGGCCCGCTAGAGTTTGAGAACATAGACGTCGGCGGTGCCGTTCACCTTAAGGATAAAAGTAAAGGCGGCGACATAGACGTCGGCGGAACACTCAGAGCCGAAGGCGACTTGGAGTTCAGCAACATAGACGTCGGCGGAACAGTAGAGATTACAGGTCAAGCGCAGGGAACCAGCCTGGATGTGGGTGGAAAAGTAAACATTGACGGATCGCTGAAGCTTTCAGGCACCTTGGACGTTGGTGGGAGAATCGAGGTTAGAGGCGAAATTGCTGCAAAGGGCATTGATGTCGGTGGGTCACTCCGCGCACAGAAAGCCTCGGCAGAAGAACAAGTGGAGGTTGGAGGTTCAATTGTCACAGGTGAGGGTGTTGCCGCACGATCAATCGAAATAGGGAAGAGAGGCGACGTCCGCGGACCCTTGAAAGCGGAAGAGGTCATAATCGGCAGAGACGCACATGTGGAAAGCGTATATGGGAAAAGGATAGTGCTGGAGAGTGGGACGCTCGCAGAAAACGTCTACGGCGAAGACATAACAATAGAATCTCACTGCCAAATAAGCGGCGAAGTTCAATACACCAACGAATTGAAATTGGAAGAACGCGCTTCGCTAACAAAAGAACCTCGAAAGGTCGACAGGTTGCCAATCTAGGCATTGAAGCTAAGCTTTTTTGGGCATCGCCAAGTCTGATATGTCAACGCTGTGCTCGTAGATCTGCCCCAAGGCGGAGGCAACCGCCAGAATCTGAGGCATCACGTCAAGCGATTGGGTTCTTGCAGTCTTTGCGATGTCGGCAAAAATCTTTGCGACCTTTTGTCTCATGTTTCGCACATCCTCGGCCAAGCTTATGTCACCTGAAAGAAAGGCCTTCACTGCGTTCTCATGCGCTTCAAAGCATATAGTGTGAAAATTGACGAATGCTTTTTTCAAGTCCGCTGCAAGTTTTGCATCCTTCAGTTCTTCGATTTTTTGGGCTGCATGGACGCATTCGTCGCCTATTGCTTCCACTAAGCTTGCGGCAAGACGATAGTCCAAGCACTCGATCTGGCGCACACCTAGTTTCTCGCTTAGCCCAGGGTTCTGAATTATTGTGCGTAATATTCGAACCGAAAGGAAGTAGAACCTGTTCACCTCATCGTCGCGATCTATAACATTTTTTGCTAAACGGAGATCTCCGTCTACCAGAGCGTTCACAACGTCACGGTGCATGCCGGCAGCGATGGCATAACCCCGTCGCAGGATCCTCTCCGGCGGAAAGCCGGAAGGCTCCAGCAAGCACTGCAAGACAATTCCGGTAGAGTCATCTTCGACGATCTCCAAGCCAATCAAACCGCTAACAGTTTTCTTTATGGCGTCTCGCACCTCAGGGCCAAGACGTTCTTTTGATTCAACACGAATAATGTCAAAGCCTAGCAGGTACTTGCCAATAATTTCCCTACCCAAATAGGGCCCCGGCTTCAAAGCAATTGCTTGTGGAGATGGCTCAACGTCGTGCCTCGGGTCTATCAGAAGCTTGCCATCATCAGTTACGCTGATGGCTACGACAGTGCCCCGATCTAAACCATACTGCTGACCCCAAGCCTTAGGTAAGTCCACGAAGAACGTTCCGCCAGCAGTGCGTTGCACCTTACGAACCACGCTCATTCAAACCACCATGCAGCAGGATGATATTCGGAACCAGAATATTAACACATCTAAACAAAAAGCCGTTATACAAACTTGGACATAAGTGTTGAGACTGAAACACGAACTACAATTGCACGAAGCCAGCTGGGAGAGGAGAAAGGTTCAAACCGTCTTAGTAGATATAAGCTTTAGCGGAGGCCCTAGGGTTCGCATTTCAGCGTCGCATGGAGTCGATGTAACGACTGCGGCCGTAGCGGCGTATCTGCACCCGTAGGATTAAACAGAATCCATAGGAAACGAAACACAAGGCTACACAATACTTCCTAAGAAACAGAACTGGAGAAGTCAAGGTATGATTGAAAACGGAAAACTGCAAAAAGCCGTGGAACTGACCATCGCGTCAGGATATCAACTGGACAAAGATGCCTTCGAATTCCTAAGCATAGTGGCCGCAACAGAAGATCCAACGGAAATCATGAACAAAGTGATAAGAGTGATAGGTGATCTGCCTGACAAACCAATGTTTATAGACAGAAGGTTTCTCGAGCAGCTCCTGAAAGGACCAGAGCAGGCCAAAGAGATTGTCATCCAGTCACCTGAAGAACCAACTCAAAAATTGACTGAACCACAGCCGATGATAACTGAAGCAAAGAGACCCTTCCGTCCGTACTCGAAGGAAGTCGAGGCAAGGATCAACATAATTGAGGATCCCGGCGCCAAGCTGGATTCAAAGGGGACGGTGGAAGGCTTCTTAGAATACTTCCGGGACAGGTACAAGCGTCTGGAGAAGCTCTTAAGGCAGAGAATCGATGTGAAAAGTGCAGCGTCGGTAATTGACGCATTTAAGGCCCCTGCAGGCACGAGGCTTAAGATAATCGGCATGGTAACAGAGAAGAGGGAGTCAAAGCAAAGGTCAATCTTGACCATTGAAGACCTGTACGCAGCGGCAACGGTTCTTGTTCCGCAGAACGCTCCTCAAGAGGTTCAGAAGAAGGCACGCTCACTACTGCTTGACCAAGTTATATGTTTGAGCGTTGTGAAAACGAGAACCAGCCTTCTGATAGCGGAAGACGTCATTCTGCCTGATGTGGCCCAGAGAACTCAGCACAAGGCCTCCGAGTCAGTTTATGCTGTGCTCACTTCAGACATGCATGTCGGCAGCACAAAATTCACGCGAGAGGCGTTTAACCGTTTCATACTCTGGCTTAACGGCAAGTACGGGAATGAAGAGATCAGAGAAATAGCAAGCAGGGTGAAATACGTTCTCATAGCAGGAGACATAGTTGACGGAATAGGAGTCTACCCTAACCAAGTGAAAGAGCTGGCCGTTAAAGATGTCCACAAGCAGTATAGACTGGCAGCAAGATATCTTGAACAGATACCTGATTATGTAGAGGTTGTAATCACTCCGGGAAACCACGATGCCCCACGAAAGGCCCTGCCTCAACCACCAATATCGAGCGTCTTCCTCGAAGCGTTACAGGAGTCAAGGAAGATCCATTCTCTTGGAGACCCCTGCTTCCTCAGCCTTCACGGTGTTGAAGTGCTAATGTTTCACGGCCGCAGCTTAGATGACATCATCTCAACAGTTCCTGACATGGCCTACGACCACCCTGAAAAGGCAATGAGGTTGCTATTACAGGGTCGGCATCTAGCACCACTGTACGGCGGGAAGACTCCATTGTCACCTGAGAACAAAGACTCACTTGTGATAGAGCGCGTCCCAGACATTTTCCACACTGGCCATGTGCACGCATTAGAGTACGGCAACTACCGTGGCGTGTTGACCGTAAACTCCGGATGCTGGCAAGAGCAGACGGAGTATATGCGTAGAAACGGGTTTATGCCAACTCCTGGGAAAGTTCCAGTTGTGAATCTTGAAACGCTAGAAATTACGGTTGTTCCGTTCAGCTAGGTCTGCTGAGCACAGCGCATTCTGAGACTATTTGCTGCCAGCTGCTTTTTGGCATCATCTTCAGCTTGCGTGTTTTCGCAGACATTTGGGCTCATAGTCGACCAAGCGCCCAAGCCGTGCATCGCCGCCGAAGACATCTCGAACAAGAGTGCGCGCCAACTCCAACCTAATCTTTTTCGTTCGTCCATATCTTCCCATGCTTACGACTTTCGCATTCAACAGACCCATCGAATCAAGCTCATTCACCAAAGTACTCAGACGGCGCTGCGTCAAGGGTGTGACTCCCAGCTCGCCGCACAGTTCATTGTAAACGTCGAAAATCTCACCTGTGATGGCGCTGTAGACATTTGCCCTGTTCAGGTGGTAAACGCTCAAGACGACAAGTTTCGAATGCAAGGTTAGGTTTTGGAGAGCCTCAATAACGCGGTCGTGTTCAATGTGTTTCTCCGCGTCTCGCACATGCTCTTCCACCACTATGGTCGCGCCATTCCGCTCGGCAACCTCACCCGCCACGCGCAGCAGGTCCAAGGCCCTTCGTGCATCTCCGTGCTCGGCAGCAGCCAGAGCAGCGCAAAGGCTTAATGCACAATCGGACAGGGCATTGTCGCAAAACGCTGACCTTGCACGTTCAAGCAAAATGCTCTTCAGTTCACTAGCGTCATAGGGCCTGAAAACGATTTCTTCTTCACTGAGCGAACTGAAAACGCGGGGGTCAAGAAACTCTTTGAGTCGAAGGTCGTTGGAGATGCCGATGATGGCGACTTTGCTCTTCGATAGGGTCTCGTTTATCCTTGTCAGTTCGTAGAGTAGACCGTCGCCGCGTGCCTTTATGAGAGAATCTACTTCGTCCAGAACAACTATGAAGATTATTGTGGCAGCGTCCAAACCTGTCCGAAGCCTATCGAAAACTTCGCCGACCGAGAGGCCCGTAAACGGAACCGTCATACCTACACTTTGGCACAAGCTCGCAAAAACACGATATTCTGACGCCGCCATCCGGCAGTTTACGTAGCAGAACCTTACGGGCGCGTTAAACTGTTTAGCTTTAACCTCGAGGTGGCTTAAAACGTACTTTGCGACAGCCGTTTTCCCGGTCCCGGTTTTTCCATAGATGAATATGTTGGAGCTTCTGGCACCTTTCAATGCAGGGGCGACCGTCTCTCCCAGCAGCCTGATCTGTTCCTCTCGGTGAGGCAACCTGTCTGGCAGGTAATCATGCCTCAGAACCTCTCTGTCCTTGAACACCCTCGCGTTACTCACGAATCTATCGAACACTTCATCAAGTATGCTAGAGCTTCCCATTGTTACTCCCCGCTCAGTTACAGAGGTAACGCCTCTCTTTCGTGTGGAAACATAAGCTCTGCCGTACAGAAAACTAAATGTGAGACACCAGAATCCTAAAAGAACCCGACAAGCCACACCACAACTCCCAAAACCCATGATAGACACACCCCAGAGCTTCCAGTGGAAGTTTCTATCTGTTTGTAAAGTGGGTTTTGGTTTCTTTGGTTAAAGAAGTATACTCTGAACGGTAAGTGTGCAGGGTTAATTATAATTGTTACCGTTAAAGTTTTTAGACAATTTCAAAACTTTTTCACATGATACCTTTCTGTAACTCTTCGGCCAAGCGTCTCCAACAGAAATCGAGGGGTGTGGTCTCCTCGTCATGTGCAAATTGCGACACGATCCTGCATCACAGCATCGAATGCCCAATAGCCCTGCGTAGCTATTGAATGACTTTCTCGAGTTTCTAGTGCAACAGGACAATTTTAGCTGTCTACACACTTCACTTTTTGCGAATACCTTGTGAAGTTGACTTATGTGTGGCTCTTTTTTGACCTTGTTTTCGGCCGTGTTGACTGTTTCTTGTTTCTTTTCTGTGAATATGACACCCCTACGCTTCCACTGCAACTTCGCGGCTGGAGCTTCTCCTTTCCTCTTCTCGCTTTTTCAAGGCGTGTGAACACTGTGGCGGCGAAATCGGCAGCAGGATCGGGCCTTTCAAGTAATTGGGCTGCTGTGGGCCCTCTCTGTTTTTTCACGTTAACCATAATGCCTATAACGTGTGAAGTGTAAACTTGTGAAGCACTTACTGAAGGTGTACGCCGTCAATGCCTGCAAGAAAAATGCGCATTGAACTGTTCGACAGTGAAGGCAATCGATATACCGTGGCCTTCGAAGGGCAGATAACGCGTGAGAAGGCTCTGCACCTGTTGGACTTAGTGGAACTTTTGGGAGGGGCACCACCTGGAGGTAGCAGTGCAGCGGCTAACCCTGAAGAGGCAAAGAGCGTACTCTCCAAATACGACAAGGTTCGCATGACTGTCCAGAAGCATTTTCCGCTGGTTTGGTTCTCTTCGCGGGAAGTCCAAGCAGTTTACGAGCAGGAGTTTAAGGAACCTCTTAGCCTCAGCACCGCGGCAACCTATTTGGCTAGAATGGTGAACAGAGGACACTTACTCAAGACAGGGGCCTCTAACAGCCTAAAATACAGGTTGGTTCCAAACGTGGCTCAAGCCATGCTTAAGCAGCATATGCCGTAGAAGGAATTGCTGAGCGCCACTAAGCACGAACCGGTTTCCTGTACTCAACAAAAGATAATAAGCAAACGCGCGGCAGTCTTAAGGGGTTTCTACGTTCAGCGTTGAAGAGAGGGTGACGTGCATATGAGCGACGCAATAGGAGCAGACTTCAGCGATATGGAGAAGAAACTCAAACTCTACGTAGATAAAGGCAGGGTTCCAGGCGCAGTTGAAGTGAGAGAAGAGCCGGCGATATCCGTCAAACCTGAAATATCCAAGATAAAGCCCTTGGAAAAGGTCAGTAGTTTCTGCGGGGTTTTCGTTGCTGTTGATTGCTCGACGAGGACGCTTAAGAGGGCCAACAATTGGGGTGTCTACCTGATGCGTGCCGCCTACGCCGTCGTTAAAGAGCGCGAGGTTGACTGGGGGTATCTGGAAAGACTGTGTACGGTGGTTGGGGACGCACGTACTCGTAGTAATTTCCTGACAGATGTGAGAATTGAACTGGAAAGCCAGATGGCATTAGGTCTTCTTCAAGACAAGAGCAGTCCCCCTTACTACGAGCATACTTCTCCTCGTAGTGACTACCTCCTGCTCGATGGAGGCGGATATTTCGGCGGAGAGAGAAAGTTCCGCGTCTCGCTCTACGAGAGATGTGAACGAGACGGAGTCAACCTCTTAGCTATCAGTAAGAATTCACCGTCACTTCATGATGAAAAAGGAAGGGACTTCATAGCTACTACGAGTATGCTCTCTCCTCACGGCATATGGGCCTATCACCCGGTCAGAGAAGCTGACAAGGATAAGAGTCTATACGGGGATATCTCACTCGTCAAATTATGCGAAGGAAGCTCTCGCGTTTTCCGTTGTGACATTATGGAGTACCTGACGAACCGGCAAATAGGCGAGTTGCTTTCTCCTTTGACCTCGGTGGCGGAAGACCCCCGGTGCTTGGGTTACCCTATCCCTTTGTGGCTTGCCCATGATTTCTCTGCACCGTCCGACGCAAAACTACTTCAGTACCTTGACCAGGTGGAAAAAACACTAGTAGAGGCTGGAATAATGAATATACTGCGAACAGAGGAGCTTTCATCCAGCTTTGCAGATGAACTGCATGGAGTAAGATATTCGTTCAAACGGGAGATAGTTGGGGAATATGTCTGAGCCAATAGGGTTTGTGTGCGGAACGAAAGGTGATTCAGTGGCGTTCTTTCTCAACAAGGAAGTCAACCTTTCTTTTGGGCAAATTGTCCGCATAGACTCAGGTGAAAGAAGCTTCTATGCGAGAGTTGTGAACGCCGAAAGCAGTTCTACCCTTGACACCATCGAACAGCTGCGGGAAGCAGAAGGGAGGGAAGCATACGGTCCATACTCAGCCTACAGAAGCGTCGAGGCCATACTGTTCTTGGAGAAAAGAGCCACCAGAGCACGTTCTCCAACTTTCAACCCGAACTACAAGGATCGAGTGTACACCGCCAGCGAAGAAGACTGCTCAGTCCTCAAACTCTTGGGGCAGCTGGAGTTGGGGCGCCTTCGCTCCGGAGAGCAACTGCTGGGATCAGCGGGCATAAATGTTGAAGCCCTTCCGCTCATGATGGGCATGTTCGGGATGACAGGCTCGGGAAAAACGAACACTGAACTGATGTTGAACGCCCAAATAATAGATCGAAGCCCTGAGGCTGTCGCCATCATCTTTGATTTTGCCGGACAACTGCTAGATGGAAAAGGAATAAAACCGCAAAAGGGCTTGAAGGATCACGCTCTGTTTTACAGCAAGGTCAGATATTACTCAGCCAAGGATAAAAAAATGGCCGTGGGTCTGCGCACGATAACCCCAGAGAAGCTTGGAACTCTTTTCGCAGATACTCAACCCCCTCAAAGAAGGCTTGCTTGGGCACTGTACAGAAAGCTTGGCAAGGAATGGATAGAAAGCTCGTTGGAAACCTACAGAACTGAGGGAAACGTGGCAGTACGAGCACACAAGTCTGTCGTCGAGGCTCTCATGCAAAAATTGTCTTCATTACCGCACGACCTTTTCCCTGCTTCTGACTATACCTTTGTCGACAGCATTACGCAAAACGTCTGCCAAGGGATAACCTGCTTAATCGACATTTCTGGTCTTCGTTCTGATGACCAAAACAGGATTGTCTGCCTTGTAGCATCCACCGTAGCTGAACACTACAAGCGCTTGTGGGAAGAAAACTACGAAGAGTGGCAGAAACTCCCCACCCTCCTAATAACCCTAGAGGAGGCGCATGAATTTCTTGACCCTAATAAACCGAGAACAATATTCTCCGACATCGCTCTAACATATCGCAAATACCGCGTTGGGCTCAACGCCGTAACACCGAGACCCTCAAGGATAAACTTTGACGTTTTCGCAGAACTGTGGACGAAAGTCATCATGAAAACCGAACTTCGTAAGGACAGAGCGTACCTGACAGAAAACACGCCCTATCTGGAGTACAGTGACACAGAGATAAAGATGCTCGACGTTGGCGAAGCTCTGCTCATATCTGAGCCAAAAATCAGGTTTGCCGTGCCAATAAAGGTCACACACTACCCAGAATACTTGGAAACGAAGGAGAAAGCCGACTATGGTCTGCAAGAATCAGGGAAACTCTCAGACATGGACAAGCGCCTCAAACAGCTGAGATCTCAAAAGTCAGTTTCTCTGCAATGAATCAGGCAGCTTGGTTCTCTGTCTTCTTCAAGAGTTTCTCCATCTCTTTCTTCACACTGTATTTGAACGGAATCTTGCCCGTGTCCCTTTCCAAATAGCCTTCTTCGTAGAGCTTCTTCATCAATCTTGCAGTGTGTTCTCGACTGAGTCTGATCTTGTCCTTGATCTCTGGTGCCGTCTTTGGGCCCTCTTGAGCAAGAAACTCCAGTGCGGATAACTCCGTTTCTGTCAATTGAGCCAACGCTTTCTCCCTTTTTATCGGGATGACTGCGCCGACATTCAATTCAGTTACCATAGGGACTTGCCGTACTTGCTCCTCCATGCTTGAGATCTTGGCGGTCAACGCCCCTTGCGACGTAACAGCATCAGCAACCTTCTTGTCGACCTCCTCAAGCCTCACCAGCAGCTTCTCCTTGTCTTGCAACATTGCAGCGATCTTGGACTCTAAAGCGGCTAACTGCTTCTCGGCCCCTTCGCTCTTGTTCAATGCCCTGTCGCTCTTCGACGAGCTTGACTCCAGCTTGTATGCGATAAGCTCAACCTTCTCAGTCTCACGCTTGAGTTGCCTGTTGAAACTCAAAACAACATCTTCAACAGCGCCCTTCGCCTTCTCATACTCCCTTTGGGCTTTGCGGAGTTGCCTGTAGTACTCGACTGCCGCGCCTAGGGTCACCGCGAGCAAGACGCTTGTAAGGACAAGCAAGGGGTCAGGCATGCACTACACCGTGTGATACACGTGTGATTATGCGTGATTCAGTCACGTTGCATCACACATCACACTTCTACCATTCTGCATTTAAAGATTATGGTCTTCAACATGGGTTGGCGGTTCGATGACGTCACACGTCACAGTTTATGCGCTTTTGCGTGTTGTTCTTTGCTTTGCCTTGTCGCTTGGGAGGCGCCATTTTGAGTCTTTTCCGGAATTCTGCCCCATTCTAGCCGTAATTGGTATGGCCTTTCTGGCGTCGCGGTTTGGCTGTGTTTTAAGGTGTGATTTGTGACGTCACGCCATGCCTTCTGATGGATTTGAGAGCTGTTTCAGGCTTGTTTCGAGCTCTTCCCTGATTATTTCTATGACTTTTAG
>Ga0315282_10013424_pt1 | contig 12359 bp, 13 predicted proteins | sample YL17G07_20_MG_FD_203693 | JGI IMG/M metagenome (GOLD analysis project Ga0315282, IMG submission 203693) | Sediment microbial communities from Yellowstone Lake, YNP, Wyoming, USA - YL17G07_20 | ecosystem: Environmental > Aquatic > Freshwater > Lake > Sediment | place: USA: Wyoming | collected... | reverse complement strand
AGATAGCTTGATGATTAACTCCCTTTCCTTAATTTTCGCTGACTTTTCTGATTTCATACATCCCATCCCAGGGATGTAATTGAATCCTAGTTTATTAATTTGTCCAAAAACTAATGACTTTTACTAATACCCGACCGGAAGTTCGATTGTCTTAAACTATTTTAAATTCATATTTGAATTATCTTTGAGTTATGTCTTTATATAATCCCCTTATTAAAAACAATGAAATTACATAGAGGTAGAAAAAAATGCCATCGTTTAGATGTACGGATATTGGTATGAGCTGCTCATTTGAAGCAACCGCGAAAACACAAGATAAACTCATGAAGAAAATCACAAAACACGCAAGTAAAGTCCATAACATCAAAACAATAACGCCCGATCTCAGGGACCAAATAACGAAAGCAATCAAACCGTAAAAAATTATTCTTCCTTACCATCATAGAACAGCTCCACAAAGAGAGATAGGGAGAGTTTAGTACGATGAAAATAATCTGATGGACACCAAAGAAAAAACAAATAAAGGGAATCACTATGCGATAGTGAGTTTCATGTACGTTATCGAGACGAAAAATTTGACGAAAAAATATAATGGCCTCGTTGCGGTCGATAATTTGAATCTCCAAGTAGAAGAAGGTGAAATTTTTGGGCTGCTCGGGCCGAACGGGGCGGGAAAAACAACGACGCTTCTGATGCTTACTACCTTGAAACCTCCGACGTCAGGCACAGCCATAATAAATTCGTTTGACATCGTGAAACAACCTGATAAGGTACGGAAATCGATAGGGATTGTCTTTCAAGACCCAAGCTCCGATGAGATACTCACAGGCTATGAGAACTTGAAACTCCACGGCTGGTTGTACGATATGCCGGATGACCTACGAGAAGAGCGAATAAAAGAGGTCCTTGAGCTTGTTGACTTGACAGACAGAAAAAATGACCGCGTGAAAAAATATTCTGGTGGGATGCGACGACGGTTGGAGCTTGCGCGAGGACTCATGCATCATCCGAAGATTCTGTTTTTAGATGAACCAACGCTGGGTCTTGATCCTCAATCACGAGAATATATCTGGAATTACGTGCTAAAGCTTGCGAAAGAAAAGAAAATTACGATTATCATCACCACACATTACATGGATGAAGCAGATAAACTGTGCAACCGCCTTGCGATTATCGATCAAGGGAAAATTGTTCTCATGGGCGCTCCGAAGGATTTAAAAAAAGGGTTGGGCGGGGATATCATCCGACTGAAGGCAGAGAATCTTGATGTCGAGGGATTGAAGAAACTTCGATATATAAAGAACGTCAGCAACTGTGATGGCGAAGTATGCTTAACCATTGAAAATGCGAACGAACATCTTCAGGAAATTTTAAAGGCGGTCGGAAAAGTGGATTCTGTTGAGATTCGTTCACCGACGCTAGACGATGTGTTCTTGCATTACACGGGGCGAGGCCTACGGGAAGACCGACCGGAGGGTGGGTGGGGTGAAAAAGCGATGAATTCGGGGTTGAGAACCTGAGCGAACTGAAAGGAATCTATGCACTATGGTACAGGGAATCCAAGGTGTTTCTCCGAGAACGATCACGGGTTATTTCATCGATTATAAACCCATTGTTGTGGCTGCTTATCATCGGCGGTGGGCTTGGTTCATTGGTCTCCTTTGGTGGCATCAACTATCAAACGTTTATTTACCCTGGAATCCTCATTCAAACCGCGCTATTCTCCTCAATTTTCTTCGGGGTGTACATCGTCTGGGATAAAAAAATCGATTTCATGAAAGAAGTCCTCGTGGCACCTATGAGAAGAACCTCGATCTTTGTTGGGAAGATAATCGGGGGTTCCACTGACACCTTGCTTCAAATTCTCATCTTGTTTGTTATTGGATTTGCTTTCATGGTAGGCGGGATTATGCCAGGACTTCACTTGACAGCACTTTCTGTACTTGTTTCACTGGGGTTCTTGCTCGTCACGACAGTCGGACTTGTTGCTATCGGTCTAATTATCGGTTCACAGATGGAAAGCCCCGAGGGGTTTCAATTAATCATTAGCTTTCTTATTTTCCCTATGTTCTTTCTTTCCGGGGCGCTTTTCCCGATCACGAATTTACCATCTTGGCTCTCGCCATTCATCTTTTTCAACCCTGTGACGTACGCGGTGGACGGGATGCGGGGAGTGATGCTGAATATATCAAAATTCAACATTTTTTTAGATTTCGGTATCGTCTGCCTCTTCTCGATTGTCATGATTCTGATTGGGACGTACGCCTTCAAAAAAATGAAACTATGACCGGATGTTGTTTTCACAGGGAAAAGGTTACAAGCTTTACTACCAGAAAAAAAGCGTATGCCTAAGAAATCATTACACGAACGAATAATCGAGATTGTATTACTGCAAATCATTGGAATAATTATTATTGGCGTCGCTGATATCGTCTTTGATTGGGTAGCTTTTTGGTTAACCTGGACTTCTTGTACTGTGTTAACAATTATTATATGGCAGCTTCTGGTCAAATCAATACTAAAAAACAGAGAGAAAATCCCAGGTCGAACATTTGAATTTTTATTTTTTCTTTTTTTGTTTCTCGCATCCTATGCAATCACATTCATTGCCTCCTTTACAGAAGAACATAATAAAATTTTTGATTCAGTGATCATGTATATCTTATTTATTCCATCATTTGTCAGTGCTGTCTATTGTGGATGGCTGTATTATATCAAAAAAAGTTTACAATGCATGATGTATACGGTTTAGGGGAAAATTTCTTTGTATTCATCAGAGGCTTTATTCAGAAAAGAAATGTATCCCTCAGTATCGTGTCCTTTCATTGCAATGATGGCATCCTGTTGGTACATTGAAGCATTTTGGAAATGAAGCAGGTTTCCATCGGTGAGGTTCATCCCAAGGTATTTCTGATATTGGCGAAACACTATCTGTGTGAGTACAAAGGCATAATTTGCGGTGAGCTGGTCAAGGGAGACATTTGCCTCGGTAAACATCTGTGACTTACTCCCGCTTTTTAAATCAAAATAATAGGGGGAAACATGGGGAGTATCTATCCATAACCATCGTTCTTCGCCAGTCATGAACAGAAAAATATAATCTCTTTTTGTATCGTCCTCGTCTTTCGGGTAACACACCCTGTTAATGACCTGGTGTTTCGTCGCGTACGGGGATTTTCCCTTCGTTGTTTCAACGAGTACCCACCCGTACCCGGGGCAATAATATTCAACCATGTAATGCATCTGTGTCCAGAATCCCTGATCGTTATTTGCAAGGAGGACTCTTGCGGGAATATCGTACACCCTGAAAAAAGCACACGCGAGGTGGGATCGCCCAACATTCTCTCCATTGATTAATAGCGTTGTTCTGGCGTCTTGAGACAACAGGAGCCCCAAGTGTAGTTCTAAGATAAACAAACCGAATCGATGGTTCCTGATGAATGGTGCGATTCTTCCTGCATAACGAATGAGGTTATCACTACCCCCATGTAATTCTCGTGCTTTGTGCCTAATAAGAAGACTGTTGAGTTGGACCTCTTTTGTTGCGGCAAGCCAAATTTTTGTATCCTTGGGTAACTGGCATTTTTTAGGGATTTTTACGTACGACGGAAGATCGCTAAAGTCGTGATTTTTCACAAGAACCCAACACGAAAAATGGAGCAGAACACTTTCATCTTTTTTCATGGGTCCTACGGTGAAATTAATGATTTTATTCGGCGCCTCGGTATCATTCTCAATCTGATAATGGAGTATTGCTGAGATCGTGCTGTCATTGTAGAGTTCAAGCATCAGAGGGACTTGATATTCATAATCGGGTGGGAAGGAGAATCTGATATGGAATATTCCTACATCTTCGGAAGCATTAACGTAGAGATAGTGTTCGACACGGAGTAAATCAAGTTCTTGAGCAGCCGTTGATAATGGCGTACTCGTGGTGGCATTCGGAGAGGTTTGTTCAGAAATAAGAGTTGAACAATTGGCAAGAGAAGCAGGCAAGCAGAGGAGAAAGAGAGTGATACTCACCGCTACGAATGTATTTGAGAGAATTTTCTTCTTATGCGTATGTATTTTCATATGTCAATAGAATGTTATTTTTTGTACTATATATATTTTCTTGTTATCATAAATACTGTGATGTTATAAATGTAGATGGTTTCCTCTCTTTCATGGTTGTCAATTTCCCGAAGAATGATGTCATAAATTACTATCGCGACGCGACATAGATATGTGTTTCATCGACTCCCTTTATGGATTTCAGCTCGTAATACGCTTTTCTTACGCTTGATGCTCCTCCAGAAAACAGAAGCACTTCGCAGCAGGAGCAATGGTCGATATTGAAATCGGAATGCATAAATGACCGAAAGATGCCCAGGTAGCGGTGGCGTACCTCAGAGACTTTTGATGCAACATCATGATTATACAGAAGCGTGATAACCCCTTCCACGGTTCCTTTGACGTCTTCGAGTTTTTTCTTCTCGCGTAAGAACTCACGGACAGCATCGCGAATCAACTCTGAACGGCTCATATACCCTAGTTCAGAAAGCGCGTTTTCAATGTCTGTTATTATCCGATCGGGGAGGCTTATGGATACGATGTTCAAATCCTTGTTGTTTTTTGTCATTTATTTCAACCTCTGGTATATCGCGAGTGTTAAGAAAAAGCCAACGGCCAGAACGACGATAACACCGCTTGCTGCGACATCGAACAGGGCAGAGAGGAAGATGCCAAAGAACACGCTCATTCCGCCAAACCCGAAGGAAGCAAACAAAGTTTGTTTAAATGATCGGCGAAGCTGCAGCGCGGTAAGCCCGGGAAGGACAATCAACGCGACAACAAGAATAATACCGATGATTTTAATAGAAAGGACAATCGTCGTTGCAACAAGGATGTTGAAGCCATAGGTAAATGCTCTAGTAGGGATCCCGGTAAGTTTTGCTGATTCTTCGTCAAATGTTATGGCAAGGAGCTCTTTATAAAAAATGCCGAGAAACAGGATCGTTGACAACCCAAGGAGTGACACAGTAAGCAGGTCTATCTGGTTGATTGTCAGGATAGAGCCAAATAAATAACTGAATAATTCAACGTTGAATCCCTTGACAAGGCTGATGATGATAAGGCCGGTGGAAAATCCGATTGCCAGCATGACCGCGATTGCCGAGTCTGACTGGGCGAATCCTTTTTTCTTCATGTACGAAATCCCTAAGACTGCGAAGATAGACACAATCAATGCGGTGATCAGGGGATAGATTCCTAGTAAGAGACCAAGGGCTATCCCGCCAAAGGCGGTATGGGAAATGCCGTCAGCGATCATTGCCTCTTTTCGTAAAATGAGAAACAACCCGATCCCGGTGCAGGCGACGGCGGCAATGATTCCACCGAGGAGTGCGTGTTGGAAGAATTGGTACCCGAGCAATTGCGGGATATCGATCATCGTGACGATCTCATTCATGATCAAACGTCCCCTTGCATGTATGTTCATGAAAGACAAAATGGAAATGCTCACCGTACGCTTTTTTCAAGAGTGTATCCGGATCGATATCTTTCGTAATATCACCGATATTGACTTCTCGGTTCACACACATCACTTTTGACATGCGGCAGAACACCGCGGTGAGGTCATGGGAGACAAGGAGTATGGTGATGCCCTTCTCTGAATTGAGGTCGCTTAATTTCTTATAAAAACCTTCAAGCATATTTGCATCGATGCCAGCGACCGGCTCATCGAGGAACAGAATGTCCGGGTCTCTCACCAGAGCTTTTGCAACGAAGACGCGTTGTTTTTGTCCTCCTGATAATTCGCCTATCCTTTTATGGGCGATCTCTGATATCCCCATGAAGCGGAGTGCTTCATCGACAGCATCTCGATCGGTAGCATGCAACCTTCGTCCAATATTTTTGCGGTTTACTCGTCCTAACGCGACCAATTCACTGACACTAAGAGGGAACTGCGGATCGAAGTTGGTCGCGTCTTGTGAGACGAACGCGACCCGCTCCCACTGAGAAAACGTGGAGATGTCCTCATTGAAGAACCGTATGGTCCCCTGTTTGTATGGGATGATTTTTAAGAGAGCAAGAAGAAGCGATGTTTTTCCACCACCATTCGGGCCAACGATACCAACGTAATCTCCACGGTTAATAGTGAAATTTGCATGTTCAATAACCAGGGAATTTGAACGTTCGATATCGAGATTTTTCGCCTCTATTATTGGTTGATCTTTCATTTGCGTTGACCCCCTTTCTTTTTAGGGTATGAATTTTTTATTTTCTAGTTATTTTATCTCGAGCCCTATTCTGAGGTTCCGGAGATTTTCTTCCATGATCTGGAAGTAATCCATGTGAGCGTGAATCCCGGTTCTTCCGTGGATTCCGTCGAGAACAAGGATTTGTGCGCTGGTCTCTTGTGCGATGGTGTTCATGTAGCTATCAGAATAAATTGGTTCGACGAAAACGTAATGCAAGCTTAAGTCTTTGATGAGTTGTACCAAGCGAGCCATATCTTGGGTGCTGGGTTGTGCATCAGCTGAAATGCCGATCGCGGCATGGGCAACGAACCTATATCTTTTCGCAAGATAATCAAACCCTTCATGGGTTGTGATAATGTCATTCTTCGTCCTGTTTCGTAAACCGGATTGATATGCTTGGTTGAGCACGTCCAATCTGGTTTTCAGCAGGTCAGCATTCTGGGTATAGGTATCTGCATTGGAGGGATCTGCTTTTTTCAATCCCTCAGCAATATTATCTACCTGAATTTTTGCTCGTAGTGGATCGAGCCAGAAGTGCGGATCCATGGCACCATGTTGATGACCGCCAGGTTGTTTTTCAGAGAATAGCACAATCATGTGCAATGATTCGTTTGGTGTTTGCCTGACATGTATGATATAGGTCCCTGGTCCGAGCTCGTACGATTGAAAAAGTTTGATGTCCGGATAGTCTAACGTTTGAAACACGGCAAGTTCGCGTGTGACAGGAGTTCCTGTCTGGTTTGTGAGGTCGATAGTCACGTTTTCATCAAACGCAAATCCATATTCTTCGTTCTTTCCTACTGAGAGTTGTAGGTATCCTCCGTTCCCTGTTGGTGTGCGATGTACCGTGAGATTTATACAGACATTAGTGGTGGTTACAACAGGTGGATTTGCGGGTGTTTCGGATGCGTTTTCGGTGAGGAATGGCCCAGTGTGTAGGTAGTCCGTTGCTTGTTTTAGTGTATCCTCCAGTTCACTTGGGAGTTGAAGGTCCACATGTTTACTTGTATCGACCACGGTAAGATTCTTGGTTTGAACTGAGGAGAGAATGTCATTGACCCAGGGTTCGAATCCTGCGCCATTGTAGATAAACACCTGTGCGTTATTGACGGTTATTATATCTGATATCGAAGGTTCCCAGGTATGTGGCTCGGCATTGTCTGGAATAAGCATCGTGACGGTTGCCTTGTCGCCAGCGATTTCTTGTGTGAAGTAATACAGTGGATAAAACGTCGTTACTATCGACAGCCCTTTTGGGCCTTCTAAGGGGTTCGTAGAATAAATTGCCACACCTATCATTGTAAGAAGGATAGCCACGATAATTATACTGACGAATATTTTTTGGGCGGCGGTCGTTTAACTCCCTCATTTAATTATTAAGATTTTTCATGTAATCATATAATAATTAATAAATTTTTCCTAATTATTATTAATCATAATTTATCATTTTCTTTGATGTCATAATCCTTAGCTTTAACTGGATTGCAAACGTATTTTCTACGAGACTACCCCTCGAAAAAAAGATTGACTATTGCTCGGTACACTATTTCTTTCGAAGCTTATCCGACTCTTTTTCTTCAATGTCTTTCAATTTCCTCATCATGAACAACCCCCACGCTTTTTTTCAGACGAAAGTAAAAATCGATTCCCTTTTTGTGTGAGGCTTAAAGGGTGTTAAAATCATAAAGCTATTTTCTTGCTCGGGGAGATTGTCAGCCGAATATCTTTTCAATAGAAATTATCAGGAGAGATGACACGTAGGTAAACCCTTAAGTGAATCGTTTCTTCATCGTTTATCAAAACTGTTAAATATTTGGCATGCAATAGCATTACATAGGGAGGAAAACAAAATGAAAAAACAGTTTGGTAAAAAAATTAAGCTGGTGCTCATTATAGGAATCTGTGGATTGTTCATCACTGTTGCATTCTCTAGTGCAATAGGCGAACAGATAAATGAACGAAGTGTCAAGGTAAAGACGGGACAAGATCCGATATCCCCGATTAGTCCCATATTGGGAGGTCTGTTCAATTTTCGGTTTTTGAACCGTGACTGGAACTATTGGGATAACAAACCGAATCTGTTCTCAATGCCATCTGGGAATGTTGGTATCGGGACCATGACTCCTGATGATCGGTTGGATGTTGTTGGTATGATCCATTCGACCTCAGGAGGATTTAAGTTCCCCGATAACACAACCCAGAACTCCGCGGCTGCTGGAGATGGCCATTCTCTCAATGCCGCTGATGGCAATCCAGTTGACGTAGTATTCGTTGATAACGATGGCTCTGTTATCATCAATACATCGGGCGTCCAGCCGAACGGAAGAAGATCACATAATCCCAATCCTAATGTTCAAATAAAAGCTGATAATAACGTAGGCGTCACTGCTGGCAATAGCGTGAGTATCACTGCTGGAACCGATCTAGATATCAAGGCAGGTGGAAATGTCAATATCGCTTCAACGATGGTTATTATCAATGGAAAGCTAACTGTTCATGGGGGGATAGACCCACCATACATCTCGTTAAGCAAGGAGTCACATGACAGCATAAGAGACTATGCAAAACATGTAGGGGATCGTGAAGAGGTGATGCAGTTTTGGGACGGGGATGCGCATAGGATGGAGATATATGTGATTAGTGAAGATGCATTTTATACACTTACCGGCGAAATGATTCAAGAGTAAGGATCAGATATACTCAATACATCATAGTTCTCATCACCGATTCGCACGAAAGCCGGAGTTTAACAAGAAAGAATTGAGTTTTAACGAAATTTTTTTGAAGTAATCAATCGTCTAATAAGTACGATTATGCTGGTAAAATACTTAGTGAATCGATGCAAGAAAACCTGAACCTTTAAGTCCAGGATGAATTGGATTGAAGAAATCGTTAAAACGCCGATAGGTGTTCTCTTCCCCTCGAGGGGGAAAGCCACGCAATGTTATCGCGTAACAGGTCGTCTCCTTCCCCGTAGTGGGGAGACTTACGGAGTACCGGGCACCATGATGTCGATGTGTTTCGACCTCCCGGCCATTCCCCAACCCAACAACTAATTCACCATCTTCGATGACAGAGTTTCCCCCATCCCGTTTAATCGTCACTTTGATATTGAGGTATTCACACTGTTTTTTCCCTTTTAGGAGGTTAGTACTCTGAACGTCGATGTAGACGTTGCCGGTTTTGTCACTTTCCACAAGAATTGACCAGCCAGGAATCTCATCAACTTTGACCCGGGTTTTCTGTGTCCACTTCGTATAAATGATTACACGGGTTAGCTTCTCCTTCGAATTGTTGTTATGCACGTAGTAGTCGTAAGTATCTGTGGTTCTGTTATATTTTGAATAGGCCTCGAACTTTTCCCCTTCTATGAGACTATAGTTGTTATTTTTCAGGACTTCAGGGGTGACCTGGAGCAAAGCACCGTTCTTCAACTCAAAGAGATGGTGCGCGCAACTCACCGCAGTCTCATTGTCTTCGACCTGCAATTCAAGGAAGCGAAGGTCCTGGTACTCGGACAAATTGTAGGTATGTTCAGCGCTCGCCCCGTATCCGACAGTCCCATCTCCAAAGCTCCAAGTCCAATTCACGACGTAGCCATCCATGTCGTGAGACATGTGTCCATCGAAAATGGCATGCCCCGTCTTGTTATCGTAGGAGGAGACCAAGGCGATGGCAATCGGTGGATCGTTGTTCACGTACACCAGGGAGCGGTCACTGCCGGTGAGATTCCCTCCACCAAACATGGTCGCCCTCACCGCACACAATCCATTCCCTCCATTCGTAGTATCCCACATCGCACTCCACCCATCGCTTCCATCGCCATCGTCACCGATTTCAAACCAGTGCTCCCCGTCGTAAGAGTACTCGAAGAGACAGTGCTCAACATCGCTTACACCTTTCGTCTCCACCGCCTCAACGAACACTTCGCCCTCGACGAATGACCCTTCGACAGGGGTTACAATGGATGGTTGCATACGAGGTGAGGAACGCAAACAGGCCATCCGATAATCTAGGAAAGAAGTATTGTAGCTTCCATCGTTCCCGATGCAGGCGACCCCCACCGTATGTACTCCGACCGTTTTCTCCTGGTAGGTCCACGTGGATACTTCGCCCACATCCGTATGGCAGAGCTCACCATCGATGTACCATTCCAGTTCATGTACGCCTGATATTGGCGTTTCTACCACTCTTGCTTCAAATGTTATTTTCCCTAGTACGATCGTTTTCCCTACGAACGCCGGTAACGCCATTATCTCCTTATCAAAGATGTAGAGGTACCCGTTCTTCGGCCTCGTAATCTCTACCGCTGGGGTACCTCCACCACAAATACTCATGCTATCTCCCTTCTGGTGAATCCAATTCTTACCACTACCTGCAATCGTCCTGCTGTCGATACTTGGCAAAAGACCTGCTCCAAAAAATATGACGACCAGAACAACAGACAGAATTTTCCGAAACGCACAACTCGTTTCCATGTAATTCCTCCCGATAAAAAATATGTATTGGACTATTTAATTATTTTGGCGTGATCTTCCGATAGTGTCAACTTAAGAAAATACGCTTTTAATTGAGCAACTTTTCCATCTCTATGGCAATAAAAAAGAGGGACGGGAATGATCAATCGGATAGTGGAATTGTTAGAAGATAGAAAAATCTTTGTAAGGCAGGAGACCAAAGGACCACACGATGAAGCGATAACAGATAATGTTGGCTCGGTTCTTCGGAACTACCTTAAATGGAGGAAGATTGGATGTGACAATCCTTCAGGGTACGAGGTTACCACGTATCATATCAAAACACAAGCGAAAAATGGGGGGAAAAATCGTTGGCCCGTTGCTGACAACAATAAGATTCGTTGGGAGGGATGTGATAACGGTAGAAGTCGATAACAAACCAGGGGATACCATCCCACTGCACAGCTGGGTGGACCCATCAGGTGGTACCGTTCACTCTGATACACCGATTTGGATCAATGCCACCGATGAAGGAGGATCGGGAGTCGCCTACATTCACTTTGAAGTCTGGTACAATGGTGAGCCTGTACACACTGAGGAGTATTACAATGATTCCCTGGAGATGCAATTCCAGGACTTTGGCATCTACGAAGGAGCTGCGGATCTCATCTTTTGGGCGGCTGATAACGCAGGAAATATCGAATCTCCGCCAAATATGTGTCACTATACCGTCGTGATGTGAGAGAAGAATTTTATTATTGCGACTGGGAGTATTGCGTAATCTCAAGCGATAGTGCAACATTCATCGATGAAAAGCAGCATCTATAGATGAGGATTTTTTATTTATAAAATATTAGTGAGATGCGCTGAAAATCATCGTTTCGTTAAACGCTCAAGTCCATGTCGGAAAAAATATGATACAATAGGATAAAAAATAGAGCTCAAACGCCGTTCACAGGTGAAGATAAAGAAGTTCAGGATACCATCGATTCGATCTTATTTTGTAACTGGAGAAATTACGCTTCTCTTCATAGTATCTATTGATAAGAATTTGAAATTTTCATTGAAAAAATTTATTGTTTTTTACATTGATGAAATACATTATATGTGGAGAATCATAAATGTACCTATAAACAGGACAGGAATCATTTTTTTCAAAAACTTGTGTTATCTTGGTAAAAATGATCATTTTTAGCGGGGAGGGAGATTTGAACTCAGGTTTACCAGTAAATTTAATGGTGTCACATCTGTTGAGTAGTTTTTTTCTTTTTTCATATTAGATTCTCCTGTCGGGAAGGAAGCATGAATCTATTGGTAAAAAATCACTGCTATTTCATTGACTATACTCTATCAGTATCGTTCTTTCTATTTTTTTCCAACTCGACTCTTTCTGCATACCAATTGAAAATATACTAGCCATACCTATTTAATCGCATACGCGATATCATAGTGAAAAGATAAGAAAAGGAGGAGAGAGGGTAATGCCTGCGAAGAAAGCTAAAAAGACAACAAAAAAAACCACCAAAAAAAAGAAGAAGTGAAATAAGGGCTGCGCCCTTATAATCCCCCGTTCCGCCTCGTTTCCTCGGCAAGCCCTTTGGGCATTGCCGCATCCTCACTCGGCGGTCAGGTTAGGCAGTCGTTGCTGGCGATCATCAAT
>Ga0315282_10013423_pt1 | contig 12359 bp, 7 predicted proteins | sample YL17G07_20_MG_FD_203693 | JGI IMG/M metagenome (GOLD analysis project Ga0315282, IMG submission 203693) | Sediment microbial communities from Yellowstone Lake, YNP, Wyoming, USA - YL17G07_20 | ecosystem: Environmental > Aquatic > Freshwater > Lake > Sediment | place: USA: Wyoming | collected... | reverse complement strand
CCAAGGACGATACGGACTTCATCTCGAAGGAGTTCCTCGTCTTCAAGATAAGGCTCCAGAAGCTCGAGGAGCTGAAGGAGGAAATCAATGTCCTGGTCCTGAGCGCAGAGGACCTGGCGTCCGAGGTGGACGGCCTGAGGCCGCTCTTGAAGGATGTCGATAAGATATCCGAGATACGGGAGCGCATATCGGCCCTCAAGGCGAAGATCGACCAGGTGCGGGAGGGCCGCAGGAGGAAGGAGGAAGCGGAGCGGAAGGTCCGCGAGGAGCTTGGGGCCAAGCTCATGGGCTGGGCCACCCAGGGCTATAACGTCGAGGAGCTGGAGAAGGTCTTCGACGGGCCGCTGGACGTTGTGCAGACGGTCTTCGACGAGTTCGAGAGGACGCTCAATAAGGTCAACAGGATAAAGGAGGAGCTGGCGGCCTTGGACGCCAAGGGCTACGAGGGCGAGGTCGGCCTCATAGCGGCCAAGCTTGGCGATGTGAGGAAAGTCGTCGAGGCCCAGGAGGAGCTGGAGCTCCTTAAGGAGAAGGTCAAGCGGGCCGCGACCGCCGGCATGGCCGCGCAGGAGGAGGAAGGGCTCCGGAAGGACCTGGACGAGAGAATCGCGACCTGGCGCGGGCAGGGCTACGATGTGTCGAGCCTCGAGGCGCTCGCCGGCAAGGACCTGGAGGCCCTGCGCAAGGCGCTCCTGGTCTTCAGGGTCCGGGTCGAGAGACTAAAGGAGCTCGAGGACGAGGTCCGAGCCATGGACACCCAGGGCTTCGAGGATCGGGTCAAGGGAATCATGGGCATAATCAAGGACGTTGACAGCGTCCAGGAGGTTGCCAATGCCGTGGCCGACCTCCAGCAGGCACTAAGGAAGCACAGGTTCGAGGAGAGGCGCCGCCGCGAGGAGGAGCGGAAGGAGAAGGAGTCCTTCGCCAACAAACTGTTGCAGTGGATATCCGAGGGCTACAACACGGCGCCGCTGGAGAACATCATCAATCTCGAGCTGCCCCTGATGCGGCAGCGGTTCGCTGAGTTCGAGACCAAGTTGCAGAAGCTCAAGGAGGTCGGTCCCGAGCTCGACTCCCTGGAGCAGAACGGCCACGCCAGGGAGGCCAAGGAATTGAGGGCCATGGTCATGGACGTCGAGCGCGTGAACGAAATCGTGGACCGCATCAACACCATCCGCGGAAGGGTGGTCGTGGCCCCCATACAGCCGACGGGGGCCGGTGCGCCTTCCAAGGCCACCGGCGCACCGGGACCCGCCGCCGAGGGCGGGCCGAAACCGGGCCACGTGCTGGACAGCATCAGGCAGAGGCTTGGGGCCCTGACCTTCGATAAGCTCGAGCCGCCCAAGGTCATCAAGGGAGGCCCAAAAGAGGACGGGACGGGAGAGAAGCCCAAGGATGGGGAGGCGGAGGACGAGGAGGAGGTCGACGAGGCGGAGCCCGATGGCACGGGCGAGGTCCGTAAGATTCGGAAGCTCAAGAGGGTAAAGAAGAAGATGAAGAAGAGATAGGCCCTTCGCGAACGATCGCGATTGCGGGTCGCATCAAGAACTAGACATAACAAACCAAAGTGTTAATATAAACGGGCGGAATCTGAGAAGGCCCATCACGATAACAACATGACGGATGAAAAAAGGGAGTGGAGAATATGAACTTGCACAACGCGGACACCATCCTGGCCAGGTCCACGGAGAGCAGAAAGTACACGACCGCGGACGCTGTACTGTCATTGGCGGCGTCGGACGCGAACGACCTCATCGTGATGGGGGGCAGTTCCAAGGATGGCAAGGGTACTGTCCATTGCCTGGGCCATGACGGTGAGATGAGATGGAGCCAATCCTATCCCAAGCCGATCACGGTTGTCGGGGTCTCGGCCAAGGGGAACCTCGTGTGCATCGGCGGCGAGGGCAGGGCCATCTACATGGCCACGGCCTTCGGCCAGCTCGCATGGCAGGACGACTGCAGGTCCGAGCTAAAGGCACTGGCCGTGTCCGGGAGCGGGCGCTTCACGGTGGCAGGCCTCGCGGACGGGAACATCAACGTCTACGACAGCGACATCGTGGCCGCGCGCAAGTTCGCCTGGAAGCACAGGTTCGGCAAGCCCGTCATAGAGGTGGGCATAAACTCCGACGGCACGCTCATAGTTGCATCGACGGAGGAGGGCGAGCTCGCGGTCTTCACCGAAAGGGGCGACCTCGTCTGGAGCAAGGTCATCGAGGCCGGCGTGGGGACCTTCCGCATAGCGGCCGAGGGCGACGCCGTCGTCGTGGCCAGCGACGATTCCAAGCTTAGGTATTACAGCTCAGAGGTCGGGAAGAACGTGTGGACGGCGAATGGGGTGTTCAACGACCTTGACGTCACCCGCAAGGCCGACAGGGTCGTGGCGGCGTCCAAGGACGGGAACGTCTACTGCTTCGACAGGGCCGGGGCCGTGCTTTGGAAGTACGACATGGGCAACCCGGGCGAGAACGTGAGGATCGCGAAGGACGGGAAGACCCTCGTCGCCTCGAGCATAGACGCCGTGATCCATTGCCTGGACGCCCGGGGGAATTTGCTTTGGAAGCACAGGACCGGTGGCTCCTCCGTCGTGGGCCTTCTGATCTCCGATAGTGGGGACATGGTCGTTGCGAACTTCGAGGGCGGCCTGCTCTATTTCGAGAATATACAGGTCGTCGGGGGGCTGCTGCCGCTGGCGAGGCACGAGATGACCCTCGCCAAGGAGCGCGGAGTGTCGACCTTCAAGGCCGAGAAGATCTACGAGGAGGCCGTCGTGGCCCTGAACTATGGCGATTACATAACTGCCGCGGCCAAGATCCGGGAGATGGAGAAGGCCATCGGACCGGCACAGAGGCCGGCCCCGTCGCCCGAGGCGGAGGTCCCAGTGGCGCCCCCGGCAGGGCCGAAGCCCACTGACGAGGCGCAGGACATCAGGACCAGAATCGACCTCATACTGGCCGATAGCGAGGAACTGAAGAAGGTGGGCGTGAACGTGGAGCCCGTGGAGAACCTCCTCGGCGAGGCCATGGTGCTGCTCGAGGACGGGAACCTGCCGGACGCGGCGGCCTATGTCCAGGACGCGAAGGAGATGCTCGATACATTCCGGTCCGAGGCCCCGCCGCCGAAGCCCGTCGAGGCAAAGCCTGCCGTGGCGCCCCCGAAGCCGAAGGAAGGGAAGGAGGACGCCATCAAGGCCGTCGAGAAGGCGGCGACGATGCTGGCAGAGCTCGAGGATACTGACATAAGCCTCGACGCGACCAGGGGCGACATCAAGACCGCCAGGGACCTGATCCAGGGTGGCGATTACGTGCGGGCACAGGCGGCCGCCAACAGGGCCGTCGTCGCCATGGAGAAAGCGCTGGACCCGTACATCACCGATTGCCTGATGGACGTCCAGAAGCTCATCAAGACCGCCGAGAAAGAGGGCATCAAGGTCGATGAGCCAAAGAAGAGGCTTGGCAAGATAAGGGACCAGATCAAGGCCTTGGACTACATCGGGGCCCTCGATACCGTCACCGAGGTCGAGAACTGGCTCGAGGACGCCTTGGAAGAGAAGCGCAACGCCCCGCCGCCCAAGCCCGTCGAGGCAAAGCCGGCCGTGGCACCGAAACCGACGAAGGTGGGCGGGCTGGACGCATTGAGGGCCGAGATGGGCGCGAGGCCGAAGAAGCCCGACGAGGCGTCAACGCCGAGGGCCGTCATCGATGTCAGCAAGGTCCCGCCCGGGAAGGTAGACCCGAAGAACGCGTTGACCGACGCGGACGAGGCGCTGAAGGACGGTGACCTGGCGAAGGCCGTGGAGCTCTTCCTGCAGGTGGCCGAGAGCGCTGAGGGCAAGGCCCGGGCCATCGTCGAGGAGACCATAACGAGGGCCAAGGACAAGGTCGAGGCCGTAGAGAAGGATGGCTTCGATGTTACGGAGCCCAACGAGCTCATCGCTGGCGCCTGGGCTGACCTGAACGCCGGCAACTACACGGCAGCGGTCCCCAAGGCCGTCCAGGCCTTCGAGAAGGCCGACACGGCAGCGGCCGCCGAGATCCAGAACATCATCGCCGAGTCCAAGAAGGCCCTGGAGATGGCCCAGAAGATAGGGGCGAACATGCAGGCCGCCGAGGAACTCATCAACAACGCCGAGGCCGCCATGAAGAAGAGGGAATACAAGGTCGCGGTGGACTGCGCGGAGAAGGGCGTTGCCGAGGTCGAGAAGACCAGCAACGCGACGGTAACAAAAATCATCTCGGAAGGTCGGGCGTTCCTGGACAAGGCGGCCACCATGGGCGCGGAGGTCAAGGAGCTCAGGACCCTGTTCGACGAGGCGGACCAGGCCCTGCAGGCCAGGGTGTTCCTCAAGGCCCACGAGCTTGCCAAGACGGCCGTGGAGGCCGCCAAGGAGATACCGAAGAAGTTCGTGACCGGCAAGCTCAACGAGGCCAGGACGAAGGTCGTGCAGGTCGAGAAGATGGGAGCGGACACGATGATGGCCAAGAACTTCCTGATAAGGGCCAGGTCCGCGCTCGCGGCCAACGACCTTGACGGTGCGCTGAAGTCTGTGGAAAAGTGCCTCGAGGAGATGGCCAAGGCCCCCAAGGAGCTCGTCAACCGGCGCATAGCCACGGCGCGGGCGGACATAGAGGGAGTCAAGGCCGAGGGCCAAGGGACCGCCGAGATTGAGGAGGCCATAGGCCAGGCCGAGGCCAAGGCATCGGACCAGAACTTCGAGGAGGCACTGAAGCTCGTCGACGGGGCCCTGGCGAAGCTCAAGGACATCAGGCAGCTCGGGAACGAGGCCACCAACATATTGGTGGATGTGGACCTGGCGATTTCCGCGGCCAGGGACGCTGGCAAGGAGAAGGAGCTCATCGATAAGGCCGAGGAACTGCTGAACAAGGCCATCGAGGTCAAGGCCAAGGACCCGGCTAAGGCCAAGGAGCTGGCGCTAGAGATAAAGAAGATGCTCGAATAAAAAATATCCAAGGGATGCCCTTTTCGGGCATCCTGTCTTGTTTTATTTGTATATCTCGCCGTTCACGACGAAGTCCGGCTTGCTGCCCTTGAGGACCTTGATGATCTGCTCGGCGGTGGTTATGCCGGCCGAGACCTGGGCCTCCTGGGTGTTGGCCGCGATGTGGGGCGTGCAGACGACGTTGGGCAACTTGACGAGCTCTGAGTCCGGCGCGGGCGGCTCGGGCTCGAAGACGTCCAGGCCAGCACCGGCGACCTTGCCGCTCTTGAGGGCCTCGACAAGGGCCTTCTCCTGGATGATAGCGCCCCGGGCGCAGTTGATGATCCGGACGCCCTTCTTCATCTTGTCGAACTGGGCCTTGCCGACCATGCCCCTGGTCTCGTCCGTGAGCAGCGAGTGGATGGTAATGTAATCGGCGACGGCAAGGACTTCGTCGAGGGTCTTGACGAGCTTGCAGCCAATGGGGTCCAGGATCTCCTGCTTGATGTACGGGTCATAGGCGATGAGCTTCATGCCAAAGGCCTTGGCCCTGACGCCAACCTCGTAGCCGATGCGCCCGATGCCTATGAAGCCCAGGGTCTTGCCGTTCAGCTCGATGCCCTCGAAGCCCTTCTTCTCCCACTTCCCCGCCTTCATCGTGTGGTCCGCCCGGGGTATGTCCCGGGCCAGGCACAGCATGAGGCCAAAGGCCTGCTCCGCGACGGATATGGTCGAGGACCTGGGCGCGTTCACGACGGGTATCTTCCGGGCCGTGGCGGTCTTGACATCGATGTTGTCGACGCCTATGCCGGCCCTGCCGATTGCCTTAAGCTTCTTGCCTGCCTCGATGACCTCCTTGGTCACCTTGGTCCTGCCCCTGACCAGCAGCGCATCGAAGTCCTTGACCTTCTCCTTCAATGCCTCGGGCGTGATCTTCTCGTCATAAGTGAGCTCGGTCTCCTTCTTCAGGAGCTCCAATCCTTCCTTAGCTAGAGTATCTGCAACAAGGACCTTCATCTTGCTCCCCCGAGGGGTGAACCTACTCGCCGGATAAAAGGGTTGTGCTATTTTACTGAGATAAAAGTGATGGGAAAGGGACGGCGGCCTCTAGGCCAGAACCTTGTCCAATTTGGCCGTCAGCTCCTGATAGGAGTACTCGCCGATATCGGCCTGCTTGTTGGTCCAGTCGATCTTGCCATTCTTGTTGATGATGAACAGGGTCGGATAGAAGGGCTGCGCGAGGTCCGACGTGTATTTGTTGTAAATCGTCTGGTGCTGGTCGAAGAGGACGGTGAACTGGAGGTCGTGCTGGTTCGCCCATGCCTTCACGACGGACATCGTTAACGCTTGCCCGTTCTGTTGAGGGTCGTTGGAGATGAGGATGACAATCTCCACCCGGTCGGAATAGTTGACGTAGATGTCATGGAAGACATCAGCCATCTTCGCGCAATGCACACAGTCGGAGGACATCATGCCCATCAGGACGGGGGTGCCCCCAAGATGGTCATCCAGGGAATATGACGGCCCGTCGGTGGAGGCGAGGGTGAAGTTGTATGGCTTGGAACCCTTATTGTTCCCCCTTATGTCCATGTGGGCGTAGGCGAACACTGCGATGACGACGATGAGCACGATGATAGCCACCACGGCAATGCCTTTCGTCGCCCCCGTGACGTTCCGCCGCCTGGCGACGATCTTCGCCCGTTCCTCACGCGTGTTGACCCCCTTCGGATGGACATGCTTCAGGTGGCCGTCGAGCTTCTCGGCCTTGAGCCTCGTGTTGCATATCGGACAGGTCGTCCACCCGGTCTTCGGTGTCGGCAATCGCACATCCTCCGGTCATTGGTGTTCTGCGCCGTTCGTCCAGTGGAAGTAAAGGTATGAAGGGGCTAAATAAGATTATTGGTCCGAAACGGAATTGGCACCGTGGCTTGTCTATTTGTACAGCCCGGCCAGCGCCTCGGCCACCTGCTCCAGGAAGGTCTCGTCCTTCTTGTCGAAGGCGTCCAGCTCCTCGCTGTCTATGTCAATCTCGCCGTAGACCGTCTTTCCCTTCTTGATGGGCACGACGATCTCGGACCTGGTGGCAGCGAAGCACATGATGTACCTGAAGTCCTTGGCCACGTCCGGGACGACCACGGTCTTGCCAGTGTCCGCGGCCAGGCCGCATATGCCCTCGCCCACCTTGATGCGCGTGTGCTCGGTGGCATGATCGCCGACCCAGGCCTTGAGCGACAGGTAGTCGCCCTCGACTATGTATATGCCGACCCAGGCGTAATGCGGGAAGCCGTTCCTGAGCAACTCGCAGACCTGCTGGTGGACCTTGTTGTGGTCCTTGACATCCTTGATTAGGCGCTTGGTCTCGCTGACAATCCTCGAGCCCTCGTCTCCCTTCCTGTCGACGGGCCTATCTGCCAATCACATCACCGGGTCGTTGCATGGGATTGCTGGATAAATAGGTTATTGATGGCCGCCCAGGGGGGACAGGTTTATTTAATGAGTTTCCTATCTTGTGCCGTCCTGTCGCCAGTAGAGGTGTGCCGATGTCCGCAGGCCCTGGGAGTTCGCGGCCCGTTACCGTTGCCATAGTTCTCATGATGGCAACCTCAGGCCTGGTCCCCGCACTGGCCCAGGGGGCCACGTGGCTCCTGAAGGATGATGCCGATTTCAAGGCCATCGGTTACAAATCCAATGGTGTGATAGTGCAGGACCACCAGCTGCAGCTCGGATACCAGGACGAAAACCGTTTCCAGAAGACCTGGACCGGCGCTCCCGGACAGAAGGAGTACGTCGACACGACGAGGTTCCTTTCCAAGACGGGCCTCGATACCTCGGGAGCCGACGGTGTCATGCTCGAGAAGGAGAGCTGGACCAGGTTCCAGAATTCGCCGACGGCCCGGAAGGAGCACGCGGCGGTCTATGACGATGCGCTGCAGGAGATGCTCGTCTTCGGGGGACAGAACGGCACCCTGTCCATGGCCAGCACATGGACCTACAAGCCATCCACGGATTCCTGGTCGCAGCTTGCGGACGCGCCCATAAGCAGGTACTGGCATTCCGGCTCCTGGGACCCGGTCAATGCCCAGCTGATCATCCATAGCGGCATGTCCAATACCGGCAGCGGAGCGAAGTCCTACAACGACACCTGGGCATTCGACCCCGTGCTGAACGTATGGTCCCGCAAGGCCAACGAGACCCAGAAGCGCTACGGCCAGACATCTGTCTGGGACATGAAGGACCAGAGGCACCTGGTCTTCGGGGGCTACCTCGGAGGGACCGTCTCGAAGGACCTCTCGGCCTACGAGCCCATCGGGGACAAGTGGGAGCCCAAGGCCAGCGGCCCGGTCCAGCTCTACGAGCAGTCGGCCGTATGGGCCGATGGCCAGAACGAGATGCTGGTCTATGGAGGGCTCAAGTCCGGCGGCATCGCGTCCAAGGACCTCTACGGCTACGACCCGGAGGGGAACACGTGGACCGTGCTGGCCCCGGGCGGCTCCGAGAGGAGCGGACAGGCCGCTGCCTGGATCCCCGACACTAAGGAGATGGTCGTCGTCGGGGGTCACATCGGCCAGTCACAGTACAATGACACATGGCTATACAACCCGGCAACCAACACCTGGCGCCAGGGGAAGCCATTGCCCGGCGCCCCAAGGTCGGGGCACACCCTTGTCTGGTCCCCGGACATGAAGCTGCTCATACTGTACGGCGGGGAGGGCGACTCGGGCCTTCTGAATGACGTCTGGGCCTACTCGCCATACTACGCGAGGAACGGCCAGCTTGTGTCGTCCTCGATCGACGTGAGCGATTCCGCAGAGCTCACGAACGTCAGTTGGACGGCGACCGAGAGCCCCACGGGATGCTCGGGGGCGTCCGTCAAGCTCCAGCTCGCAGGGAGCCTCACCCTGGACGACAGCACCTACACATTCGGCGGCCCTGACGGCACATCGAGCTTTTACACATCGGGCCAGGGCATCGACCGTTCCCTTGTCGGGATGCGATACATCCGTTACAAGGCATTCCTCTCGACGACGGACGTCATGTGCACGCCGGTCCTCAAGGAGGTCCGGATTGGCTACAGGTCCTACCTGCCTGCCGGCAACTGGACCTCGGGACCCTTCGACACGGGCTCCAACAGCCTTTACCTGGTATCGTCGAACTACAAGTACGATAATCCCACCGGGACCGATATCAAGGTCTTCCTCAGGTCCTCGTATTCGGGCGACATGACCGGCGCGAGCGCCTGGGAGGAACTGGCGCCCATGGACTCCGCCTTCCGCACGCCTCCCGGAAGGTACCTCCAGTTCAAGGCCGAGCTCACCTCGTCGGACCCCGGCAGGACCTCCATCATATCCTCCATCACGATGAACTACAACTCCGTCCCGCACCTCATGACCGTGCCGGTGTCGCCCGATACGGGCGGCGCCCAGACGGAGTTCGTCTATAAGGTCACATACTACGATGGCGATGGCGAGACCCCGGTGACCTACAAGGTCTACATAGACGAGGTCGAGCACGACATGCAGCCCGACACGTACGACTACAGGGCCGGGGCCAACTTCACATTCAAGACGAAACTCTCCGCCGGCCAGCACACATACAAGTTCGAGTTCTCCGACGGGCACAATGGCACGGTGGTGCCGCCAGTGGGAGATTTCAAGGGACCCGTTGTCAATGATCTGCCGACGGCCGCATTGAAGGCACCGTCCGGGGCCACCAAGGGCAAGAAGGCGACCTTCGATGCGTCGGGCTCGTCGGACCCCGAGGGGATGTTGAAGCAGTACAAGTTCGACTTCGGGGACGGCACCGATTCCGGCTGGGTCAATACCAGCAAGACGACGCACGTCTACGGCAAGACCGGGACATATAAGGTCAAGGTCACGGTCAAGGACAACATGGGCGGCCAGGCGACCTCGGCCGAGTCCACCGTGAAGGTCACCGCGGCCAAGGGGTTCATCCCAGCCCCGGGGCCGACGGTGGTCATTGCGGCCATCGTCATTGCGTTCCTGTTCGCGAGATCGAGGAAGCGCGGGGGATGGGCGTGAGGTCCCCGGACCCGGACAAGCAGATGGAGACCCTCATCCTCGGCCCATTTTTGACGAACTGCTATATCGTTCACGACAAGGGCGAGGCCATAGTGGTCGACCCCGGCTGGGAAGGGGACGATGTCGTCAAGAAGCTCGAGACCATGGATGTGAAAGTGAGGATGGTCGTGGCCACGCATCTGCACATAGACCACGTCAACGGGGTCCCCGAGGTGCTGAAGAGGTTCAAGCCCAAGTGGACCTACCACGAGGACGAGGAGAAGATGTGGGACATCCTTCCAGGGATGGCCCAGGCCTTAGGCTTCGAGCACCCGGACCTGCCGCACGCGGACTTCTACCTCAAGGACGGCGACATCATCAAGGTAGGGGGCCTGCGTCTGAAGGTCCTGTACACCCCGGGCCACTCGCCGGGAAGCATCTCCCTTCTGGGCGAGGGCATTGTACTCGACGGGGACCTGCTGTTCGAGGGAAGCATCGGAAGGACCGACTTCCCCATGGGTGACCTCAAGACCCTCGAGGGATCGATAAGGAAACGGATCTACACGCTTGAGAAGGACGTCCAAGTCTATCCAGGGCATGGCCCCATGACAACAGTGGGAATAGAGAAGAAGCACAACCAGTTCGTGCGCGGCTGAGGCCTACTTCCTCGTCTGTATGAAGGTCTGGATGAGGGACATGCCAAGGCTCTTGAAGGCTCCCTCGACCTGCTCGCCGCTCTTGGCGCTCGACACGATGAACGGGCACTTGTAGCTCGCGGTGACCTCACCCAGCTCCTTTGTCCCGAACTCGTGCTGGTTTGTAAGGTCGTTCTTGTTGCCAATGATGATGAGCGGGATTCTCTGCGTCACGGTCCAGAGGGAATCTATCCATGCCGGGACCTTGTTCAGGGTCAGGCGCCGGGTCATGTCGCAGATGATCATGGCCCCCTCGGCGTCCCTGTAGTAGGAGGGCTTGACGAAGTCCAGGGCCCCGTGGCCCGCGATGTCCCAGATCATCATTCGGAGCTGGAACACCTGGCCCGTCGGGACGTACCTGATCCTGAGGGTCTTCTTCGTGACCTTGGCCCCGATGGTCTCGATGTACTTGTCCTCGAAGACATCGTAAACGAAGCGCCGGATGAGCGAGGTCTTGCCGACGGCGGGCTCGCCGAGCATGCAGACCTTCTTGACGAGGACGGTCTCCTTGGGTCCCCTCTTGTCCTCCTCCTCCTCGAGGAGCCATTGGAAGAACCTGTCAGGGTCCATGTTCTTGTTCAACTCACATCCCTCGACCTTGTTGTCCTCAGGCGCATTTTCCTTATAATCATTAAGAGTTATATAATCTTGTGTGATAGAAGGGCCCGGGCCCCTTCCTGGGGGGTCCGAAATGCATCCCCAAGGACATTTGTACGATAGGGGCCGGCCGTTAGCTGAGCGTTGGTTTCCGACGATATCCACTTTAACAACGTTACCAAATATTTAATATATTGTATATATATAGTAAAGGAGCGGAGCATTCTGCATATCCCACGGGTAGCTTTATATCGCTGCCCTAGGATAATATCCGCGGAGTGTCTCGCAGGGTCCACGAATGGAGGGAATCGGGATGGCAACGGGCGCGAAGGGCATGGCGTTCAAGGGATTCGGAGAGGTCAAGAAGTACAAGAAGCCCCTGGCTATACTCCTGGTCCTGATAATGCTGGCCTCGCTCGGGGCCTATTGGGCGACCCTCCCGCGTGTCGCCCCCAGCTATGAGACCGGGAAGGCCACCGTCGATGACCTCCTCAAGGTCACCTCCACGAGGAAGACCGAGGGCATGCCCACCATGGTTTCGGAATCGTCAAGGTTCCTGCCCCTCGTCGCCACACCGGTCACGATGTACTACAACGGCCAGGAGGGCCCTGTGGCGAGCCCGCTCCTGATAGCCGGCCACGACGGCATCAGCACCTCGGTGTCACGCTTCATGACGGAATCCGGCAAGAGCAGCGTTCTTACAATAGGGGATCTGGGCGCCGCCGGCAAGAACGTGACGGCATCGGACAGCATCGTCGGGAAGGACGATTCCGAGACGAGCATGCTCACTGCCAAGTACTTCTGGACCAGCACCGACGCGGTGGTCCTTGTCAAGGACACCGACGACGGTTACGCCGCGGCCGTGACGATCACGGCCATTGCATCTTATCTCAACATACCGGTCATCGTCGTCCCCAAGGTGGACTCGCATGTCGCCAGCTTCCTGAAGGGCATGGGCGTCAAGTACACCCTTGTCTGCGGAGACATGAAGGGCTATAATAAGGTCATGCGGTTCGACAACATCCAGAAGAGGGTCGAGCTGGACCTGGCCCAGAACGCGACAATCAGGATCGTCCGAGAGAGGGTCGGGGGGGACATCAGCTACATCGCCCT